>Ga0209415_10001624_pt1 | contig 42888 bp, 29 predicted proteins | sample PeaSoiSIISIP2007_FD_187696 | JGI IMG/M metagenome (GOLD analysis project Ga0209415, IMG submission 187696) | Peat soil microbial communities from Weissenstadt, Germany - SII-SIP-2007 (SPAdes) (version 2) | ecosystem: Environmental > Terrestrial > Soil > Wetlands > Peat | place: Germany...
TGCGGTGAGCCAGACGAACGCCGCGATCGACCACCCGCCAATCGTGGTCCCGGCACGCAGCGATGCGAAGTAGGTCGGTGACAACGTGTAGTTCGCCGGGTCGAACTGCAACGTATTAGGGTCCTGACTCGCCCCCGCCCACTTCGGTGCGCTCTGATATTCGTCGTCGATGCGAATGAACGACTCCCGCGTGAACGCGGTGAACCGGTACTCGAGGCCGATCGAAGCCGTCACCGGCGGTGCGGGCTGTCCGCTCTGGCCGACGATGGCATCGCCGCTCGCCACCACCGGGTTGCTCTCCACCGGTGACAGTCGTGAGTCCTTCGTGTAACGGCCGTCCGTGTAACCGGCGGCCACCTCGACCGTGAAGTTATCGCCAACCGCGATCTCAGCCTGGATATCGGCGCCTTTGGCGACCGCCTGGCCGAGGTTCGCGATGAACGAGATCTGGCAGATCGGCGGGACGACGGTCTGCTGGATGTTGTTCCACTTGATGTAATAGATGCTGGTCGCGACCTTGACGCGATTCTCGAAGTTGTTCTTGGCGCCGACCTCGAAGCTGTTGACGGTGTCGGAGTCAAACGTGGTCGGGGCAGCCGCAATGCCGAAGTTGGTGAAGTCGGTGCCGCAGGCCGGTTGCGGCACCGGGTTGTTGGCGCCGCCCGGCCGGAATCCCTTCGCATAGGTGAAGTAGTACAGATTGTGCGGGTCGACCTGGTCCGAGATGCTGAGCTTTGGAGTGAACGAGTTTTCTTTCTTGTCGCCCGAGTTGCTTTGTGGCGGCAGGAACAGCTGCGGGCCTCCCGTCAGCGTATTGAAGGAGAACTCGGTCTTGGAGAAGCGCACGCCGGCAGTGGCTTTCCACTGCTCCGTGAGGTTGTAGGTCGCCTCCGCGAACCACGCGAGCTGCTGATCCTCCGACGACGTCCGCAGGAAGTATGAATCGTTCGGGAAACGCGGATCGTACGTGACTGGATTTCCGTTCGGGTCCACAAAGATCGACGTGTACGGCAACCCCGTGGCGGCGAGCGTCAGCTCATTGAGCAACGGGTCGTGAATCTGCTCGAGGTAGTTCTGGTGGTTCAGGCCAAAAAACACGCCGGTCGTCCAGATCAGATCCGCATGCGGATCCGCTGACTGCAGCCGGATCTCCTCGGCGAAGTTCTCCTGACCGTTGCCGACCGAGGCAGGCGAGCGGTAGTCCGTTGCGCCAGCCGGCAGATGCAGACCATCGCCATCAAGCAGCGGGAATACTCCGGGCAGAAATAACGCCTGCGGGATGACCGGTGCGGCGCCTTGCGCCTGATAGAAGCCGAGGTTGTACAGCGTGCCGTCGTAACCAGTTGTCTCCCAGCGCCTATAGTAGGAGGTGTTCGAGATCAGCCGGGCCGCACCGAGATCGCCCTCGACCTTGAGCGCCGGCAGCCAGAATGTGTCCGGAGCATTGCGCTGCGTCGGATTGGCGTTGACGTAGCGGTCGCTGCCCGGATTGGAGTACGGGAGCCAGTAGCTTCCGACGTCGTTCCGGTACCGGTCCTGGTAATAGACGCTCGGCGTCACGGACCACTTGTCCGAGACCGCCCAGATCCCGGCGAGCCGTACCAACACCGTGTCGTCGTAGTTCGCGTTTTTCTGGTCCAGCGCGAGCGTCACCGGGTCAATACGATCAATCCAGCCGCCGTCATGGCGGTACCAGACGCTGAGGCGCGCGCCGAGAGTGCCGTCGACGAGCGGCCCGCCGGCGGCGACGCCGGCCTCATAGCTCGGGGACCCGCCCTGTGTGTAAGACACCTCGCTGCGAGCGTAAATGCTGTTGGTCGTCAGACTTGGCTGGTTCGTGATGTAGCGCACCGTGCCGCCTTCCGAACCCGCCCCGAAAAGCGTGCCCTGCGGGCCGCGCAGCACTTCGATGCGGTCGATGTCGAAGGATTTCGGCAGCGCTTCGTCTGGATTGAAGGCGAGTGCGCGCATCTGGATTGGCGTGTCGTCGAGGTAAATGCCCGTCGTCCCGGCGCCGCCGGTGGAGGAGATGCCGCGTATGGAAATGTTGTTGGTGCCCGAATTGTCGATGTTGAGGCCGGGCGTGAACCGCGCAACGTCCACGATGTCCTTGACACCACGCAGATCGAGCGCTTCCTGGTTCAGCGCCGTCACGCTGAGCGGGATCTTGCTCAGGGTTTCCTCGTGGCGGGTCGCGGTCACGACGATCTCCTGCAACGGACCACCCTGGGGTGCCTCCTCCGGCGCCGCCTGAGCGCGCGTAACCTGCGGCGCACCGGCGGCCGCGAGCGTCGCCAGGGCGGCCGCGGCGAGCTTCCCGAATTGAGCGTTGGCTTCGCGCGACTCGCGAGCGGGTCGACGTCCTCGCATGATGCGTCCTCGATTGCGGTTGAAAAACGCGACGCTCGGCAACAGCGTCAATCAGGGTGTGATCGCACGATAGCGCCGCGACGTCGGCAAGGCAATCGTTGCGCGCGGCTGCACCCTGCACGTTGTAGGCGCGCAACAGCCGCTGGCGCCGTCGTCTGAGATCGCAGATTATTGACGTCTGGTGCGGGCTGCCGGTAGCTTAGCCGGGTCAACACCGCCGACGGGATTGCGCGGTCGTGCGCGCGACGCGACGGTGGCCGGATTCGGGCAGCACTCGCCCGCCAGCGCCCCGGGGGGAGCCGCAGATGACCCGTGATCGCCCGCGCCAACCGCGCGACCACCAACTAGGCATGGATCGCGCGATCACTCGCCGCGACTTCGTTCAGGGCGCTGCGGTCGGGTCGGCCGGGGCGCTCGCTGGCTTGGCGCTGCCGGCCTGGGCGATGCAGTCGGCGGCGCTCCCGACGGCTGCCCAGGATCTGGCCGGCTACAACCCGCCTCGGCTCACGGGGCTCAGGGGCAGCCACGTCGGCAGCTTCGAGGCCGCGCACGCGCTGCGCGACGGCCGTGCGTTCGCCGCGCCCACGGAACTTGACGAGCGTTACGATCTGGTCGTCGTGGGCGCAGGGCTCAGCGGCCTCAGCGCTGCGCACTTCTATCGAGAGAGCAATCCTGCGGCGCGCGTACTCGTGCTCGACAATCATGACGACTTCGGTGGCCACGCCAAGCGCAACGAATTCGAGCTGAACGGTCACCTCTGCCTGCTGAACGGCGGCACGCTCGCCATCGACAGTCCCCGTCCATACGGCCCGGTCGCCGAAGGGGTGCTGCGCACGCTCGGCATTGATGCGCCGGCGCTCGCGAGCTCCATCCAGCATCCGGAGTTCTACGACCGACTTGGACTCAAGACCGGCGTCTTTTTTGACCACGAGACCTTCGGCGCCGACCATCTCGCGGTCGGCTATCGCTCGCGACCATGGGCCGAGTTCCTCGCCCGCGCGCCGCTGTCCCCCGAGGCCAAGCGCGACCTCGAGCGGGTCGAGGACGGCCGTGTCGACTACCTGCCGGGGCTCAGCTCGACGGAAAAGAAACAGCGCCTGTCGAAAATCAGCTACCGGAATTACCTTGGCGAAATCGTCAAGGTGGGGCCGGAGGTCCTGGCGTTCTACCAGACGCGTACCCAAGGCGAGTGGGGCGTTGGCGGCGATGCCGTATCGGCGCTGGATGCATGGGGCATTGGCCTGCCGGGCTTCAAGGGTCTCGCGCTCGAGCCGGGTTCGATTCCTGGCATGGGATTCACGCCGGCGGGCTACGCCGAAACCAACGGTTCGACCAACCTGCATTTCCCCGATGGGAACGCAACGATCGCGCGCCTGCTCGTGCGCCGATTGATTCGGGATGCCGTTCCCGGTCACAGCGTCGAGGACGTCGTCACCGCCCGAGTCAACTACGAGCGCCTCGACCGCAGGGACGAGCCGGTGCGCCTCCGGCTCAGCAGTGTCGTCGTTAGAGTCCAGCACGCAGGCGCGCCGGCGACGGCCCGGCAGACCGTTGTGACCTACGTGCGCGATGGGCGACCCCTCGCGGTACGCACCAGGCACTGCGTGCTTGCCTGTTACAACGCGATGATCCCTTATCTTTGCCCGGAGTTGCCGGAGCGACAAAAGACCGCGCTGCGGGCACTCGTCAAGACGCCGCTAGTGTACGCAAGCGTCGCGCTGCGCGATTGGCGCGCATTTGCGCAGCTGGGCGTACGGCAGATCTACGCCCCGGGCAGCTACTTCACTTCGCTTGCGTTGAATCCGACCGTCGATGTCGGTGACTTCAGAAGCCCGCGCTCCCCGGCCGAGCCGAGCCTCGTACGCATGACCAGGACCCCGTGCCGGCCGGGATTGACGGAGCACGACCAGAACAAGGCCGGGCAGGCCGAGCTTCTCGCGACTCCGTTCGAGGTATTCGAGCGCAACATCCGCGACCAGCTCGGCCGAATGCTTGGCGGCGGTGGCTTTGAACCGGCGGCGGACATTACCGCGATCACCGTGAACCGCTGGCCGCACGGTTATGCACCGGAGAACAACTCGCTGTTCGAGCCAACTCGCCCGCACAACGAGCAGCCACACGTGATCGGTCGAGCACGATTTGGCCGCATCGCAATCGCCAATTCCGATTCCGGGGGTGGTGCCTACACCGACGTCGCTATCGAACAGGCGCATCGCGCCGTTCATGAACTGCTGCGCGCCTGACAGGCGCCTTGCCTCACCAGGGGACCGCTATGAGCCACACCACACTGAGTGCCGACGAAGTCACAGAGCTGCGCCGCCTCGACGTCGCTCACCATCTTCCCGGCCAGACCGACTACCGGCTTCAGGCTGAGCTCGGCGGTAGCCGGCTGATCATCGGCGCCGAAGGCTGCACGATCCACGACGCCGACGGCAACGCGATCCTCGACGGCATGGCGGGCCTGTGGTGCGTCAACGCGGGCTACGGGCGCACGGAACTGGCGCGCGCCGCCTACGAGCAGATGCTGGAGCTGCCGTACTACAACACCTTCTTCAAGACCGCGAGCGTGCCTGCCGTCCGCCTCGCGACCGAAGTCGCGGCGCGCCTTGGCGGCGATCTGCAGCACGTGTTCTTCAACAACTCGGGCTCCGAAGCCAACGACACGGCGCTGCGGCTTGCCCGGCACTACTGGGCCGTCAAGGGGCAGCCGCGGCGCAAGATTTTCATCAGCCGCTGGAACGCCTACCACGGCTCCACTGTCGCGGGCGCGAGCCTCGGGGGCATGAAGGCGATGCACGCGCAAGGCGACTTGCCGATTCCCGGTATCGAGCACGTGATGCAGCCGTACCTGTTTGGCGATGCCTACGGCGAGGAGCCAGCGGCGTTCGCGGCGCGCGCTGCGGCAGCCGTGGAGGAGCGCATCGTCAAGGTCGGAGCCGAGAACGTCGCAGCCTTCATCGGCGAGCCGGTGCAGGGCGCGGGCGGTGTCATCATCCCGCCGCCCGGGTACTGGCCGCAGATCGAGGCGGTGTGTCGCAGGCACGGCATCTTGCTGATCAGCGATGAGGTCATCTGTGGCTTCGGCAGGCTCGGGCGCTGGTTCGGGTTCCAGCACTTCGGCGTGCGGCCGGACATCGTCACGATGGCCAAGGGTTTGTCGTCGGGCTACCTGCCGATCTCGGCGACGGCCGTCGCGGCACCGATCATCGCGGCGCTGCGCGAGGCGGGGGGTGAGTTCGTGCACGGCTACACCTATTCCGGGCATCCGACGTGTGCGGCGGTCGCGCTCAAGAACCTTGAGATCCTGAGCCGCGAACGGTTGATCGAGCGCACGGCCGAGGATTCTGGCCCGTATCTTGTGAAGGCGCTCGACCGCCTGCGCGGCCACCGGCTAATCGGGGAGGCTCGCTCGCTCGGATTGATCGGCGCCGTTGAAATCGTCTCACGGCCAGGCACAAACGAGCGGTTCGGCGCCAAGGAGGGCACGGCCGGCCCGATCATCCGCGACATCTGTATCCGACGCGGCCTGATGGTGCGCGCGATCCGTGATTCGCTGGTGTTCTGCCCGCCGTTGATCATCACGCACGGCGAGATCGACCGGCTCGTCGACACGATCAAGGCGGCGCTCGAGGAAGCCGAACCGGTCCTGCGGGCCCTGCCTGCCGCTGCCTGACGCCGCCGATGCCGACACCCGCTGCCGTCGACCGTCTGTTGCGCGCAAGCGTCTACGAGGAGCTGCGTCGCCGCTTCGTCACCGGCAGGATGATGCCGGGGAGCAGCTTGTCAACGCGCGGCGTGGCGCAGGAACTCGGCGTCAGCCAGATGCCGGTGCGCGAGGCTCTGAGCCGGCTGGCTGCCGAAGGCGCCGTCGAGATCCGCTCAAAGCGCCGCATCGTCGTGCCGCTGATGACCGCCGAGCGATTCAATGACCTGCTGCGCTGCCGTGAACTGCTCGAGCCAGAGGCGGCCGTCGCGGCGATTCACTACGTCGACGCGGCACGCTTGAAGCGCCTGCGCGCCGTCGATGATGCGCTTGGCATCGCTCTCAAGACCGGCGATGTCACGAGTTACATGCAGGGTAACTTCGATTTTCATTTCACGATCTATCGCGCCCAGCCGCGCCGCACACTGGTGCAGCTGATCGAGACGCTGTGGTTGCAGTTCGGGCCGTACATGCGGGTCGTGTACGGTCGGGTCGGCACCGCGCGCCTCGTCGACCAGCACCAGGTCGCGATCCGGGCGATCCGCGAGCGCAACGCCACGCGCCTGAAGCGCGCGATCCTCGCTGACATTCGCGACGGCATGGGACTGATCGGCAAGAGCGACTTCGCGGCGGGAGCCTGAGATGCGGGCCCGCTCATATCCTTCCGCCCTGGCGCCGAGCTCGGCCCATGCGCCGTCTTACTACACGGCGACGTTGCAAGAGCAGGTCGCAACTTTGCCGTTCGACGGATCGGTGCGCTGTGACGTGTGTGTGATCGGCGGCGGCTACACGGGCGCATCGACGGCGCTTCACCTGGCGCGCCGGGGCGTCGACGTGGTGCTGCTCGAGCAGTCCCGGATAGGCTGGGGCGCGTCCGGGCGAAACGGCGGCCAGGCGCATGTCACCAACCGCCGCGATCAGGAATGGCTCGAGGCGCGCCTCGGGCGCGACGGCGCCCGCCGCTACTGGCAGTTTGCACTCGGCGCACGCGCACACCTCGACTGGCTGATCCAGACCTATGGGATCCAGTGCGATTTTCGCCCGGGACTGCTGCATGCGGATCACCGTGCGCGGCTGAGCGACGGTACCCGCCGGCACGTCGAGCATCTGCAGACCACGTACGGCTACCCGCACCTGCGATTCGTAGACCGCGACGAAATACGCAGCCTCGTCGGCTCGAGCGACTACCACAGCGCCTCGCTGGACACCCACGGGGGACATCTGCATGCGCTCAACTTTTCGCTCGGTATCGCGCGCGCGGCAGCCAGTCACGGAGCGCGTCTGCACGAAGGCGTAGAAGTCACGAGCCTCAGGGCCGAGGCCGGGGGTTGGCGGCTCGCGACCCGCCGTGGCGAAGTTCGCGCGGCGCGCGTGGTGCTCGCCTGCAACGGCTATCTGCGCGGGCTGTCCGCGGCCGTCGAGCGGCGGGTGATGCCGATCAACAACTACATCGCCGTGACCGAGCCCCTGGGGCCGGAGCGCGCGCGGGCGCTGATCGCCAACGGCGCCGCCGTGGCCGACTCCCGCTTCGTCGTCAACTACTTCCGCATCACGCCAGATCACCGGCTGTTGTTCGGTGGCGGGGAGAACTATCGCTACCGCTTCCCGCGCGACATCGCGGCCTTCGTGCGCCCGCACGTGCTGCGGATCTTCCCGCAGCTCGCGGCGGCGCGCTTCGACTACGCGTGGGGGGGGACTCTCGCTATCACGCCGAACCGGATGCCGCTGATCCGCGAGCTGGAGCCGGGGCTGATCAACGCCAGCGGCTTCTCCGGGCTGGGGGTACTAATCGCGCCGTACACGGGCAAGGTCGTCGCCGAGGCGCTGGGCGGGGAGCGTGACACGTTTGAACTGCTCGGCCGTGTGCCGATTCCGGTTTTTCCCGGTGGCCCGGCGCTGCGCTGGCCGACCCTGGTCGCGGCGATGTCGTTCTACGCGCTCATGGACCGCCTTTGAGCACTGTTGATCTAGGCAGGTAATCATGCATGAACACACCAAGACTACGCTGGCTCCGCCGGCCGAATGGCAGGCGTTTCTCGCTGCTAACCCGCACGTCGAGGCTGTCGATGCGTTCGTGATCGACGTCAACGGCAATACTGCCGGCAAGCGCCTGCCGGCGACCGATGGCGCGGCGCTGTACGCAGACGGCGTGCAGTTCTCCGCCTGCGCGCTGATCGCCGATAGCCGCGGCCTCGGCCAGGGGCCGCTTGGAATCGGCAAGAACGACGGCGACCCCGACGGGACCGCCAAGCCGATCGCCGGCCTGCTCAAACGAGTTCCTTGGACCACGACTCCGACCGCCCAGGTCGTGTGTCACATGGTCGACGTCGAGGCAGGCGACGACTTGTGGTTCGATCCGCGCGCGATGCTGCGCGACGTCGTCGCTAGTTGCCGCGCTGCGGGCCTGCAGCCCGTCGTCGCCTGCGAGCTTGAGTTTTATCTGATCGATCCGAGGCGCGGTCCCGATGGTCAGATCCAGGTTGCCGCGCTGCCAGGCCGAACGCCGGCGCGACGCGCGGCGAACCTGTCGCTCGAAGCGGTCGAGGATGCCTCTGCGTTCCTGTCGCAGGTGGCCGCGGCCGCCGCCGTTCAGGACCTGCCGGTGTGCGGCGCCGTCGCCGAATACGGTATCGGCCAGTACGAGGTCAATTTGCGTCACGTCGCTGATCCGCTGCTCGCGGCCGATCACGCCGTGCTGCTGAAACGCCTCGTCAAAGGTGTGGCCCGGTCGATGGGAATGGACGCGACGTTCATGGCCAAGCCGTTCGCGACGCAGCCCGGCAGTGGGCTGCACGTGCACGTCAGCCTCGTCGACGACGACGGCCGGAATCGCTTCGCGGCGCCCGGGGGCGAGGTACTGCTGCGTCAGTCGATCGCCGGCATGCAGGCGCTGATGTACGACTCTATGGCCCTGTTCGCGCCCAACTTCAACTCGCAGCGCCGGTACCTTGGGCTATTCGTACCGACGACACGCGACTGGGCCAACAACAACCGCAGCGTCGCATTCCGCGTACCAGCGACGCACGGTCAGGCGCGGCGGATTGAGCACCGCGTCGCAGGCGCCGATGCGAGCCCGCACCTGACGGTGGCCGGCGTGCTGGCGGCGCTGCTGCACGGGGTGAGCCACGGGCTCGAAGCCACGGCGCCCGCGGAAGGCAGGGTGCGCAAGGGTGGTGAACAGGATTTTCCGGCCGACCTGATGCTCGCGCTGGCGCGCTTCGAGAAGTCCGCGCTGCTCGCGCAGTACCTGCCCGGCGATTTCCTGCGCCTGTATGCGGAGCTGAAGCGTGGCGAGTACGGCGAGCTGATCGAGGACGTCTTCACCCGCGAGTATGACTTCTACGCCTGATCGTCCCTTGCCGGCCGGCGTCGCCGGAGTTGCCGACCGCGGCATCGCGCACGCACGTCTGCGCGAGCTGCGTGCCTTCGAGGAGGATCGCTACCGGCGGGCGCGACCGAACTCGCATGCCTTGAGCACGGGCAGTGCGAGCGGCTACTACGCCGGGGTGCCGCTTCACTGGATGCTCGACTGGCCGTTACCGTTTCCGCTCGTCGTCGCCGATGCGCACGGCGCGACACTGACCGACGTCGACGGGCACCGACTATCTGACTTCTGTCTCGGCGATACCGGGTCGATGTTCGGTCACTCGCCCGTGCCGGTGGTCCGGGCCCTTGCGGCGCAGGGCGCTCACGGCCTCGCCTACATGCTGCCGGCCGAGCATGGCCTGGTCGTCGGCCGCCTGTTGGCCGAGCGCTTCGGATTGCCGCACTGGCAGGTCGCGACGACTGCGTCGGACGCCAACCGCTTCGCGCTGCGGGTCGCGCGCGCCGTGACCGGCCGGGCCAAGGTCCTGGTGATGAATGGCTGCTACCACGGGGCCGTCGACGAAACCTACGTGAGCCTCGACGGGGATCGCGCCGTCACCAAGCCCGGCCTGATCGGCCAGTTCGCGGACCTGACGGTGGGTACCAAGGTCGTCGAGTTCAACGATGTACCGGCGCTCGAGCGTGCACTCGCGTCGCGCGACGTCGCCTGCGTAATCACCGAGCCGGTGCTGACCAACTGCTGCATGGTGCTGCCACAGGCCGGCTACCATGCGGCGCTGCGCCGGCTGACCCGCGCGACGGGCACGCTGCTGCTGATCGATGAGACGCACACGATCTCGTCCGGCCCGTCCGGATACACGGGCGCCTTCGGGCTCGAGCCGGACATCTTCGTGCTGGGCAAGCCGATCGCCGGCGGCGTGCCAGCCAGCGTCTGGGGTTTCACCGAGACGGTCGCCGCCGGCTGGGATCGGGTGCGGCGCGACAAGCCACCAGGGCACTCGGGCCTCGGGACGACGCTGTCGGCCGGCGCACTCGCGATGGCCACGATCCGCGCAACGCTGAGCGAGGTCATGACCAAGGCAGCCTATGCGCACATGGAGACGCTGGCGGCGCAGCTGGCAGCCGGCCTCGAGGGCACGATCGCGCGGCACGCACTGCCGTGGCACGTCGCGCGCATCGGTGCGCGCGTCGAGTTTGTGTGCGCGCCGGGACCATTGCGCAACGGCAGCGAGGCGGCCCGGGCTCACGCACCGGAGCTCGAGCGCGCGATCCATATCGGGCTTCTGAACCGAGGCTGCGTGATCGCGCCGTTCCACAATATGATGCTGGTGTGCCCTGCGACGACGGCGGCCCAGATCGAGCAGCTGGTCGACGCGTTTGGCGAGGTCGTTGAGGCGCTGACCGGCTGAGGCGGTGACAGCGGCGTGCGCAGCGGCTGACGGGCGAAGCGGCTCGCCGCCGATGACTGCTAGGTGCTGGCCGCGTCCTCGCGGCGTGGTCCGCCGCGCATCAAGGTGAACGCGAGCAGACCCGAGGCCACCATGAGGAACAGGCTCACGGCATTGAGCACGGGACTCGCGCCCTCGCGCATCCGCCCGTACATCATGATCGTCAGCGGTGAGTCGGCGCCGACCAGCATCAGCGTCGTGTTGAAATTCTCGAACGACATCAGGAACGAGATCGCCGCCGAGCCGATCAGCGCCGGTCGCAGATACGGCAAGGTGATCGTCCACAGCACGGCCGCGCGCGACGCCCCGAGGTTGTAGGCGGCGTCCTCGAGCGTCCGGTCGAAACGCTTGAGGCGCGCGCTGATTGTCAGTGTCGCAATCGCCACGATGTACGAAAACTGGCCGGCGACCACCAGCGGCAGCCCCGGCCTCAGGAACTCAAGCTCCAGACCGAACACGTCGTCGGCGAACTGGGCGATCCGGCTCGCGAACGCGAGGATCGAGATACCGAGGATGACTCCCGGTATCACCAGTGGTGCCAGCATCAGCAGCGACAGCGCGGATTTTCCGGGAAATCGCGCGCGCTCGATCAGGAACGAGTTCACGGTGCCTACGGCGACCGACAGCGCCGTGACCCAGCTCGCCACAACGAAGCTGGTCCAGATGCTGCCGAGGATCTCCTCGTCACCAAACAAGCCCGTCCGCCCGCGGGCCTCGTTGCCGACGAACCAGTCGAGCGTGAAGCCGTGCCACGGAGGCGCCGGATATGGCGCGTCGTTGAACGCGAACACCGCGACGACCACGAGCGGCAGGAACAGGAATATCAGGAATCCGCCAAGATAGGCCGCGGTCCCGATGCGCAGCCATGCCGGGCGCGGGAGTGAGGGAATCACGTACGCCGCATCACTTCGCCGAGGCGCTGACCGCTGAGCTTGAGGCCCAGCCAGACCATCGACGTCGACAGCAGCAGCAGCAGGAAGCCGAATGCCGCGCCCTGTTCCCAGTTGAAGCGAACGATGAACTGCGCGTAGATCTGTTCCGTGAACCACTGCGAGTTCTTGCCGCCGAGCAGGTTCGGCGTCAGGTAGTTGCCGAGCGTCAGCATGAAGACGACGATGCAGCCCGCCGTGACGCCTGGTGCGGCGTGCGGGATCACGATCTTGCGCAGCACCGACCAGCCGTTGCCACCGAGGTTGTAGGCCGCCTCGATGAGCGCATTATCGAGGCTTTCGAGACTGCTGACGAGCGGCACGACCATGAAGAGGAGGGAGGTGTAGACGAGCCCTACCAGAATCGTGCCATCCCGGTACAGGAGTTCGACCGGCACGTCGGTGATGCCGAACTTGACCAGCAGCCCGGGCAGCACGCCGGATTCCCTGAGCAGAATCATCCAGCCGAGCGTGCGGACGGTCTCGCTGACCCAGAACGGAATCAAGCAGACGACGAACAGCAGGGAGCTGGCCCGTCCGCGGGCGAGCTTGGCGATCGTCCACGCGACCGGGAAGGCGATCAGAAGCGTCAGCAGCGTCGCGAGCGCCGACAGAGCCGCCGTCCGCACGAAAATGTGCCAGTAGAGCGGCTCGCTGAAGAAGATCCGGTACTGGGCGAGGCTCAGCTGGTACTGGCGCGGCGCGATGCGTTCGCGAAACGACAGCAAGGCAAGGTCCAGGTGCGGCAGCACGATCAGCGCAAACAGCCACACGAGCGCCGGCGCCAGCAGCATGCCCAGCATTAGCCGGCTCCGCCAGCCGCTGGACCCAACGTCAAGCATTGGCAGCGGCCGCTACGGCGAAGCACACCGCGCGTTCCGGGTCGAAGCTGAAATGCACGACCTCGCCGACCCTGAGATCGGCGAAACGCCCGGTCTGCGGCAGCGCGATCCTGAACTCGAGCCGGGTCCTCGACTCGCGCAGCAGCACGGCCGAGTTGGCGCCGTCGAACAGCAGGCTTTCGACCTCGCCCGTATAGGCCGGCTGGCCCGCCGGCAGCCCGGCGGGTTCGCGCTCGAGGCTTGCCGCCTCCGGCCGCACGAATGCCTCGACCGACTCGCCCGGCTGGATGGGGCCGTTTGCGCGAGCATGGATCGTCCAGCCGGCGCGCGTCCCAATTTCCGCGACGCCGGCGGTGACGCCGATCGCGCGGCCGGCGATCCGGTTGTTGGCACCGACGAACGCGGCCACGAACGGGGTCGCCGGCGCGTAGTAGAGCTCCTGCGGAGTGCCGAGCTGCTCGAAGCGGCCCTGACTCATCACGCCGACGTGGTCGGACAGCACGAGCGCCTCCGACTGGTCGTGCGTGATGTATACGAAGGTTGTGCCGAAGGCCGCTTGCAGCTGCTTGAGCTCGATCTTCATGTGCTCGCGGAGCTTGAGGTCCAGTGCGCCGAGCGGCTCATCAAGTAGCAGCAGCGTCGGTTCCAGCACCAGGCTGCGGGCAATCGCCACGCGCTGGCGCTGCCCGCCCGACAGCTCGTCGACGCGTTTGTGACCCGCGCCGCCGAGCCCGACGCGCTCGAGCATGGCCTCGGACTTCTTCAGCCGCTCGGCGCGGGCGACGCCGCGGCGTGCGAGTCCGAACGCAACGTTTTCGCCGACCGACATCATCGGGAACAGCGCCAGCTGCTGGAACACCATGTTGACGGGTCGCCGGTTAGGCGCGACGCCGCGCATGCTGCGACCGCCAATGCGGATGTCGCCTTGGTCGGGGGCGATGAAGCCCGCGATCATGCGCAGCAGCGTCGTCTTGCCGCAGCCGGAAGGCCCGAGAATCGAAAAGAAACTGCCGCGAGCGACGCTGAATGAAAGCGCATCGACCGCCGTGTGCGCGCCGAAGCGCTTGACGACGGCGAGAGCCTCGAGATCCGGGGTGCTCAATTGGCGGCCTTGACGCGGTCGAGGACGCGGCCCTCGAGCTCCTCGAGCCCCGGCGGGATCGCCGGGTACCACTTGATGTTCTTGATGGCGGCGTCCGGCAAGCTTGCGGCGAACTGCGCCTTGAGCTTCGGATCCGCCAGCTGGTCGGCGCCTTTGGAGGCGGTGAAGCTGCCGACGGCCTTGTTGATCTTGGCGGCGATCTCCGGTCGCATCGTGAAGTTGATCCAGGCGTAGGCGCCGGCGTCATTGCGGCCTTTGGCGGGCAATGCAAACGTGTCCAGCCAGCCGAGTGCGCCGGACTTCGGGGCAATGAATTGAATATCCGGATTCTCGCGGTTCAGGACCCAGCCGCCGGTATCCCACATCATTGCGGCGACCACCTCACCCGAGCGGATGCCGTTCAGCAACTGGTCCTTGTTGTCGTAGAAGAATTTGAAGTTCGCCTTGCAGGCAGTGAGCGTCCGGCCGACCTCCTCCATCAACGCTGCATACGCGGTCGGGTTGCCGTACAAAGCGAACGGATCCTTGCCGAGCGCGAACGCAAACGCCATCAAGGTCGGTCGCCGCAAGCGAACCGCCGTCTTGCCCCGGAGCTCGGGTTTGCACAAGTCGAGGTAGTCGGCCGCCTTGGCACGCTTGGTGTTGACGACGAGCCCGTCGGTACCCCACAGGTACGGCAGGCCGTAGACCTTGCCGTCCATCGTCGTGTTTTTGCGCGTGGTCTCGAGGAGGCTCGGCACGAACTGCTCGAGCTTGACTTTGCTCAGGTCCAAAGGCTTGTAGATGCCGAACTCGCGCTGCGCGCCGACGATGCGGTCCTGCGACGGCTGCGCCAGGTCGAAGCCGGCGCCGCCCGTGGCGCGCAGCTTGGAGATCATCTCCTCGTTGTTGGAAAGCGTGACCTCGGCCTGAATGCCGGTCTCTTTCTTGAACAGCGCCACGACTTCAGCAGGGATGTAGTCCGACCAGCTGATGATGCGCAGCCGCTTCGAGTCGTCGGCTGAGGCGCTGACGCTCGCGGCGACGCCGAGCGCGAGCATGGCTGCAAGCGTAAGTCTCATCGAGTCCCCCTCACCGCCCGGCGGGCGCGCTGTCCCCTGGCACGCCGTAGCGTACCGCCAGGCATGTCAGTAGTCATTTCCCTTGCCAGCCACCTGCGCCCGCAGCATCGGATCGGCCGCCTCGAGCGCGCCGCTTCGGGCGCGCCCGACCGAGGCGAGCGCGCCGACGGCGCCGACCACGACAAAGATCGCGGCGATAGCCGGGTTGTAGTAGACGATCGCGAGCAGCGAAACGGCCGCAATGACCAGCGCCGTCAACGGAAACATCGGGTAGAGCGGGGCACGGAAGGGCCGGTCGAGGTGCGGCTCACGACGCCGGAGGCGTACGAGACTCAGCAGGCTCATGATGTACATGACAATCGCGCCGAGCGCCGACATCGTCACGATGCTGGCGGTCAGCGGCTGCCCGGCAATGGTTACCAGTCGATCCGAGTAGATCGCCGCGATGCCGACCACGCCGCCGGCGAGAATCGCGACGTGCGGCGTGCGCCAGCGCGGGTGGATCGTCGCGAGGTACTTCGGCAGCAGCCCGGCACGAGCCAGCGCGAAGATCTGCCGCGAATAGCCCATGATGATGCCGTGGAATGAGGCAATGAGGCCGAGCAGGCCGATCCAGACGAGCAGGTGCAGCCAGCCGCTCCGCGCGCCAACCACGATCTTCATCGCCTGCGGCAGCGGGTCGTTGATGTTGGCGAGTTGCTGCCAGTTTCCGACCCCGCCGGCGAAGATCATCGTGCCGAATGCCAGCACGACGAGCGTCAGGATTCCGCCGATGTAGGCGCCAGGGATGGTCCGCCTCGGGTCCCTGGCTTCCTCGGCGGCCATCGCCGCGCCCTCGATTGCCAGGAAGAACCAGATCGCGAACGGGATCGCGGCGAACAGACCGCCGAGCATGGCGAACGATGGCCGTTCCGCACCGCCCCAGCCGGCGGCGGCGAAGTTCGACCACGAGAAGCCGCCGGACACGACGCCCATGAACACCAGCAGTTCACCGATGGCGAGCAGGGTCACGACGAGCTCAAACGTCGCGGCAATCGTGACGCCGGCGATGTTGAGCGCCATGAATACCGCATAGGCACCGACGGCGGCGAGACGCGCGTCGAGCCCCGGGAACTGCACGTTGAGGTACGCACCGATTGCGAGCGCGATGGCGGGCGGGGCGAACACGAACTCGATCAGCGTCGAAAACCCCGCGATGTAGCCGCCGACCGGCCCGAAGGCGCGATAGCTGTAGGCGAACGGGCCGCCGGCGTGTGGAATAGCGGTCGTAAGCTCGGTGTAACTGAAGATGAACGTCGTGTACATGACCGCGATGAACACGGTCGTGACCAGAAAGCCGAGTGTGCCGGCCTGGGCCCAGCCATAGCTCCAGCCGAAATACTCGCCGGAGATGACGAGCCCGACCGCGATACCCCACAGGTGCAGGCCGCCGAGCGTCCGCCTCAGGCCCGGCTGGCCGTCAGGCATGGCGCGCGGCGCGAGGCAGCACCTGGGCCTCCAGCCAGTTCTTTATCTCGGCGAGCCGCAGCGTCTCGGTCTGCATCGCCGGCCCGAGCCCATGCTTCCAAAGCAACGGCGCGTCGCCAGGGTTGGCGTGCAACGCGCGGAGCTCGGTCGCAAACGCGGCGAGTGCAGGTTCGTCGCGAAACATGCCCTCGCGCACCAGCGTCGCCCCGTAGCGTTCGGCCGCGGCCGCGATGTCGAGGTAGCCATACTCGGGGTGATACTGCACACCCCAGAACGTGCCGCGATCGTGCGTGAACGCCGCGGCTTGCAGCCCCATGTCATTGGTGGCGAGGGTAACGGCGCCCGCCGGAAGCGCGACGATCTCGTCGCGATGTACCGTCGCGGCCTCGAATACGGCAGGCTTGCCAGCGAACAACCGGTGTGCCTTTCCGGCATCGGTAAGCGCAATGCGTCGCGCGAAGCCGAACTCCCGTCCGCGCGGGTTGGCGCGCACCGCGCCCCCGGCTGCGGTAACCGCGACCTGCAGCCCCCAGCAGCTGCCGAAAAACGGCACACCCGCAGCGAATACCGCCCGGGCGAGCTCGACCTGGCGGGTCACAGGCGCACCGCCCTCATAGATGTTGAGCGCCGACCCGGTCATCGTGACGCCGTCGTAGCTGGCAAGATCGACGCCCGGCGGAAACGCCGGTTCGGCGTCCGCGGCCAGCACGATATCGCAACGCAGCGTCGGATCGAGGTGCTGCAGCACGCGCGCGTAGCCGGCCCCTGAGTCGTAGCCCAGCGCTGCGCTCAGGCGCCGGCGAATCTCCGCGACGTTGCCATCAACGATCAGGATGCGGGGACCGCTCACGCGGTCCGGCCTGCGGCGGCGAGGTCTCCGGCCACGGCCGCCCGGAATATCCGCTCCAAACTCGCGGCGTCCACTGCAATTGGATTACCGCCCGCCGACGGATCGAGCGCCGCCTCGTGTCCGATGAGCGCGGCCTTGTCCGCGCTGACGCCGATCTCGGCCAGCGAATGCGGGATCAGGAGCTGGCGCCTCAGCTCCAGCACCCACGCAAGTAGCCCATCGAAGCCGCGCGCCGGCAGGTCGAGCAGGCGAGCGATGACATCGGCCTTGTCGGCGATCGCCTCGCGGTTGAAGGTCATCACGTACGGCAGAATCACCGCGTTCGTGAGGCCATGGTGGGTGTTGAACCACGAGCCGACCGGATGGGCGATCGCGTGCACGCCGCCGAGACCTTTCTGGAATGCCGTCGCCCCCATCGAGGCTGCGGCCAGCATCTGCGCGCGCGCCTCGAGATCGGTCCCGTTGGCGCAGGCACGTGGCAGGAAGCGCTGCACGATGTGCATCCCCTCGAGGGCGACGCCGTCGGCGAGCGGATGGAAACCCGGTGCGCAGTACGCCTCGAAGCAGTGGACGAACGCATCGAAACCCGTCGCGGCCGTCACTGCACGCGGCAATCCCACGGTCAGTTCCGGATCGGAGATCACGACACGCGGCATCATCTGCGGATGGAAGATGATCTTCTTCTGGTGCGTCTGCTCGTTGACGATCACGCCCGCCCGGCCAACCTCGGAGCCGGTGCCCGCCGTGGTCGGTACAGCGATGACCGGGGCAATCCCGGCCGGGTCGGCCCGTGTCCACCAGTCGCCGATGTCCTCGAAGTCCCACAACGGCCGCGACTGCCCCGACATGAATGCGACGACCTTGCCGGTGTCGAGGGCCGAGCCGCCGCCGAAGGCGACCACGCCGTCGTGCCGTCCGGCGCGGTATGCAGCCAGGCCCGCCTCGACGTGACGGCTGGTCGGGTTCCCCTTGACCGCCGCGAACAGCGCCGCGTCCTTGAGCGCGGCAACCGCGCTGCCGATCATCGGCGCACCGGCAAGCCCTTCGTCGGTCACGACGAGCGGCCGGCGGATGCCGGCACGCCCGCACGCCGCCGGCAGCTCCGCGATGCGGCCAGGCCCCGCCCAAATCGTCGTCGGATAATTCCAGTTGCCGCGTAGCACCACGCTCATGTCGTCACCCTGAAATGGTAGGACTTTGGCCGTGTCAGCTGCTCGAAGCCGACACGCGACAACGTGCAGCCGCGCCCTGAGTTCTTGACGCCCGTCCACGCGAGCGCCGGGTCGAGGTAGTCGCAGCGGTTCAGAAACACGGTGCCAGTATCAAGGGCATCTCCGAGCGACTCGGCGCGCGCCGCGTCGGCCGAGAAAATGGCCGCGGTCAGTCCGAACTCGCTGTCGTTCATCAGCCGCACCGCTTCCTCGTCGGACCCGACTTTCATGATCCCGACGGCCGGGCCGAAGGTCTCTTGGCGCATGATCGGCATGGAGTGGTCGACGCCCACCAGCACTTGGGGTGCGAGGTACGGCGTGCCGGGTGCGGCGGCGGTGAACAGCGCCTCGTCGATCAACTGGCGAGCGCCGCGGCCGACCGCATCGCGCACCTGCGCGCGCACGGCCTCGGCTGCAGCGGTGCGGACGACGGGTCCAAGCGTTGTCTCCGGATCGAGCGGCGAGCCGAGCCGGTACTGCTTGGTCAGCGCGACGACGCCGGCCACGAACTCCTCGAAGCGTGGCGCGGCAACGTAGATGCGCTTGATGCCGCAGCACGACTGACCGGCGTTGTAGAACGCACCGTCAGTCAGAGTCTCGATCGCGTGAGGTAAGTTGGCGTCGGAGCGGACGTAGGCAGGGTCCTTGCCCCCGAGCTCGAGGCCCGAGGTTGCAAAACCGCTGCCCGTCGCCGCAACCACCGCCTGGCCGCCCGCCACCGAGCCCGTAAAGCACACGCTCGCGATCCGCGGATCGGCCATCAACCGCGCGGTGTCGGCGTGTGACAGGTGCAGGAATTGGTAGACGCCTTCCGGGAGTCCGGCGGTTGCGAACGCCTGCGCCAGGCGCTCGGCGCACAGCGGCGTCTGGTGCGAGTGCTTCAGGATGACAGCGTTGCCGGCAATCAGGGCCGGCAGCAAGGCGTTGACGGCCGTGAGGTACGGATAATTCCACGGTGCGATTACGGCGACGACGCCGAGCGGCACGCGCTTGATCTGCCGCTGAAAGCCGGCCTTGACGCCAGGGTCGATAGGGGCGAGCGCCTGGGGCGCGATCGCGAGCATGTAGCGGGCGCGCTCCTCGAAGCCGCGAATCTCGCCCGGCGAGTGCCGGATTGGGCGGCCCATCTGCCAGCTGATCTCGGTCGCGATGTCCGTCGCGTTGGCGACGAAGGCATCGACTGCGCGGGCGAGGGCCTCGCATCGCGCCGCGAGCGGCAGCGCGGCCCACGCCGGCTGCGCGTGTCGGGTCGCCGCGAGCGCACGGTCGATGTCGGCGGGCCCCGCGAGCGGCCGCTCGACGTAGACGCGACCGTCGACGGGACTCACTGTCTTTAGGACTTCCTGCACGCGCCGACTCAGATGATCTCGAAGTAGCGACTGAGTTCCCAGTCGGTGATTGCCTTGCGGAACTCGCGCTCCTCCCACTGGCGCGTCGCGGCGTAGTGCTCGACGAAGGTGTCGCCGAACAGCGTGCGCGCAGCGGTCGAGGCGTGGAGTCGCTCGGCCGCATCATAGAGCGTGCCGGGGAGGCGTCGCGCGGCCGGGTGTTCGCGGTCGTACGCGTTGCCCTCGATCGGCGGGTCCGGCTCCAGACGGTGTTCGATTCCCCACAGCCCGGAGCCGATCGCGGCCGCCAGCGCGATGTAGGGATTGATATCCGCCGCGGCGATCCGGTACTCGACCCGCTGGCTCGCCGCCCCGCCGCGGATCACCCGCAGCGCCGTGGTGCGATTCTCGATACCCCAGGTCGCCGAGGTCGGCGCCCAGAAGCCGGGCACGAGGCGCGAGTAGCTGTTGACCGTGCAGGCGATCATCGCCAGCAGCTCTGGCATCAACGCCTGCTGGCCGCCGACGAACCAGCGCATGGCGTCCGACATCTCGTGGGGTTTCGCCGGATCGTGAAATACGCTGTCACCGTTGGTCTTGCGCAGCGAAATGTGCAGATGACCGCTCTGGCCCGGATAGCTGTTCGACCACTTGGCCATGAAAGTCGCCATCAGGCCGCGGCGCTGGGCGAGCACCTTGGCGAAGGTCTTGAAGAGCGCCGCTCGGTCGGCTGCTTCGAGCGCCTCGCAGTAGGTCAGCGCCGCCTCGAGCACGCCGGGGCCCGTCTCGGTGTGCAGGCCCTCAATCGGAAAGCGCATCGCCTCACCGAGGGCGAGGAGCTCGTGATAGAGGTCCGAATGCACGGAGCTGCGTAGCACCGAATACCCGAAGGCGCCCGGAGTCATCGTCTTGAGGTGGCGGAAGCCCTTGTCGCGGATCGACTCCGGCGTCTCCTCGAACATGAAGAATTCGAACTCGGCGGCGGCGCTGACGATGAAGCCCATTCCCGCGGCGCGCTCGAGCACGCGGCGCAGCGTCCCGCGCGGGCAGACGGCCTCGGCCCGCCCGGCGAACTCGGCCAGGAACAGGGCTGTCTTCGGCTCAAACGGGATCTCGCGCCGGGTCGAGGGAAGAATTCGCACGGTGGCGTCGGGGTAGGCGGTGTGCCAGCCCGTGAACTTCACGTTATCGTAAAGCTGGTCGTTGGAGTCCCAGCCGAGGACGACGTCGCAGAATCCGACGCCCTTGTCGATGGCCGCGAGAAACTTGTCCCGACTCAGATATTTGCCGCGCAGGATCCCGTCGGCATCGAAAACGCCGATTTTCACATGCTCGATCCCGTGATCGGTGACGAACTGGCGGGCGGCCGCGATCTCGCTTCGGTCGTTCTTGCCCATGGGGTTCCGTGGCGGCGCCGCCCGGCGGCTGACCCGAATGATATACGTACGCTGCCGCGACACCTGTGCAGCGTCGCGGCCGGACGCGTGCTGTCGGCATGCTACATCGTCGTCGGGGGTCGAGGCGAATGCGCAGGCCTCGCGCGGCACCGACGCGCTGATTGCGCATTCGTGCGCCGCGATCCAGTCCAACGATGCCTGAGCGCAACTCGTGGCAGGCCAGCGACCGCAGATCTTGACGATCCGTTAGCACGGGTTCGCGAGTCGGCTGGCGGCCAGCCGCTGGGACGCTGCGCAGGCGGCTCGTCTCGCGCGTCACATGGCTCCCGGATCGCGTCCCGACCTGACCGAGCCGTCTGCGCCCGCAGGCTCCGGGCCGCGGGCTCCGGGCCGCGGGCCACGGAACGCTCCGCCACCCTCAACCACCGATGGAACGCTAAGCCGCCGATCGGCAGTGGCCTTCCAGCTGCTTCCATGTGACGATCAACCGCGGTCCTGCGCGGCGAGATATCGGAGGGCCCCGTGGCGGATAGTCCGAACCTGCTGATTCTGATGGCGGACCAGCTGACGGCCGGAGCGCTGCCTGCATACGGCAACCTTGCTGCCCGCACACCACACATCGATGCGCTTGCGGCCGGCGGCGTCGTTTTTGAGTCCTGCTACTGCAACAGCCCGCTGTGCGCGCCGTCGCGCCTCTCGTTCCTGTCAGGCCGCCTGCCGTCCGAGATTGGCGCCTATGACAACGCTGCGGAGTTTCCCGCCCAGGTGCCCACCTTCGCGCACTACCTCAGGCGCGCGGGCTACCTGACGGTGTTGACCGGCAAGATGCATTTTTGCGGTCCCGACCAGCTGCATGGGTTCGAGGAACGGCTGACGACCGACATCTATCCGGCCGATTTCGGCTGGACTCCCGACTGGACGCGGTTCGCCGACCGGCCGAGTTGGTATCACACGATGGATTCGGTGATCAAGGCGGGCCCTTGTACGCGCACGAATCAGGTCGACTTCGATGACGAGGTGGTATTCAGCGCGCGTCAGAAGCTCTTCGACATCGCACGCGGCAATGATCGGCGCCCATTCTGCATGGTCGTGTCGCTGACCCATCCCCACGACCCCTACTCGATCCCGCAGCCGTACTGGGATCGCTATCACGGCGTCGCGATCGACATGCCGCGCATCCGGCTGGCCGCTGAACAGCTCGACCCGCATTCCAAACGCCTGCGTCACGTGTGCGGCCTCGATCAGCAGCCGGTGACGGATGCACAGGTGCGCGCGGCGCGGCGCGCGTACTACGGTGCCGTGTCCTACGTCGACGATCAGGTCGGCATTCTTGTGGCGGCGCTTGCCGACGCGCGGTTCGCGAGCAACACCATCGTACTGCTGCTCGCCGACCATGGCGACATGCTCGGCGAGCGCGGACTCTGGTACAAAATGAGCTTCTTCGAGCCGGCCTGCCGGATCCCGCTCATCGTGCACGCGCCGGGGCGGTTCGAACCGCGTCGTGTGTCCGGGCTGGTCTCGCTGCTTGACGTGCTGCCAACGCTCGGCGGACTAGCCGGCGGGAGCGCATCGGATTACGTCACGCCGCTCGGCGGCAGCAGCCTTGTACCGCAACTGCATGGGTCGGAGGGCACGGGCGAGGTGGTCGGCGAGTACCTCGCCGAAGGCGCGATTGCGCCAGTCGTGATGATCCGCCGCGGTTGCTACAAGTTCGTGCACTCGCCAGTGGATCCCGACCAGCTCTACGACCTTGCCAACGACCGGGACGAACTCGTGAATCTCGCCACCACGCCGGCCCACGCAGCCCAAGTACAGGCGTTCCGCGCCGAGCTCGAGCAGCGCTGGGACCTGCCCGCGGTGCACGAGGCGGTCCTCGCGAGCCAGCAGCGCCGGCATCTGGTCAACACGGCGCTGCGGACCGGACGCTACCGTCCGTGGGACTTCCAGCCAGTTCGGGACGCGACGCGTCTTTACATCCGCAACGATCACGACCTCAACGACCTCGAAGCGATGGCGCGCTTCCCACGCCCCGGTGCGTGACGCCGGCATGCGGCGCGCGCTCCGGACGCTGGGCCTCGCGCTCGTCATGCTCGCCGCGCCGGGAGCCCTGGCGACGGCCCGGGAGCCGCCAGCCTGCCGTGTCGTGCGCCTCGCCGACGTCGGGTGGACCGACGTCACCGCGACGACGGCCGTGCTCGCAGGCCTGCTGCGGGAACTCGGTTACCGACCCGAGATCACGCTGCTGTCGGTGCCGGTGACGTTCGCGTCGCTGAAGAGCCGCGACATCGATGTGTTCCTCGGCAACTGGATGCCGGCCCAGTACAACGACCGCGCGCCGTTCATTGCCGATGGTTCGATCGAGATCGTGCGAGCCAATCTCGTCGGCGCCAAGTACACCCTCGCGGTACCGGCCTACGCCTACGCAGCGGGCCTGCGTGATTTCGCCGACATTCAGCGCTTCGCGCGCGAGCTGAGGAGCACGATCTACGGCATCGAGGCGGGCAACGATGGCAACCGCCACGTGCTGGAGATGATCCAGCGCAATGACTATGGTCTCGGTGGCTTCCGGCTGATCGAGTCGAGCGAACAGGGCATGCTGGCGGAGGTCGAGCGGGCCTTCCTGGCACGGCAGCCGATTGTGTTCCTCGGCTGGGATCCGCACCCGATGAACATGCGGTTCGAGCTCAGGTACTTGAGCGGCGGGGACAAGACCTTCGGTCCGAACTACGGCGGCGCGACGGTCCATACCGTTACGCGGCGCGGCTTTAGCGAGCAGTGCCCGAACCTTGGCCGGCTGCTCCGGAATCTCGAGTTCACGCCTCGCGGGGAGAGCGAGGTCATGAATGCGATCCTCAACCTGCACGAGACGCCCGAGTCGGCGGCACGCGCCTGGCGCGAGTCCCATCGCGAGGTCGTGGCCCGCTGGCTGGCCGGCGTCTCGAACGCCGATGGTGAACCATCGTTGGGCGGCGCCGCAACGGCGCGGATGCTGCATCCGGGAACCACGTCATTCGAACGCTGGCTCACCGGGCACAAGCTGCCGTTTGGTGCGGCCGTGACCGTGGCGATCGATGCGATCAAGGCGCACGGCGGCGTCTTGTTCGACGCCACCGCCGCCGCGGTTGGCGGGACCGTCCGCGGCGTCAATTACGCGCTGCGGCTACTGCCGTCGCCGTTGCTCATTCTCGGGCTGGCGCTGCTCGGCTGGCTGATGCAGCGCTCGCTGGGACTCGCAGCGTTCATCGCCGCGGCGCTTGTGTTCATCATGAACCAGGGTTACTGGTCGCAGACTCTCGAAACGCTGTCGCTGGTGCTCGTGTCGGCGCTGGTCGCGACGCTGCTCGGCGTGCCGCTCGGCATCGCGACTGCGCACCGGCCGCGTCTGCACGCGACGCTGCGCCCGGTGCTCGATCTGATGCAAACGCTGCCGACGTTCGTGTACCTGATCCCGACGCTAGTCCTGTTCGGACTCGGGGTCGTGCCCGCGCTGATCTCGACAGTGGTGTTCGCTCTGCCCGCGCCGATCCGACTCACGCACATCGGCATCGCCGGTGTGCCCAAGGCGTTGCTCGAGGCCGGCGAGGCTTTCGGCGCGACGCGCTGGCAGCTGCTCTGCAAGGTCGAATTGCCGAGCGCTGCGCCCCTCATCCTGGCCGGTGTCACGCAGTGCATCATGCTGAGCCTGTCGATGGTCGTCATTGGCGCGCTGGTCGGTGCAGGCGGGCTCGGGGTGCCTGTGGTGCGGGCGCTGAACACGGTGCAGGTCGGTATGGGCTTCGAGGCTGGGCTTGCCATCGTGTTACTCGCAATCGTTCTCGACCGCATCACACGCTTCGCGAACCGCGCTCACGACTGAGCCCGGTTCAGTTGAGCAGCGCGCTGCGGGCCGGTTGGTAGCTCTTCGGGAGCGCCGGCGCGGGCCGGCCGGCCACCAGTGCGGCCGACGATGGCCGGGGGACGGGCGATGCAGCCGAGAGTGCCGCCGAAGGGGATCCTCGCCCCCGCCTGGCGGCGCCGGTGGCCTCCGGGTCCGGCCGTGGCTTGCCGCCGCCCGCCCGTCGTTTATCCTAGGGTGCCCGGACGTGCGGTACGCGGGAGCGCAGCGGTGCTGCGGAAGATGCGAAGCTATTGCGCTGCCAACATCGGGTAGCGTGCCCGCGGAGGGACGATGCCTTCCCAGATCCCGAATCTTTGCAACCTGGCCCTGGTCGGGCATGCCGGCAGCGGCAAGACGACGCTAGCCGAGGCGCTGCTCCATGCAGCCGGTGCGATCCGCGCCCGCGGCAGCACCGCGCGCGGCACGACCGTGTGCGACTTCGATCCGCTCGAGAGGCGCCAGCAGCACTCCCTCGATGCGGCGCTGTGCGGCTTCGAGACCCACGGCCGGCGCGTGACGCTGCTCGACACCCCGGGGCTGCCGGACTTCGTTGGCCGATCAGTCACGGTGCTCGCGGCGGTCGAGTCGGCCGCGGTGGTCGTCAATGCCGCGACCGGGGTCGAGTCGATGACCCTCCGGATGATGAACGAGGCGCGTGAACGCGGTCTGTGCCGTTTCATCATCGTCAACCGCATCGATGTCCGCGAGGCGAACCCGCAAGCCGTGCTGGCGCAGCTGCGCGAGGCCTTCGGCCGCGAGTGCCTGCCCCTCAATCTGCCGGCCGAGCAAGGTCGCGCGGTGGTCGACTGCTACTTCCGGAGCGAGGGGCCCGCCACGGATTTCGGGTCGGTGGCGGCGGCCCACGAAGCGATCATCGATCAGGTCGTCGAGGTGGACGAGGAGCTGATGACGCGGCACCTCGAGCAGAGCGGTTCGGTCACGCTCGAGCAGCTGCACGGCGCCTTCGAGCAGGCGTTGCGCGAAGGGCACCTGATCCCCGTGTGCTTCGTCTCGGCCGAGACCGGCGCCGGCGTCCCGGAGCTGCTGCGCGTCCTCGCGGAACTTGCCCCGAGCCCGCTCGAAGCCAACCCACCGGCGTTTCTGAAGGGCGAGGGCGAGGCGGCCGAGCCAATGTCGGTCGCGCCTGATCCGGCACAGCACGTCATCGCGCACGTCTTTAAGGTCACGGTTGACCCCTACGTCGGAAAAATCGGCGTGTTCCGCGTGCATCAGGGGACGATCAGGCCCGGCCAGCAGCTGTTCGTCGGTGACGGGCGAAAGCCGTTCCGGGTCACGCAGCTGTTTCGACTGCAGGGCAAGGAGCAGCAGCCTCTGCCGGCGGCGGGGCCCGGCGACATCTGCGGCATTGCGAAGGTCGATGAGCTGCATTTCGACGCGGTGCTTCACGACTCGCACGACGAGGATCACCTGCATCTCAAGTCGGTACGCTTCCCGCCGGCAATGCTGGGGGTCGCGATCGAACCAGAGAAACGCGGCGACGAGCAGCGCCTGGCCGACACGCTCCACAAGCTGGTCGACGAGGACCCCTGCGTGCGCGTCGAACATCACGCGTCGCTCAACGAGACCGTGCTGTACGGCATGGGCGAGCTGCATGTGCGGCTGCTGCTCGAGCGGATGACGGAGCGCTTCGGCGTGCACGTCAAGACGCACCCGCCGAGCATTCCGTATCGGGAGACGGTGACCAAGAGCGCCGAGGCGCTCTATCGGCACAAGAAGCAGACGGGCGGTGCCGGCCAGTTCGGCGAGGTGAAACTACGGGTCGAGCCGCTGGCCCGTGGCAGCGGCTTCGAGTTCGTCGACGACGTTGTCGGCGGTGCGATTCCCGGGCAATTCATTCCAGCGGTGGAGAAGGGCGTCCGCCAGGCGCTCGCCGAGGGGGCGGTGGCCGGGTTTACGATGCAGGACCTGCGCGTGACCGTGCTCGACGGCAAGCACCATCCGGTCGATTCCAAGGAAGTCGCCTTCGTCACTGCCGGGCGACACGCATTTGAGGAGGCGGTCGCGCAAGCGAATGCCGTGGTTCTCGAGCCCGTCGTGCGGGCCGAGATCAGCGTGCCGAGCAATGCGGTTGGTGACATCGCGGCGGACCTGGCGACCCGGCGCGGGCGCGTGACCGGACAGGCCTCGTTGCCGGGTGGGAGGCTGTCGCTGTCGGCACTCGTGCCGCTCGCGGAGCTGACGGACTATGCCGTGCGGCTCAAATCCCTGACCGCCGGCGAAGGCAGCTATACGCTCGACCTCAGCCACTACGAAACGGTCCCTCCGAGGCGCCAGCAGGAACTGACGGCAGCCTGGGAGCGCCATCCGCACTCGGCTTGAGCGCGAGGCTCCGGGCGCGCTCGTCACGGCAGTTGCGGCCGCCGGGAACACCCATTCCGTGATTGCGTCCGCGCCCGCCCGGGCCGGAACCGCCATGACGCCAATCGCCGGACTTGTGCGCGGGCGTCCCCCGCTCACGGCCTTGCCGCCAGCCGTCATCCCGCGTCGGCGATCGCACCCCGGTTGCGAGTCGTCGCAACGACGATCGGTGGGCTGACGGAACGGGGCGGGGTGTGGCGCATCCATAGGACGATCGCGCTCCAGGACGTGCCGGGCCTGAGCCTAGGTCCCCATTCGCGGCCCGATCGACCGATTGCATGATCCCGACCGGCCTGCGCCTCGAGCGCGAGATCCGGACGCAGGGGCTGCGCGGGTTCGTGCCGGCGGCACCGACCTGTCGCAGGGCCGGTGCTCGGCTGCGCCGACCTCGGTTGTTGACTAATAACCGACCAGTCAGTAAGTTACTAGCTTCTACACGGAGACGCAGGCGAGAGAGCGCCAGCCGCTTTGACACGCTCCATGACCACTGCCTCGACGCCAGTACCCCGCCGCGAACGCCGCAAGGACGCGCGCCCAGGGGAGCTCATCGATGCCGCGCTCGATGTGTTTTCGGACCGCGGGTTCGCGGGCGCGCGCCTCGACGACATCGCGCGACGCGCGGGCGTCACCAAAGGCACCGTGTACCTGTATTTCGCGAGCAAGGAAGAGCTGTTCGAGGCCGCCGTGCGCCATACGCTGGTCAGTTCCATCGCCCGCGCAGACGCCACCGTCCGCGATTTCGAGGGCTCGACGCCTGATTTGCTGCGCGCAGTCCTGACCGGGTGGTGGCACGGTGTCGTGCGCACGAAGGCCGCCGCGCTCGGCAAGCTGATGGTCGCCGAGGCCACAAACTTTCCGGAGCTCGCACGCTTTTACTACGACAACGTGATCGAGCCCGGCCGGCGGCTGCAGGCGCGCATCCTCGAGCGGGGCATCGAACGCGGCGAATTCCGGCCGGTGCCGGTCGAGCTCACCGTCAGCTTCATCATCGCGCCGCTCCTGTACGTGCAGTACAACCAGCATTCCTTCGCGAAGGTGATCGCCGGAGCAGCGATCGACAGCGACGGCTTCCTCGATGCATTCGTCGAACACCTGCTTGCAGCGCTCGCGCCGCGCGAGACCCGGCCGTGAGCGGGGGCACCCGGGTAGTCGCGATCGTGGTCGTGCTCGCCGCCGGCGGCTGTGCCGGCACCGGTTCGCGGCCGCCGCGTCCGCAGCTGCTCGGGGCCGCCGAACTTGCGGGCGTTGCGGCGACGACCCGCGTCCCGGCAGTAACGGACCGTTGGTGGGCCGCTTTTCAGGATCCGCAGCTCGATGCGCTCATCGACGAGGCGCTGGCGCACTCGCCGACTCTGGCTGAGGCACGCGCGCGTCTCGGATCCGCCGAGGCGCTGGCGACCGTGGCGCGCGCAGCGCGATCGGTGGCCGGGAATCTCTCGGCCAGTGTCGAGCGCGAGCGCTTGAGCGAGCAGGGCCTCTATCCACCGCCGTATGCGGGGGCGACGCTGAATCTCGGCCAGATCGGCGTGGATCTAAGTTACGAGCTCGACCTCACCGGACGGACGCAAGCGCGCGTTGCGGCGAGCGAGGCGTCCGCCAATGCCGCCCGCTACGACCTGGCGGCTGCACGCCTCGCGCTCGCTGCTGCCGTCGCGCGGGCCTATCTGAAGTTCGATCGCAGCCACGCGCTCGAGGATACGGTGCGCGAGTCGGCGGCCCGCCGCCGCGAGGTACTCGCGCTCACCGAGCAGCGGGTCCGCGCCGGACTCGATACGGTGCTCGAGGTGGAACAGGCGCGCGCCGCGCTTGCCGTCGCCGACGGGGATCTCGCCTCGATCGCCGAGGAGCGCGCACTGGACGCAAACCAGCTCGCGGCGCTCGTCGGTGCCGGACCCGGCCGCGGCGCGCTGCTGACGCGTCCGACACTCGCAACCGCACCGCCACCGCCGGTCCCCGCGGAGCTGCCCGCCGACCTCCTCGGCCGCCGGCCTGACGTCGCTGCCGAGCGGTCAAGGGTGCTGGCCGCAGCGTCGAACGTGCGCGTGGCAGAAACCGATTTCTACCCGAACATCAATCTCAACGCGTTGCTCGGAGTTCAGTCGATCGAACTCGGCTCGCTGATCAGCAGCGCGGCGCGCATCTGGGACGTTGGCCCGGCGCTCAGCCTGCCGCTGTTCGACGGCGGCCGCCTCCGGGGTCAGCTCGCCGGGCGCGATGCCGACTACCAGGCGGCCGTCGCCCGCTACAACGCCACCGTCCTCGATGCGTTCCACGACGTCGCTGACGCCGTCACCTCGCTGCGCTTGCTGGATCGCGAGCAGGCGGCGAGCGAGGCAGCGGTCGCGGCACTCGAGCACGGCTATCAGCTGGCCCTGGCGCGCTACCGCGGGGGCCTGAGCAACTATCTGACCGTGCTCATCGCCGAGGAACAGCTGCTGGCGCAGCGTCGCCTGGCGGTGGAACTCGATGCACGCCGTGCCGACCTCGCCGTGGTGCTGTACCGCGCGCTCGGCGGCGGCTTCTCGGCCTGACTGCCCATGGAGAGGACATGAGCGATCCAGCCCCTACCGCTGCCGCACCGCCGCCGCGCCCCGGCCCGTCGACGCGCCGTCGCCTGCTCCAGGGCTTCGCCGCAATTCTTGTCGTGATCGGCATCGCTGTGCTCGCCTACGTGCTGCTCATCGGCAGGTACCGCGAATCGACCGATGACGCCTACGTCGTCGGCAATCTCGTGCAAGTGACGCCGCAGACGGGCGGAACCGTCGTTGCGATCCGCGCCGACGACACGGACTTCGTCGCCGCCGGGCAGCCGCTTGTCGAGATCGATCGTGCCGACGCGCGCGTCGCGCTGGACCAGGCTGAGGCGCAGCTGGCAAAAACTGTACGCGACGTCCGCGCCCTCTACGCATCGACGGACGCGCTCCGGGCGAGCCTCGAGGTGCGCAACAGCGAGCTCACGCGGGCGCGCGACGATCTTGCGCGGCGCGAGTCCCTCGCGAGCACTGGCGCCGTGTCGGGCGAGGAACTCGAACACGCGCGCGCGGCCGTGGCTGCCGCGATCGCAGCGCAGGCGTCGGCCCGCCAGCAGTGGGAAAGCAATCGGGCACAGACCGAAGGCACGGATGTCGCCTCGCACCCGCTGGTGCAGCAGGCCGCCGCGCGCGTTCGCGAAAGCTATCTCGCCTACGCCCGCAGCGTCGTCCTTGCGCCCGTCAGCGGCTATGTGGCGCGACGCACGGTGCAGGTCGGGGAACGGGTGCAACCCGGTGCCACGCTGCTGGTGATCGTGCCGCTCGACGGGGTTTGGGTCGAGGCGAACCTCAAGGAAAGCCAGCTTCGCAACCTGCGCATCGGTCAGCCCGCGCGGCTCGACACCGATCTGTACGGCGGTTCCGTCGAGTACCACGGCCGGATCGAGGGACTTGCGGCCGGCACTGGCAGCGTGTTCTCGCTGCTGCCGGCGCAGAACGCCACCGGCAACTGGATCAAGGTCGTGCAACGCCTGCCGGTGCGCATCACGCTCGATCGTGACGAGGTCAAGGCTCATCCGCTACGCGTCGGGCTGTCGGTGCGGGTCGTCGTCGATACGCGCGATCGCGGTGGCGGGCAGCTGGCGGGCGCGACGACCGGCAGCAGGCGCTTCGAGTCGGCAACCCAGGATTCGGCGCTGGTCGATGCCGATGCACGCATCGCCGCGATTCTGCGGGCCAACGCTCCGTCGCCGGCGCAACCCCGCCCGTCGGCGGCGGGCGCCGCGCCCCGTCCGCCGGGCGGCGGCTAGCGCGTCCGATGACGGACGCTGTCAGTCCGACGCCGCTGCGCGGCTGGCCGCTGCTGCTGGTCACGTTCGGGCTGTCCGTCGCGACCTTCATGGAGGTGCTGGACATCACGGTTGCGAACGTCTCGCTGCCGACGATCGCCGGCGACCTGGCGGTGAGCTCGACGCAGGGCACGTGGGTGATCACCGGCTATGGCGTCGCCAATGCGATCACCGTCCTGCTCGCCGGCTGGTTATCGCGGCGCTTTGGAGAGGTGCGCATGTTCACCCTCTGCGCGCTCAGCTTCGGCGCCGCTTCCTTCCTCTGCGGCTGGGCCTGGAGCCTGCCGGCGCTGGTGACATTCCGCGTGGTGCAGGGTGCGGTCGCAGGCCCGATGGTGACGATGGCGCAGAGCCTGCTGCTGCGCAACTACCCGCCAGAGCGACGGGGGCTGGCGATGGCGGTTTGGGGGATGACGGTCATCGTCGCCCCGCTGGTGGGCCCGATCCTCGGCGGATACATCACCGACAATTTCTCATGGCAGTGGATCTTCCTGATCAACGTGCCCATTGCGGCGATCGCGGCCACGACCGTCTGGCAAACGCTGCACAGGCGCGAGACCGAGCGGCAGCGCGTGCCGGTCGACTACATCGGTTTCCTGCTGGTCGTGATCGGCGTCGGCGCCCTGCAGATCCTGCTCGACAAGGGCAAGGAACTCGACTGGTTCGAGTCGAACACGATCATCGCCCTGGCGGCGGTGTCCGCGGTCGGGTTGTCGACCCTGGTGATCTGGGAACTGGGTGAGCGCGCGCCGGTCGTCAACCTGCGGCTGTTCCTGATTCGCAACTTCACCGTGTCGGCAACCGTGATCGCCTTTGGCTTCGCGGCGATGTTCGGCAGCATCGTGCTGATGCCGCTGTTCCTGCAGACTCAGCTGGACTACACGGCGACCTGGGCCGGTCTGGTCGTCGCCCCCGTCGGAATTCTGTCGCTGCTGCTGACGCCATTGCTCGGCCCGGCGTTGCCGCGCGTTAACCTGCGCATCGTCATCACGGCCTCGATGGTGATCTTCGCCGCCGCATCATTCTGGCGCGCCACCCTGACGACCGGCGCCGACTACCTGCACCTGGCCGCGCCGCAGGTGCTGCAGGGACTCGCAGTGGCGTGCTTCTTCACTCCGCTCATCGTTCAATACACCGCCGAGCTGCCGCCATCGCTGTTCGCGAGCGCCTCGAGCCTGATGAACTTCATGCGCATGCTCGGCGGTTCGGTCGCGACCTCGATCGTCACGACGCTCTGGGATCGGCGCGCGGCTTTGCACCAGACGACGCTCGTCGAGCACGTGGTGGCGGGGTCGTCCGCCGTCAACGACACGCTCGGTGTGCTCGCCGCACGCGGCATCAGTGGCCCTGCAGCACGCGCCGCGATCGCGCGCAGCGTGTCGCAGCAGGCCTACATGCTGTCGGCCGACGAAATCTTTGCCTGGACGGGAATGGTGTTTCTGGCGCTGATCGCCGTCGTCTGGTGCGCGCGGCCGGTGCGCCCGCGAGGAGCCGCCGTCGGGCACTGATCGCACGCTTCGGCACCGCACTGCGCCCGCGGGCGTCAGGGTGCGGCCGGGGCCACCGCCAGCGGTGTCGGTCCAATCGTGTTGATGCGATCGACGAAGTATCCAGTCTCGCCGAAGCACGTCGTCGGAATGCCGCGATGTTCCGCGTAGTGGAGCTGCAAGCGCTGCCCGACGACCGCTGACAGCTGGCGCGCGACGGCCGGATCGCGAACGGTGAAGTTCCAGATCTCCGGCTGCACGCCGGCCACCACGTACAGCGCCAGCTCGCCCTCGTAGGTCTTGCAGAGCCAGCCTTTGCGCGAGAATTTCTGCAGGGCGCCGGCGCGCTCGCCGTTCGAGTATTCGAAGCTGAGGCTCAGCCAGGTATACACGGCCACCGCGCCGCCCACGGCGATCAGCGCAAGGATGACGGCGAGCGCGGCGCGCCGGGCGACGGTCCGGGCGGCCACGCTACAAGATCTCCTCGCGCACCGCGTCGGGTGAGGCGGGATCGTGCAACTCCGTGTTAAATCCAATCATCAGCATCGGGCCTGGGCCGGGATTGCGGTATGCGTGCGTCACGCCCGGTGGCACGGTAAACCGCCAGACCTCGCCGGCGGGGACTTCGATGTCGCGGATCTCACCGTCCTCCTTGAGCCGCACCAGCGCCGGCCCGGTCACCACCGAGATCTCCGTGCCGAGCGGATGGCTGTGATTGCCGCGCACGCAGCCGGGCTCCGTCAGCACGACGTGCACATTGCGGCTAGCTTCGATCTGCGCCACGTCCACGGGCTCGAACAGCACGCCGCGCGCGTCGCGCCGCGTGCTTAACGTCTCAATCCGGGTCCTGGTCTTGTCCATCATGAGAAGGATAGCAAGCCGGCGGCGCAAACTCGCGGGTTCGAAGCTGGCGCTTACGGGTTGTGGGGCGCCTCGTGCTCGGCAGGGTGGGCCTCCGGCCGGGCGGCTGGCGGCGGCGGCCGCGAGGCCGGGCGCGCGTCCATCGGTGCTGCCGGGCGGCGCTCCGCTGCCGCCGGCGCGTCGGGCACTGGCGGGTGCCTGTCGGTCGGCGGCGGCTGCTCGGTGGCGCCGGCCGGCCGCGCCGGCCCGCTGGGCCTCACCGCCCGCTGGACGGGTGCCGCACGGTCCTGAGGTGACGGCCGAGGCAGCGCCACCGGTTCGGTGTAGATCACGTCCAGGCGCGGTGGCGGTGCCGAGTTCGCGCCCGGTGGACGGTCCGAGCGTTCGCCGCGGTACACGCGGGTCGGGACCGGCAGGCCGCCGTTGGCAATGACGGCACGCCGCTGCTGCTCGAACGGGACCGGTGCCGGCGGCGGCGCCGTGCGGGCGATCACCGGCCGGTTCCACAGCTCCGGCGCAAGGCGCGGGGTGAATTCTGCTCGGCGTCCGATACTCTGCGCGGACGGTGCCATCGCCGGAGGCGCGGTGCTTGCCGAGCCGCGCGCCAGTGCCTCGGGTGGCGCGTCGGCGCGATGCTGCTGCACCGGCTCCGCCGCAATGAAGGCGGTACGGGTGGTGGCCGTCACCGCGCCCGGGACTGCCAGGTTTCGATACTGAATCCCGAGCGGCGCGAGTCCGCGGCCAGCTGTGTTCGGACGGCCGGGTGCCGCACTGCCGACGGCGCTGCGATTCGCGAAGTAGCTGGTCATGTCCTCGTTCGACACGCGGGTGTTGGTCACGTTGACATTTCGCACATAGGTGTTGCTGACCGGGTAGGCCGGCACGTACATCTCGTTCCAGCCGAGCGGAAACCACGCAACCGCGGGTTCGACCGCAGCGGCCGACACGCCCATGGACCAACCCGCGCCGCCGGCCCAGCCGACCAGCGCGGGCGCATACACGGGCGCGTACTGACGCGGTCCCGGCGCCCAGCCCCAGCTGCCGCCGAGGTTGACCCAGCGGCCGTAATGAAATGGTGCGAAACCCCACGGCGCGGCATCGATCCATGTCCAGCCCCACGGCGACACCCAAGCCCAGTGGCCGTTGCGGTACGGGGCCCAGCCGACGCCGACGGTCGGAATCCACAGCGGACCATAGTTGTCCACCGCCTGCCAGGAGCCGTAGTCGTCGAGATCCTGGTAGCCGGTCACGTCGGGCGACAGATAGCGCGTCGCAACCGCTCGATCCTCGCGCGCGTCGCGATCCGCGGCCCACTGGTCGAAGGCATCGGCCGGTGACAGCGACGTGATCCCTGCGTCGGCGAGCTCGCCCCCCGAGTACTGCAACTCTTCGCCCGCGCTGAGCGTCACGGCGTCGTTGCCCGCCGTGACGGCCACCTGTCCGCGGAGCGCCGCCACCGTCAGCGCATCGCCCGCTTCGTTGACATCGACGCGATAGTCACCGGGCTCGAGCAGCGATACTGCGGCGGACGGGGTCGCGACCTCGAAAGTCTGGTCCGGGCCGAGTGTGCGCACTCGCATCGACAGCGTGCCCACCGTCAGCTTCAGTTGCGTGGTGCGGTCGTCCAGGTTCAGCAGCTCGACGCCGGTCTCGCTGCCGAGCCGGACTGTGGCCGATCCCACATCGAGTTCCACGCGCGACTCGCGGTCGACCCACAGCTTGTCGCCGGTCGTCAGCGGGCGGTTCAGCACGTCGCCGATCCACGTGTCGCTGCCGGCCGGCTGCAGCGACACCAACCCGAGCGCCACGCCGACCCGGGCTACGCGCCCGGGCGGGTCGGCCGCCTCCTGGGCCCGAAGCGGCGGAGCAGTCACCGTCAGCATCGCGAACATACCGCACGTGGCAGCCCGGGCGATCAGTGCGCAGGAGCCTCGACCTAACATCGCATCTCCAAGCCGGCGGCGCGTGTCGTCCGCGCCCGGCTGCCACGGTGAACCCGGGCGCAGTGTGCGGCTCGAAGGTTGCCGGAAATTAACCTCGGCGTCATGCCGACCCCGCCGGTCGCGCCACTCCCTCTCGATCCGTTGCGCCTGGCGCGGTCCCGGTCGCCGGGCATTTCAGCGCCGACTCCCGGGGCACGCACACGCCGGCCGCGCCGGCACCTCGCGGCTCAGCGCCGCGGCGTGGCGCCGATGTCATTGGAAGGGCGCCAGACCGAGTCCCGTCGAGAAGTGTGATCGGCCCGCCTCACGACGGGCTGTCCGCCGGCGATTGCGCCAGCCATGCATCGAGTACCGCCGCGGACCCGGGAGGAAGATGCAGGCCGAGCTTCGAGCGGCGCCACAGGATGTCTTCGGCCGTGTGTGCCCACTCGGTGCGCCGCAGGTACCGGATCTCGGCGGCGTGCAGTCCGGGCACGACCTCCTCGCCAAGCTCAGCCTCGCACGTCGCTGCACCGAGCATGCGGTTGAGGCGCGTTCCGTAGGCGCGTGACCAGCGATCGAGGAGCGCGGGTGCAAACTCCGGAAAGCGCTGTGCGAGGGCGGCCCGGTATGCGGCGTAGTCACCACCCGGCAGATCCCCGCCCGGCAGCGGCGCGGCGTGCGTCCATGGGGCGCCCTTGGCGCCGAGCAAGGGCATCAGGCGCGCGAGTGCGTCCTCGGCGAGGCGCCGATAGGTGGTGATCTTGCCGCCGAATACCGACAGCAGCGCCGGGCCATCGGCTTCCAGCTCGAGGCGGTAATCGCGGGTCACGCTGGTCGGATCCGCCGATTCATCCTCGAGCAGCGGTCGCACTCCCGAGAAGCTGAACACAACGTCGGCCGGCGTCACCGCGCGCGCGAAGTACCGGCTGCCGAGCTCGCACAGATAGGTCACCTCCTCGGCACTGATCGCCGCGCGCGCGGGGTCGCCGTGGTATTCGACGTCAGTCGTACCGATCAGCGTGAAGGCGCGCTCGTAGGGAATGGCGAAGATGATCCGCCGGTCGACGTTCTGAAAAATATACGCGAACGAGTGGTCGAACAGCCGCGGCACGACGATGTGACTGCCCTTGACGAGGCGCACAGCGCGCCTCGCGCGCACCGGCGTCGACTGGTCGAGGAACGCGGCGACCCACGGTCCTGCTGCGTTGACGATGCTGCGCGCACGTATCGCCTGCCGCTCGCCGCCATGCGCTATCAGGGTCGCGGACCACGCGCCGCGCTCGCGCACGACGCGCGCACAGCGCGTGCGGATCAGGATACGGGCGCCGCGCTCATGCGCATCGACCGCGTTCAGGACCACGAGACGCGCGTCGTCCGCCCAGCCGTCCGAATAAAGGAAGCCTTCCCGGTCGGAGCGCCGCAGCGGCGCCCCGGCAGGATGCCGTCCCAGGTCGACGGTTTCGGACGGCGGCAATCGCCGGCGGCGGGCCAGATGGTCGTACAGAAAAAGACCCGCGCGGATCATCCACGCCGGCCTGAGGTGCGGCTCATGCGGCAGCACGAAGCGTAGCGGCCAGACGATGTGCGGGGCGGCGTCGAGCAGTACCTCGCGCTCCATCAGTGCCTTCCGGACCAACCGGAACTCGAAGTGCTCGAGATAGCGCAGGCCGCCGTGGATCAGTTTTGTGCTTGCCGAGGACGTGTGCGCAGCGAGGTCGTGCTGCTCGCACAGGACCACACTCAAACCGCGGCCGGCAGCATCCCGGGCGATGCCGGTGCCGTTGATGCCGCCGCCGACCACGAGGACATCGCACTCGCGCGCGCGCGCGCTCATCGGCGGGTGCGCGATCGGGGCGTCACAAGGCACTCCACGCGACCTGCGGCGCGCGGCGGGACGCGCGCGGCGCTCGGCGTGGCGGTAACAGATGTCGGCGCCGCGGGGGGCGGTGGACAGGATTCGACGGGCTCAGGCCGGTGGCTCCGGATCGCGGCAACGCCGCTACTATACCGCCGGCACCCGGCGTCGCGGTTCACTGCGCGCGCCGGTTCCTACCAACCGAATCGGGTCCGGGCGGCGGACAGTTCCTGCGGCGTGCGGCTTGGAGGCCGCGCTGACACCCGCGCTGTGCAATCTGCGCGGGTCGCGCCGCGCGGGTCACTCAGGCCACGGAGCGCTGCTCGCTCGCCGGGAACCCGGCGGGCGGGGTGCCGAACCAGTGAAGCACGGCGCCGAGCGCGGCGACCTCACCGACGATCAGCAGTGCCGGCGAGCGCAGTTCGTACGCGCGCGCCAGCGCCTCGACCTCCTCGAGCGTGCCGAGCACGACCCGCTGCTCCGGCCGGCTGCCATTCTCGACGAACGCCACCGGCGTCGACGCGGCGCGGCCGTGTCGTACCAGCTCGCGCCGCAGCGTGCCGAGCATCGCGACGCCCATGTAAACGGCAAGCGTCTCGCGCCCGCGTGCGAGTCCGTGCCAGTCGGTTGCCTCGAGGGACTCGCGGCAATGCGCCGTTACGAAGCGGATCGAGCCAGAGTGATCGCGGTGAGTCAGCGGGATGCCCGCGTAGGCGGCGCACGCGAGCGCCGCCGTGATGCCCGGCACGACCTCGAACCGAATCCCGTGGCGGACGAGATGCTCGAGTTCCTCGCCGCCGCGCCCGAATACGAAAGGATCGCCTCCCTTGAGGCGCACGACGCGGCGGCCGCGGCGCGCGTGCTCGACCATCAATTCGTGGATGTGCGCCTGCGCGACGCCATGGGTGCCGCCGCCCTTGCCGACCGCGATCAGCTCGGCCTCGCGACGCGCGAGCCCGAGCACCTCGGGCGAGACGAGCCGGTCGTGCAGCACGACGTCGGCCGATTGCAGCGCCCGCAGCCCGCGAAGCGTCAGGAGCCCCGGGTCGCCGGGCCCGGCACCGACCAGCGCCACCGAACCGGGACCGGGCGGGACTCCGGCGGCAAGCGCCGTGGCGACCAGACGGCCAGCGTCCGCCTCGCGGGCGTGGCGCACGAGATCGCTCACCGGGCCACGCAGCAGCCAGTCGTAGAACCGGCGGCGAGCCCCAAGGTCTTTGACCCCCGCCTTGATCCGCGCGCGCCAGACGGCGCAGAACCTCGCCAGACTGCCGATCGACTCGTCGAGCGCCGATTCAACTCGCTCCCGAACGAGCCGCGCGAGCGCCGGTGCGGTGCCCAGCGTCGAGATTGCAACCACGAGCGGCGAGCGATCGACGATGGCCGGCAGGATGGCGGAGCACAGCGCCGGATCATCGACGACGTTGACGTAGATGCCGCGCGCCTCGGCGGCCGCGGCCACGGCGCGGTTGATCGAAGGATCGTCCGCGGCCGCGATGGCGAGGCGGGCGCCGTCGAGATCGGTGGCAATGAAGCCGCGGGCACAGTGTTCAAACCGACCGGCGCGGAGCGCCCTGGCCAGTCGTTCGCACAACGCCGGCGCGACGAGTCGCAGCCGCGCACCGGAGCGGCGGACGAGCTCGAGCTTGCGCTCGGCGACCGGGCCTCCGCCGACGATCACCACCAGCCGCTCGCGCAGGTCGAGGAACAAAGGGAAGTAACGCATCGGCGTGCCCGCAGCGGTCCCGGCTCAGGCGCGCGCCGGGCCACGGATGCGCCCGGTGCGCCACAGAAAATCGCCGAACCGCTCCTCGTCGGCACGCTCGCTGGCGAACGCACGCAGCAGGCCATCGAGCTCGGCGAGGAACGCCGCCTCGTCGAGGTTCTCCCGGTGCAGCACAGCGAGCCGCTGGCCGCGTGCGTCACCCCCGAGATGCAGGTTGTAGCGGCCGGCCGCCTTCCCGATCAGGCCTATCTCGGCCAGGTACGGGCGTGCGCAGCCGTTCGGGCAGCCCGTGATCCGCAGGCTGAGCGGTACGTGACTGATCGCGTGGCGCTCGAGAAGTGCCTCGACCCGCGACAGTAGCTGCGGCAGGTAGCGTTCCGCTTCCGCCATCGCCAGCGGGCAGGTCGGTAAGGCGACGCAGGCCAGCGCGTCCCGTCGCAGCGGACTCAAGTGCTCCGTGGCGTCCAGACGGAAGCGGCTGATCAGCTCGTCGATCGCTTGCCGGGCGCTGGCGTCGACCCCGGCAATGATCGCGTTCTGGTTCGGGGTGATCCGAAAGTCGCCGGTATGAACCTTGGCGATTTCGCGGAAGCCCGTCAGCCACGGCAGATCGAAGCGGTCAACGATGCGTCCGGCAGGTATCCGCAGCGTCCGGTGCCAGCGACCGTCAAAACCCCGCAGCCAGCCGAACCGGTCCCCGTTTGAGGTGAATGCGAACGGTCGCGCAGGCTCGAGCTTGCATTCGGCACGACGTTCCACCTCCGCGACAAACCACGCAAGGCCGCGGTCGGCGATCGTGTACTTGAGCCTGGCATGCTTGCGGTTTGTGCGATCTCCGAAGTCACGCTGCGTTGTGAGCACCGCCTCGGCGACGGCGAGCAGACGGTCCGGCGTCAGGAAGCCGGCCACGTCCGCGAGGCGCGGGTAGGTGGCGGCATCGCCGTGCGTCGCACCGAGACCGCCGCCGACCGTCAGGTTGAAGCCGGCGAGGCGGCCGTCTTCGACGATGGCGATGAAACCGAGGTCGTTGGCAAACACGTCGACGTCGTTCGATGGCGGGATCGCAATCGCGGTCTTGAACTTACGCGGCAGATAGGTGTTGCCGTAGATCGGCTCGACCTCCGGGGTACCGGTGAGCTTTTCACCATCAAGCCAGATTTCATGGTACGCGCGGGTCCTCGGCAGCAGGTGCTCGGACAGGCGTCGCGCCCACTCGGCCACTTCCGCGTGCGCGGGTGATTCGACGGGATTCGAACTCGCGACGACGTTGCGATTCACGTCCCCGCAAGTGGCGACGGTGTCGACCAGCGCGGCGTTGAGTGCCGCCAGCGTCGGCTTGAGGTCGCCCTTGGCGATGCCGTGGAGCTGGAAGGTCTGGCGGGTCGTCAGGCGCAGTGAGCCGTTCGCATGCGCGCGCGCGAGCGCGTCGATCGCCAGCCACTGCGCAGGGGTGCACACCCCGCCCGGCAGGCGCAGCCGCACCATGAAGCGCCACAGCGGCTCGAGCTTCTGCAGCCGCCGCTGTTCGCGGATGTCGCGGTCGTCCTGCTGATAGCTGCCGTGGAGTCTCAGCAGCTGCGTGTCACTCTCGGCGAGCCCACCGGTCGCCGGATCGGCAAGGCTGTCGACCAGCGTGCCGCGCAGGCCGCGGCTCTCAGCCTTGATTTTCTCTACCGCGGACAGCTCGGTCATTGATCCTCAGTACACGTCGCGGGCGTAACGCTTGACCTGGGCGAGCCCGTTCAGGTAGTCGGCCGCGTCCTCCGCCGAGCGGGCACCATGCGTAGCGATTACCTCGATGAGTGCCGCGTGCACGTCGGGGGCCATACGCTCCGCATCTCCGCACACGTATACCGACGTTCCCTTCTCGAGCCACGCAAACAGCTCTCGGCCGTGCTCACGGATCCGATGCTGCACGTAGACCTTGTCGGCCTGGTCGCGCGAGAACGCAACGTCCAGCCGGTGCAGCTGGCGACGTTTCAGCGTCTCCTGCCACTCGGCCTGATACAGGAAGTCGCGCTCGCGGTGGCGGCCGCCGTAGATCAGCCAGTTGCGGCCGCGCGCGCCATCGGCGACCCGCTGCTGCACGAACCCGCGGAACGGGGCGACGCCGGTGCCCGGCCCAATCATGATGATGTCGCGCGACCCGTCGGTTGGCACCCGGAAGCGCGCGTTGGGCTCGACGAAGGCCCTGAGCCGCGCGCCGGGACTCGCGATCGAGATCTGCCAGGAAGCCGGGCCGACGCGCCGCTCGCCATCGTGGCGGTAGTCGATGACGGCGACGGTCAGGTGTGCCTCGCCACCAACCTGGCGTCGGCTCGAGGCGGCCGAATACAGCCGCGGCGCGAGCGGATGCAGCGCGCGCACCAGCGCCTCGGGGTCCCAGGCGGCGGGAAAGTGTCGCAGCAGATCAGCGACCTGCAGCTGACTGAACGCGCGCCGCAGCTCGGTGGCCGACTCGGGCGCCAGCCAGCCAGCAAGCTGGCGATCGCCACTGCGTTCGGCGAGGCGCTCAACGAGCGGGCGCGCGATGCGCGCGATCTCGCGGCGGCTCGTGAGCCAGCTGCGCAGCGAGTGCGTGCTGCCGTCGACCGTGACCTGACTAGCCGGATCGAGTGCGGTGAGCTCGACAATGCGTTCGACGGCGGCGATCGGGTTTTCGACGAACACGCCGATCGCATCGCCGGGCTCGTAGTCGAAACGCTCGTCGGGAATCGCGAGCTCGACATGGCGGACGTCGCGGTCGGCATTGCGGGCCGTGATTCGATGGTTCGCGAGCAACTCGACCTCGAGCGGCTGGTCGCGCGAGGCGAGCGGGGCGGCGGTTGGGCGCAGCGGCGTGACGATTGCCAAGCGCGGCGCCTCCGTGCCGAGTTCGCCGCGGGCGGCACCGACCGCCTGGTCGATCCACGGCGCCGCTTTCGGCTCGAGGTCCACGTCGCAATCAACCCGCGCGAACAGGCGACGGGCGCCAAGTTCGGCGAGGCGCTCATCGAGCACCCGCCCGGTGTGGCAGAACCGCGGATAGCTCGAGTCGCCGAGCGCCAGCACCGCGTAGGCCAGCGACGGCAGCCGTGGTGCCCGCCGGCTGGTCAGGAATTCGAACAGGGCACGAGCATCGTCCGGCGGATCGCCATCGCCGTGCGTGCTCGCGACCAGGTACACGAAGCGCTCCTGAGCGAGCTGCTTCGGCGAGTAGTCGGCCGCGCTGACCACCGTGGCCTGCAGCCCGGACGCCTCGAGGCCACGGCCGAGTCGCTCGGCGACGCGCCTTCCATTGCCGGTCTGCGAGCCATAAATCACGGTGACCGGGGAGGCCGGCGTCGCCCGGGTCGCCGGGGCATGCGGGGCCACGGGCTGAACGAGTGACTGGGCGAGGAAGCCGCTCCGCGCTCCGCTGCGGGCCCGTTCCGCTGCCAGCCCGGCCGTATAGCCGCTGATCCAAAGCAGCGTCGCCGGGTCGAGGTCCTCGATCAGCGTGTCCAGACGCGCCGCGCGCTCCGGATCGAGCGGCAGCATGCCGGCGCTGGCTACAGGGCTCGCACTCATGGGAATAGGCAGTCGAAGTCAGGGACCTTGATCGTAGGCAGCGTCTGGATTCTGAGGAAACGCTTTGTCGTTATGACGCGATAACCAGACGTTGCTGGCCGGGAAGCAGGTCGCGACGGTGCGATCGCAGGACCACGGCCGTTCGCCTCGGCACGCCAGCCTCGATCCACCGCTACTGCATGTCGTGGAGGGGCGGCACCGCGGGATCTCCTCCCGCTCCGCGCACGGCTCCGGGCCAGCCTGGACGGGCGCCACTCGCCCCGGCAGCGGGCCTCGCCGCACGGTGGCAATCCCGCGGGCATTCCTGTAGGGTGCTTGCCGGCTCGTGACCCTTTCTCCTTTTCTGCCTCCCGCCGCCCGGGTTCTCCGGTGCC
>Ga0209415_10001625_pt1 | contig 42886 bp, 40 predicted proteins | sample PeaSoiSIISIP2007_FD_187696 | JGI IMG/M metagenome (GOLD analysis project Ga0209415, IMG submission 187696) | Peat soil microbial communities from Weissenstadt, Germany - SII-SIP-2007 (SPAdes) (version 2) | ecosystem: Environmental > Terrestrial > Soil > Wetlands > Peat | place: Germany...
CGGCTGGCCTTGATCGGCGGCACCTCGAGCTGCCATATGGCGGTCTCCGCGGAAGCGCAATTCGTCCCCGGCGTTTGGGGCCCTTATTTCTCGGCGATGATCCCAGGTCTTTGGCTGAACGAAGGCGGACAATCGGCAACCGGCTCGCTGGTCGATTTCATTGTGCGCAGCCACGCGCGCGGCAAGGAACTCGAAGCCGCCGCCGGGAAGGAAGGCCACACCGTCTATGAATGCTTGAACGCGCATCTCGACAAAATCGCGCAATCGCACCCGTTTGCCGCGGCCGTGACGCGGGATCTGCATGTGTTGCCCTATTTCCACGGCAACCGGTCGCCACGCGCCAACCCCACCCTGAGGGGAATGATCTCAGGACAGCCGCTTTCGGACACGGCCGAGGATTTGGCACGGCTTTACCTGGCGACGATCCAGGGAATCGCTTACGGCACCCGCCACATCATCGAAGCAATGAATGACAAGGGATATCGGATCGACACCATTCTGGCCTGCGGCGGCGGCACCAAAAACCCCGTCTATTTGCGCGAGCATGCCGATGCGACCGGCTGCCGCCTGATCCTGGCCGAAGAACCCGAGGCGGTGCTTCTTGGCTCGGCCATCCTGGGCGCCGTTGCCGGCGGCGCGTTCGAATCGGTCACGGCGGCGATGGGTGCGATGACCCAAAGCGGCACGGTCATCGAACCGACCGGCGGCACCGTGAAAGCGTATCACGACGCAAAATACAAGGTGTTCAAGCGCATGTATGACGATCAGATGGCTTACAGGGGCATAATGGCGGGCTAATTTTCTCTCGCCCCTTGTGGGACCGCCCTTTTTCACACATCTCTCCTTCCTGAAGACGGGAAACAAAGCTGCGCCCGTCATGCAAAAGAGCAGCATTGCGAGTTGCCGACCGGCGCTGAACGAAAAAGCTCGTCACTGCGAGCGCAAGCGAAGCCGTCCAGACTGACAGCTGTTCTGGATAGCGTCGCCTCGGGCTCGCAATGACGCTGAAGCGGAAGCGATCGTTTCGAAGATAGGGATGACGACTATATCGACCGACCCCAGAAAACCATCATCGTCGCTGCCGTTTTCCCGCCTTCGCCCTCTTTACAGCTATCTGCGGCCCTATCGGCCGTATTTGGTGGGTGCCGGTCTGGCATTAATCGTCTCGTCGCTGATGGTTCTGCTGCTCGGCCAGGGGCTGCGCCACATCGTCGATCAAGGCTTGCGGGCCGGCGACGCCACCTTGCTCAACCGCACCGTCATCGCTTTCGTCGGCGTCGTCGTGCTGCTGGCCATCGCCACCGGCGCTCGCTTCTATCTGGTCTCGTGGATCGGCGAACGAGTGGTCGCCGATCTCCGAATCGCCGCGTTCGCCCGCGTTATCGCTCTCAGTCCCGCCTATTTCGAAACCACCAAAACCGGCGATGTGCTCTCGAGACTGACCACCGATACGGAACTGTTGCAAACGGTCATCGGGTCGAGCTTGTCGCTAGCGCTCCGCAATCTTCTGACTTTGGTCGGCGCCATCGTCATGCTGGCGGTCACCAGTCCCAAACTGACCGCCATCGTGCTGGTCGTCGTTCCGGCCGTGGTCGTCCCGATCATCCTCTTCGGCCGGCGGGTCAGGGTTCTGTCGCGCAAAAGCCAAGACCGCGTTGGTGACATCGGCGCCTATGTGGAAGAAGCCGTCAATGCCATCCGTACGGTCCAAGCATTTACCCACGAAGCGACCGATCGTCAGCAGTTCGCCAGCCGGGTCACCGCCACGCTCGCCGTCGCGACACAACGCATCAAAATGCGCTCCTGGCTGATGGCTGCGGTGATTTTCCTGGCCTTCGGCGCCGTCGCCGTGGTGCTGTGGGTGGGCGGTTATGATGTCATCGCCGGGCGCATGACCGGTGGCGCCCTATCGGCTTTCGTCTTCTACGCCATCCTGGTGGCCGTTTCCGGCGGTACCGTTTCCGAAGTGATCGGCGAATTGCAGCGGGCGGCCGGGGCGGCGGAACGTGTTCTCGAACTGATGGAAACCCGGCCCTCCATCATCGCTCCCCCTGTGCCTGTGGCTCTTCCAAGACCGGCCGTTGGACGGGTGAGCTTTGACGCCGTCACCTTCCATTACCCGGCCCGCCCCGACCAGGCCGCCCTGCACGATTTCTCGCTCTCGGTGTCTCCCGGCGAATCCGTGGCTTTGGTGGGCCCCTCCGGCGCCGGCAAAAGCACGGTTTTTCAGTTGCTTCTGCGCTTCTATGACCCGGCCTCCGGGGAAATCCGAATCGATGGGGTCGATCTTACAACCGCCGATCCGGCCGACGTTCGCCGCCACGTCGGCTTGGTTGCTCAAGATCCGATCATCTTCGGAACGTCAGCTCGGGAGAATATCCGCTATGGGCGCCCCGATGCGAGCGATGCTGAAGTCCGGGCCGCCGCCGATGCCGCTTCCGCCAGCGAATTCCTCGATCAACTGCCGGAGGGGTTTGACACCTTTCTTGGCGAAAAAGGCGTCCGCCTTTCCGGCGGCCAGCGCCAACGCATCGCCATTGCCCGAGCGATTTTACGCAATCCTCCGATCCTGCTGCTCGACGAAGCAACCTCGGCTCTGGATGCCGAATCCGAACGGGCCGTGCAGACGGCGCTCGAACATCTGGCCACCGGCCGCACCACCCTGGCCATCGCTCATCGCCTGGCAACCGTGCTGCGCGCCGACCGCATCGTCGTCATCGACGAAGGACGCATTGTCGCAGAAGGAACCCACGAGTCCCTGGTCGAAGCCGGAGGACTCTATGCCCGCTTGGCCGCTCTGCAATTTACCGATGGCCCGCAGGGGCTCCGCCACGCGGATGCGGAGCTGGCAGAGTCTCACGCGAAAAAATAAGACCGCACCGTGTGCACCACTCGATCTTTTCGGTGAGCGATTGGCCGTCATCGCCCGGCTTCGTCTCGCTGCGCACCACGATCCGGCATTCACCCACGCATTCAATGGCATCTTCTTCTTCCATGGAAGACAAGATGGTGACTGGCGTAATCCTTGGCAATAGGGGGGCGGTTCATCACTGTCGAACCGCTTGCTTCGTCACCGCGCCGCGATTGCGCGAAACAGATCCGGTGGATCGGCACGTTCGGCGGGCACCAGATGGTCGACACCGATACCGACCAGTCGGAACGCTCTGCCGTCGGCCTCGCGCCGCAACAAAGGAAGAGCGTGCTCGAACAAAACACTCGCCCGTTGAGTCGGGCAGGGCAATCCCACCTGACGACTGAAGCTGTGAAAGTCCGCCGTCTTCAGCTTGAGGACAAGCGTCTCGCCCGCCACCCCCGCCCGCTTCAACCGCGCCTCAAGCGAAAAGGCGAGGTTCCGCAGGCTCTCGGCAAGCGGTTGGAAGTCCACATGATCGTGCGAGAAGGTCGTCTCGGTCGAAACGCTTTTGCACGGACGGTCGGCGACCACGCGACGCGGGTCGTCGCCATGCACGAGACGCGATAAATTCCGTCCGAATTTGCCGAAACGCGACACCAACGCCGCTTCGGGCATGATCTGCAACTGCTCGACCCGGGTGATCCCCTCTTCAGCCAAACGGCGGGCCGTCGCAGCGCCGATGCCATGGATGGCGGTCACCGGCAATTGGGCGAGAACAGCGGGTGCCTCGACCCGGCCGATCACCGAAAAACCGCAGGGCTTGTTTCGATCGGAGGCCAATTTGGCCAAAGACTTGTTGTAGCTGAGACCAACCGACACGGTGACCCCAATGTCCCGTTCGATGGCCCGGGCCAGGCGAGCGAGAATGATCGCCGGCGACCGGTCGATCAGGCGCACGCCTTGCGAAAGATCGAGATAGGCCTCGTCGAGCGAAACCGGTTCGAACACAGGCGTCGCCTTGGCAAACAACGCCCGAATGGCCGTGCTCACGCGTTTGTATTTGGCGATATCGGGGGCGATCACCACGGCATCGGGACACAGGGCGAGCGCCTTGAACATCGGCATCGCCGAACGCGGCCCAAAGCGCCTGGCGATATAGCAAGCGGTGGTCACCACGCCACGCCCGCCGGCATGACCGACGATCAGCGGTTTGTCCTTGAGCTCGGGATTGTCCCGTTTTTCGACACTCGCGTAGAAGGCGTCACAATCGATGTGCGCGAAAGAAAGATCAAACAATTCGGGATGCGTCAGGATGCGGTCCGAGCCACAGGTCGGACACACCGAAATGCCCTCTCCGACCTCGCGTCCGCAGTCGCGGCAGATCGACGGCATTCAGCACCCCCCAATCCGCAGCCCCGTCAACGACACCGCTCCACCGAGAAAGAAAAGAACTCCGAGCATGATGGGAACATAACAGGAACAATAACTCCGTGCAATCGATCCCGCGGTTCTCATGATGCCGTTTTTCCCCTCTCCTCGACACGGGCAATGATTTGCATCCATCTTCGCTGCGGCGCACGCATCTGTGCGTTCCGACGAACAGTTTGGCTGGTACGCAGGATATTTTGATCACAGATGAACGCGGGTGCCGCTTCGCGGCTCACAGATGCCACGGAAAAGCTTGCCTGCACAGCCCCTCGGGCAATCGGGGACGATTTCGGCACCGGAGGCTTCGACAAACGAGATCAAAGCCTGCGGCGCTTTTGTTATCTGTGTCCTTCTGTGAGCCGTGAAGGGGCATCCGCGTTCATCTGTGCGCATCGAGGACCGCCACGTCCTGGGGCATGGCGTGATGATAGGGGCTGGCATCGCGTTCGATATTTGGTCAATAATGGCATGATCTGTACGGAATTTCGAACAATGACCGAACCTGATCTTGCCGATCTCGACGCCTTTGCCGCCGTGGCCAGGCAACGAAGCTTCCGCCGTGCCGCCGCGCTCCGAGGCGTCTCGGCGTCGACGCTGAGCGAGGCGGTTCGCCGCCTTGAGACCCGACTTGGCGTTCGTCTGCTCAACCGCACCACACGCAGCGTCACGCCGACGGAAGCGGGAACGCGGCTGATGGAACGGCTGGCCCCGGCGCTCGGCGAAATTTCTTCGGCTATCGATGCGGTGAACGACTTCCGGGACAATCCGACAGGCACGCTCAAACTCAACGTGCCCGTCGCCGTCACCCGGCTGATCCTGCCGCCGATTCTCGAAGGATTCCTCAAAACGCATCCGGGCATCACCCTCGAAATCACTGCGGACGATAGTTTTATCGATGTGCTCGCCGCGGGATTTGACGCCGGCATCCGTTATGACGAACGATTGGACCAAGATATGATCGCCGTGCCGATCGGTCCTCGCGTGCAGCGCTTCGCCGCCGCGCTCGCCCCCGCCTACGCGGCCTTGCACGGCCGACCGCAACACCCCAAGGATCTCCTCGGTCATGCCTGCATTCGCCATCGCTTCGCCAGCGGCGTCGTCCACCCTTGGGAATTCACCCGCGACGCGGAAACCATCCAGGTCACGCCAACGGGACCATTGACGGCATCAACGGCGGATTTGGAAATTTCCGCCGCGGTCGCCGGCCTGGGCATTATCTATAGCTTTGAAGAATGGCTCGCGCCCGCGCTGACGGACGGCACATTGGAGCCGGTGCTCGAAGACTGGTGGCAGAACTTCTCCGGCCCCTTCCTCTATTACGCGAGCCGGCGTCAAATGCCGACACCGCTGCGCGCCTTTATCGACTTCATTAAAGGACCGGCGAAAGGCGAATGACTCCGTGTCGGATCGAAGCGGAGTCAAACGGCCCTCATCTGGAGACGAATCTGGTCGACAAGAGGAGCGTTATGCCGCTCCCCCGTCCTATTCGAACTCGACCAGAACCTGATTGACTTTCACGCCATCACCCTGCACCGCCTTGATCGCCTTGATCTTGCCGGCAAAGGGCGCGGTGACGCTGGTCTCCATCTTCATGGCTTCCAGCACCATGATCAGATCGTTCGGCTGCAATTCCTGACCGACCTGCACATTGATGCGGATCACCACACCGGAAACCGGGCTGCGACACACCTTGCTCTCGACGACCGATCCGTCATCAGCGCCAGCGACCGGCGCCGGAGCGCAAGGCGCCAACGTAATGGTGGTCGGCGTCGCGGAATAAGGCGAAACAAGGCTCCGCGGACGCGGCGCGTGATCTTCTTCGATCACCTCCACATCCAATTCATAAGTCTTACCGTCGATACCAATCTGTAGTTTCAAGGCCGAAACTCCCCTCGCTTTGTTCCGCCCACAATCCGATTCACCGATGGACCAGCCCCCGGACGGGCGAATGTCACGGGTCGGGACCGGGCCTTGCGGCGCTGAAAATGATCAGCGCGCGCGCGGCAACTGGTGCGAAGCTTGAATGAAGACACGTCCGTGCTGCGACCACGGATTGACGATCTCGTAAGGCGTCTGCAGCATCTTAGCCGACCGCACACGCACTTTCTTTCCAAGAAAGGTCGTCGCCGCCGCCGCCAAGATAACCAAGACGTCGGTGCTGACCTCCTCGACAGTGCCCGCCGTGGAACCGGCTGGCGCACCCGCCACCGGCCCGCTCGGCTGGGCCTTGAGGGCAGCCACGTCGGTTTTCAGCGCCGCGACTTCGCGACGCAGATCCTCGACTGCCTTCAATACATCTTCCAACGATAACACGGCCATGGGATCTCCCCTGCGTTACTCTGCGCTGTGGTTCCGCCCCGATCAGAGCGGAATCAGCCCGTGTTTTTTCGGCGGACGCGATTCCCGCTTGGTATGCAGGGTCTCGAGAGCCTGGGCCAGATACTTCCGCGTTTCCGACGGCTCGATCACGTCATCGACCATCCGCCGGCCGGCAGCGACATAAGGATTGGCGAAGGTATCGCGGTAAAGCTCGATCAACTCCGCCCGCTTTGCCGCCTTATCCTCGGCCGCCTCGATTTCCTTGCGGAAAACGATGCCCGCCGCGCCTTCGGCGCCCATCACGGCGACTTCGGCGGTCGGCCAGGCAATCACCCGGTCAGCTCCCAGTTCCTTGCCGCACATGGCAAGATAGGCGCCGCCGAACGCTTTGCGCATCACCACGGTGATCTTTGGCACGGACGCTGCCGAATAGGCGAACAGCATCTTGGCGCCATGGCGGATGATGCCACCATATTCCTGTTCGACACCAGGCATGAAGCCGGGCACATCGACAAAGGTCACCAGAGGAATATTGAACGCGTTGCAGAACCGCACGAAACGCGCCGACTTGTCGGAAGCATCGATATTCAAGGCACCCGCCATCACCGCCGGCTGATTGGCGATAATACCGATGGCGCGACCCTGGATGCGAGCGAAGCCGATGACGATGTTCGGCGCGAAGCCCGGCTGGATCTCCATGAAGTCCTGGTTGTCGACGATCCGCGCGATGATCGGCCGCACGTCATAGCTCTGCTTGGTGTCGACGGGAACCACATGGTTCAGTTCCGGATCGGATTCAAGAGGCTCGTCGAACGGCAGATGCGGCGGATCTTCCAGATTGTTTGACGGCATGAAGCTCAGCAACCGCCGGCACTGGTAGATCGCATCCTCGTCATCCTCGGCGATCAGATGGACAACACCCGAATTGTTCATCTGAGCCACCGGACCACCCAGATCCTCCGCCGTGACCACTTCGCCGGTCACCTGCTTGATGACCTGCGGCCCCGTAATGAACATCTGGGCGCGCTTGGTCTGGATGATGAAGTCGGTCAGTGCCGGGCTGTAAGCCGCGCCACCCGCACAGGGACCGCAAATCAAGGAAATCTGCGGTACGGAGCCCGACAGCATAACGTTGTTGTAGAACACCTTGCCATAGCCGGACAGGCTGTCGATGCCCTCCTGGACGCGCGCTCCGCCGGAATCGTTGACGAAGATGAACGGCGTGCCGGTCTTCAGGGAGAGTTCCTGCATCGCGGCAACCTTGGTGCTGTGCACTTCGCCAGCGGCGCCACCAGCAACGGTGAAGTCCTGACTGGCCAAATGAACGACCTTGCCATCCACCTTGGCTGTTCCGGTCACCACGCCATCAGCCGGAAGGACTTTCCCCTCCATGCCGAAAAAGTCGCAGCGATGCTGGGCGAACAGGCCGATTTCCTGGAACGTGCCCTCATCGACCAACTTGGCGACACGTTCCCGCGCCGTCAGCTTGCCATTCTTATGCTGCTTGTCGATCGCGGCTTGCCCGCCACCGAGTTCAAGCTGGGCCCGCTTCGCACGAAGCTCGTCGATCTTTTCATCGATGGTCTTATGCTGTGGGGCTTTGAATTCCTTGGACATCGATATTCCCTTCCTTCAATCCGATCACGGCGCCAAAACTGAAGCGCTGTCCTACGCTCCAGGCGCGACGGTAACTTTGTGTTCCTGGCCATGGAGAGAAACCACGTAAGTCACCGGGGACTTCAACCCGGCGCCGCCATTGGCGCCAGCATCCGCTTTGGCTTCGGGCTTTGCCGCGGCAGTTGCGACGGCATCCTTCTTGACCGGGTCTTTGCCCAGATTCTTCGGGCCTTCCGGCCGGCTCTTAAAGAATTTCGGCGCCACCTGCGGGAACATCGCGTGAGTCAGCACGTCTTCGTCGCTGCCGTTGCAGCCTTCGAGCGCCAACGCCGCAGCCCGCAAATGCTCCCATTCCGGTTTCAGCAGATCGGCCGGACGACCGGTGATTACCGGCTTTTTGGCCTGCGCCTCGGCTTTCGCCAAGACCTCCGGGTCTTTCGCACCCAAGGTGCTGCCATAATAACCCAGCATCAGATCGGCGAATTCACCGGTCATCGCCTTATATTTGCCCATCAGCACATTGAACACGGCCTGCGTGCCAACGATCTGGGAAGAAGGCGTGACCAGCGGCGGGAAACCGGCATCGGCGCGAACCCGCGGCACTTCCGCGAGAACCTCTTGCAAGCGATCGCCTGCGCCCTGGCCCTTCAACTGACTTTCCATGTTGGAAATCATGCCGCCGGGGATCTGGCTCTTGAAGATTTCGGTATCGACACCGGTGAATTCGCTCATGAATTCGCGGTACCGCGGCCGGATCTTGGCGAAATAATCCTTCACCTTCAGCAGGCGATCCTTGTCGAGGCGGGTCTCGAAACCGGTGCCTTCGAGCATTTCCACGACGGCTTCGGTCGGATTGTGGCCCGAGCCGAGCGCCAGAGAACTGATCGACGCGTCAACGATATCGCAACCGGCCTCAATGGCCTTCATCATCGAGACCAGGGTCACGCCGGTGGTCGAATGCACATGCAAATGAATCAGCGTGTCGGCGCCGCATTTCGCCTTGATGCCTTTGACCAAGTCGTAAGCCTGCTGAGGCTTCAGGAGAGCGGCCATGTCCTTGATGCAGACCGAATCGGCGCCCATGTCCTTGAGATGCTGAGCCATCTCGATGAAAGCTTCGGTGGTGTGAACCGGACTGACCGTATAGCTGATCGTGCCCTGGGCATGCTTCCCGGTCTTTTTGACGGCGGCGATCGCCGTTTTCAGGTTGCGCAGATCGTTCAGCGCGTCGAACACCCGGAAAACGTCCATACCATTTTCGGCGCACTTGTCGACAAAGCGCTCGACCACGCCGTCTTCATAATGGCGGTACCCAAGCAGGTTCTGGCCACGCAGAAGCATCTGCAATTTGGTCTTGGGCAGCAGCTTGCGGAAAGTCCGCAGGCGTTCCCAGGGATCTTCATTGAGAAAGCGGATACAGGAGTCAAAGGTGGCTCCGCCCCAGCATTCCAGCGACCAATAGCCAGCGTTGTCCAGGTCCTCGCAGGCCGGGATCATATCTTCCATGGCCATGCGGGTGGCCAACAGACTTTGGTGCGCATCCCTCAAGATCACATCAGTGATTTCCACTACGCGTCCCATATGCGATTTCCTCTTGGATGTGATAACTCGGCTCGCGAAATCCGTTAACGATTGAGCGTCCGGAAAGAATGACCGGAGTCATTCAACTCCGTCACCCTAACCCGCCCCTTAAGACACGTAAAGATTCTCGCGACGTCGCGATTGAACAGCGGAGCCGGGAATCCACCTTGGATTGCCCCACAGCCTACCCTGCTTGTCGGCAACAGACTGGGTGATGGAGACCCTATCTCCTGAACCAAATCCATTCGCGTGACCCCTGCCGTCCTTAAAACGACATCAAGGTGAACCTTTCGACGGCGAAAGTCCACAAAGAAAATAGGTGTTTAATTTGATCCATGCATTTTCAGTTCCGAAGGCATGGCCAAGGCAGCCAACCACCCTATCCGAAGCGCTATTTCCTGCGGATTTTGCCCAAAATATCCAACATTCTTTTGGTCGTTGGACGTGATAACGGACGGCAACGGTCTAATGGATAGAGGCCACTTCGTCCAGGTTGCAGATGGACGAATTGCTTATCAACCCATGCCAAAAAGTGATCGGACACTCTCTCTTGAGCGCATCCCGCTATCGCGTCCCATCCTTAGAGATGCGACGATAAGACCGAAACAGCGACATCCGACACATGAAAGCCGACCCGTTTTCCCGGTCCCACATGCAAGGCTGCGGCGAGGCGACAATCGGCGATTCGGGAAGAATAAAAACGCCAGTCTTCTCCAGAACTGCCATCCGGCCCCGGAGTCCGCAATCGGGGCGGATCGAGGACAAAAGCAAAACCGGGAAGATCGGCGGACAACCCTTGACCGGTGGCCTTGATTGCCGCCTCTTTCAGCGTCCACAATGTGTAGAATGTTTCTTGCCTCTGTTCCGGGTCTCCCGATTGCAACAAGGCTCTTTCCGCCGGATCAAAGACAAGGGGAGCGATGTCGTCATGACTGGGCGACGGCGCCACGACCTCGACATCGACCCCCAAAGGCCCGTCCCGGCTGATCGCCACGGCCGTCATCGCGTGGGAATGGGATAAATTGAAATGCAGCCCTGGCAACAAGGCGTCGTCGATGAACGGCTTGCCGCTGGGTGTTTGGCCGAATCGCCAGGGGTGGTGTCCGCCAATCAAATCGAGGCCGTAACGTAACAAGGCATGGGCGACGGCAAAGGCATTGCGATCCCGCGCGAAGTGAAACCGATCCGCCCGCTGCCGCTCGGTCGGATCGAGGCGCAACAGAATTCGGGAAACATCCAGGTCCTTGGGAACGATTGTCCAATAGACAAAAACATCCTGCACGCGTCCATCGTCGTCTTCGCCTCTGACGCCCACCCCCGACGCGCATGCGGTTTTCTCGTTGGACGAAGACATGTTCTCATCCCTGTCGTTGTTTGAAGGCGGTGCCTGCGTCTATTCTACGCGTTGGAGCGACGTTCGATGAAGTCCCGGAGTTCATGATGATGACTGACGCGGTTGCCGGGGTCTTGCTGGCAGGAGGACGATCGCGCCGCATGGGCGGCACCGACAAAATGCTGATAGACGTCGCCGGCCAATCGCTATTGCAACGCGTCATTACCCGGGCCCGACCGCAGGTCAGCGCCATGCTGCTGAACGCCAACGGCGATCCCGCACGATTTTCCTCCGTCGATCTGCCAATCCGCGCGGACGTCATCGACGGCTATGCCGGGCCTTTGGCGGGCATTCTCACGGGAATGGAGTGGGTGAAGGAAACCAGGCCGGAAATCCGCTGGCTGGTGAGCCTGGCCACCGATACGCCAATGCTCCCCGAAGATCTCGTCTCCCGCTTGCTGGCCACGGTCACGGGAGAGGGCGCGGATATCGCCATCGCCCGATCCGGACAATTCGATCACCCGGTCTTCGGTTTGTGGCCGGTTCGCTTGGCCGGTGACCTGCGCCGCGCACTGATCGAAGAAAACGTCCGAAAGCTAGCCCTATGGTGCGCCCGCTACCAGGTGGCGCGCGTTGTCTGGCCGGACGGCGACGCCGATCCGTTCTTTAATATCAATACGCCGGAAGACATCGCTCGTTTCCGGCAGATGACACCGGCTGACGACTCGTCCTCTGAATGAAACACGCATTTTGGGAGCACCGGACCTAAGGGCCGGCGCCCCCTTTCATCTCAAATTTAGTAAATTCACCACGAAGACACGAAGTTCACGAAGTTCACGAAGGGAAAACAATAAGTTGGCGCCACCCAAATGGTTCACCTTGAAGGTAAGTGACGTCACGCTTTCTTCCTATTGATAAATCTTCGTGTTCTTCGTGTCTTCGTGGTCAACTGCTTTTTCTGAGCTCATCCAGCCGCCAGCCGCTACGAACGCGCGGCGACCGCCCGGCAATTGCCTATTTCGCGTTCCGCATGTCTCCGGTCTGCGAGAAGGCCGTGTGCCAGGAGAAGGCCTTTTCCAAGACATGCGGCGTATGTCCGCCGCGCGTCAACGCTTCGCGATAATAGTCGCGGAGCGCGTCCTTATAGGTCGGATGGACACAGTTATCGATGACGACCTTGGCCCGTTCGCGCGGCGCCAAACCGCGCAGATCGGCCAGCCCTTGCTCGGTCACCAGAAGATCGACGTCATGCTCGGGATGATCGACATGGCTCACCATGGGAACGATCGACGAGATTTTTCCGTTCTTGGCGATGGACTTGGTCACAAAGGTGGTCAGATAGGCATTGCCGGCGAAATCGCCCGAACCGCCGATACCGTTCATCATATGCGTGCCGCCGACGTGGGTCGAATTGACATTGCCATAGATGTCGGCTTCCAGCGCCGTATTCATGGCGATCAAGCCCAGACGGCGAATGACCTCGGGATGGTTGCTGATCTCCTGCGGGCGCAACAGCATATGCTTCTTGTACTTGTCGAAATTCGCGAAGAGGCGATCCCAGCAGGGCTGCGTCAGCGAAAAGGCGGTGGCCGAGGCGAAGGTCAGCTTGCCCGAATCGACCAGATCGAACACCGAATCCTGAATCACCTCGGAATACATGGTGAGGTCGTGGAATGGCCCTTCGATGAAACCGTGCAACACGGCGTTGGCCACGGCCCCCACACCGGACTGCAGGGGCGCCAGACGATTGGTCAACCGCCCCATCTTCACCTCATGCTTGAGGAATTCGATCAGATGGCTGGCGATCGCGTTGGTGTCGTCGTCGGCCGGCTCCAGCTTGACGGCATTGTCGCGCTTGTTGGTGATGACGATGGCGGCGATCTTGTCCGGGTTGATCGGCAAACCGGGATAATTCAGCGGAATATAGGGCAGACCGACGCGGGAATCGGGCGCAACGACCGGAACGGGTTCGCGGGTCGGCCGCAGCGTCGGGATATAGATATCGTGGAGCCCTTCGAGACCGAGCGGCTGCGCCATGTTCAATTCGACGATGATCTTGTCGGCGAAAATGGCGAAGCTGGCCGAGTTGCCGACCGATGTGGTCGGAATGATGCCGCCCTCTTCGGTGATCGCCGCGGCTTCGATGATCGCCACGTCGATCCCCTTGATCTGATGGCCGCGCAGCAGTTCGACGGTTTCCGAAAGATGCTGATCGACATACATGACTTCGCCGGCGTTGATCGCCTTTCTGAGCGTCGGGTCGCCCATATAGGGCATCCGTCGGGCAATGACACCGGCTTTGGTCAGCAGGCTGTCGATTTCGTCACTGACCGAGGCCCCCGTCAGCAGACTGATCTTGAGATGTTCGCGCGTGGCCCGCTCCGCCAGAACCGCGGGAAGAGCCTTGGCGTCGCCGGATTTGGTGAAACCGGACATGCCGATGGTCATGCCGTCCTTAATAAAAGACGCGGCGACTTCGGCAGTTACGATTTTGCTCTCCAAGGAGGCCATACGGATGCGGTCACGGTCCATGCAAACGTTCCTTTTCCTGACATGCGCAAAAACAAGGTATCGCCGGCGTCGTCAAAAACGCATCGGCGTGCCACTGATTTCCTCGGGCTCGAAGCCCCTCGATAAACCCATATAAATTTCATGGATATTATGACGCGAACGCCGGCATGACAAGTTTTTCGGCGCTCTCCATTGCCGATTTGCCAAAAGCCCATGAATTCAATCGTTAACCTGGCTCAGACCCCAAGCAGTTCAGAAAAGGGCAGATAGTCGACGATATCGCCAGGTTTCACCGATCCCATCTCTTCGGTCAATTCGATCAAACCGCTAGAGGCCACCATCGACGTAAAGATCCCCGAGCCTTCATTGGGGAACCGTCTGGCCACCAGACGGCCGTCCTGATCGGCGAGATGGCCACGCAACCATTCCCGACGCCCCGCTTTCTTGGCAAAGTCGAAATCCGCCGCGACCGGATAGCGCTGAATCGGCGCAGGACAGCAGCCGGCGATCTTTTGCAGCATCGGTCGGGCGAACATCAGGAAGGTCACCATGGCGGCAACCGGGTTGCCCGGCAACCCGATGAAAGGGACGGCGCCGATCCGGCCGAACGCCAATGGCCGTCCGGGCCGGATGGCGATACGCCAGAAATGCAGCGAACCCAACGCCTCGACAGCGGCTTTAACGTGGTCTTCTTCCCCCACTGACACGCCGCCGGTCGTCAAAATCGCGTCGACACCGTCGTCTGCGGCCTTGGCCAAGGCGTCCCTCAAGAGATCCTCGCGGTCTTTGATGATGCCAAGATACAAAGGCTCGCAGCCTAAGCGGCGCAACAAGGCGTGCAGAACATAGCTGTTCGAATTGACGATGGTTCCCGGTTCGACCGGACCGCCGGGCTCACGAACCTCGTCACCGGTGGCGAACAGGGCGACGCGGGGACGGCGACGCACCGGCAGCACGGAATAACCGGCCGAAGACGCATGCCCGACATCTTGCGGCAACAACCGTTTGCCCGCCGTGAGAATAACGTCGCCTTGCCGAAAATCTTCCGCCGCCGGACGGACATTGGCGCCCTTCTCGACCACAGGAAGCCAAACAGATCCCTCTTCGAGGCGCGCGTTCTCTTGCAAAATGACGGTATCGGCACCCTCGGGGATTGGCGCTCCGGTAAAGATCCGGAGCGCTTCACCGGACCTGGTCGGACGCCCCAACATTTGACCCGCGGCAATCCGCCCCCCGATCGGCAGCCGAACTTCGGGCGCGACCAGATCGGCCGCGCGCACGGCATATCCGTCGACAGCAGAATTATCAGCCGGAGGAACCGTTCTTCGAGCGATCAAAGTCTCGGCGAGCACGCGTCCCGGCGCATCGAACAGGGGCACCGTTTCGATTGCCTCGATCGGAGTCACGGCGGCGAGCAGCGCGGACGCACCTTCCTCGAAGCTCAGCATCGGTTTGGGCGGGGAAAAGGCGTCGCAACTCTGGCTCATGTCGCAAGTCCCGTTCTGGTCAAAATGAATTCGACGATGGCCGAGGAATCGTCGAGATCGAGTCTCGGCAAGGGTAAATCCTCCAAAGGCGCATCGCTGGCCACCGCCACAATATAGGGGTCTTGCGGCCAAATCATCGGCTTGCCGAGAGAGGGGCGGTGGATTTCGAGCTTGTCATGGGGATGCGCCTTGAAGCCTTCGATCAGCAGCAAATCGACCGGCGTCATATGCGCCAGCAACTCGCCCAATTGCGCTTCGGGAGACGCGCGCATCTCATGCATCAAAGCCCAGCGCTCAGGCGTCGCGATCATGACCTCGGTCGCGCCGGCCTCCCGATGCCGAAAGGAATCCTTCCCCGGACGATCGATATCGAACCTGTGGTGGGCGTGCTTGATGGTCGACACCGTCACACCACGCGCGGAGATCTTTTGCACCAACGCCACCATCAGAGTGGTCTTGCCGGCACCGCTCCATCCCGCCAGTCCGAATACTTTCATCCCGCATGTGCTCCGATTCGCTCAGACGGCGCTTGGACGAGATCGTCCGTCACCATTGCAGGGCCGAATAGGGAATAAAATCGACCAGATCCCCCGACGCCACATGGTGCGTCTCCTCTCGCAAATCGACCAAACCGTCGGTTTCAACCAACGACGAAAGCACATTGGACTCTTGCGAACGATAGAGCAGAGCTTCCGGCCGGCCGTCGTCGCCGGTTCTCAAGGAAACACGGATAAACTCTCGCCGTTTATCCCTCTTATCGAAGGAAAAGGCAGCCCTGACGGGATACCGCCAGGGATGCGGCGATTCGGCGACCGCACCGGCAAGACGCAAAATGACCGGACGCGCGATCATCATGAGAGTGACCAGACTGGACACCGGATAGCCTGGCAGACCGATGAAGACCGAGCGCCCGACATGGCCAAGCGCCGCAGGCTTGCCCGGTTTGATGGCCATACGCCATAAATGGATGGCGCCCAGGGATTCGACTGCGGCGCGGACGTGATCCTCTCCCCCGACGGAGACGCCGCCCGAGGTAATCAACAAATCGCAGCGATCGGATGCCGCCGCCAGGCAGTCCTTGGTCAGATCGAACCGATCGGGAATATTGCCGAGATCCTCGGCCTCGCAGCCCAGACCACGCACCATCGCCAGAATCCCTTGGCGATTGCAGCCGAAGACCTGTCCTTCCGCCAAGACCTGCCCCGGTTCGGCCACTTCGTCGCCGGTCGAAAAGACTCCGACCCGCAAACGCCGGCACACCATCAACTCCGTTCGTCCCACCGACGCCGCCATGGCCACGTCCTGTGGCCTGAGACGTCGCCCTTGGCGCAGCACGACCGTTCCGTCGACGTAATCCTGACCAACCGGCCTCACCCAGTCGCCCGGACGGGTTTGCGACGGCACATAGACGAGATCGTCTTCGACCCGGCAATCTTCTTGCATTGCGACGGAATCGAAATCGGTCGGCATGACGGCACCGGTAAAGATGCGGGCCGCCTCTCCCGATCCGAAGCGCCCTTGATGCGGATGGCCGGCGGCAATCCGCGCGGTCAAGCGCAGGGCGACCTCCGGTCCGGTGGCGGAAAGATCGGCCGACGCGAAGGCGTACCCATCCATCGCCGAACAAGCGGCCCGTGGATTGGAGAGGGGCGCAACGATATCCTCGGCCAGAACCCTGTGTTCGGCGTCGGTGACCGCCACCCGTTCGGTCGACACCACCGGGTCCAGGCGTTCTGTCAAAAAGACCATCGCCTGATCGAGTGTAATGAGGGCCTTCGGAGGGGTAAAACAGTCTTGAATAGTCATCGATCGAGACAATAGCCGGTATTCGCGACGGGTTGAAGAGGAAGAGGATTCGAAAAGCCGATAACGCCCGCCGGCCGCCAATTTGGGAAAAAACCACAAAATTCGTGATACCGTTCACCGTTGGACGGTTCGACATTACGAGGGTGCCAAAGGTATCGCGGAACGCCAGCTGTTCTCATTAGGAAGAAAGTTGAATGTCTTTCGCCTTGTGGAAACGGTAAGGTTAAAGGGCATGACCGTCGGCTGGAAACGTTAGGAAATGGGCATCATCGATATCGTGACGCTAGCCATCAGCCTGATTCTGAAAGGCGATTCCAGCGTACTGACCATCGTCGGCCTGTCCCTGACGGTATCGATCAGCGCCGTCCTCCTGGCCACCGTCATTGGGTTGCCGATCGGCGCCCTGGTTGCCCTCACCCGCTTTCCCGGCCGCGCCGCCGTGGTGCTTCTGCTCAATGCGGCCATGGGACTGCCGCCGGTGGTCGTCGGCTTGGCACTCTATCTTTTGCTGTCGCGAGCAGGTCCCTTGGGCGAGTTTGGTTTGCTGTTCACGCCGACAGCGATGGTCTTCGCCCAAGCCGTCCTGGTTCTGCCGATCATTGCCGCGCTCGGGCGCCAAACCGTCGCCGATCTTTGGGTGGAATATGGCGACTTGCTGCATTCCTTCGGCAACGGGCCACTCGCTTCGGCGCCGACGTTGTTGTGGGATGCGCGTTACAGCCTCGCCACCGCCGTCCTCGCCGGCTTCGGCCGGGCCATTGCCGAAGTCGGCGCCGTGATGATCGTCGGCGGGAATATCGCCGGAGTCACCCGCACCATGACCACCACCATCGCCCTGGAAACCAGCAAAGGGAATTTGGCGCTTGCCATGGCCCTGGGGACCATTCTGATGGGACTGTCCATTTTGGTGAATGGCGGCGTGCAACTGATCAGCAGCATCGCCGGACGGAAACAGGCATGAATGCCATCGACAGCCCGCAATCCCAGCGACTTATCCTGGAAGACGTCGGGTTCACGATCAACGGACAGGTGTTGCTCTCGGCAATCGATCTTGAACTGGCCGGACATGGCTGCACCGTGATCCTCGGGCCCAACGGCGCCGGCAAAAGCCTGCTGCTGCGCATCTGCCACGGATTGCTGGCACCGACCTCGGGAAGCGTTCGCTGGAATGGCGCCTCGCCCAGCAAGGCTCTGCTGCGCCGTCAAGCGATGGTCTTTCAAAGACCGGTGCTGCTGCGTCGATCCGCCCTCAGCAATATTGCCTATCCGCTCAAATTGGCGGGCGTCGGACGCGAAGAGAGACGGTTTCGCGCCACCGAAGCCCTGAAACGATTTGGTCTGGCCGAAGTAGCGTCGAGGCCGGCACGCGTGCTGTCCGGAGGAGAGCAACAGCGCTTGGCTTTGGCGCGCGCCTGGGTGGTTCGCCCGGACATCCTGTTCCTCGACGAACCGACGGCCTCCCTCGATCCGGCGGCAAGCTATCAGGTCGAATTGGCCATCCGCGCGTTCCTCGATGCCGGAGTCAAGGTCGTCCTGGTGACCCACGATTTGGCCCAGGCGCGGCGGTTGGGCGACGAGATGATCTTCATGTTCCGGGGTCAAATCCGTGAAAGAGCCTCCGCGGCCGACTTTTTCGCGATCCCCAAAACATCCGAAGCGCGCGCCTTCCTGGGTGGCGATTTGATTTGGTAGGAGATGACATGCAGTTTCGTGGACTGAAGACGGCCCTCTTCGCGCTGTTGCTTTTCGCCGTGGCGAACCCCTTGCGGGCCGAGGATCGTTTCATCACCGTTGCCTCGACCACATCGACCGAACAATCCGGGTTGTTCGACTATTTGTTGCCGATCTTCACCAAGGAAACCGGCATCGCGGTTCATGTGGTCGCCGTCGGCACCGGACAGGCGTTGTCGATCGGGGAGCGCGGCGACGCCGACGCGCTTCTGGTGCACGACCGGATCGGCGAAGACAAATTCGTCGCCGACGGCTTCGGCATCGACCGACGGGACGTCATGTTCAACGACTTCGTCATCATCGGCCCCGCCGCCGACCCGGCGAAGATCCGCGACACCACGGATGTCGCGGAGTCGTTCCGTCGCATCGCCCAGTCCGGGGCTCCGTTCGCCTCACGCGGCGACGACAGCGGCACCAACCGCATGGAACTCCGGTTGTGGAAAACCGCCGGGGTTGACGTCAAGACCACCGGGGCGTGGTATCGCGACCTCGGCCAGGGCATGGGACCGACGCTCAACACGGCGGCTGCGATGAATGCCTATACGCTGTCTGACCGGGCCACCTGGGCGAATTTCAAGAATCGTCAGTCTCTGACGATTTTGCTGGAGGGCGACAAGCGCCTGCTCAACCCTTATGCGACCATTCTGGTCAATCCCGCCAAACATGCGTCCGTCAAAACCGGCGACGCCAAGATCTGGCACGACTGGCTGACCTCTCCGACCGGTCAGTCGGCCATCGCCGGCTATCGCGTCGGCAACGAACAATTATTCTTCCCGTCGGCCAAACCGTGAAACATCACGACAACCGAACAGGATCTGCGCCGTGCAAAGCGCAGATCCGCTGGATGACCTTCGGGCCGCCACCCCAGTCCTCGATCCCGCATTCGTAGGCCAGGACCTGCAACCGTCCGTCGACCGCCGCCAGCAACTCACCCGGCCGCAACAAGTGATCGGGATTGCGCGGCCGGTCGTATCGCTCGTTGCCCAGCGAAAATGTCTGGTAAAGAAAGAGCCCCCCCGGAGCCACCGCTTCGATCAACCGTGGCAACAATGGCCGAAACAGATAATTCACCACGACGACCGCGTCGAACGTCCGCTCGCCCAAAGGCCATGGACGGCCGATTTCCAGATCCGCCTCGATGATCTCGGCTCTGTCGGACAAATCGCCGACAAAAGAAATGTCGCGATCGAGACAGGTGACCCGCGCACCGCTGTCGAGAAAGAAGCGGCCGTGACGACCACCGCCGCAAGCCACGTCAAGAACGCTTCCCCCCGTCGGCAGCAGGGATGCGAAACGTTCGATCCAGGGACTTGGTTTTCCGGAATCGCGGTGCGGATGAAATGCTGGCATGGTGACGAGATCCTTATCTCAATGCCGCCTCCCTTTCGTCGCGTTCGGCACGCCGGATGATCTCGCGAATCAGACCGTAAAAGAGCAGCTTGTGAATCGGCAGTAAAGCGTTCCAATAGGTTATACCGGCGACGCCGGCCGGATGGAAATGGGCCGTGACGCTGATCGACCGCACACCTTCGAGCGGAGATCGGATTTCCAGTTCGAAGGTCGCCGAACCGGGAATACGCATTTCCGCCATCAGCGTCAATCGTCTGCCAGGCTCAAGGCCGATCACCCGCCAGAAATCGAGAGCATCGCCGACCGCCAATGCGCCACCGGCGGGACGCCCTCGCCGCATGCCGACGCCCCCGACCAATGAATCGAAAACCCCCCGCATCTGCCACAATATGTCGAGAAAGTAGTACCCATTTTCGCCGCCAAGACTGCCGATTTGCCGCCACAAGGCGTCCGCCGACGCTTCGGTTTTCCCTTCGACCCGCAGATGCTTGGCATAAAAGGCGAAATCCGGCCTGTTTCGCCGATGCAACATGGATCCCTCGACCCACCGAGGCCGTTCGAGAGCATTTTTCTCCGCGCTCAAGGCCGTTTCGACCGCGGCCCGATAGGATTTGAGCGGCATGGGAATCAGCGCGCGAAGCGCTTGGTCGTCGACCAGCAAGTCATGTTCCAAACCGCCGATCAACGCACGCGCCACATTGGTCGGCACCGCCGTCACCAACGACAGCCACAGCGACGACAAATGCGGCGACAACATCGGAAGCGGCAGAATCCGGGGATGGCGCCCCACCAAAGCGCCAAAGTCCCGCATCATATCGGCATAGGAAAGCACGTCCGCGCCACCCACCTCGAAGATCCCGCCGACGGTCGCATCGACTTCGAGCACGCGAACCAGATAGGTCACAATGTCGTCGAGCGCGATCGGCTGAGTCCGGGACCGCACCCAGCGTGGCGTCACCATCGCCGGCAAATGAAACACCAGATCGCGGATCACCTCGAACGCGGCCGAGCCTGGCCCGATGATGATACCGGCCCGCAATTCGGTCACCGGAACAGACCCGGCTCGCAGAATATCGCCCGTTTCACGGCGCGATTCGATATGGACCGAGCCTTGCGCGGGCGGTTGCAGTGCCCCGAGATAAATGATGCGGCGAAGGCCGGCTTTGGCGGCCGCCTCACGAAAATTAACGGCGGCTTGCCGATCGAGTTCCGGAAAGCGGGATCCCGCCGCCATGGAATGCACGAGATAGTAGGCGATATCAGCCCCCGCCAGCGCATTCGGTAAACTTTCGGGCCGCAAAGCGTCGGCTTTCAGACAAGTGACATCAGGACCCCACTCCCGGGCCTCCAGCGCATCCAGACGCCGACCGACCGCCCGCACCCGATGCCCCGCCGCCTTGAGCGCCGGCACCAGATTGGTTCCCACGTAACCCGTGGCCCCGAACACCACCGCCAGCATGGCTCACGACCTTTCTTCACCGATCACGCCGACGGCGCCGCCACAGCATACTATCAAAACCTGGAGTAGAATGAGAGTTGCATATCGGCAAGCTCCGTCACGCCGCTCAGCCGAAGAGCCGCCGATTGTTTTGCGTTAATTTTTGGCAATAGGCATCACTGCCCTGGAAATGGGCATGCCACAAGGTTAAGTTTGAAAGAGACGATAAGACAGAGAAAGTCCCCCATGCTGCGTGAACCCGCCAACGACAGTGCCCTTCCGTTGATCGGCATCTATGAGATCAGCAAGATCCTCGGGGCGACGCTCGACCTCGATAAGGCGCTGCATGACGTGCTCAATGTCTTGTCATCGTTCCTGCAAATGCGCCATGGCGCGGTCGTCCTCCGCGACGAAGAGGGGAATGCGGCACTGTCGGCAGTCTCCGGCATGTCTTTGCCGATGGCTCGATCCGGAGCGCTGAAATATCCCATCGAGGCCGCTCACAAGGTCATCGCCACGGGCATCCCGATGGTCGTCCCCGAAGCGTCGGAAGACCCGTTACTGGCCGACTATGTCGCCGCCAGCGACGTGGTCGAAGGCGAAGACATCTCGTTTTTCTGCGTTCCGATCAAGGGGTCGGGAAGTCCCTTCGGCGCGTTATCGGTGGAACGCTCGTGGGTTCCGAACGGCCGTTATGTTTTCGAACATGACCTTCGTTTCCTGACCATGATCGCGACCCTGATCGGTCAAACCGTCAGCCTGCACCGCAAGGTGGCGGCCGATCGCGCCCGGCTGATGCAGCACAACGCGCGCCTGGCCAAGCAGATGGCCGAAATCAAGCCATCCCAGCCGATCAAGGGACTGGAAGACATCATCGCCAATTCCGAACCGATGGCCCGCGTCTTCTCCCAGGTTCAACAGGCGGCGCCGACCAAGGCGACGATCTTGCTGCGCGGCGAAAGCGGCACCGGGAAGGAACTGGTCGCCCGCGCGGTCCATCTCCTATCGCCGCGATCGCTAAAGGCCTTGATCAAACTCAATTGCGCCACGCTCTCCGAGACCATGCTCGAATCCGAACTGTTCGGCCATGAAAAAGGAGCCTTCACCGGCGCCATCGGCGAACGCAAGGGTCGTTTCGAACTGGCCCATGAAGGCACCTTGTTTCTCGACGAGATCGGTGAAATTTCGGCCAGCTTCCAGGCCAAGCTTCTGCGCGTTTTGCAGGAAGGCGAATTCGAGCGGGTGGGGGGCAACAAAACCCTCAAAGTCGACGTGCGCTTGGTGGCCGCCACCAATCGCGATCTGGAAGCGGCCGTCGCCAAGGGAGAATTCCGCGCCGACCTCTATTACCGTCTCAATGTGGTGCCGATTTTCCTGCCGCCGTTACGCGAACGCCCCGGCGATATCCCACTGCTGGCCATGTATTTTCTGAAGCGCTTCAACGAGGAAAACGGCCGGCAAACCCGCTTCTCCGAGCAGGCGCTGGGCATCTTGCAACGATGCTATTTCCCCGGCAATGTTCGCGAATTGGAAAATTGCGTCTATCGCACGGCGACCATGACCCATGGCGATGTCATCGAAGAGATGAATCTCTCCTGCCGAAGCGACACCTGCCTGTCGTCCGTGCTGTGGAACAAACGCAATGACGATGGCGCGGCTTTGGGGGAAACATCGCATTCCGCCGCCGCTCCGATGTCGGTGACGCCTCCCATGAGCGAGTTCTCGCTTCCCGGCGCCATCGGCGGCGACAGCCTGACCGAACGCGACCGCCTGGTCGACGCCATGGAGAAATGCGGCTGGGTCCAGGCCAAGGCGGCGCGCCTTCTCGGTCTCACCTCGCGACAGATCGGTTACGCGCTGCGCAAGCACAATATCGAATTGCGCAAACTATAGCTCAGAAATAGCTGGCATTGACCAGATAATCGCCGCCGATCACCAAACACTCGCCTTCCCCCTTCAAGGGGTGGATCGGCAGCAAATTGTTGAAGAAGACGACCTTCACCTTGGGCACCTGAACCGTCAGAATGGTGTCACCGAAACAATCGGCTACGTCGCGATCGGTGCTGAACGAGGCAAGATTGTTAAGACGCATCACCACGGTCTTTTTGTCGACCCGTTGAACGATCTGATGCTCGTCGAAGGAATTGACGCCGCGATAAAGCGTCATTTGCGCCTGACCAGGCGGACTGAAGCGTTCGAAGACCCACTGACAAAACTCATAGAGCATGTCGAGTTGCGTATAAATCGAGTTGTTGTGAAACCGGCTCGACATTTTTTCCGACACATAAGCCATCCAGCCTTGGCTCGAAAACCGAAGAATGGTCTCTTTGTGATAGGTGGGAAACAGGCCGAACCGGCTTTCCACCCAGCCTTTCAGCACAGCACCTTCCGGGCCGTTGGAGTCATAGCCCCACCCTTTCAGCAAACGAAGAAAACTGGCGCGGTAGTGACGCACCGCGTGTTTTCCCTTGGCTTGTTCGGTCTGGTCACGGTCTTGTTGTTCGGGGTCGATACCGAACATCGCCATCATATATTTGTAGAAGGCTTCGCCGGCCTCCTCCTGGCTCTCGGCCTGCGAGAGCATCTCGAACAGGCTGGGGTTCATTTCACGCAAGCCCGAGATATGCAGTGCCACCGGATGCGCATTGAACGTCGTACTGGCCAACAGATCGGTGGGCAGCCCAACCAAATTGGTGCTATGCCCAAGCCGACGCGGCTCGGTTTCCTCTCCCATCCGCTCTTTCATCCCCCCGATAGAACTCTTGCTTTTAAGCAGAAGCTATACCTTAGGGACGACTGATGAGGGAGCGATAAATTCGCCAGCCCCACGAAACCCGAAAAATTCAAGACGGCTTGCGTGAAATCGCCGCCAGCGGAACGAAGCTGGCCTTTCTGCGAGAATCGGCTTGCTGAAACACTTTGAACACCTTCTCGGTCACCGCATTGGAGGTCACGAAGTCGGAATAGGCATGCTCCAACGCCTGGGAATAGGCTTGGCCGAGAGACGCCGAGTCGAGGTCTCCGGGCAATTGGCCGATATAGTCATGAAACCGCTTCAGGATATGCAGGCGATTGACCCGCACAACCTGGGGGTCGTAGGGAACCTTGAGGAAGTCGAGGAACTCTTCCGCCGAAGACAACCCTGTCAATGTATCGAGAAAATCACTCATGGTGCGTCTCCTGCGCCTGTTCTTCAGAGTTCGCCATCAATTCGCCAAAGGCACGCCGGCCGGCGCCCGATCGGCCGCTTGCCGAGTTTCGCGATAGAGGTCCATCAAATCCTCGGTCTTGGGCGAGCGTTTGGCCGTCGCGGCAAAAACCCGCAGACGCGCCAGAACCGCACGGGCCTGCGTTTCCGAAATCGCCAGGCCAAGCTCCCCATAGGCCCACAAAACCGAGGCCATCCCCGAATGCTTGCCCAACACCATACGATGCTGACGCCCCAGGTCGTGGGGATCGATGGCCTGATAATTGGCCGGATCGCGCAACAAGCCATGAACGTGAATGCCGGACTCATGGGTGAAGATCCCCTCACCAACGATCGACTTGTTCACCGGTACCGGACGTCCCGACGCTCCGGCGACCAGAGCGGAAATCGACTTGAGATCGCGGGCTTCGACACCGGTCGGACGCCCCTGCAATCGCGGCAAGGCGACCACCATCTCCTCCAACGGCGCATTGCCGGCCCGTTCGCCGAGACCGTTCACCGTCGTATTGACATGCGTGGCGCCCCCTTTGACCGCCGCCAGGGAGTTGGCCGTCGCCAAGCCAAGGTCGTCATGCGCGTGGATTTCCAACTCCATCGCCGTCGACCGTCTGAGCCGCAAAAAAACGTCGCGCGTGCTGAAGGGATCAAGAATACCCAAGGTATCGGCAAAGCGAAAACGCCGCGCCCCGGCTCGCTCAGCAACCTCGATCACGCGTAACAGGAAGTCGGGATCGGCCCGTGAACTGTCCTCTCCGCCCACGGCCACCTCAAGCCCGGCGTCGCGCGCCTTGCGCACCATGCGATCGATTTCGGCAAGGACCCAAGCGCGATCCCGTCCCAATTTGTGGGTGATCTGCTGATCGGACACTGAAACGGACAAATTGACCATCGAGACACCGCAGGCGATGGCTCCCGCCAGATCGTCATCGCGCATGCGGCACCAAACGATCGGCCGCGCCGTCAAACCGAGTTCAACAATGGCTCTTATCTCTTCCTGTTCCTCCAGCCCCATGGCCGGAATGCCCACCTCGAGCTCCGGCACACCGGCGTCCGACAAGGCGCTGGCGATCGCCAGGCGTTCGTCCCGGGTAAAGGCGACGCCGGCCATCTGCTCACCGTCGCGCAATGTCGTGTCGTTGATCACCACGAGAGCATCCATCATCCTCGCCCCCCTCACGAATAGGCGGGTTGGAAAGCGGCCGGCGCGCCGGTCGCGGTCGACCAATAGGGGGACATGGCGCGCAAACGATTGATGATATCGGGCAACACCTCGATCACCCGATCGACATCTTGCTCACTGTTTTCCCGTGACAGCGAAAAGCGTGTGGCGCCATGCGCCGCGGTGAAGGGAATCTGCATCGCCCGCATGACATGCGAAGGCTCCAACGACCCAGACGTACAGGCCGACCCAGAAGACGCTGCGATCCCGGCGCGGGACAGCATCAACAAAATGGCCTCCCCCTCGACGAATTCGAAGGCGATGGTGGTGGTATTGGGCAAGCGTTGATCGACATCGCCCGCCACGATGCTGTTGGGAATGCGCGCCACCAGTTCACCCTCAAGGCGATCGCGCATCGCCCGCACGCGGGTGTTCTCGTCTTTGATGCCGGCCAAGGCCAATTCGGCGGCCTTGCCTAGGCCGACGATCCCGGCCGTGTTTTCCGTTCCGGCCCGCCGTCCGCGTTCCTGATGGCCGCCCCGAAACAACGGACGGAACTTGGCGCCGCGTTTCACATATAAGGCGCCGACGCCCTTCGGCCCGTGGATCTTGTGGCTCGACAGCGAGAGCATATCGATCGCCGAATTGGACAGGCGCAACGGAATCTTGCCGACCGCCTGGACACCGTCGGTATGGAACAAGATGCCGAACGGCTTGGCCATCTGCGCCAAATGTTCGATCGGAAAAATGGTGCCGGTTTCATTGTTGGCCCACATGATGGAAACCAAAGCCACATTTTCCGACAGAGCCGCCTCATAGGCCTTGAGGTCGAGACGCCCTTGTCCGTCCACCCCAATGACATGCAGCTTGTAGCCTTCATGCTTGGCCAAATACTCGCAGACGCTCAACACCGCATGATGTTCGACCGCCGAGGTGATGATCTCGCGGCGTTCGGGCAAAGCGCGCAACGCCGACATGATCGCCGTCGTGTCGGACTCGGTCCCGCCCGAGGTAAAGACGATTTCGCTATCGTGAGCGGCGCCCAGAAGTTTTTGCAGACGTTCTCGCGCCGCCTGGATGGAGGGCGCGACTCCGGCCCCGATCGCATGAATCGACGAGGGATTGCCGAATTGCTCGGAAAAAAACGGCAACATCTCGGCCACCACGTCCGGAAGGCAAGAGGTCGTCGCGTTGTTGTCGAGATAGACTTGTCTTGGCACGGCGGACATCGTCATCTGAGGACTCCTTGGCCATTAAGCCGCTTCGGCGGGAATGACCCGTACCGGCTTACCCAACACCGACATCAAACGCTCCTGCACACCCGAAAGTGTGACGGAGGACATCTGACATCCCACGCAACTGCCGCGCAGAGTCACCATCACCGTATCGCCGTCGATATCGACCAGTTCGATATCACCACCGTCGCGCTGCAACGTCGGACGAAGATCTTCGATGGCCGCGGTAATCATCTGGATCTTCCGCAGATTGGTCATCGGTTTATGGATAGGGGCCGAAGGTGCCACCGGACAGGAGGGGGCAGGGACAGTGTCAATGACACCTTCGGCCGCCATGACCGTCAGCACTTGCCCCAAAACCTCCTCGATCTTCTCGTGGCAGGTCTTGCAAGCGCCTCCGGCCTTTGTGAAATTGGTGACCTCGTCCACCGAGGTCAGTTTGTTGACGCGGACAGCGCGTTCGATCATGCCGGCATCGATGCCGAAACATTTGCAGATCAACGCACCTTCTTCATGATCGTCGTCGGCCCACACTTCGCCGCGATAATTGGCGATCGCGGCCCGCAAGGCCTCCGCCCCCATCACCGAACAATGCATTTTTTCGGGCGGCAGGCCGTCGAGATAATCGGCGATATCCTGATTGGTCACCCTCAGCGCCTGCTCGATGCTTTTGCCGATGATGATCTCGGTCAGAGCCGACGACGAGGCAATGGCCGAACCGCAGCCGAACGTCTGAAAGCGGGCGTCGGTAATGATCTCGCTGGCCGGATCGATTTTCAGGAACAATTTCAGCGCATCGCCACAGGAAATCGAGCCGACTTCTCCGACTCCGTTGGCGTCTTCGAGTACGCCGCTGTTGCTGGGGTTGAAGAAATGCTGCTGAACTTTTTCGGAATAATTCCACATCAGCGTGCCCCCTCAGCAGAACGATTTGCCGCAGCCACAGGTGGCCTTGGCATTGGGATTGGTGAAAACGAAGCCGGCGCCTTCGACGTTGCTGACGAAATCCATCTCGGCACCATCCAGCAACAGCCAGCTGTCGGGATCGACGAAGACCTTCACGCCGGCGAAGTCGACCACGGCGTCGCCGTCCAACGGTTCGGCTTCCAATCCGAGCTTGTAGCGATAGCCGGAGCAGCCTCCGGTCTCCACGGCAATCCGCAAGCCGGCGGCCACATCGTCGGCATCTTGCAGAACACGGCGCACGGCATCCACGGCACTATCGGTAAGAGCGATCATCGTCGAACCTCCTTGCAGGCTAGGGCCCACACGAAAAGGGAAAAAGCAAATGCCGTGCCAGTCTTTAAGATATTGATTTTAAACAATTGATGCATTGTCGCATCTGCGACATCGGAAACGCTTGTCGGAGATGCGACAATGCTAGCGTCCGACAATCCGCGACGAATCGGACGCCGCCGATTGCCCCGAACGCAACGCGGGCTGGTCCGTTGCGGAGCAAGCAATTATTCTCATGGCCCGTCCGGAAATAACCGCGTCAGTCGCAGCAACGGACTTCGCCCCAGGATGCCTAGAGCGCAATGACGGCCAAGGAAAACGACACAATATTCCAATTACCACGAAATGAGCGCCCTCATGATCATCCCGCTTTACCAGGTCGATGCCTTCACCGATCACCTGTTCGGCGGCAATCCCGCCGCCGTCTGCCCGCTGACCGAATGGCTTCCCGATCAAACCTTGGCTGCGATCGCCGCCGAGAACAATCTTTCGGAAACCGCCTTCGTGGTCCCGCGCGGTGAGGATTTCGACCTGCGCTGGTTCACCCCGACAGTAGAGGTCGACCTCTGCGGCCATGCCACCCTCGCCACAGCCCATCTCGCCCTCACGCTCTGGGAACCGGGCCGACAGACGGTCGCCTTTCATACGAAGAAGGCGGGCATTCTCACCGTCGAACGCCAAGGCGATCTCTTGTCGATGGATTTTCCGGCCAGACCGCCGTCCGTCATCGCACCGCCGGCAGGCCTCAGCGAAGCGCTCGGCAAGCCGCCGGTCGCCGTCCTCAAATCGCGCGACATCATGGCCGTCTACGACACGGCGGAAGATGTCGCCACACTGACCCCGGATCTCGCCGCCGTCGGCGCCCTCGACGCCTGGGCGGTGATCGTCACCGCACCTGGCGATCATGGCATCGATTTCGTCTCGCGCTTCTTCGCACCGGGACATGGCGTTCCCGAGGACCCTGTGACCGGCTCGGCCCATTGCACGCTCGTCCCCTATTGGGCGGAACGCCTAGGCAAAGCCTCGTTGGAAGCCCGACAACTTTCGAAGCGCGGAGGCGCTCTGACCTGCCGGCTTGCCGGCGATCGGGTTGCCATCACCGGCCGCGCCGTTCTCTATTTTGAGGGGCGCATCACGATTTAGAACGCCATCGCAGTCAATCCCCCAAATCCTTCGCTATTCATGGCGGATTTCGCACCATCACCAGACGTGACATAGTCATGCGATAAGGGATCGCGAACTTTTATACCGAGGAGAACAATGGCGACATCTGAACAAACCAGTCCGACCCGTGATGTCCGGGAACCGCGTGGCGGATTGACCACCCGGACCTTATGCATGCCGGCTGACACCAATCCCCACGGAGATATTTTCGGTGGATGGTTGCTTGGTCAGATGGATATCGCAGGCGGTATCTTCTCGGCCAGTGTGGCGCAGAGCAGGACCACGGCCGTGGCGGTCGACGCCATGACCTTCCTTAAGCCGGTATCGGTCGGTGACGTCATCTGCGTTTATACCGATCTGATCCGCACGGGAACAACGTCGATGAAAGTCCACGTCGAGGCTTGGGTGGTGCGCCGCAACCAGAGCGGCCGACTTTTGGTGACCGAAGGCAATTTCACCTATGTTGCCCTGGATGAGCAAGGTCGGCCACAGCCTGTTCACCGAGTGCCAGGACCGGACGCAGTCGTTAAGGATTAGACGGGCGGAATGCCCGTCTTCACCGCTTATCCGACCAATCGCAACAACGGGCTTTCCGCCTCGAAGCATGTCCCGATATCCGGGCACTGCCGGCAATTGGGCGACTTGCAAAGACGCAGGCCTTCCGACTCGCACATCATCCGATAGAAGAATTTCTTCCAGCGCATGTTTTTGTCATTCATCGCGAACAGAGCGGGAAAATGCCGGCGGATCAGGCCATTCAAATCATCGCGGCTGGTTAGGCCGAGGTCTTCCCATAAATGGTTTTCCGCCAGGGCGCGACGGGCAAGAATGGCCGCCAGCCATTCTTCCTCGGGAACATTGCGCGCCCGATAGGATAAGAGCAGAAGACGAAAATCCTCCTCCTCGATCACCTCCTCCTCCGAGGATCGCGCGAAAGGCGGGATGATGACGCCGGCCATGGGGAAATAGCTCGCCAGCAACAATCTGAGGATAGCCGGCGCCAATCCAAGATAGTCCCACAGCGATTTCTCATTCTGTTGCAGCCCAGCGGCAAGGACGCAGGCGAAGACGTGGCGATCGAAGGGATCGCGCCGTCCGCCACCCGCCATCAGCCGCTCATAGGCCCGTGCCGCCGGCCGCATCATCACACCGATACCGTGATTTCGGCCGGCGCGTGCGTCTGGACGTTTTTGCCGCAGACCCGGGCACAGGCCCCGCAACCGACGCAGTTCTCGGCATTGCCGATGGTCATCACCTTCTTTTCGATCTCCTCGTCGGAGTCGAGATCGACGATATCGCCATCCTCGGTCATCGCTTTGAGATCCAGCACGTCGAAACCGCAGACTTTGAAGCAACGGCCACAGCCGATACAGTCATGTGCGTTGATCGACTGCAGGAACTTTGGTTCCCAGGGTTGGCCGCCACGGGTCAGCGCCTGATAGTTCATGAGTAAAGCCTCCATTTCAAAAGTCTGGTTCGACGGAGCCCGGCGAACCGTCACCGGGCTCAAGCTTCCGTTTTTTTCAAGCGCTCGCGCGCCTCTTCCAATTTTCGGTAAGCCGCCTCAGCCTCTGCGGCAACCGTGCCGATCGTCTGCCAACCAAGCGGCAGTTCCTCGGAAAGATCGTGCAAATCCATTTTCGCCTTGAGCGCCTGAGCCGAGAGCTTCTTGATCTCGGCCTTCAAGGCTTCGACCTCACTCATCACGCCCTCGCCAATTCGGGGTATTTTTCAATCCACGCCACCGCGTCGTCGACCACCTTGGTTCCCTCGGCGGCCAACTTGGCCAGGCTCGGGAAACCAAACCGATGGACGTCGCGCAGATGTTTGTTGATCACCACCAGACGACCGGCGGTCACCACCATGCGGCCGAATCCCTCATGCGACATCTGCATGATCGGAGAGGCCATGACGCCGGTCCTGCTTTCCACTTGCAACCCGATGGCGCCGTAGAACCATTCGAGACGGGACAGCAGATCGGGATCGGGATCGCCGACGATGGGAATCAGCTTGCGCTTTTCCTTGTCGACCACAAATTCGGCCAACAACTCCACATCGCCCTTCTTCTCCCAGATCCCGAAGCGATCCTGGGCTCGAACCAGGGCAATCAGGGAGAGCAGAAAGGGGGAGCGCAACGCCAAAGCGTCGGACTCGGGCTCCAATGTCGTCAGGTCGCTCATTCCGCCTCCTCAAGAAAGTCCATTTTGTGACTGTCGCCCTGCAACGCTTTGCGCAACCAGGGTGGCGGGTTGCCTCTGAGCATGCCTTGAACGCGGCTGATCACGTCGGGGATCGGCTCGACCGCCGGCAGTTTGATGGGATGCACCTTGTTGCCGATCACACGGGCCGCCGCCGGACCGCCGATCGCCAGCACGAACAGCAGGGCACAGCCCTTCAGCGCATCGACTTTCGGCCCCAACCGATCATCATTGTCGGAGGCGTCATGTGAACCGTCCTCGGCGCTGGCGTTTTCGAACTGCACAGCCTCGAGCAGTCGCGACGAGTCTTCGGTAATATCGTAAAAGACCATCTGCTTGGCGCCGCCAAAATGGGCGTCGACCCGCTTCAGGTCATTGGTGGCGAACGCAACCTTCATATGACCTTCCTCCTTCATGGCCGGCGGATCGCCGGCACCGTCAATGAGACGTAGCCGGCGCATGGCCGCCCTCCTCAAGATTGTCTTCACCTGGCAGCGTCCACGCCCCGGGCTCCGCTTCGCGCGTATGTTCGATGATCAGATTGCCCAGTTCAAAAATCAGATCCCGGGTCGCCCGATAACCGACCGTCCGCCGGTGATTGGCGCCCAACCGGTCGAACATCGGAAAGCCGACACGATAGAGGGGAAGCCCCAAACGTTCGGCCGCCATACGGCCATGCGAATGAGCGATCAAGAGGTCGGCGTTTTGTTCCTCGGCCCCTCGTTCCAGGTCATCCATGTCGCCGATGACGATCTGGTCGACGGCCAAGCCGGCCAATACCGGCGTTTCGACGGAACTCACCGCCGTCACCACCGTCGCCCCCATCTCCCCCAGCCAGGACGCCATGGCAAACAGCAAATCCGGATCGGCCGCCACCGCCACACGGATTCCGCTGAAATAGAAATGACCATCAAGCATGGCATCGACCAGTTGGCGACGTTGCTTGCGGACCCGCTCCGGCGCGCTTTGCCCGGACAGACGCTGCAACAGGGCAACGAACCGATCGACCGCGACAAGCCCGGTCAGTCGATCCAAGACCTCGAAGGGGACGCCCGTCTTCGTCTGCAGGATACGGGCCGCCTCGGTCATCTGCTCGCCGATGCCGATGGTAAAGGCTGAATTGCCCATGGCCCGGATGTCGTCGACCGTCGTCCCGCCATAGGTCGTCGCGATATAGCGATCGGGCACTTGACCATCGAGCGAGTTCGATAGATCGGGCAAGACGATGGGGGTAAGACCGAAGGCCTCGACCAGGTCGCGGATTTCCTCAATGTCACCCGCCGTCAAATGATTGCCGGCGAGAATATTGATCTGGCGTTCGCGACGGACGGTCGGCGGCAAAACGATCTGGTCGACCATCGCGCTCACCGCCTTGGACCATCCCGTTTGCAACCCCCCGACAAAATCGGGAGTCGACACATAGACCAGTTCGACGTCAGCCAGTTCGGGATGACGTCGACGGATATGACGGAGATCGCCCTTCAGATCCTCGCCGCGTGTTTCCGTCAAACCCGTGGTGCAGATGCCGATGATCCGGCATTTCGTCCGATTGACGATGTTGAGACAGGCTTCCTCAAGATTATCGACGCCGCCCAAGATCGTCGTGACCTCGCTCATCGCCGTGTTCTGGAAGGGAATGGTCTCGCGATAATGCAGAACCGCCATGGCCAATCCGAAGGCCGAACAGCCCTGGCTGCCGTGGATCAGCGGCACGCAGCCATCGAGTCCCATGAACGCCAGGGAACCACCCAACGGCGGGCTCATCTTCAAGGGATTGATGGACAGGTTCTTGCGCGGCGTCAAAACTTCGGCCATGTCAGATCTCCCCCTCCATTTGTTCCCAGGGCGCGGGAGCGCGCACCTGGTCCCATATCGGATTGAAGAGCACACGGTCGATTTCCGACACCAGGGCAAGCATGCCCTCATAGCCGGCGTATGGGTGGCGCCGTTCCTGGTTCATATCGACCCATGGCACCTTGGCTTTCAACGCGATGAACTGGGTGCGACCTCCCGACAGCATGATGTCGGCCTTGCCGTCCTTCAGCATGTCGAACATCTCTTGCGGCGGCAGGGAGTCGAACAACAAACCGTCTTCCCCCATCAACGCGCGGGCCCGCGCCTTGTCCTCCTCGGTCGATTTGCGCACGCTGGTGCCGATGACCTTGACGCCAATGTCGCCCAAGGCCGAAATCACCGACCAGGACTTGTGTCCACCGGTGTAGAGCAACACCTTTCGTCCGGAAAGGCGCTCCTTGTAGGGGGCCAGACGACACATGATCCGGGCCTCCTCGCTGGCGATCAACGCGTCCGTCCGATCGAGCAGATCGGCCGGCGCGCCCTGTTTCACCAGCAGAGCGGCCATGGTCCGCAGCGCCGCCGACGTATCGGTGATTCCGTAGAAGGACCCTTCGAAATAGGGAATGCCGTACCGGTCCTCCATCTTGCGCGCCACATTGATCAAGGCCTGGCTACAGACGACCATGCTGACCTTGGCCCGATGCGCCACGGTCACATCGTGGTAACGCGCATCACCGGTGATGCGCCCGAGAATACGGATGCCCAGCCTGTCGAACAGCGGCTCCAACTGCCACAACTCGCCGGCGATGTTGTAGTCGCCAATGATATTGATGTCGTAGGGCGTCGTTTCCGCCGGCTCTTCGGTGCCGATCACATAATCGAGCAACGCTTCCCCACCCAGTTTGTTGCCGACATTCTTCTTGCCGACGAACCCTGGCGCGTTAACCGGGATCACCGGCTTGCCGAATTTTTCGCTGGCGACCTCGCAAACCTTGACGATGTCGTCGCCGATCATGGCCGGGACACAGGTTTGATAGACAAACACGGCGGGAGGATCGAAACGGGCGATGACCTCTTTGATCGCTTTGTAGAGCTTCTTCTCGCCACCATAGATGACGTCGAGTTCGGTCATATCGGTGGTCGCACCCGTCCGGAACACTTGCGGTCCCGAAGACTTGGCTTGGCGGCGATCCCAGCTGTTGCCCTCGCAGGCAATGGGGCCGTGCACAAGATGAATGCAATCGGTGATCGGCTGTAGCGTGATTTTAGCGCCGTCAAAAGCGCAACCGCCCGCCGTCGACCCTGGCACAAGCGTTTTCGCGCAACCGGTCTTGCGTTGCTTGTCGGTCTTGCCGCGGTTGGTCGCGCAACCCGGCTCATTGAACACATCTTCCAGCTTCGGTTTCAGCATGGCGACCTCCGTCGGCGATCCACGGAGGTCCCTGCAAGCTGCGGGCCAATTTATGAGTTGTTATTTTTCATATAGTTGGCAAGTGTCGACAGCGCATTGTCGCGTCGATTGTCGGACAATGGACAAGAGATCGGCGTCACGGAGCCAACGGCAAATCGGGCTGACGCCCCTCGTCAACGCTCTCCGCAGCCGTGAGCGGGCCGACCCAGGCTAGCCGACGGACGAAACCGCCATGGTCTCGGCAACCGTGGCGATCACCTTATTGACCTCGGCAATCGTCGAGGCGATGTCCAACGAGGAGCGCCGCACATCATCGGTCGCATTTTGCACCTGAGCGATTTGACCGGTGATATCGCCCGTCGCCTTGGCCGTCTGATTGGCCAATTGCTTGACTTCGTTGGCCACCACCGCGAAGCCTTTCCCGGCGTCGCCCGCGCGCGCCGCCTCGATGGTGGCGTTGAGCGCCAGCAAGTTGGTCTGGCTGGCGATCCCTTTAATCAGTTTGGCCACCTGACCGATGCGCTCCGTCGCCTCGCTCAGCATCTCGACAGAGCCCTCGGTCTTCTGAGAGGCCTCGGCGGCGGCGGCGGCGATCTCCGTCGCTCTGCCCACCAAGGCGGAAATCTCCATCGCTTTGGCCTTCTGGGCGGCGACCTCCGCCGAACGATCCTTGTCGAGTTGATCCCGCCGCATCATGGAGCGGATAAACATACTCATCACCTGGGCCAAGGGCACAACGAGATCCAAGGGTCCGGCGACCCCACAGGACGCGACACGTCGACCGTCAAAGTCGATACCGATATTGACACCTTCCTTGTACTTTCCATTGGAAAGACGGGCCTCCTCCGCGGTCATTTTATAGTCATCGATTTCGCAACGCATGATGCGGGCGGCGGCGGCGTGGATATCGCCAATCCGTTCGCGGGCACTGGATGCCACAATGACCCCGCCTTCGCCCATGAACGAACAACCGTAGCCCAAATCGTGGGAAACCAGGTCGCACAGCCCTTGGGCGAATTTTACGTCAAATTCAACCGCCATCCCCCCCCTCCAAACTATCGGCAAAACCCGTATCGTCCGGGTGGATGTCCCCCCAACTCGGACGCACAATATCCTAACGATTTTTATAATATTTTGTAACAAAATGCCGAATTTTTTGGCAAATCCCGGTCTGCGCCGACGACATCCACAGGCGGCGCATAACCGTCCGGCGACGATTGGCCAGACCCCACCGGTTGCCCTGAAAAGCACCCCTCGCACCGTTGAAATCGTTTTCCATCCATGTTATAGGCCCAAATTCATTATGGGTATCGACAAGGAACATTCCCTTTCGGCCAGTTGAGACAGGCGTCATTCCGCCCCGACTCAAGGCCTTTTCCCTGACGTCAAAATCCAAGGACGCGCGGGTTCGGCAGTGACGACCCGCCCAGATGGAGAGTTATAACCATGTCCGAAGACAACAAGGACGACACCTCGTCGTTGTCTCGCCGCACCTTTATCGGAGCATGCGCGGCCCTGCCTTTGGCCGACACCCTCGGTTCCGCACAGGCGGCCGCGCCCGCTTCCGACGCGGCAACCGGTGGACCGTCCGGCTCCTCCGGAATGATGAGCTTTGACGTCCTGATCGTCGGGTCCGGCGGATCGGGATTGCGGGCTGCTGTTTACGCCATGCGCGCCGGCAATCTTTCCGTCGCGGTCGTCTCCAAAACGATGCCGACGCGCGCCGCCACATGTATGGCCGAAGGCGGGATCAATGGCGTCATCAATTACCCGGGCCAGAAGGACAGCCTTGATTCGCACGCCTTCGACACGGTCAAGGGCGCCGATTATCTCGGCGACCAGGACGCCATCGACTATTTCGTCGAAAAGGCCTCCGAAGCGGTCCGCGAAACCGATTTCTGGGGCACGCCCTACAGCCGCGCCAAGGACGGCCGCGTCGACCAGCGCTTCATGGCCGGCCATCAGTTTCCCCGCACGAACTATTCCGCCGACAAAACCGGGCATGCCCTCCTGCATTCCAACTTCGACTACGCCTTGGGTTCCGGCGTCAAATTCCTGCTCGATTACCAACTGCTCGACGTGGCGGTGGACGATGGGATCTGCAGCGGCATCGTGATGCGCAATCTGCGCACCGGCGAGATCGTTCCTGTCCGCGCCCGCGCCGTTATTCTGGCGACCGGCGGCTACACCCGGATCTTCTGGACGCGGACCAGCACCCCTTATATTTCCACGGGCGACGGCACCGCCGCCGCCTTGCGGGCCGGCCTGCCCTTCAAAGACCCCGAAATGATCCAGTTCCACCCGACGGGCGTTGCCCATGGCGGCGTCCTGATCACCGAAGCGGCGCGTGGTGAGGGCGGCTATCTCCTCAACAACAAGGGCGAACGCTTCATGCAGCGTTATGCCCCGGGCAAGATGGAACTGGCGCCGCGCGATATCACCGCACGGGCCATCGAAACCGAAATCGCCGAAGGGCGCGGCTTCGGCGAGGGCATGACAGCTTATGTCCTGATCGACCTGCGCCATCTCGGGCGGGAAAAGATCATTGAACGCCTGCCGCAGATTCGCCATGTCGGACTGTTGTTCGAGAATGTCGATCTGGTCGACCAGCCTCTTCCCATTCGATCCACGGCGCATTACTCGATGGGCGGCATCGACGTCCGCGATTTCCGTACCATGGCCACGGCGATGCCCGGCCTGTTCGCCGCCGGCGAATGCGGCTGCGAATCGATTCACGGCGCCAACCGCCTTGGCGGCAACTCGCTGGCCGCCGCCATGGTGACCGGTAAGGAAGCGGGCATCGGAGCCGCCGCTTACGCGGCCAAAGCGTCGATGCCGGGCGAGGGCGCCCTGTTGCGCATCGCCGAACAGTGGCGTGAGCGTTTTAGGGAAGCGACGGGCCGCGCCAGTGGACCGAGTTTCGTCGAGATCCGCGATCGCATGGCGCAAGTCCTGTGGGACGGAATGGGCATTTACCGCACGGAAAAGGGTCTGACCGCCGCCTCCGACGCCTTGCGCGATCTGCAAAAGGAATATCACGTCGCGAAGATCGGCAATGCCAGCCTCGTCTACAACACCGCTTTTACGCATTACGTCGAGGTGGGCAACATGCTCTCCTTGGCACGCTGTGCGGTGCTGTCCGCGCTCAACCGGCGGGAATCGCGCGGCGCGCATACGCGAGTCGACTTTCCCCAACGCAACGACAAGGACTTTCTGCACCACAATTTGGTCAGTTTGAAGGGCGACGACTATGTCCTTGACCAACGTCCGGTGACGATCGTCCGCTTCAAGCCCGAGGAGCGCACCTACTGATGCGTACCATCACTTTCGACATCGACCGGTTCGATGGGACCCGGTCCTGGACGCAATCCTACTCCTTCGAGTACGACCCCGCCCTCACCGTGTTGGCCAGCCTGATCCTCCTCAAGGAGAAACAGGACCCGACATTGAATTTCACCGCGTCCTGCCGCAGCGCCATTTGCGGATCCTGCGCTGTCCGCGTCAATGGCAATGCCGTGCTGGCCTGTGACACGCGGCTCGATACCGTGCTGACGCAGTGGCAATCTGACACACTGCGCATATCGCCGATCGGCAACTTCCATGTTCTCAGCGATCTGGTGGTGGACTGGAGCGAAAAGGTCGAGCGGTTGCGCACCGCCAAACCGGGTCTCAAGGCCAAGGCGGAGTTCAATGCCGAGACGGGCTGCCGGCAAAGCCCGGCGGAATTCGCTCTCATTCAAAAGCAGTGGGACTGCATTCTGTGCGGCAGTTGCGCCTCCGAATGCAACAAGCTCACCGACAATGACCGGGACTTCCTGGAACCCTTCGTCTTCACGCATGCCAACCGCTACGCCCAGGACTCCCGCTCGGCGGACGGCCTGCTGCATGTCAAGGAAATGGTGAAGCAAGGCTTATGGAAATGCCTCCATTGCATGGAGTGCGTGACCAAATGTCCCAAACAGATCGCGCCAGCCGCCGACATCGCGGCGATGCGGGCCATGGCCTTCGCCGCCGGCAATACCGAGGGCAAAGGACCGCGCCATGCGGAAGCCTTCCGAACCGATCTCGAAAACAGCGGTCGCCTCAACGAAGTCAGACTGGTTCCCCGCACCGAGGGATTGGTCGACGCCGCCACCGGCCGGATGGGCTTCACCTTGCGCATGCTGAAACATGGAAAACTGAGCACCCGGGAAGCCGTGGAGCTCTTTGTCACCGACAATAAGCCAATCGAAGGCATCGAAGGGCTTCGTAAGATTATCCGTTACCGGAGGGATGCGAAATGACCCGCAAATATGCCTTCTTCCCAGGCTGCGTGCTCAACGCCGCCGCCCGCGAGGCGCGCGAGGCGACGGAAGCGGTGGCGGCGCACATCGGCCTCGAATTGGTGGAAATCCCCGGTTGGAGCTGTTGCGGCGCCAGCCAGATCCAGGATATCGAGCATGACACGGCGCTCGCCGCCAACGCCCGCAACCTCGCGCTGGCCGAAAAGATGGGCCTCGACGTGCTGACGGCGTGCAGCACCTGCGCCTTGATGTTGCGCACCGCCCGCCAGGAGCTGGCGGCGGGCCGCAAGGACGAGGTCAACAAGGCCCTGGCAACCGCCGACCTTGAATACAAGGGAACGGCGGATGTGACCCACATCCTGTGGCTGTTGGCCGATACGGTGGCGCAATGGGGCCCCTTGGTGAAAAAGCCGCTTAAGGATGTGAAGGTCGCCTCCTTCTACGGATGCCACACGGTGCGCCCCCCGACCGTCATGACGCATGAAAGCCATCTCAATCCGCAGAGCATGGAAACGATCATCACCGCCTGCGGCGCCACGCCGGTCCACATCCCAGAGCGGCTGAAATGTTGCGGCTTCCACGCCGTGTTTCCCGCGGAACAGACCGCCCTGCGCCTGACGGCCAACGCCGCCGACGACGCGAAGAAAGGCGGCGCCGATTGCTTGCTGACACCCTGTCCTCTCTGTCAGATGCAACTCGACATGTATCAGCCGGACGCCCAGGCCGCCGTCGGCAAGGGGGGCGACACCCCTGTATTGCACCTCACCCAGTTGGTCGGGCTCGCTCTCGGCATCGGGCGCGAAAAATTGGGGCTGACACGCCACATCATCAGCCCGGAGTCCCTGCTCGCCAAATGCTGACAGACTTGCCGTCGTAAAATGACCCTCGGCGGACTCTTTCGCCGAGGGTTTTTTGTTTTAAGCGGCATTGACGCTGCCGGAGCGACATGTCATCGGTAGACCTCAGACATCATCAAGGGAAACATCGATGAACAAGACCGATCTCGTCGGAAAACTGTCCGAATTCTCAGGCTTGACCAAAACCGATTCCGACAAGGCCATCGACGCCCTGTTCGCGGCCATCACCCAGGCACTGAAGGACGGTGACGACGTTCGGTTGGCCGGCTTCGGCAGTTTCTCGGTCTCGTCCCGCGCGGCCCGCGACGGCAAAAATCCGAGAACCGGAGAGACGCTCGCCATCCCTGCCAGCAAGGCGCCGAAGTTCGCCAGCAGCAAGGCGTTGAAGGATGCCGTGAACGGCGCCACATCGGCAACGATCCAAACCGTCGGAAAAACCGTAACCACGGCATCGGGCTTACAGATCACCGACGACAAGAGCGGCGACGGCACCAAGCCACAGCGCGGCCAGACCTGCGTCATGCACTACACGGGTTGGCTCTTTCAAAACGGCGCCAAAGGCAAGAAGTTCGACAGCTCGCACGATCATGGCGAACCATTCGAATTTCCCATCGGCTTGGGGCACGTCATCCGCGGATGGGATGAGGGCGTCGCCACGATGCAGGTCGGCGGCAAACGCACCCTCGTCATCCCGCCCGAACTCGGCTATGGATCCCGAGGCGCCGGCGGTGTCATTCCGCCAAACGCCACGCTGATTTTCGACGTCGAATTACTCGACGTGAGAGGTTAGAGCCCGAGCGGCGCTTTCATTCCATGCTGGCGGCGGGGGGCATCTCAGCGACGTCATCGCGCGGCGCCTCGCCGATCCGACGGGTAACGGCGGCGGGAACCAGCAAGGTAAGGACGATGCAGGCCAGCGCGATCACGAACATGGCGCAGAACGTGACGTGCAACGCGTGCTGCAGCGTCATCTGCAAGGCCATGTCGACCGGCGCCGTCTGAGACTGAAGTAGCTCCTTGAGTTGATCCGACGACACGTTCCCGGCGTTTGCCGAATGGGCGAGGCCATAATTGAGCACACCGCCGAAGGCAGCCGCCCCCAGAGTGCTGCCGAGGTTACGGGCAAAGAGATTTGACGCGGTGGCGCTTCCCCGCTCGGAATGCTCGACGATTTCCTGGATCAGAATCAAAGAACTGACGCTGACCAGCCCCATGCCCAATCCAATCAGCAACGACCCGATGCCGGCGAGAACCGGAGAACTGTCTCGGGTCAGGAAGACGAGAACGCCGGCACCGATGGGCAGGAGCAGCCCCCCGGCCAGAAGGATCGGCCGCAGACCAAATCGCGGAAACGCGCGTGCGGTGAACGTAGCCCCGCAGGGCCATCCCACCATCACCATGGTCAGGGCCAGACCCGCGACGACGGGAGTCCGGTGCAGAACCCCTTGCACATACATGGGCAGGAACGTGGTCAATCCCATGAGCACCATGCCCAAGACCACTGCGGCGCCATTGGCCGCGGCGATGGCGCGCCTTTTCCAAAGATCGAAGGAAATGATCGGATCGGGCGCGCGCCGCTCCTGCACGACGAAAAGAGCCAGGCAGAGGCAAAAGACGGCGACCAGAACAGTCAAGGTGGTCCGATCGGTGGTGGTGATATCGGTCAGCGCCCCCATCAACGCCGCAATGGCGACGGTGAAAAGGCCCGCCCCGGCCAAGTCGATTGACCGGCGCTGTTGCATCGCCTTTTCACGAAGGAACAGCGCAAAACCACCGGCGGCGGCAAGACCGATGGGGATGTTGATCCAGAAGATCCAGGCCCACGACAATTTGGTCACGATGAAAGCGCCGATCATCGGTCCGACGACCGCCGAGAAGGCCCAGACGCTGGCCAGGTAGCCCTGCACCTTCCCCCGTTCCCGCGCCGGGTAAAGATCACCGATGATGGTCAAGGCCACCGGCATGATGGCGCCCGCGCCGACACCTTGCAGCAAGCGGAACACCACCATGGAAGACATGGACCAGGCAAAACCGGCGAAGAACGAGCCGACCAGAAAGATGCCGATGCCGGCCTGCATGATGGGCTTGCGGCCGTAAAGATCGGCAAGCTTCCCGAAGATCACCGTCATGACCGTCTGGGTGAGCAGATAGGACGAGAACACCCAGCTGTACAGCCGCAATCCCCCCAACTGAGCCACGATCTGGGGCATCGCCGTCGAGACGATCGTCGCCTCCATGGCGACCATGAACATCGTCATCATCACCGAGGCGACGATCAAAGGCCGCTGGGAACTGGCAGGATCCGACATGGTGAAGGCGTTCTTTCGCGCAAAGGAAACCGAAAAACAAAAAGCGTTCCGCCCAACGCCCGATGGACCATAGCGTCCCCTTGCGCCCGCAGCGGAAGCTGTCTAAGCAGGATTCATTCGAACAGTCCACGAAATGCCGTCATAGCGAGCGATCAGCGAAGCAATCCAGGGGTACCAGCTGACTGCTGGATTGCTTCGTCGCGTCGCTCCTCGCAATGACGACATTTCGTGTCACAATCAACGAATCTCTGCCTTGCTATCTTGTACGTTGAGGGCTCCTTGTCCAGTGTCGAGCCGTCCGTAATTGTGAGATGGATCTGTTCGCCATGCATAAGGTTTCCCGACAATTCCGCCTTGCGCACGCGCAATCCGACGGGATCGGCATTTTTGCGAGGGATGATACGTGTCGGATATCTATGACGCGGCGCCTGCGCGAGGGTCGGGATTGAATGTCGATGGACAGCGTCTGGGGGGCGGCGTCACGCCGATTGTTCCGGTTGCATGGGATAAGCCCTATAGCGAGGGCCGCGATCCGCAGTTGGCCGAGGCGATAAGGCAGGCGAGCCTGCTGGCT
>Ga0209415_10001626_pt1 | contig 42884 bp, 32 predicted proteins | sample PeaSoiSIISIP2007_FD_187696 | JGI IMG/M metagenome (GOLD analysis project Ga0209415, IMG submission 187696) | Peat soil microbial communities from Weissenstadt, Germany - SII-SIP-2007 (SPAdes) (version 2) | ecosystem: Environmental > Terrestrial > Soil > Wetlands > Peat | place: Germany...
GTGTACCTTTTTCAGGATCATCCTGCATTGGAAACGGTTCGTCATTTCAGGATCATTCTTGGATTGGAATATGCTGAGGCAATTGCGCAGACCCGAAGCAGATGCGCCCCCGGGCACCTTCCCCGGTCACCCAGCGTGATACGCTCAATGCTTATGCCTCACGATGGTTTCGACCTCGCCGGCGCGGCCCGGCAGGAGATGATCGAGCATGGCTTCTCGCCCGACTTCCCACCGGAGGTGCAACAGCAGCTCGACACCATCCACGCCCAGCCGGACCGGAGCCTGCGCGATCTGACGGCGCTCGTCTGGTCGTCCATCGATAACGACGACTCGCGCGATCTCGATCAGATCGAATGGGCCGAGCGCGCCCCCGGCGGCATTCGCGTGCTGGTGGCCGTCGCGGACGTCGATTCGGCCGTCCACAAGGCGACCCCCATCGACATCCACGCGGCGCGCGAGACCACTACGGTCTACGCCGGCATCCGCACGTTTCCCATGTTGCCCGAGCGGCTGTCCACGGACCTGACCTCGCTCTCCGAAGGCCAGGATCGCGCGGCCGTCGTGATCGAAATGCTGGTTGGCGCGGATGGCGCCATTTCCAATCCCGCGGTATACCAGGCACTCGTTAAGAACCGCGCGGAGTTGACCTACAATGCCATCGGTCCGTGGCTCGAGGGCACCGCCGGGCCGCCGCCCAAGGTCGCCGCATCCGCGGACCTTCAGGCGCAACTCAAGCTTCAGGACGAAGCCGCGCTCGCGCTGCGCGAGGCACGCCACCGCCTGGGCGCCTTGACCTTCGACCGCGTGGAAGCGCAACCGGTGATCGCCGGCGGGCAGGTACAGGACATTCAGGCGCGCCGCCAGAACCGCGCGGCGCACTTGATCGAAGACTTCATGATTGGGGCCAACGAGGTGATGGCGCAGACGCTGCGCGGCGCCGGTGTTTCCTCGATCCGCAGGGTGGTGAAGGCGCCCGAGCGCTGGCCGCGCATCATGGAGTTGGCCGAACGCTACGGCGACAAGCTCCCGCCCGAGCCCGATTCCGGCGCGCTCAACGCTTTCCTCATGCGGCGCAAGCAGGCCGACGCGGTTCATTACGAGGACCTTTCGCTCTCGGTGCTCAAGCTGATGGGGCCGGGCGAATACGTGGTGATGCGGCCCGGCGGCGAGGAGCAGGGCCATTTCGGACTGGCGGCGCACGATTACACGCATTCCACCGCGCCCAATCGGCGGTTCGCGGACCTGGTGACCCAGCGGCTGCTGAAATCGCTCTCGGGCAAGCCGCCCTATGCGGATGATGAACTGGATTCTATCGCGAGCAACTGCACTCTGAAAGAAGATGCGGCGCGGAAGGTGCAGCGCGATATGAACAAGCGGCTGGCCGCGGTGGCGTTGCAGCATCGCGTGGGCCAATCGTTCTCCGCCGTGGTCACCGGGGTGACGCCCAAGGGCGTCTTCGTGCGCGTGCTCGATCCTCCCGTGGAGGGCCGCGTGATGCGCGGCGAACAAGGCTTGGATGTAGGCGACCGCGTTCGCGTGACGCTGCTGGCCGCCGATCCGCAACGCGGCTTCATCGATTTTGGGAGGTCGTCATGATGCTTCGACACACCGTCGCCACACTGGCTTATCGCGCGGGCAAAGCGTTGCGCGGCGCGCCGCCGGAGTTCGCGGAATATCGCGCCAACCCCACCTCGCGCACGCCGGCCGAGATCCTGGCCCACATGGGAGATCTCTTCGACTGGGCTTTGAAGATGGCCGATGGCAAACACGAATGGCACACCTCGCAACCGCTGTCATGGGACCAGGAGACCGCGCGCTTCTTCGCCGCCCTGGTTGCGTTCGACCGGAGGCTGGCCTCCGGGGAGCCGCTCGCGTTTCCAGCCGAGAAACTGTTCCAAGGCCCGATCGCCGATGCGCTCACGCACACCGGGCAGATCGCCATGCTTCGCCGCATGGCGGGGTGTACGATGCGCGGCGAGAACTACGTGAAAGCCGATATTGCGGTGGGACGGGTGGGAGCCGAGCAGTCTCCGCCGGCGTTCGAGTTCGATTGAGCGCGCCGATGAGATTCGCGGCGCGGCTGAACGCCGATGACATTTTGAAGCTGGGGTCCGAGGCTCCGCTGGCGAAGGCGCCATACGGCGCGGCGCCCCAGCAGTACGCCGAGCTGAGGCTGCCCGAAGGCAAGGGGCCGTTCCCGGTAGTGGTGGTGATCCACGGCGGATGTTGGATCCAATACGCGACCACGCAATACACCGCCCACCTGGCGTCGGCGCTGCTGAAGGAGGGTTGGGCCACGTGGAATCTGGAGTACCGGCGCGCGCACGAAGACGGCGGCGGATGGCCCGGGACGTTTCTCGATGCCGGCCGCGGCGTGGATGCTCTGCGGGAGGCCGCGCGCAAGTATCCCCTGGATCTCGGCCGGGTGGTCGCGATGGGGCACTCGGCGGGCGGGCAACTGGCTCTGTGGGCCGCCGGGCGCGGCCGCATTCCGCGCGGCAGCGAACTGCACACCGGGAGCCCGCTGCCGCTTTGCGGGGTGGTCTCACTGGCCGGGATCGCCGACATGCGGGCATACGCCGATCGCGGCCCGAGGGATTGCGTGGCGGGCGAGCTGCTGGTCATGGGCGGGACGCCCGCCGAGCAGCCCGCGCGCTATGCCGCGGCCTCGCCCATCGAGCTTCTTCCCCTGCGAACACCCCAGGTGCTGGTGTGGGGCGAAGAAGACTCCATCGTACCCGAGCGCCTGTTCGAAGACTACGAGAAGCGCGCCAGGCAGGCGGGCGATTCGGTCGAGATCGTGCGCGTGCAGAATGCCGGGCACCACGAGTTGTGTTCGGCGGAAGCCGCGGGTTGGAAGCAGATTACGGACGCGGTGCGGCGGCTGTTGCGATGACCCCGCGTGTGCTGGCGCGCATGGTGGAGCGCGCATTTCCTGGGGCCCGCGTGGCGGAAGCGCTCTTGCTGGCGGATGGTTTCCGCAACTCGAATTTCAAGCTGCTTTTCGAGGGCGCCGCGGAGCCCATGGTTCTCCGGGTCTACCGGCACGATCCGGCGCTGTGCCGGAAAGAACTGGACCTGATTCGATTCCTCGCGGGTTCGGTACCGGTGCCGGAGGTGATCCACGCGGAGCCGAGCGGCTCCGAGGATCTGCCACCGTTTGTACTGATGCCCTACGTGGAGGGCATTACGTTCCGCGAGCTGCGGCGCGGCGGCGATCGGGAGGCGATCGCTCAGGCGGCGGGCTCCGCGGGCGAGGTCCTGGCGGCCATCCATCGCAACACGTTTTCGAAACCGGGTTGGCTCGGTCCGGGTTTGGAAGTCGCTGCGCCGCTGCTGGAAGGCGCCAATGCCATGCCGCGATTCGTGGATCTGTGCCTGGCTTCCGGCAATTTGCAGGCGCGTTTGCCGGCGGCCCTGCGCGATCGCGTCCATCGCCTGATGTGGTCGGCCTCGCCGGAGCTGGCGCCCCTGGAGATTCAGGCGCAACTCGTTCATGGCGATTTCAACAAGCGCAACGTCCTGGTGCGGGCGGCGAGCGGGCGGTGGTCCGTGGCTGCCGTTCTGGACTGGGAGTTCGCTGTCTCCAGCACGCCGCTGGCCGACTTCGGCAACTTCCTGCGCTACGAGCGCGCCTCGCGTCCACTCGCCGAGCCGCATTTCTCGGACGGCTACTTGGGCGCGGGCGGTTCCCTGCCGCCGGACTGGCGCCGCCTGGCGCGGCTGGTCGATTTCGTCGCGTTATGCGAAAGTCTGGCCAGGGACTGGCTGCCGGCGGATGTGGAAGCGGATCTGGTGGAGCTGGTCCAGGCGACGGCCGGCCAGTCTTGAGCCTTACGCGAATGCGTTTTTGCAGAACTCCACGCACTTCGCCAGCTCGGTCATCAGATCGGAGCCTTGTGGAATCGGGTGCTCCATCTCGATGACGCCGTCGAATGGATACCTTCTCCTTCTGCATCAGTTTCAGGGTGTCCTGGATGGGTGTGTCGCCGGTGCCCCAGGGGACGTTCGGCCCGTTATGCATCTTACGGTCCTTGATGTGAATGTGGGTGACGCGGTCGTGGTATTTCTGCAGGAACGGAATCGGGGAAGTGCTATTCCCGGCGATGAAGTGGCCGATATCCAGGTTGATGCCGTTGTATTTGGAATAGCTCATGGCGGTTTCCCAGCTCTCCGGCCGCCCAAAAGCCTCGGGGCTGGTGACGTCGGTGTGGCCGTGGTAGCCAATCATCATCTTGTGTTTTTCGCCGAACGTGCCCAGCCGCCTGGTGTGACTCAACGGGATTTCGCAGGAGATGGCATGCGCACCGGCTGTTCTGGCCAGCCCGAACATGTAGTCGATTTCCTCGTCGGAGAAGGTGTCGATGGCGTCCACTTTGACGATGTCGATTTTGACCCCGGCGTCCTCGTACTTCTTGCGGAATGCTTTGACCTTGTCCATGGATGCCGCCAGGCGCCATTGCCGCAGCTCATCGGCCGCGGCCTTCCGGGCCGCTACCTGCTCGGGCGTCAGCGGGGCGCGCCCGCCGACGCGGCGCGGCGCCGGATAGGCCACCAGGGTGGGCGGCGCTCCCATGAACTGCTCGATGGGCTGGGCGCGCAACTCGACCGCGCTGAGGTTGAGTTTGATCATGGCGTCCAGACACTCGTCGCCGCTGTTATACGAGCCATGGAAGCTGTAGGGCGCGTTGATGCCGATCTGCACGCCGCCAAATTTGGAATTCGGCTTCGCCAGCAGGCGGGAAGCCGGAAGCGCAGCCAGAGCCATTTTGCCGAGGTCGCGTCGAGTCAGGTTCATGAGTGCTCCTTTCACCAGGGTGCGCGGATGCGCAACCAAAACCTATCGGATTCGGGTGCGGGTGTCAACCATCGAATGGCGGGACGGGTCTGAATATCCGATAATCGAATTTGGACGCCGTCTAAAGATTAGTCGTTCGAGGTGGATCATGCAGAGAATATCGGTTCTGATCGCGACCGGGCTCCTGGTCGGATCGGGTCTGTCCGCGCAGAATAAGAAAGTCTTGTACCTGTCAAGGCTGGGTCCGTCGGTCTTCGAGAGAATGCGGACCGCGGTCCCCAACGTGACGCTTATCCAGGGCGATCCGACCAAGGTTGCGGAGCAACTGGCGGACGTGGATGGCGTCATTGGCTCGGTGAGCCCCGCGCTCATCGGCAAGGCGCCGAAGCTCAAGTGGATCCAGTCCGAGAGTGCGGGCGTCGAGAACTACACCTTTCTGCCGGGTTTCGCGGACAGCGGCATCACGCTCACCAACTGCAAGATCGTTCAAGGACCTGAAATCGCGGATCACGCCCTGGGTCTGCTGCTCGCGTTGACACGCGGTATCGCGATCGCCTCGCGCAATTCGAGCGGCCAATGGAACCAGCGCGCGTTCAGCCCGGTCGAACTGCGCGGCAAGACCGCTCTGATCATCGGGGTGGGCGGCATCGGAACGCAGATTGCCGAACGCCTGCACGCCTCCGGGATGACAGTGATCGGGGTCGATCCGAAAGACATGCCGTTTACGTCGTATCTGGCGAGGACGGTGGCCCCGGACCGCCTGGATAGCGTGATTCCGCTCGCCGACGTGGTCTTGGTTTCAGCGCCGCTGACCTCGCGGAGCCGGAAGATGATGGGCCCGCGGCAGTTCGACCTGATGAAGCAGAACTCCTATTTCATCGCCGTGTCGCGCGGCGGGCTGTATGATATGGACGCCCTGGTGAAGGCGCTCGACACGAAGAAACTGTCCGGCGCGGGCGTGGACGTGACCGATCCGGAACCGCTGCCGCCGGGCCATCCGCTGTGGAAGTTCCCGAATGTCGTGATCACGCCGCACATCGCCGGCAGGTCGGATGGCGAGAACGCGCGGTACGAGGAGCTGTTCACCGAGAATCTCCGGCGCTTCGCCGCCAACGAGCCGCTGGTGAATGTCGTGGACAAGGCGAAGGGGTACTGAGCGGCTCCGCGCCGGCCAACGGTCACATTCGCAGGTTCATCTGCTCGCGGTTCCGGATGTCCAGACGAACCCGGTCGGCGCGCAGTTTGTCCTGCAGCCGGCCCACTTTCAACTCGCGCGGCACAATGCCTTGTTGCGCGCAGAGAGCGGCGGCCAGTCCCGCCGCGTGGCCGGTCGCCATGCAGTTGCCCATGCTCTTGCCGGCGGCGGCGCCGACGTGGGTAGCGGAGATACACCGTCCGCCGACCAGCAGACCGTCGAGCTTCTCGGGAACCAGCGACCGATAGGGAACGTCGTGGACCTTCATACGGACCAGCTTGCTTCCGGTCTGGCCGCCGAGATCGATCAAGCCACTCCGCCATCCGATGGTGTCCGCGAACTGGCGCCCGGCCATGGCGTCCTCTTCGGTGATGACGTAGGAGCCCTTCACCCGGCGGGTCTCCCGGACGCTGACCTGCGGCCCCGCAGAGCCCCATTCGATCTGGCGAAGGTTGGGATTCTCGGATTCGCGGATGGCCTGGATCATTTGCAGGGCCTGGCGGCGGCTCCGGCACTCGGCCTCGGTGCGCTGGCGCGGATCGGTGGCGTCCACCCGTCCCATAGCGGCGGTGCCGGCGTGGTTGATCCAAAAGCTGTTACAGCGGGCCACCGGCTTGACCTCCAGGAATCCGGAGGTGATCAGGGGGTGCATGGGCGTTCCGGCGCGCAGCGCGGCCACGATGGCGGCGGCTTCGATCCCCGGCCGGGGGATGTTGGTCAGGGTCAGCGCCAGGGTCATCGGCATCAGCTTGTCCGGATCGGTCATGGTCTCGGCGCCGGCGAAGTAAGCCACGTCGGCGTCGCCGGTGCAATCGACGACGGCCTTGGCGCGAATCGCCATCAAGCCGCGCTTGGTCGAAACTATTACCCCGGTAATGCGGTTGCGTTCGACGACTGCATCCACCGCGGGCAGGTGCACGAGGTAGCCGGCGCGGACTTCGTCGAGCGCGTCGAGGATGGCGACTTTCAGATACTCCACGTTGCTCCACACCTCGTGTTCACCGAGCGCCATGGCTTGTTCGCCGTAGGCAGCGAGCTTCTCAATCAGGAGCTCGTGAACCGCCGAGCGCGGACCGCCAAAGGGGCGCATCTGGTTCATCTGCATTCCCAGAGACCAGGCGGCCACACCGCCGAAGAAGGAGTGGTTCTCGATCAACAGCGTCTTCACACTGGTGCGTGCCGCGCCCAGCGCGGCTCCGATCCCCGCGGGGCCACCGCCCACGACGAGCACGTCCACCGAGTCGAGGATGGGATGCCCGGATTGTGGCCTGGCCAGCGCTGCCTGGCTCAGCGGCTTTCCGGCACTCGCGCCGGCGGCCGCCGCCAGACCCGCCGGAACGAATCTGCGTCGTGAGATCGCCCGATTTCTGTCCATGATTGCGTCCTCCCCTTTGCTTGCTCAGTCAGCGATCGATCTTGACCGTCATCTGGTCCAGTACGCCGCGATCCAGCTCGATGCCCAGGCCGGGCTTCGCCGGCGCGTAGACATAGCCGTCCTTGGCCACACGGAACTTGTCCTTTACATACGGCCGGTCGCTCGATCCCTGCGGCACGGTCATTTCAAACCAAACGTTATTGGGCATGGCGAGCTCGCAGTGGAAATGGACGGCGTGGTCGAACCCTTCGCCCCAGTTGTGCGGCGCGCATTCCATTCCGAACAACTCGGCCAGGCGCGCGATCTTCATCCCGCCGGTGATGCCGCCCACGTTGTCCACGATGAACCGCACGACGTCCATCGCGCCCCGCCGGATGTATTCGGCGAAGTTGTAGGGCGAGAAGATGAATTCGCCGATGTGAATGGGAATATCGAGGGCCTGGTTGAGTTGCACGAGGCCGTCAATGTCATCGGTCGGGATGGGATCTTCGAAGCAGATGTAGTCGAGATCCTGGAGCGCGCGGCCAACCTTGAAGGCTTCCTCGCGCGTATAGACGCCCACCGGATCGTCGAGCAGGATGAAGTCGTCGCCAGCGGCCTTGCGGACGGCCTTGGCCACTTCGATGTCCAGCTTGTAGTCGTGGCCGCCGTTGGGCGATGGCGGATGGATCTTGTACGCCGTGAACCCCTGTTCCTTCACCAGCCGGACTTCATTCACGAAGTCCTCGACCTTGTCATGGTGCTGCGAGCTGGCATAGGCCTTCACCTTGTCGCGATAGGCGCCGAGGATGCGATAGACGGGCAGGTTCGCGGCCTTGCCCAGCGCGTCCCACAGGCAGTTGTCGATGGCGGATGCGTAGGAGAGCTGTCCCTGGCGCCGCAGCTCCGGCTTCCATTGTGAAGTGAGCGCGGGGAGATCCAGGACGCTCTTCCCGACGAGCGCCGGCTTGGCATACTCCAGCCAGCCCAAGTTGCTCCAGTTCGGATGCCAATAGCGGTTGCCCAGGGTGTAGTTGCCTTCGATACCGCTGTTGGTGACGATCCCTGCGATCTGCGACAGGCCGCGGCCGCCCCGGCCGGACCCGATGTTGTACACCCGCACCTCTTTGATGGCGAGATCGGGCAAGTCGCAAGGCTTCACTCCAACGGCCTGGGCCGCCGCCAGGCCGGGATGGGCAACCGCTCCGGCCGCCGCCGTAGACGCGGCCAGGAATCCACGGCGCGAAACACTGGCGTTCGACATAGGGCCTCCCTGGGCCGGGTTCTCCGCGCCGGCCCGACACCGCAGTATAACGCCCGGATCGATGGCGGGCGACCGGTTGTGCCGTGGATTAGAATGAGGCTGAAACAAATCGCTGGTGGTTCTGGAGTGATCGATGAGAGAACTCGTAGTGCTCGGGCTTGTTTTGTTTGGAATTGTTTTTCCTTCCAGCGGGGCATCGTTTTACCCCGCGCGGCTCAACGATCCCAACGCCGTGTACCTGACTCAAGATCAGTTTGCCGTCCGCGGCGACGGCCAGGCTGACGATAGTGCGGCGATTCAGGCTGCCATTGACAAGGTCCAGGAGACAACCGGCGAAGGGATCCTCTTCATTCCGGAGGGCCGCTATCGCGTCACGCGAACCATTTATGTCTGGCCGGGCGTGCGGCTGATCGGCTACGGCGAAAAACGCCCGGTATTCGTCCTGGCGGACAACACTCCGGGGTTCCAGCAGGGGATCGGGGACATGTTCTTTTTCGCCGGGTCCCGGCCCAACCAGATGGGCGGCGGCCGGGCGGGGCGGGGAGGACGCGGTGGTTTTCGCCCGCCGCCCACGCCGCCCGGAACGGTTCCTCCGAATCAGATCGCGGATGCCAACCCCGGCACCTTCTATTCCGCGATGAGCAATATCGATTTCGAGATCGGCAGCGACAATGCGGCGGCCGTGGGAATTCGGTTTCACGTCGCCCAGCACGGCTACCTGGCCCATATGGATTTCCAGATCGGCTCCGGCCTGGCGGGTCTCCATGATATTGGGAACGAGGCCGAAGACCTGCATTTTCACGGCGGCCGGTACGGCATCCTCACGCGCAAGCCATCTCCCGCCTGGCAATTCACCCTGATCGATTCGACCTTCGACGGCCAGCGGGAGGCGGCCATCCGGGAGAATGAAGCGGGACTGACGCTGGTTCACGATGAGTTCCGGAATGTTCCCACCGCCATCTCGATTGACCCTCATTACTCCGACCAGCTTTGGGTAAAGGACGCGCGGTTCGAGAACATCAGCGGCCCTGCCATCCTGATAGGCAATGAGAACAGCCGCATGACCCAGATCAATCTCGAGAGCATCGTGTGCCGCCAGGTGCCCGTCTTTGCGCGATTTCGCGAGAGCGGCCGCCAGCTTGCGGGGGCCGGGGAGATATACCAGGTGAAAGTCCTCTCGCATGGACTTACTCTCGCGGCTTTGGGCGCGACCGGAGAAATCAAGACCAGCTACGATGCCGCACCGCTGAAAAGCCTGCCCCCACCAACGCCGAACGCCATCCGGGGGTTGCCTCCGATCGCCGAATGGGTCAATCTGCGAACCCTTGGCGCGAAAGGCGATGGAAAGACCGATGAGACGGCGGTCATTCAGAAGGCCATCGCGGAGCATCGTGTCCTCTACATTCCTTCCGGCCGCTACGTGGTCAGCGACACCCTCAGGCTGCGTCCCGACAGCGTGCTCATCGGGCTCCATCCGGACCAGACCCAGTTCGATATTCTCGATTCGACCGAGGGCTTCCAAGGGCCGGGCGCGCCCCGGCCAATCCTCGAAGCCCCGCGCGGAGGGGACAACATCGTGACGGGCATCGGCCTTTACACGGGCGGGATCAACACCCGTGCAGTGGGCGCCATGTGGATGGCCGGCAAGGATTCCCTCATGGACGACGTGCGCTTTCTGGGAGGCCACGGAACGAACGGCCCCGACGGCAGGCGGGTGAATCCGTATAGCGCCAACCTGTTCTCGGATCCGGATCCCCATCGACGCTGGGACGGGCAGTATCCCAGCCTGTGGATCACGCACGGCGGCGGTGGCACCTTCGCCAATATCTGGACCCCCGACACGTTCGCACAGGCGGGTCTTTATATCTCCGATACCACCACTCCAGGGCATGTCTATGAACTGTCGAGCGAGCATCATGTTCGCACGGAGATCAAGCTCGACCTGGTCGCCAACTGGGAGCTCTTCGCATTGCAGACCGAGGGAGAGAGGGAGGAAAGCGCATCTGCCATGTCACTCGAGATTAGCCGATCGAAAAACATTACCATTGCGAATTATCACGGCTACCGGGTGGTCCGAAGTTATCGCCCGTTTCCGTACGCCATTCGCATGTATGATTCCAGTGACATCCGCTTCCGCAATATCCATGTGGATAGCAACAGCTCCATGGCTCAATGCGACGAATCGGGCTGCCGCCAATACGCCAGATCGAGCAAAGTCTCTTTCGAAAACTGCATTTTCGATCAGACGTCTCACGCGGAGGTGCGCGACCGCGAGTTCGCAAAGCTGGATGTTTCAGGCAAGCCTGTTCCCTCCAAGCCTCGCGGGCCTTCCGTCGTGCTCGAACCGGGAGCCGCGATGGAGAAGCTGTCGACCGGTTTCTACAACATCTCCGGCGGGGCAGTGGACGCATCCGGCCAATTGTATTTCGTGGATAATCACTTCCAGCGCATTTACCGATGGTCGCCGGAGAAGAAGGATCTCAGCATCATCCGTGACAATCCTCTCGATCCGGTAAACCTGGCTTTCGACAAGGCAGGCAATCTCATCGTTGTCTCTTCGGGTGGGAAGGGCATGACGGTTTATTCCATCCGTCCGGATGGGCCGGAAGATCAAATCACGGTGCTCAATCCCGAGCCGGCGGCAGAGCGTACGGGCATGACCGCCGTCCTTCCCGTGAACTACTGGGTGAATGGCGATTTCACCAGTACGCTTTCGACCGAGACTTACGAGTATGTGTCTCTGGACCAGATGTTCTCCAAGGTCGTAGTCACGCGGAACCCCTGGCAATACGTTTCTCCGGATCGCACGCTTTTCATTCCGAGCGAAGAGGCGTTTGTTCAGGGGCAGCCATATTTCGGTTATAAGTTCGCCTATATTCTGCAGGCGTTCGGGCTGGTGAAAGCCGTTCCCGGGAAGCCGTTTTACGTCACCAACGAATCGGAACAGAGGACTTACACCGGCAGCGTGAATACGGACGGGACTCTTTCCGCCCTCCGGCTATTCGCCGAGCAAGGCGGAGAGAGCCTCGCCCAGGATAGCGAAGGCAATGTCTATCTCGCGGCCGGGCAGGTGTTCGTGTACAACTCCTCGGGAAAGGCGATCGATACGATCCCGGTGCCCGAGCGTCCGCTCGACCTGGTCTTCGGCGGGAAGGACCACCACACCCTATTCATTCTCACGCACTCCTCTTTGTACGCAGTGCGCACGCGGTTTGGCGGACTGTAACCTGGTGACAAAAGCGCTCCCTGACTTCAGCTAAGTCGGGACCAATCCGGGAACCCAGAACTCGACGCGGAGCCGCAAAGACGCGGAGAGAGAAAAACAGTTCACCGCCGAGACGCCGAGGAAAGCAAAGTCAAAACCTTGAGAGCGCAGAGGTAGCGGAGAGCGCTGAGAAAACCTCGCCCCGCGGCGCGGCAGGATTCTGCCAATTTGGGCACGAATTCAACCCGGTTCTTGATAGGCGTGAGAATGTCACTCCATTATGCGAGGCTCACTAACCGTGCGAAACACCTTCCTTATAGTAAGCTCACCACTTGAGCTTCAGGTTGGCTTCCCACTTCTCCGTGGACTGCATCATCTGCGCCCACGTCACCGTCTCGCTCCGGTAAGCCGCCATCCGGCCGAGAATACCGGTCAGATTGCTCTCCACCGCCGTGGGCACATTATTGACGGGTTTTCCGGCGCGGATGCTCTCGATGAAGTTCTTGATGTTGGTGATGCAGCCGCCAGTGAAGGTGTCGTCCTTTTCCGCGCCGGTCCAGTTCTTGCCGCTGTCGTCGCTGGCCACGCGGACCAGCCCTCCGTAGTGCGTGTCCGCACAGCCCTTTAGGCCGAAGCAGCGCACGCACAGATCCGAGAACCTGCCGGTGAGCTGGTGCGAGCTGAAGGTGGCTTGGACGTCATTGGGATACCAGAAGTTCACCGCGAAGTGATCCCACGCATCGCCGGTGTCGCTCTTGGTCCCCGCCCAACTGGTCCTTCCTCCGGTCCCCGCGGCTTTCACGGGGTGGCCGTCCAGATACCAGTTCGCCATGTCGATCACGTGGACATTCTGCTCCACGATAATATCGCCGCTGATCACGCGGTCGCCAATCCAGTTCACCATACGCTTTTGTCCGGGCTCCATATCGGGAGTGGAACGGTCTACCCAGGGCCGGTTGGCGTAGTAAAAGACCTGGGCCATGGCGACCGTGCCGATGTCTCCCCGCCGGATGCGCTCCACCAGTTCCTGAAACACGGGACGGGCTCGCGACTGGAAGTCGACCCAGAAGCTCAGCCCCTTGCTCTCCGCCTTCTGGCCCGACGCCAGAAAACCCTTGCTGTCCGGCACATCCACCGCGACCGGCTTGGCGCAGAACACGTGCTTCCCCGCCTCCACCGCGGCCGCAGCGTGGATCGGATGGTAATAGGGCGGAGTCTCGATCACCACCGCGTCGAGCTTCGACTCGGCCAGCTCACGGTACGCGTCCGGCCCCCAATAGGCACGATTGGCATCCACCTTGATCTTTTCGTGCGTGGCGTCAAGGTTCTTCCGGATCACGTCGGCCAGCGCGACGATGCGGGCTCCCGCGTGTTCCGGGAAGAATGGCGCAATCCAGTTGCCGCGTCCCCCGCAGCCCACCAGTCCAATCTCCACACGGGAGTTGGCCTGGTACCCGAATACGGTCTGCGGCTTGAGAAGCAGCGCTCCTCCCGCAGCCTGGAGAAAGCGCCGGCGCCCGGCATTCGATTCGTCGGCCATATCGGTGACCTCCTGTCGTGAATCGCTGGCTGGGAGTTCCCATTTGGGACTCCTCAGTCTGTTTCATGATACACGACGGCGATGCCCGTGGAAAAGACGGGGATTATCGGCCAACATCCTTCATGGCCCGATGAATCGCGGCAAAGATCCGGTCCTCCACATCGCCGGCAAAGGGACCGGCCTGTCCGTAGTAGGCCATGCTGTCAATGGCTTCGTATCCGCCCTCGCGGAGCACGCGGGCCGATGGGATGTAGCACATGACGTCATTCGAGTATCCGGCCGTGAAGATGGGCTCTTGGGGATACTCGCGCTTGATGCGCAGCCCGTAATCGACGGTCACTTCGCCGCCCAGCGCGATCAGCGTGAGGGTGCGCGCGAACCGGGCGACCTGCACGGGGTACTCGATCTGGTCGATGCGCTTTCCTTCGTCCAGGGCCTTGAGCATCAGGTTGGCCCGCCGCACCTCGGCCGGAACCGAGCTTTTCCGTTCGGCCTCCAGGTCCTGGCGGGTGCGCGGTGCGAGGCGGAGCGGCGTCAGCCGAAAGACCGTTCGGATGGGTCCGCTGACCGGCGTCATGGGCGTCGACAGCACTCGATCGACTTCACTGGCCAGCGCACCGCCGTACTGGCGGGCAAGCTCTACCGTTCCCCTGGGGTTGGGGTTCTGATCGGCGCCGCACAGAATCAGGAACAACGCGGTGGCTCCGGGATGCTGCTGCTCCAGGGCGGCCGCGGCGAAGCCGGCGTAGTCGCCGCTGAGCTGGTAGGTCGCCGCCGTCAGCGTGGTGTTGTGGCAGGCATAGCCAAACAGGACGGCGCGGACCTTTCCGGCGGCGTCCGCGATCTTCAGAACCGGCACGGTGCGATCGACCGGCCCATCGGGATTGACGCCGATCCTGACTCCCGTGGCCGTTGCCTGCCGGCGATTCACGGCAAAAGCGATGGAACCCTGACCGAAGCCAATGCCGGCGGGAGCAAGGTCCTGGATGGCCCCGCCTATGACCGTGACCAATGCATCCGTGAACTTCCGCTGGTACTCGATCAGCTTTTCCTGCTCCCCCGGCGGGAGGACTGTCAGGTTGCTGAGATTGGGCCACACCATCGGACCGGTATGCGTGTGACTGGCGTTCAAGAGAAACTGGGACCGCTTCAGACCGTACTGGTTCTTCACCCTGGCGGCGACTTGGTCGGCCACCGCGCGCGGGATGCCAACCACATCGGTGGCGACGATGACGATTCGATTGCCCGGTGAGCTTTCGATGGCGAGGGCCTTGGCCCACAGGCGGGTGATCACGCCGTCGGAAGGATGCGTTCGGGCGGCATAGCCGGACATCCAGATAGGGCCGGACGGCGTGATATCCGCCCTGGCAACTCCGGCCTTCAGAGAAGCGCCGGACAGGCCGGCGGCACAGAGCAGAAACGCAATCAGGGCTCGCATGGAACTCCTGGTTCATTTACACTGATACCGACGGACAAGTCAAGCTTTTGTGCAATGAACTGGTGGATCCGATGAACTCCCACGTGACTCGACGACGATTCATGGCCGCCTCCCCGCTGGCGGGGGCGGCTCTCGCGGCGGCGGCAGACGCGCCGGCCGATCAGCTTGCGATTCTGGGCGGAGCCAAGGCTCATCCCACACCATTCCCCTCGTGGCCGGTCTTCGACCAGACGGAGGAGCGTGCCCTGCTCGACATGCTGCGCAGCGGAAAGTGGTATCGCGGCAGCGGGCAGATGGTGAACCGCTTCGAACAGGCCTATGCTCAACTGACCGGCGCCAGGTTCTGTCTGGGCACGGCCAATGGGACCAGCGCCCTCTTCACCAGCCTGAACGGACTGGGCGTCGAACCGGGCGACGAAGTCCTGGTGCCGCCTTACACGTTCGTCGCCACGATCAACGTGGTCTTGCGACAGCACGCGCTGCCGGTTTTTGTGGACACGGACGCGGAAACGTTCCAGATGGATGCGCGCAAGATCGAGGCGGCCATTACGCCGCGCACCAGGGCCATCGTCCCGGTCCACCTGGGCGGCAACGCCTGCGACCTCGACGCCATCCTTCCCATCGCCGCCCGCCACAACATCCCGGTGATCGAAGATGCCTGCCAGGCGCACCTGGGCGAGTGGCGGGGCCGTAAGGTGGGCACCTATGGGCAGGCGGGCTGCTTCAGCTTCCAGGCGTCCAAGAACCTGAACTCCGGCGAGGGCGGGGCGATCCTGTCGAACGACGAGGATCTGCGGGACCGCTGCTACACCTTCCACAACAACGGCAGCGGGCTGAAGCCCATCGGCAGCTTTACCTATAGCTCTACGGGGACCAACCTGCGCATGACGGAATTCCAAGCGGCGTTGCTCATGGCCCAGATGACGCGCATCGAGGAGCAGGCGAAGACCCGCACGGAGAATGCCCGGTATCTGACGTCGCTGCTGAAGGAAATTCCGGGCATCGCTCCGGCGCGAATGTACGATGGCTGCACACGGAACGCGTACCACCTTTACATGTTCCGCTACGACAAGGCGCATTTCGCGGGCGTTCCGCGATCGGTCTTTCTCAAGGCCCTGGCCGCCGAGGGCGTTCCGGCGTCGGGCGGTTATACGCCGTTGAACACCCAGCCATTCTTGAAGAACGCGCTCCACTCGCGCGGGTGCCAGAAGCTCTTTCCGGGAACGGTTCTGGCCGAGTGGGAGGAGCGCAATCGCTGCCCCGTTAACGACCGGCTTTGCGAAGAGGCCGTCTGGTTCACCCAGACCATGCTGCTGGCGCCGCGCAGTTCGATGGACCGCATCGCAGACGGCATCCGGAAAATACAGGCGAACGCGGCGCTGCTGTCGCGGGCTTGAGCGATCGCTCTCAAATTTCAGACCTCGCTACCGTTTACTCTTTGACTGGAGAAGTGAAACAGGGGACAATAGCTTTTTCCGGGGAAGGAGAAATAAATGCCAAACGAAGTGGAGTCCGATCATTCGACCCGCCGGGGTTTTCTGGGCACGATGACTGCTCTGACCGCGGCTTCTTACAACCGGGTCCTGGGGGCCAACGATCGCGTCGGTATCGGTTTCATCGGATACGGACTGATCGGCAAGCAGCACATCACGAACTTCAAGAAATCGTTCCCGGATGTGGACCGCATCGCGCTTTGCGATGTCTACAAGCCGCGCCTGGAGGAGGGCTTGGCATACCTGGAGAGCCCCAATGCCAAGGGGTACAGCGATTTTCGCCGGATGTACGAGAACAAGGACATCGATGGCGTGGTGGTGGCCTCTCCCGACCACTGGCACGCCATGCTGACCATCATGGCCTGCGCGGCCGGCAAGGACGTCTACGTCGAGAAGCCGCTCACGGTTTTCATCGACGAAGGCAAGTGGATGATCCAGGCGATGAACAAGTACAAGCGGGTGGTGGTGGTGGGCACACAGCGCAACCACAATCCGGGGCACCAGGTGGCCAAGAAGATCATCGAGAGCGGCGTGCTGGGCAAGATCCAGATGGTCAAACTGGGAGCGGGCGGGCGTAATATCTATCCGGGCTTCGGGAAGACGCCGGTGGCCGATCCGCCGGCCGATTTCGATTACGAGCTGTGGCTCGGGCCGGCGCCCAAGAAGCCGTACCAGGCGCACCGGGGGTTGTACCACTTCCGCTGGTTCTGGGATTATTCGGGCGGCCAGTTGACCAACCTGGGAGCGCACAGCGTCTCCGCGTTTCTCCTGGTAATGGGCGTGAAAGGCCCCACAAAGGTGGTGTCGTTCGGCGGACGATTCACCCTCGAGGACGATGGCGAGACGCCCGATCTCCAGGAGTGTCTGTACGAGTTTCCGGGTTTCATGATGACCATGGGGGTTCGCGAAGCCAACGGTTATCGCGACTCTTCGGGCTCGGTAGTCATGGGCAACAAGGGGAACCTGGTCCTCGGCTCCAACCAGGTGGTTCCCGAGATGCACGGCGATCCGGTCAACCAGATTCCGAGGTTCGCGGGCCATCCGACCGGCGGTCCGGTGTACAACGACACCAAGGCCGTGCCATGGATCGAGGCGCAGGCGGGGACGGGCAGGGGCGGTCCGGGTGGCGCCGGCCGCGGTCCGGGAGGCGGCGAAGGCGGTGGCGAGTCGCTGGAAGACCGGATGTTCAACGCCAACAAGCGCGACTGGATCAACTGCATCAAGTCCCGCAACCGGCCGTTCTGCGACCTGGAAATGGGCCATCGGACGGCGATCATCTGCAACCTCGGCAACATGTCGCTGCGCCTGAGCGGGCGGGCCATTCGCTGGGATCCCGAGAAAGAAGTGGTCATCGGCGACAAGGAAGCTGCCGCCATGTGCACCAAGCAGTACCGCGCGCCCTGGGACGGCATCCTGCGGAGCATCATCAAGGTGTAACTCGCCAGACGAACGGAGCCTTCAACAGCGGCGCCCAAGGCTGACGTTTCATTTCAGCCATAAACAGGTATTCGGCTGTCGATACCCCTTGTCTGCATGCGTGCGTGCAATTACACTGAGCTTTCAATTCGGGAGTGAAGTCAAGGAGAATCGCATGGCCGATTGGACACGTCGGGACGTATTGAAGACCGGCATGGTGGCGCCCGCCGCCGCTGCCGCAATGCCGCTGGCCGAAGAGCAGCAGGCGCGCGGGGTCTCTTCCAACGAGACGGGACAGGGCGGAACCCACCGGGAACGCCTGCTGCTGGATCCGGGGTGGCGTTTCCATTTCGGCCACGCCAACGATTCGGCCAAGGACTTCAATTTCGGCCGCGCGGGAACATTTTCCAAGACGGGGAATTTCGTTCCGCCAGGCCGCGTGAACTACGACGATGGCGAGTGGAAGGCGGTAGACCTGCCGCACGACTGGGCCGTGGATCTGCCGTTTCAAAACGATCCGGACCTGCGCGGCCGGGGCTTTTACCCCATGGGGCGGAACTATCCTGAGACTAGTATCGGCTGGTACCGGCGCGTATTCGAGCTTCCGGCTTCGGACGCGGGGAAGCGCCTGGCGATTGAATTCGACGGCGTCTACCGGCACGCCACGGTGATCTTCAACAACTGCTTCATCGGCGAGCACTCCAGCGGCTACGCGCCGTTCCGCTTCGACGTGACGGACTTCGCCACGCCCGGCGGGCGCAACGTGCTGCTGGTGCGGGTGGACGCGACCCTGAGCGACGGCTGGTTCTACGAGGGCGCGGGCATGTACCGGCACGTGTGGCTGGTGAAGACGCATCCCGTGCACGTGCGGCAATGGGGCACGCTGGTGCGGTCCGAACTGCGGCCGGGGGAAGCCACGCTTTCGATCCGGACGGAGGTGGACAACGAGGGCAAGGGCAAACAGAACACGCGGGTGATTTCGACCGTTCTGGATTCGTCCGGCAAGGCCGCGGGTAAGGCTGCGACGCCGCCGGCTCCGATTGCGGAGTGGGACGGCCACCAGTACGAACAGCAGATGGTGGTGAAGCAGCCGGCCTTGTGGTCGCTGGAGCAGAGGAACCTGTACAGGCTGGTGACCGAGGTGGAGTCGGGAGGCGCGATCGTCGACCGGTACGAGACCACCTTCGGGATCCGCTCGCTCGAGTTCGATGGCGAGAGGGGCTTCCTGCTGAACGGCAAACCGCTGAAGGTGAAGGGCACGTGCAACCACCAGGACCACGCGGGGGTGGGGGCGGCCTTGCCCGATGCGGTTCAGTATTACCGCGTGCGGAAGCTGCAGGAGATGGGCTCGAACGCCTACCGCACGTCGCACAACCCTCCCACGCCGGAGTTGCTGGACGCCTGCGACCAGTTGGGGATGCTGGTGATGGACGAGACGCGCATGATGTCGTCGACCCCCGAAGGCCTCAGCCAGTTCGAGCGCCTGGTACGGCGGGACCGCAACCATCCGAGCGTGTTCCTGTGGTCGATGGGCAACGAGGAAGGCGAGGCGCCGACGGAACGGGGGCTGCGCATTCTGACGGCCATGAAGCGGGTGGCCATGGAGCAGGACGGCTCGCGGCTGGTGACGATTGCGCCGTTGGGCGGGAACAACATGAATCGCGGCGGCTTCGCGGCGTGCGAAGTGCAGGGCTACAACTATGCCGACCCGGCCGCGGAGCGGTTCCACCAGGGGAATCCCAAGATTCCGGTGATCGGCACGGAGACGGTGAGCGCGGTGGCAACGCGGGGCATCTACAAGGTTGACGCGGAGAATGGCTACGTGGGGTCCTACGACCCCTGGACCACGACGGGGCGGGCATCGGCGGAGGGCTGGTGGAGCTTCACGAACGCCCGGCCGTGGCTTTCGGGAGGCTTCGTGTGGACGGGCTTCGACTATCGCGGCGAGCCTTCGCCGTACAGTTGGCCCAATATCAGCTCGCAGTACGGGATCATCGACACCTGCGGCTTCCCCAAGGACACTTTCTACTATTACCAGGCATGGTGGGGTTCCAAGCCGGTGCTGCACCTGTTCCCGCATTGGAACTGGCCGGGGCTCGAAGGGAAGGACGTGATGGTGTGGGTCCACTCGAACCTGGAAAAAGTGGAGCTGTTCCTGAACGGCAAGAGCCTGGGGGCGCAGGAAATGCGGAAAGACCGGCACCTGGCATGGCGGGTGAGCTACGCGCCAGGAGTGCTGGAGGCGCGCGGGTTCCAGGGCGACCGGCAGGTGTTGACGGCGCGGCGCGAGACCACCGGTCCGGCGGCCAAGCTGGTGGTGCGGGCCGACCGGCAGGAGATCGCGGCGGACGGCGAAGACGTGGCCATGTTTGTGGTGGAAGTGCAGGATGCGCAGGGCCGTGTGGCGCCGCTGGCCGACAACCAGGTGGCCTTCCGGGTTACCGGGCCGGGGCGGCTGATCGGCGTGGGCAACGGGAATCCGAGCAGCCACGAATCGGACCATGGCAGCACGCGCAAGGCGTTCTGCGGAATGTGCATGGGAATCGTGCAGGCGGCCAGGGAAGGCGGCAGCGTGACGGTGGAGGTGACTTCCCCCGGGTTGACCTCGGCCACGGCTACGATTGCGGCGAAGGCGGCGAAACTCCGTCCTGCGGTCCCGGAGTGGCGGCGGGACGTGCCGGTGGGACCCGGCATCACGGGGTTGTGGAGGCCAGTGGCGCCGGCGGTTACCGCGGTTGGAGGCGGCGGCTTCGGCATGGGCGCGGACAGCCTGTTCACGTTGAAGCAGGACGGAAATAAGCTGACGGGCACGGTGGAAGGCGCCGTCGGCGGCGGCTTTGGGGGCGGCGGCGGCGACCAGCCGGTGGCGATCGAGGACGGCAAGCTGGACGGCAACAACGTGTCGTTCCGGGCGGGGACGACCACGTACACCGGCACGGTGGAGCGCGAGGAACTGCAACTGCAGAGGAGCTTCGCGGGAGGCCGCGGCGGCGGATTCGGTCCGGGTGGAGCGGCCGCTCCGCCGGCCGGAGCGATTGTTGCGCTGGGGCAAGCCGCGGGCAACGCGCCTGCGGCGGTGGGGCCTCCTCCCGACGGATCCGATCCCTCGAGCGCGGCGTTTGTGGCGGCGCAGACGGGTGGCGGAGGCGGCGGTGGCAGGAGAGGGATGCAAACGGGGCCGATGGTGCTCCGGAAGGCGGCGCGGTAGACTCTCGCCTCTTACTGTGACATTTTCGCTCGTATCAAGAACCGCTCCCTGACGATCGCGGCTCCGAATATATTCTGCCCGCCCGCCCACCGAGCCACGACCGCAGGGAGTCGCCTACGGCAATTCGAGGCCGCAGTTCGCGATCACAGAGTCGATGTCGCATCCCCCTGGCAACGAGCCAAACGTGTGTCCCCAATCTCCATCCAGGCGGGAAGCGCAGAACGCGTCCGCTATCGCCGGCGGGCCGAAACGGGCCAACAACGATGCCTCCAGCGCCAGCGCCAGCCGCTCTGCCGTGCGCCGCGCGCCACTCTCCGCAAGGTCCGCATGGACATTCGCCACGAACCTCTCGACGCGCGCGTCATGCGCTATCCGAATCTCCGCCAGCACTCGTTCCAGCGTCTCCGGTTCCTTCAGGATGGCTCTCAACACATCCAGCGCCATCACATTGCCCGAGCCCTCCCAGATCGAATTGAGGGGCGCCTCGCGATACAGCCGCGGCATCATGCTGTGTTCGACGAAACCATTGCCGCCCAGGCATTCCAGCGCTTCCGCCACCAGCGGCGCGGCGCGCTTCGACACCCAAAACTTGCCGGCCGCCACCGCCAGGCGGGCGAACGCGCGGTCGCCTTCATCGAAGGCCCGCGCCAGCCGCATGGCCAGCATGGTCGCCGCATCCGATTCCAGGACGAGGTCCGCCAGCACGTTGCGCATCAGCGGCTGCCGGATCAGGGCGTGCCCGAACGCGTGGCGGTAGCGCGCATGATGCGCGGCTTCCACCACGGCGCGCCGCATCAGGGCCGCCGACCCGATCACGCAGTCCAGCCGCGTGTGGTGCACCATCTCCATGATGGTCTTCACGCCGCGCCCTTCCTCGCCAATCAGCCGCGCCCACGCCCCGTGAAACTCAACCTCGCTCGAGGCGTTGGACCGGTTCCCCAGCTTGGGCTTCAGCCGCTGCAAATGAAACGCATTGCGCTTCCCATCCGGCGTCCAGCGCGGCAGCAGGAAGCAGGAGGGCCCGCGCGGGGCCTGTGCCAGCACCAGGAACGCGTCGCTCATGGGCGCCGAGCAGAACCACTTGTGGCCGTTCAGCACGTAGGCGCCGTCAGATGCCGGCTCGGCGCGGGTGGAATTGCCGCGCACGTCCGAACCGCCCTGTTTTTCGGTCATCGCCATGCCGATCAGCGCGCCCTGTTTCTCCGGCGCCGGACGAAATGCCGGATCGTACGTGGTGGAAAAGATGAGCGCCTTCCACTCGTCCGCGACCCGGTCGTTTTGACTGAGCACCGGCACGGCGGCATAGGTCATGGAGATCGGGCAGATGTGGCCCGCTTCGTTCTCGGATGCCAGCATTGCCAGAGCCGCCCGCGCCACGTGCGCTCCGGGACGCGGCCGGGACCATGGCCGGCTGTGGATTCCGTGCTCCACGGCCAGCCGCATCAGGTGGTGCCATGCCGGGTGGAACTCGACCTCGTCGCGCCGTTGCCCGTAGCGGTCGTGCGTCTGAAGCATTTCCCGATGGGAAGGAGGCGGCCTAGTTCGGCCGGCCGCTGGCGGGTGGCGAGAGTGGGATTGAGGCCCTCTACGCGCTCGATCTGCAGACGGGGAGATCGCGGCGACTGGCGCCGGGCCTGGTGCTCTCCCCTCGGCACGAAGAGATCGGATTCCCGATGGCGATCACGCCCGATGGACGAAAGGTCCTGTTGCGTTTGATTTGACGGAAGGGGACCTGCGAACCATTGTGGCGGCGCCCCGGGCGGGAAATGGCACGCCGGAAACGTTGCTCACCCTCACCCAGAACGTGTGGTATCTGGATGTCGGCCCGGACGGCAGCTTGTATATATGGATCAACTGCTGGAGCGGCCGGAGGCCTTACGCTTCCCAGTGAGCGGTGGACGCCCGGAGCGGCTGCTGCGCGCGATTGCACTGGGCCCGGTGCTGGAACACGCTGACGGAAGCCTATTGGCGGCCGGCGTATTCGCGGGCCACACGCGGGTAGGGATGGGGCGGCCCGGCGGCGCCTTGACGCCAGTTTCCGAAACGCGGGAAGAGGCGGACCTGTCGATTACGAAGGTTGGAGAACGCGCGGTGGCATTTCCGCTCGGGCCACAAGGCAAGAGAGTGATCGCGATTGCGTCGCTGCCGGATGGACGGATTGTGCGGAGACTGGCAGTGCCCGGGGGCGTGATCGACAGCCTGGCCTCCTCTCCCGATGGGCGCCGGATCTTTTATGTGTCGGGGCAGAAGGCCTGGTCGGTGCCCGCCGAGGGCGGAGAGCCAACCAGAATCGCGGACGGAGATAGCGTCGCGGCAGGCGCCGGCGAATTGGTGGTGAAGTTGAATGCGAATGATGAATTTCATCTGTTGCGGGCGCCGCTGGCCGGCGGCGAAACGGTGAAAGTTCCGCTGTCGCCTGGTGCGGCTCTCACGGACGGAACGCTCACGCCGACGGCCGTCGGGCCTGGCGGGCGCGTCCTGGTACAGGTCAGCGAGCCGCATATGTGGTTCTACCGCATGGCGGTCGTCGACTTGAAGACAGGCCGGCTCGACCTGATTCCGGTGGATTATGATGGCGACATCTGGTTCCCTGGTTGGACGCCGGACGGGAAGATTACCGCCACTGGTTTGGTGTATAGCTTCACCCTGTGGCAGATGCGCCGTTAGGCATCTCCGCCCCTACTGGGGAGCTGGGAACAGCCCCCCCAAAACGCGTGCCCGCAAGAACTGCTACAATTAAAGTGCTGGAAGTTGATCCGCAACCCCCTCTCCCCTGATCGGTAGTCGGCTCGCCGGTTTTCCTCCTCAACTAGATACATGAAAACTTTCTCTGAACTCCCCCTTTCCGCTCTCCTGCAGAGCAATCTCGTAAAGCACGGCTTTACCGAACCAACCCCCGTGCAAGCCCAGGCCATCGAACCTGCGCTCGCCGGAAAAGACCTGGTTGCCACAGCGCAAACCGGCACCGGCAAGACCCTGGCATTTGTATTGCCTTTGATCCACCTGATCGAGACACAGCCGCGACAAACCGGCATCCGCAGCGTGATCCTGACTCCTACGCGCGAGCTCGCGATCCAGATTAACGAAACATTCACGAAAATGGCGGCTGGCACCGGAATTCGCACCGTCGTCGTAGTGGGCGGCGTCAACGAGCGGTCCCAGTTGCAGTCCATTCGCAAAGGGGTGCAGGTGCTGCTCGCCACACCCGGAAGGCTGTACGATTTCCTGAGCCGCCAACTCGTCGATCTGGGAAACGTGCGCATGCTCGTTCTGGACGAGGCGGACCGTATGCTCGATATGGGCTTCCTCCCCACGGTTAAACGAATCATGGCGGGTTTACCTTCCGATCGCCAGACGATGTTGTTCTCGGCAACTATCGAGAGCTCCGTCAAGCACCTGGTCGAGACGCAGGTTCGCAACGCAGTCCGCATCGAGGTCGGCTCCACCATTAAGCCGGTCGAGCAGGTGGACTTGCATCTTTACGAAGTCGAGCAGGATCGGAAGCTGGGCCTGCTGCAAACCATGCTCCGCGAGGAAGACGGTTCCTTCCTGGTGTTTGCGCGCACGAAGCACGGCGCCGATCGGCTGTCGAAGAGGCTCGCGCGCGAAGGCGTGAAGGCCACCGCCATCCACGGCGACCGGAGCCAAAGCCAACGCAACCATGCATTGCGAGGTTTCCAGGAGGGACACTTCCGCGTCCTGGTCGCCACCGACGTGGCGGCCCGCGGAATTCACGTGGAAGGGATCTCGCACGTAGTGAATTACGATCTTCCGCAAGTGCCGGAGGACTTCATTCACCGGGTCGGCCGTACGGGGCGCGCCGGGGCGCGCGGCACGGCTTCGACCTTCGCCACGCGATCGGAGCGAGGGGAGGTGGCCCACATCGAGCGGACCCTGACGACCCGCCTGGTCCGGCGGCAGGTATCGGCCGATGTCCCCCGCGAGCAGAGGGCAACGGCTCCGTTCATCGTCGTCACTTCCTCCACACCCGAGCCATCCTTCGCACCCCAGCGGCAGGTGCGTGTGAGGACATTCGCCCCCCGACCGAAAGCTCGGCGCTGGCACGCGGTTTAAGCTGGGATCGCGCCCATTCGGCCGCCTGCAACGGCGCATCACTCGTGCTCTTCTTCCTGTGGCACAATCTACCCATGATGCATCGTTTTCTTTGCGCCTCGATCGCCTTGCTCGTACTGGCTGGAACGGCGGCCGCGCAAGCTCCCGCGACCGGTAAGCGCTACCGCCGCCTGCTGATCCATAACGCCGTCGTGGTGGACGGCAACGGCACGCCCGCCAGCGGCCCCAAGGACATCGTGGTGGAGAACAATCTCATCGCCGATGTCATTCCGCTGGATGCGGTCTCCATGGGGCGGGGCGGCGGCCGCGGCGGCGCGCAGGCCGATGCGGTCATCGATGCCACCGGCAAATACGTGCTCCCCGGCCTGATCGACGCGCACGCCCATCTGCAGGAGGAGCGCGGCGGCAAGCCGCAGCCCATCGAGTACGAGCTGAACATCTGGCTCGCCTGCGGGATCACCACCGTTCGCGATGTCGGCAGCGATACGAAGCGCGCGCTGGAACTGCGCCGCCAGAGCGCGGAGGGCGAGATCGCCGCGCCGCGCATCTTCGTCTACCCCATGTTCGGCCGCGCGCGCACTACCGAAGAGGCCCGCGCCCGCGTCCGCTCGCTCAAAGAGATGGGCGCCGACGGCATCAAGATTCTGGGCATCGACCGCGACATCATGCGGGCCATGGAGGACGAGGCGCACAAACTCGGCCTCCGCATCGCGCACCACGCGGGCGTCGAAGAGACCAACGCCTGGGACGATATCAAGTTCGGCACCACCAGCATCGAGCACTGGTACGGCATCCCCGACGCGGCCATCGATACCGGCGTGCAGAACTTCCCCTCCAGCTACAACTACAACAACGAGACCGATCGCTTCCGCTACGCCGGACACCTGTTTCGCGAGGCCAATCCCGAACGCCTCACCCAGGTGCTGGAAGCCATGGTGCAGGCGCACGTGGCCTGGGACCCCACCATGGACATCTATGAGGCCAGCCGCGATTTGCAGCGGGCGCAGACTCAGCCGTGGTTCGCCGACTACCTGCACCCCACACTGGAGGAGTACTTCAAGCCGAACCCCGCCAATCACGGCTCCTACTTCATCGGCTGGACTTCGACCGACGAGACTTTCTGGAAGGAGAACTACCGCCTCTGGGGCGCGGCCCTCCGCCAGTTCGACCGCCTCGGCGGCCTCATCGGCATGGGCGACGACGCCGGGTTCATCTACCAGATGTATGGCTTCGGCCTGATCCGCGGCATGGAACTGCACCAGGAGGCCGGCTTCCACCCCATCCGCATCATCCAGCAGGCCACCGGCAACAACGCGAAGATTCTGGGCCAGGAAGACCGCCTGGGCCGCGTGCGCGCCGGGTTCGCCGCCGACCTGATTGTGGTCAACGGCAATCCGCTCGAAAACCTCAAAGTACTTTACCCCACAGGGGTGGACGAGATCCGCGGCGGCAAGACGGTGCACACCGGCGGCGTCGAGTGGACCATCAAGGACGGCATCCCCTACCACGCTCCCACCCTGATGGCGCGCGTCAAAGAAATTGTGGCTCAGGCGCGCGCGGCGGGGAAGCGGTAAGCCCAGCTCCCAGTCGTTAAATGGTGAGGGGCACTGTAGTTCCCTGCACCGCCTCGCAGGTCATCTGTCTGTGGGCTCTTTTCTCTTACGTGTTTGCTGCGGCTTGTTGGCTGCCGGCGTGTGGGCGCAGACCGGGCCGCCGCTCCACAACGTGGAAATCGGCGCTGCCGGCCTGTTCCCGGTGAGCGGTTACAAAACAGACGCCTACTCAACGGGGCCTGGATGGCATCCAGGGTACGAGTTCCGCTTTCTGAGACCCTTGGGCGCCGAGGTGGGATGGACCGAAGCCTGGCTGCCTGGATCGAGCTGTGAATCTTACGGCTGCACACACCCGCGGGAGACCTTCAAGCTGATGGATTACGGTCTTCGAGGTCATATCCTTCTCGATGCGGGACGCTTCGATTTCTCAGCGGGCGTGGGCGGTGGTTACATCTGGTATCAATACGGAGACTCGTTCACGAACGGCTCGCTATTCCAGTATTCCGGAAAGGCGGCCGTGGCTCTCGACCGCCGCCGGCGCTGGCGGATTGCATTCACGCTGCGCACCTGGCGCGACCTTGGCCGCCCGACCCAGCAATGGCTCTCCACGACGGCGAGCGTCATTTTTGGTTTTGGCAGGCGGCCGTAGACGGCAGCGCCGCGGCCCGCGTTCGGTAAGCCGCGACCCGCTGGTATCATCGGAGGGTGTGGGATCTATGACCCTCGATGAACTGCGGGCTCAGAAACGCGATGCGATCCTGGCGATTGCCGCCCGGCATGGAGTGACCAGCATCCGCGTGTTCGGCTCTTTTGCCCGCGGCGACGCGCGGCCGGATAGCGATTTGGACCTGCTCATCGAGGCGGGGCCGATCCGAACGCCGTTCTTTCCCGGTGGATTGCTCATGGACCTGGAGGAGGAGCTTGGCAGGAGAGTGGATCTCGCGACGCCGGCCGCTCTCCATCCGCTCATCCGCGATCAAATCCTCAGCGAGGCGGTACCTTTTTGACTTCAGACTTGCTGTATCTGGAACATATCCTGGAATGCGTCCGCCGGATCGAGGAATACGTAGCAGGCGGGCGGGATTCGTTTTTCCAGAGCACCCTGGTGCAGGACGCAGTGATCCGAAAATCTCCAGACCCTCGGCGAGTCGGCCAAGAGAATCAGCAGTGAGAGCCAACGGCTGGCCGCGGGGATCCCGTGGAAACAGATTGCCGGATTCCGGAACCTCGTCGTTCACGAATATCTGCACGTCGATCTTGAATTCGTCTGGCAGATTGTCAGTTTGGACGTGCCGGTGCTCAGAGAAGAGTCCTCTCGTTTGCGCGACCTGATAGCGGCGAGGTAATTGCTTCGCGTGTCGTCCAACCCCTACCGTAGATTCCCGTTGAACCACTCGATCATCCGCACCAGCACATCGCGCTGGTGCTCCGGCTCGTGGAATAAGTGGCCTTCGTTGGGGTACACCACCATCTGGGTCTTGACACCGAGCGTCTTCAGCGCGTGCCAGAACTCGTACGATTGCGGCGGCGGGCACTCGCCATCGCCGCTGCCCACCAGCACCAGCGTGGGCGTCTTCACCCGCTTGATGAAGGCGATCGGCGAGCTCTTCGCGTAGACCGCCGGGTCGTCATAGACGGAGGCGCCGAAGTACGGAATCATCCACTGGTCGATGGCGTTCTGGCCGTAGTAGCTCTGCCAATTGGCGAGTCCCGCGCCGGCCACGGCCGCGCGGAAACGCGTAGTTTGCGTCACCGCCCACATGGTCATGAACCCGCCGTAGCTCCAGCCCGTGATGCCGATGCGGTTGGCATCGATCGGCGCCGTCTTGACGGCCTCCTCAACGCCTGCCAGGATGTCGCGCAGGTCGCCGCCTCCGAAATCCTTGACGTTGGCGAGCGCGAACTTCTCGCCCTGCCCGTAGCTGCCGCGCGGATTCGGCATGAGGACAAAGTACCCCTGCTGGGAAAGCAGCGTCGGATTGAATCCGGGCCGCGGCCAGATGGGCTTGAGCGACGATGCCGGTCCTCCGTGCACCGCTACCACCATCGGGTACTTCCGGCTCTGGTTGAAATTCACGGGGTAGAGCAGCCAGCCTTGCACGCGGAAGCCGCCGCTCGACCAGTGGAGGCTCCTGGCTTCGCCCCAGAGCGGCTTGCGCTGGGAATTCGCCCTGGTCTGCAGGCTCCAGTTGCCGATGGCGCCGGCCCACACTTCGGGCGGCTGCCGCCATGAGCTGCGAATCACGGCGGAGGTCTTGCCGTCGTCCGATAGCGAAATGCCGTTGTCTTCGAACGGCGGATTGATGCTTTCGTCGCCCTGCCACAGGCGCTCGACCTTGCCGGTCGCGGGGTCCCACTGCGAGATCGCGCTGCCGCCGTCCGCATGTTCGGTGAAGTAGAGATGCGCGGAATGCTTCGGCCAGGCGAGGTGGCTCACCGAGGAGGCGATTCCCGGCGTCAGGTTGCGCGCCGCCCCGCCGCCTGCTGGCACCTGCAGGATTTCACCGCCGGTCGAGCCTTCATCGCTCATGAGCCCGGCGATGAAGACGATGGATTTTCCGTCGGGCGACCAGCGTGGCACCGCAAGCTGCTGTTGCACACCGGGCTTGAAGACGGCCTTCATCTGTCCGCCGGCGGCGGCCATCGTGTAGAGCTGCGCGATCCACCAGTTGTTGTCGCCGGCGCCGCGCGCCGCCGAAGCGGCAAAGCTTCGGCCATCGGGCGACCAGTCGTACTCATAGATGTAGAAGTCCGCCGGAGAGACCTGGCGCGCGGCGCCGCCAACCGCGTCCACGATGGCGATGCGCTGTTCGTAGATCTTCGACTCCACCACGCCGGAATCGGGCAGCACCGGATCGAGCGGTCCGGCGGCGCGCGGCAGATTCTCGGTGAACAGAATTGCAACGCGCCGGCCGTCCGGCGACCAGCGCGGGTCGGCCAGCAAGCCCGTGAGATGGGTCAGTTGCCGGGCTCGGCCGCCGGCGCTGGGTGCGACGTAAAGCTGAAGCTGACCCGCCTTTTCGCGGTCCGAGAGGAAGGCGATCTGCCGGCTGTCGGGGGACCACGCCACGCTATTCTCGTCGTAAGTCGATTCGCCCGCGGAAATGGGCGCTGGTTTGGAGTCACCGCCAATCAGGCCCGCGGTGAAGATCTCCGACTTGCCCGGGACCGCCGATTGCACGTGCGCCAGCCGCGAGCCATCGGGTGACACCACCGCCTGGAGGTCCCATACTGTGGCGGAGATTTCGGCCAGCGCCGGGTCCACCGGAGTCGCGGGCTGGGCGTGCGCGGTGGACGCAGTAAAAAGCGCGGCGCAGAGCAATGCAATTCGCATAGGGCAATTGTAAGACAAGCGGGAAGAGACACGCGGGGGGCTGCCCTGCCAGCCGTCATCATCCGCTGCCTGGCGGTCTCGCGTTAGCGCATCTCCGATCCGACCAACCCTCCCCCACCCTTCCCAAATCTGCTGGCGCCGATAACGCCTATGACCGATAATGGGAGACGTCTATGCAAATCACCCTCGAGATCCCGGACGAACTCACGCTTCCCCTGGTTCCCGCAGGCCAGGACCCGGCCCGCGCAGCGCTGGAAGCCATGGGGATCGAGGCTTACCGCGAGCACCGTATGTCAGGGTACCAACTGCAGAAGTTGCTCGGTATCGAATCCCGCTACGAGCTGGATGGGCTGCTGAAGCAGCATCAAGTCTGGCTGGAGTATTCCGTCGAGGATTTCGAGCGCGAGCGCGAGTTGGGCGAACGGCTCTGGCAAAAGCGCCGGGCCGAGCTTGCCGAAGAAGCAGAGCGTGAGCGCCGCGCGTGATGATTGTCGTCTCGGACACGACACCGCTTCACTACCTCGTTCTGATCGGAGAGATTCACCTGCTGCCGGCACTGTATGGCCGCGTGTTGATCCCACCGGCCGTGGCACGCGAGTTGAACGCTCGTGGAACCCCGGACCCGGTCAGCCGTTGGAGCAGGAGCCAGCCAGACTGGCTTGAGTTGCGGGCACCCGAGCGGCTGCCATCCGACCTCCCGGAATTTCTTGGCCCCGGCGAGCGGGAAGCGATTGCTTTGAGCCAGGAACTCCACTGCGACGCGCTGCTTATGGACGACTGGGAGGGCAGAGAGGAGGCCAGACGGCGCCAACTGAACGTTGCAGGCACCCTACGCGTTCTGGCGAGTGCCGCAGAGAAAGGTCTGACTGACTTGCCGGCAGCAATCTCGCGGCTGCGAGCCACGAACTTTCGCGCCAGTGAGAAGCTGCTTCAATCCTTCCTCGGCCGATAGCCACAGCATGACGTCCGGACGAGCGCTGCCAGCGCCAGCGCCCAAGCCACGGCGCTCACAGCCGTCTTCATCCGCTGCCCGGTCGTCCCGAAATAGTGAAACTCGATACAGGTGGCGGCGGAGTTGCGGCAGACAGGGCCCCCGAGAGCAGGGTGGTTCGCCTCGGGTTACTCTATCACGTCTTCCACTTGCTCCGGGAGCGGGCCGGCCATGCCGCGGAGTTTTTCGAACAGGTCGTCGTACAGCCGGGCGTAGGCTTCGAGCGATGGGTCGCTCTTGCGCGCCTGAGCGAACGTGCGGCGCATTTGCCGAACCGCCACCAGCAGGAGCTTCAATTCGTCTTGGTTGAACCCGAACGCCTTGGCCGCCATTTACTCCAGTTTATCGCCCAGCCCATAAAACCGTGCCGCCGTGCCTCCCAGCAGTTCCTCGCGCACTTCGATGGTCTGCGCGCCGATGGCCTGCGTGAACGCGGCCAGCGAGGCCTTCCACGTGAATTCCGGCAGGCACGCGGGCCAGTCGCTGCCGAACATCAGACGCTGTGGACCGAAAACCGCGAGGGCGTGCCGTACGTACGGGCGCGGCGACGGCTGCAGGCGGGTCAAGCCGCTCAGCTTGCAGAAGACCTGCGGCGACTCAGCGGCCAGTTCGAGATCGTGGGCCCAATCGCCGATGGGCGGGCCGCCGAGGTGGTCAATGGCGATCCGCAGTGAAGGAAAACGGTCCGCGATTCGGGAAATCAAAGACAGTTCGGCGACCGCGTCGAGGGGGATGCCGCGGCGCTCGAGTTCCGCGAGCGCGTCGGGGATGCCGGCGGTGAAGACATGGCAAACGCCCCGGAATTTGGTGTGGCGCTGGTATTCGTCGAGGAGATGTGGATCGAACGGCGGGACTACGGCACGGACGACGCCGGCAGACGGGACAGGCCAGGCTGCCGGTCCTACCAATACGGAGCCCTCGAAGCGATTGCGACTGAGAATCGAAGCCAGATGATCGAGCGGATAGCGTTCCGAAAAGGAGTGGTGGGAATCGATACGCAATCAGAAGATGAAGCTGAGGCCGCCGCGGAAGCTGCGCGCGGTCTCGACCAGAAGCACCCTCTGGCCGGTCGCCATGTCGATTGGCAGGTAGCCCTGGGCCAGCATGTTCCGCAGGTCGGCGGTAGCTTCCATGCGCCAGGGCAGCATGGCGAAGCCCGGTATCGGCTGCCGGATGTACAGGTTCAAACCCGGCGTTTGCCGGATTGCCTGGGTGCTGTACAGGTTGCCCGCCATGGCCCACCGGTGGTCGTTGCTCCATTGGTAGCTGGCCACCATATGGGTCCCGGCCCGCGGCACAGTGGCCGTAATCCGGCTGGTAGCAGCCTGGCGCCGGCCCGCGCGGATCATGGAACGCAATTCGTCGGGGCTGCTGCTGACCAGTTCCCCGCTCGCGGCGGTCAGCACACCCATCGATCCGTACATCACGGTGGCGCTCACATGCTCGCCCAGGTTCTGGGTGACGGCCGCGTTGTATCCGGTACTCTGGCGATCGCCCGCGTTGAAAATCGAATTGCCCGAGAAGACGTCGGGGAGGATGTCGCTGGCGCTGTACAGGCCCGCCGGCGCCACGATGGAGAGCGCCGCATTGCTGATCGATTCGCGATAGGCCGAGAGGTAATAGGTCCGCGAGCCAACCTTGCGCGAGTACGTCAATTCGTACTCGTCGCCCCGCTGCACCCGAGCCTGCCCGGACCGCATCGAAACGTTGGGAAAAAGGCCGAGAGTGTTGATATCCCGCTGCAGGTCCGAATCGTTGCCGCCCGCCGCGGAACCGGCGAGATCCGGCCGCGCGTTGCCGGACGTGTAGGCGGCTTCCAACTCGGCGCCGTCGCCCAGCGCGAAGCTGAGCCGCGCGTAATGGCTGAAATAGTTCAGATGATCCAGGAAAGTCACGGCGTCCATGGTCATGCCGTACTGCAGCGTGACGTTGTCGGCGATCTTCACGCGGTCATCGATGCCGGCGGACATGGTGCGCAGCATCGGCAGTGCCGTTTCGTTCCCGGTGAGCGCGGCGCCCAGTCGTGCGGGCAGGAACAACTGCCGCATGGTGAGCGACACTACGGGGCTTGCGCCGGCGATGTTGCGGCTGTAACTGGTGCGGAAGGCCGCGGTGGGAACCCCCGTCTGCGATCCGTATCCGACATTGCCGCTTACCTGGAGCATATTGCTGCCGTAGAGCGACGTGGCCACGGCAAAAGCCGTGCCCAGATCGGCTTCACTGCCCACGCCGGTCAGCAGGCCGCCTTCACCCGCCGACACTTTCAGGATGCCTCGCGTATCCGAAAAGGCCGAAGCGTGCGGAGCCGGGCTCGCCGGCGCGCCGCCCAGAGCCACGTCCGCGAAACGCATCACCGGCCGCGTGGACGGAGCGCTCCGCAGCACCCACTTCCAGTCGTCGCTGATGAGGCCGTTATCGAGCGCCGGGTAGGAAATCTGGATCGTGCTGAACAGGCTGTTCAGGTTGACACTCAGCACGCTCCGCATGCCCGGCTGCACCAGGATGTCCTTGCGCATCGCGGGAATGAAAGTGGCCAGCGTAACCCGGATGGAATAGGTATCGGGGAGCAGGCTCGCGAACAGGAATTCGCCGCGCGAATCGGTGAGCGATTTCCCCAGAAGGCGGTCCTGACGATTGTACAGAAGGACGCTGGCGCCCATCCGCGGGGTCCCTCCCGGATCGCTCACGATCCCGGAGATGGCGCCGGAGAGCGTCAGCGAAGAAGCCGCCCCCGCAACGAACGGACTGGCCAGGCAAGCCACTCGCAGCACCAGCGAAGCAACCGTTCTGTGCGTCTTCGTGCTGAACATCGACGCTCTTTATCAGGCGGGGCAATCCCGCGTTTACCTTAGGTTATCGTAAATTTGGCCGAGGGGGTGAGCACCTGTTTATTTTTCGTGTCCGTCACTTTCAACTGAATAGTGTACTGGCCAGGCGCTAAGTCCTTGAGCGGAAGGACCTTTTCGATCGTTACCTGGCTCGAAGAAGCGTTCGGAAGCTGCGAAACGTCTTCTGTAAAATCTATGATCTTGTCGTTGCTGCCGCTTTTCACCAGAACGTATTCGATCTGTCCTTCCGGCTTGTGGGTGTTTTCGTCCGAGCCGAAGTTATAGACTTTCATGTAGATCCCCAGCTTTTCATCGCGCTTGAAGGTGTCATCCAGGCGCGGCCGCACCTTCGAACCCCCGATCACGAATTGGCCGGCGCCGATGCTGTTGGTCGGGACCTTTTGAATACTGTCGGCCAGAACCAGGCTGCTGGACGACAGTTTGTCGGGATCGAGGCGCGGAACCGTGATCGCCACTTCGTACAAAGCGATGGTCCCGGCGACAATGTCCTTCGCCACCACGTTCAGACGATACGTGCCGGGCGCCAGGGGAACGGTCTTCTGGTAGATCGACTTGACCTTGGCGTAATCCTGAAGCATCTCTTTGGGAGCCAGCACCTCGACGGTGTCCTCGAAATTGGCGATGGGACGCCGCGTCATGGACGTGATGCGGCCCAGAATGTTGACCGCGGCCCGCTGCACGCCTTCCGTGCTCTTGAATTCCAGGTCCTTGTTGTTGAACTGAACCGTGAAGTTGGTCATGACCGAGGCGTCGGTGATGGGGAAAAAATCCACCTGCACCCTCATCGGCAATATGTTGAAGGTGACCTTCGACGTGATGGCCGCTTCCAGGTCGTGGAACTTGATGGCCGGCGGTTTCTGCAGCTTGGCAAATTGTTCGAGGCGGCTGAACTCGTTCATGCTCTCGGTTTGGCCGCCGAACGGAACACCGAGGTGCGTACCGTCCGTGTTGTTGAAACGCTGGGTCTTGTCGGACATCCCCATCTGCTCCATGAGGGTGAGTCCGGCGCCCGGCACGTAGAGCAATGCGTCCTTTTCAGACGGGTCCATCGTCATGCGGTACTCGCCCGACATGGTGGTGTCGACAAATTCGATGATAATGTTGGTGCCGATGCCTTCGATATAGCGGTAGCGCCACTGCTCGAACGGGAAAGTGGAAGTGGTGCCGCCGCCTTCTTCGGGAGGCCGCTCGTAGGTGCCGCCGGAGGGGTGGGACTCGATCTCATCGGGCGGGCCGAAGGTGATGTAAATCCGGCCGCGGTCGGCCTTCCAGCCGGGGATGCCCGAAGCGTAGTGCTCGTTGGCATAGGCGATCCGGCGATAGTGCTCTTCCTTGAACTCGTTCTCGACGGTGTCCGGCGTCGGATCGCGCCGCAGCCAGAACTGCTCGATGAACTGCTCGCGCTCTTCGTCGGTCTGGAGGCGCTTGAAGGCCGAACGCTCCTCGTCCGTGATGATGTAGGCCACGTCTTCGTTGAGCCACTTCCGGTAGGGCGTCTCGAGCTCCTTTTTGAGCTTGGCTTCGTTCTTTTTTATCTGCTTCTGGCTCAGCGGTTTGGCAATGGTCTCACGCTGCTCTTGGGCGGGCTTTGGCGGGGCATCCTGTTTTTGATCGGTTTGCTGGTCCGATCCCATGAGGCACAGCGCCGCGCATACGGAAACACATGAAATCGAAAGGCGTGCAGCAGTCATACGGCTTTACCGCTTTCAGACAGGCTATATTTGGCTGACATTCATTTTAGAACTAATAACTTGAGTGGTCAATCCCGTGAACGTGGGGCACAGGTGTGAGGAAAAAGGGGGGTGGGGGAGGTGGGACGGACCATCGCCTTCGGCGGAAGCCCCCTCACACGTACAGGTCATCGGTGGGAAGTCCCGGGCAGTCTTGCGCGGCCTGCGCCTGCATGTCCTTCGACAGGCGGTCCAGCGCTTCAACGGCCTTCGCGAACGTAAACGCCGCCCGACTGTTCGCCCCATAGGCGGCGACCGTCATGTGGCACAACTCGCGCAAGCGGGCGCTCGCCCGGCGCAGCTCCCGGCCCAGTTCCCGATGCTCCTCCAGGGTCAGCGGCAGTGGCGTTTCGGGACGCATTTACCCCCGCAAGTCTAGCACAGGCGCCAGCTTCCGAAGTCCTTCGCGAATCTGCCGGGCGTTCACGCAGGCGTAGCCCAGCAGCAGTCCGGGGCGCGCGCCATGCCGCAGCGCGTATGACGAAACAGCCGGCGCGGAGACTCCGCCGTCCGCGGCCTTTCGCGACACATCGCGGTCGTTGGCATGCCGGGGCAGCCAGCCAACCAGGTGCATCCCCGCCTCCGACGGAGCAAGGTCCAGCAGCCCCGCAAACTCCCGCCGCGCGCCGGAAACCAGCGCCTCTTGCCGCTCCGCATAGAGCGCCCGCATGCGGCGGATGTGCCGCGCAAAATGCCCTTCGGCCAGGAACTCGGCCACCAGCGCCTGCTCCAGGCCAGGCCCGTGGCGGTCGGCCAGAGCCCGCGCCGAGATGAAGGCATCCACTACCCGATCCGGCACAACCAGGTAGCCGAGCCGCAGTCCGGGGTAGAGCACTTTGCTGAACGTTCCGGTATAGATCACGCGGTCCGCCGTGTCCAGCCCTTGGAGCGCGGCGAGCGGCCTGCCGCTATAGCGGTATTCGCTGTCGTAATCGTCTTCCACGATCCAGGCGCGCCGCCGCCGCGCCCAGTCGAGCAGCGCCATCCGCCGCGCCAGCGACATGGTGACTCCCAGCGGGTACTGATGCGAAGGGGTCACGTATGCCATGCGCGCGTCGGCTGCCCGGGCTTCGCCATCGGCGAGGCTCAAGCCTTCCGCATCCACTGCCACGGGTGCGCACCGGACGCCCGCCGCGAGCAAGGCGCCGCGCGCCCCCATGTAGCCGGGGTCTTCGATCCAGGCGATGTCGCCGGGATCGAGCAGGACCCTCGCGGCCAGGTCGAGCGCCTGCTGCGAGCCGGCCGTGACGATCACCTGCCCGGCCGCGCAGCGCACCCCCCGCGCCGCCCGCAGGTACTCCGCAATGGCCTGCCGCAGCGGGCGATAGCCCGCGGGATCCGCGTAGCTCAACAACTCGGGGCGCGACTTGCGGAGAATGCGTGCCGCCATCCGGGCCCACAACTCGCGGGGAAACGCCTCGAGAGCCGGGATTCCCGGGCGGAACGCGCGCGCGGCGCCGTCGCGCTGTGCGAGCGATCGGCCAGTCGAGGCCAGCATATCGCCGCGCTCGGAAAGCTTGAGAGGCGCGGCCACCGGGCGCGCCGTCCCGCGGGGGATCTCCGTAACGTGCAGCAGGTCTTCCGGCAGCGAGCGGGCCACGTAAGTGCCGGAGCCGACCTTGCCTTCCAGGTAGCCCTCGGCCAGCAATTGGTCGAAGGCTCCCGCCGCCGTGTTGCGGGAGACGCCGAGGTCCGCGGAAAGCGAGCGCGTAGAGGGCAATCGCGCGCCCGGCGGCAAGCGGCCGCCCAGCACGGCGGAACGCAGTTCTTCGTACAGTTGCCGATGCAGCGGCGCGGCGGAGCGGCGATCGAGCTGGAGGCTGATAAATGGCACCATCGAATTTCCGGAAATGGCTCTTTTCGTAGAGCCACTTCTAACAGTATAGTTGAGGCATGCCCCAGACACGCTCACGCATCCGCCGGCATCCCGATCGGGACGCCATGGAACGCGCCGCGCCCATCCTGGCGGAAGGCCACGTGGCGCACGTCGGCTTCGTGGAAGACGGCCAGCCCTTCGTGATCCCGCTGGGCTACCAGTTCAACCCCGCCGAGCCCGATCGTCTCTACCTCCACGGCTCCCCGGCCAGCCGCGCGTTGCAGCACGTGGCATCCGGCGCGCCGATCTGCATCACCGTCACGCTGCTCGACGGGCTGGTCTATTCGCGCACGGCCCTGTACCACTCCATGAACTATCGCAGCGTGGTCTGTTTTGGACGCGGAAGCCGGGTGACCGATCCGGAATTGCAGCAAAAGGTCTACCGCGGCATGGTCTCCCGTTACTTCCCCGGCCGGACCGCGGGACGGGACTACAGCGAGCCGACCGCCGAGCATCTGGAAGCGACCTGCCTGGTGGAGGTGCGGATCGAAGAATGGAGCGCCAAGCAGCGCGAAGGCGGCCCACTCGGACCCATGGACTCCGAGCCCGGCGCGGGCGGCACCTGTGGGGTCGTGCCGCTTTGAGTTGCTACAATCGCAGTAATGCCTAACGAGATTTACGCTTCATTCGACACCACTGAAGGTAAGTTCAAAATCCGGCTGTTCGCCGATAAAGCGCCGCGCACAGTCGAGAACTTCGTCAGCCTGGCGGAAGGGACCAAAACCGGAAAGCCGTTTTACGACGGAACTGTCTTCCATCGCGTGATTCCGAATTTCATGATCCAAGGCGGCGACCCGGAAGGGACGGGACGCGGCGGCCCCGGATACAAATTCGCCGACGAGTTCCACCCCTCGTTGCGCCACTCGAAGGCCGGCGTCCTCTCGATGGCCAATGCCGGACCCCACACCAACGGCAGCCAGTTCTTCATTACCGTGGCCCCCACGCCGCACCTGGACAACCGCCACAGTGTTTTCGGAGAAGTGACCGAAGGCTACGACGTCGTCAGGAAAATCTCGGAAGTGCCGCGCGGGTTGTCGGACCGGCCGAAGAAGGAAGTGCGCGTGAAATCCGTCAAGATCGAGCGCCAGTGACAGGCCCGGTAGTGACAGATTACTACTGGAGGCCTGTCCCACCTATGCGATCGGCGATCTTCGGCGGCACATTCGATCCCATTCACAACGGGCATCTCGCGATGGCCCGCGCGGCCGCCGAGGAATTTCTGCTGGACCCGATCCTGGTGGTTCCGGCGGCTCATCCGCCGCATAAAACCGGGGTAACCCACGTCCCCTATCATCACCGCGTCCGCATGGCCGAGCTGGCCTGCCAGGGTGAGCCCCGCCTGGTGGTTTCGCGCCTGGAAGAGGGCACGGTTCGCAGTTACTCCATCGACACCATCGAGAAAGTGCGATCGGGCATGGCGCCCTCGGATGAACTCTTCTTCATCATCGGCGCCGACGCCTTTGCCGAGATTCGCACCTGGCGGCGGTGGCAAGACGTGGCGCGGGCCGTCCGCTTTATTGTGGTGAATCGCCCGGGACACCGTTACGCGGCTCCCCCGGGCGTCCGCCTGGAGCGGCTGAATTCAGTAGATCTTCCCATCTCATCGTCCGATATACGCCGCGCCCTGGCCGCCGGCCAGCGTCCCCCTGAAGTTCCGCAATGTGTCTTAGAGTACATTCTCGCGAACCATCTCTATGAGTGACCGAGTCAGTCGTGTCCCGCGGATACACCGGTGTGTCGATAACAGTCAACATTTTCGTGGCGCACCCGTGGCGCACGCTCTCAGCGTGCCGCGTCGACACTCGTGTCGACGCTTGTTCTCCGCTGATCTGTGCCGCAAATCCCGCGGTTTCTTGACCTGGCACGAGCCGTGCACTAAAATGTTTGCATCGCGGCGTCCCCCCGTCCGGATTGCTCGATTTTTGGGAGAGAGTTGCTCTAATTACCCCACCATAATCTGGAGGTTTCTCTTGAAGCGATCATATTTCACCTTAGGTTCGATCCTGATTCTGCTTACAGCCGCGGCGCTGCCAGCTCAGACGTTGAGCGTGGATAAGCCGACACTCGCCTTCTCTGCCCAGTTCGGCGGAGCGCCCGTGTCCCAAACCATCAACGTCACCAGCTCCAGCGGCTCGGTTCCATTCATCGCATTCAACAACAACGTCTCCTGGCTCAAGGTCAACTCCGCCAGCTCGGCCAGCGGCACGACGCCCTCGGCGCTGACGGTCACTGCCGACCCCACGGGGCTCGCGCTCAGTCCGACGCCCTATTCGGGAACACTTTCTATTTTTGGCGGCACCAGCAACATTCCTGTCACCGTTACCCTCACAGTGGGCGCTGTTTCGGTAAGCCCCGCGTCGGTGGCATTCACCTATCAGATGGGCGCCAACACTCCGCAATCGATTCCCGTCAATATTACTTCAGCCCAGACCACTACCATCAACTTGGCCGCTACAACTACTTCGGGCGGATCCTGGCTGCAGGTATCGCCCACCACTGGCACCTCGCCGGGCACGGCCAATCTTTCGGTGAACCAGACGGTGCTGCAGAGCCTTGGGCAAGGAACATACAATGGCACCGTCACCATCACTCCCACCTCGGGCGCGAACACGGCTCCCGTCACCGTCTCGGTGACTCTCACCGTGACTCCGGCGCCGCCGGTTACCGCCAGCCCCGCGGCGATCGCTCTCAATTACCAGATTGGCGGCGCCAACAATTCCCCACAGCAGACTGTCACCTTGGCGACCACCGGCAGCCAGGGCGTGGCGTTTGCGCTTTCGACCGGGGTGAGTCCCAACCCCTCCGGAAGAATCTGGTTCACGGTCAATCCATCGGGCGGGACCATACCGGCGACCGGCAATACGCAGGTGACTGTGGCCTATGACACCACGGCGAACCTTCCGGCCGGCACCTATAACGGCACGATCACACTGTCGACCCCCGGTGGAACACCGGCGCAACAGACCATTCCAGTGACGCTGCTGGTTTCCACCAGCCCCCTGGTGAGCGTGGCGAACGCCGCGCTGACCTTCAACTATCAACTGGGCACGGCGGCGCCAGCTTCCCAGAACGTCACCGTTTCCTCGACTTCCTCGACTAGCGCACAGTTACCCCTCACGATTTCCTACACTCCGCAGAACAGTTGGCTCTCAGCTCCCGCCACCGGCTTCACCGGGGCGGCGTTTGCGGTCTCGGTAAATCCTATCGGATTGCAGCCCGGCACCTACACCGGCACGATTAACATAACGGCAACAGGCGCGGCCAACGGCCCACTGCAGATCGCGGTCACGCTGGTCGTCTCCAACAACCCGGTGATCGTCGTAAGCACCAATGGGTGCTCCACCTTGGTCAACCAAAGCTGTCCGCTGCTGTTCGCCGATCAGATCGGCCAGACAGCGCCCGCGGCGCAGAACATCAGCATCGCGAGCAGCACCTTAGCGGCCCTCAACTACACGGTCACCGCCGCTTCCTCCTCATGCGGCGGCGCGTGGCTCTTGCCCGGCGGCGCCACCAGCGGCACGACCAACGCCACCGTGCCCATCGGAGTGAGTGCCAACGGGGTGGCCGCGGGCTCCGTCTGCAACGGGAACCTCTCGATCGCCGCGACCATTGCCGCCACCGGCGCGGCCGCGCCCAACAGTCCGCTCACCATTCCGGTGACCATGTACGTGAGCAACTCGGCCATGCTGGTGGTCAATCCGAATGCTCTCAGCTTTACGGCTCCCGAGCTCGGCCAGTCTCCGGGAGCCCAGTTCATCACCCTCGCCAGCACCAGCTCGACCGACCAGTTGACCTACACCGTCAACCCGGCCACTAGCAGCGGCGGCAACTGGCTGTTCGTGAGCCAGGTGAGCGGTTCGACAGCGCCCGGGTCCAACAGCGTGCAGGTCTTGGTGGCTCCCGGGCTGCTTTCGCCAGGAACTTACTCTGGAACGATCGCGTTCACCGCTACCGGCCCGGGTGGCGCGGCGGTGGCAGATAGTCCTTACCCCCCGATCCCGGTCACGTTCCAGGTGACCGCGGGGAGCATGACGGTGAGCCCGGCGACGCTCTCCTTCACCCAAACCGCGGCCGGAAGCCCGCCCGCCGCGCAAACCATCTCAGTTTCAAGCTCCGTTCCGAGCGGCGCGGCAGCGCTCTCCTTCAACGTCACCGCCGCCGTCACCACTCCCAGCGGCTCCGTCAACTGGCTCACGGCAACACCCGCGAACGGCACTACCCCGGGCAGCGTCTCCGTCACTGTGGACGGCTCCAAGCTGCCCGCGGGAGTTTATAACGGCGCCGTCACGATCACCGCGATCACGCCCGCCACCCTTGGCAGCCCGGCCACCATCCCGGTCACCCTGACGGTCCTGGCAGGAACGATCTCGGCCACCCCCCCGTCGCTCACTTTCGGTCAAGTCGTGGGCGGCCCGGCGCCGGCCGCGCAGGCAGTGACCGTTACCGGCACGCCCGGCGCGATCAGCGTCACGGCCGTTCCCAGCGAGGATAGCAACGGCGCCGCGGTGACTTGGCTCTCCGTGACGCCTACTACAGGAACCACCACTCCGGCCACCCTCACCGTGTCAGCCAACGCGGGCAGTCTGCCGGTTGGAACCTACACGGGCAAGGTGACGATCACGGCTGCGTCCCCGGGCGCTAATGGAAGCCCCATCACCATTCCGGTCACTCTCAACGTGGTGACCGGGCAGACCCTCTCGGTCACGCCCGCTACGCTCAATTTCAGTTATTCGGTCGGCGCTTCCGCGCCGTCAGCGCAGACGGTGCAAGTGGCGGCCTCGGGTACGACGCCGGCGCCGTTCTCGGCTGCCATCGCCACCACGCCCAGCGGCGGCGCCTGGCTGCAGGTTTCTCCCGCCAGCGGCACCACGCCGGCTACCCTTAGCGTGACCGTCAGCCCGACGGGCCTCGCTGCCGGCAACTACACCGGCACCGTCACCATTTCCTCTACCAGTTCGCTCAACCCCGTGACGGTAACGGTGACCCTCGCGGTATCCACCATTCCCACGCCGGTAATCGCCGCCATCGGCAACGCCGCCAGCTACGCGACCGGCGCGGTTGCGCCCGGAGAGAATATCGTGATCTTCGGAACCGGCATCGGCCCCGCCACGCTCGCCGGAGGCACATTAACCACCGCCGGCGCGTTCAGCACGACTGCTGGAAACACCCAGGTGACCTTTGATGGCATCGCCGCGCCGGTCATCTACGCATCCGCCACCCAGACCAGCGTGATGGTGCCATACGGGGTTTCGGGCAGGACGGTGACCACCGTCCGGATTTCGTACCAGGGCGTACAATCCAATCCGCTCATCTACAATGTGACCACAACCGCGCCGGGCATCTACACCCAGAACAGTTCGGGCACCGGACCGGGCGTCATTCTGAATCAGGACTACAGCGAAAACGGCCCGACCAAGCCGGCGGCCACAGGCTCGGTCGTCGCGGTGTACATGACCGGCGAAGGCGCGACCAATACTACGCCTCCGGATGGGGCCATTGCGCCGGTCAACGGCACGGGGCTGTACAAGCCGCTCCTGCCGGTGACCGCCACGATCGGCGGCATTCC
>Ga0209415_10001627_pt1 | contig 42884 bp, 45 predicted proteins | sample PeaSoiSIISIP2007_FD_187696 | JGI IMG/M metagenome (GOLD analysis project Ga0209415, IMG submission 187696) | Peat soil microbial communities from Weissenstadt, Germany - SII-SIP-2007 (SPAdes) (version 2) | ecosystem: Environmental > Terrestrial > Soil > Wetlands > Peat | place: Germany...
CCCGGAATTCCCCGGATGGATCGGATTTTCCGGACTGTTCGCATACTATGCAGAAGATTGCGGAGCTTGAGAAGTCCATTTCTTGTGCCAGGGGCATGTTGAAGGCAGTCGCCGATCTCAGGCGGCGGCGGACCGGCCTGCAAACAAGGCGTCCCTCGCCGACTGGACCAAGGTCTATCCGAGTGCAAGGCCGGATTTTTTCGCGGCGGACGGCTGGGACGGCGTGGAGATGGCCTTCGCCACACCGTCGAGAACGCTGGCATGCTCGCGATTGCCGGGTCGCTCCCTGCCCGCTCGCGGAAATGCAGCAGGAGTTGGCATCCGGCAAGGGCGGCGGTGCGCAAGCCGCTGGGCCAGCTTCCGTCCGGCGCGTTGGTGCTCGGCATGGCCGACACCGTCGTCCTCAATGACCCGATCACCGGCCAGGGCTCGAACAACGCCGCGAAGAGCGCGCGGATCTATCTGAAATCCATTCTGGACAATCGCGACAAATCCTTCGACCGCGCCTGGATGCACCATTGTTCGGTCAGGAGTCTACGACCGCGATCGCCTCGACCTCGACGAGAAAATCGGGATGGGAAAGCCGCCGCACTTCGACGGTAGTGCTGGTCGGTAGTGCCGCGCCGAAATACTTCATGCGGATGTCGACATGTTTGAAAAACGTGTCGATATCCGTGGTGAAAGTCTGTGTGCGGACCAGATCGGCGAGTGTGGCACCGGCCGCTTCGAGGGCTGTCTGCAAATTCTCGCCGACTTGTCGGATCTGCGCGGCCATGTCGCCGCGGCCGACGATTTCGCCATTGCGGTCGCGGGCGAGTAGGCCCGAGACGAACACCAATTTGCCGGGAACGACGGTGACGACGGGTGCATAGAGGACATGACCCCCGACCACGCGCTTCGACAGGGCGTCCGGAAATAGGTTTTTGCGCTCGATCACGTTGAAAGCCCCTTTGCCATGAATCCCCGAAAGATTGCGATGCGGCAATGCGCCTCTAGGCTCTCTTGCGCGTTGTTTCGCCGGAGAGGAGCTGCACATCCCACGGTGGCATGCGCCCAAACCGCGCGGCCAGAAAATCGATCAGGGCGCGGATTTTTGGCGTCAAATGCCGGTCGGCAATGAAGTGGCCGGTGCGGCTGTTGCCGAAGGTTCCAAGCGGCACCCAATCAGGCAGCAGCCGGATGAGGCGTCCGGCGGCAATCTCCCCCGCGATCGCAAAGGTCGGCAGGAGGCCGATGCCGAGGCCTTGCGCGGTCGCATCGACTTCCTCGGCGAGCCGCGAGACGTGCTTGCTCGCGGTCGAACGCGACATGCCGAGACGGCGCGCTGCCGTGGAAAAGCCGCGCAGCTCGACGACCTTGGCAAATACCAGCATATCGAGCGGATTGTGCATGGCTTCCGCGCCGATTAGCTCATTCCCGGCAACAATGATATTCTATTTTTCAGGCTTAACAAACCAGCGGCACGCGGGGAACAATGTCGCGTCCGTTAGAGGGAGCATGCGATGAAGATCGAGCCGATCCACCACATTCCGCTGAAGCCGGAATACAAAAGCCCGTTCTCGGCCGGCTATGCCATCGAAGGCGGGCGGCTCATCTTTTTCTCCGGCTGCTGCACGGTGCCGACTTATCACAAGCACCCGCACGATCCGGACGACGAGCGCCAGTGGCTCAAGGGCGATTTCCGCGAGCAGACAGAGCGCACCTTTGCGCATATCCGCGAGATCCTCATGGCTGCGGGCGGCGACTTCAAAGATGTGCTCAAGCTCAACATTTTCGTCACGCAAATGGAAGGCCAGGACATTCTCAACGAGATTGCCGCTCGCTGCTTTGGCCTCGCGAATCCGCCGGCGCGCACCCTCGTGGGCGTGCCGACCTTGGCGCATCCCGGCATGTTGATCGAGGTCGATGGTGTTGCCGCTGTCCCGGCCAAGGGCTAAAAGCGATTTCGCTGGTAGACGCGCGGGACTCGCGTCTCATAATCATCCGCCGATCGCGCCGTCGCGCCACGGCCAGGGAGGGGAGATTGATATGGCTGACCGGAATTCCTTGATGACTCGTCGGACTTTCGTCGGGGCCGGCGCGACGATCGCCGCCGCGAGTATCGCCTCGCCTTTCGTCCGCAGCGCCCACGCTGCCCCCGTCACGATTCGCTACGCCACGGGCGGCGGCATCGGGCCCAACGAGATGGAGACGGTGATCTATCTCGACTGGATGCAGAAGAACGTCCTGCAGGGCTACGGCAAGGACTATACCGTCGATATGACCTTCACACGCGGCACGCCGGAAGCCGCGACCTTGCTCGCCGCCGGCCAGGCCGACATGGCGACGCTGTCCTTCGCGGTCTTCGCGACCTCGATCCTGAAAAACGTCGTGCCGGGCGGGATGACCATTGTCTCGGACAATTACCAGGACGGCCGACCGGGCTATGCGCAAAACACGTTCTTCGTGCTCAAGGATTCGCCGATCAAGACGGTGACGGACCTCAAGGGCAGGATCATCGGGGTCAATGCCTTCGGCTCGGCTGTCGACCTGGCGATGCGCGTCGAACTGAAAAAGGAGGGTCTCGACCCGCGCAAGGACGTGCAGGTCGTCGAAGTGAATTTCCCCAATCAGGCGGCGGCGATCCGCGAGAAGCGGATCGATTGCGGCGTGCTCATCCTGCCCTTCATGAACACCGAGATACGCAAGGGCGATCTGCGCGCGCTGTTCACCGGGGGCGACGCGTTCGGGCCTTACGCGGTCATCTTCCAGGTGGTCACCAACGACTTCGCGAAGGCACATACCGCCGCAGTGAAGTCCTACTTGGCCGACTACGTGCGTGGCCTGCATTGGTATTACGACGCGGCAAATCGCAAGAAGGCGATCGAGCTCACCGCCAACTTCACCAAATCGCCGGCCGACGTACTCGATTCCTATTTCATGACGGAACGCGATTACTACAGGGACCACAACGGCTGCGTCAGCGCAGCGATCATTCAGGTTCCGATCGACGCGATGTTCCGCGAAGGCCTGATCGAAAAGCCAGTGAAGGTTGCGGATTATATGAGCCTGTCCTATCTGCCCAATTCCTGCCCGGCATGAGCCGCATATGTATCGAGCGCCTCGATAAGCGATATAAGAGCCGGGATGGCGACGTCCCGGCTCTGATCGATATCAACCTCGAGATCGAGGACGGGGAGTTCGTCTCGATCATCGGCCCGTCCGGCTGCGGCAAGAGCACGCTTCTCTATATCCTGGGAGGATTCATACCGGCCGATAGCGGCACCATGCAGATCGACGGAAAGCCGATCACGGGGCCCGGGATCGACCGCGGCATCGTCTTCCAGGAATACGCCCTGTTTCCATGGCTTACCGTCGCCCAAAACATACTTTACGGGCTCGAGATGGCTGGCGTTCCACGGCGCAGGCGCGAGGACATCGTGGGTCAGCTCATACGCACGGTCAATCTGGAAGGGTTCGAGAACCGCTTTCCGCGCGAGCTGTCGGGCGGCATGAAGCAGCGCGTCGCGATCGCGCGCACGCTCGCCTACGACCCGAAGATCCTGCTGCTCGACGAGCCGTTCGGGGCGCTCGACTCCCAGACGCGCGAGGCCATGCAGGACGAGCTGCGCCGCCTCTGGCTGGCCCAACGAAAGACCGTTCTTTTTGTCACGCACGACGTCGACGAGGCGGTGTACCTGTCGGAGCGCGTGGTCGTCATGTCGAACCGACCCGGCCACATCGTCGAGGAATTCAAGATCACGGTCGACCGCAGCGGCGGGCGCGAGGCCACTGTCCTGTCCAGCGCTTTCATCACTTTGCGCAATCAAGTCTGGCTGTCGGTGCGACGCCAGGTGGGCGCGCCGAGCCTTTGATGGCGCTCTCTCCCGAACTCACCTTCCTGCCCGACGAGCCGCGCTGGCGCTGGCTGCGCGGCACGTTCCGCTTACTGCCTATCGCGATTTTTCTGCTGATCTGGCAGGTCGTCGTCGATCTCGACCTCGTCGACCGAAGCTTCCTGCCCTCGGTCAGCGATACCTTTGCGGCACTTTGGCAGCTGACGCGCGACGGCGAGATCGGACTCAATCTATGGGTCTCGATGTATCGCGCGCTCGGCGGGCTGCTGATCGGCTCGGTCCTCGGTGTCGCTATCGGACTTGCCATGGCGACCTCCGAGCGTGCCAACGAATTCTTCGGACCGCTGGTGGCGACCACTTATTCGTTGCCCAAAGCCTCGCTCGTGCCGCTTTTCATCCTGTGGTTCGGGATCGGCGACACGACCGACATGCTGACCGTCGTTCTCGCCTGCCTGTTGCCGGTGATCGTGAGCACCTATCACGGGGTGAAGGCGGTGCCGCCGGTCATCCTGTGGAGTGCGCGCGCGATGGGCACGCCGCGCCACCTCGTCCTATGGCGGATCTTGTTCCCGGGCGCGTTGCCGTCGATCCTGACCGGCGTGCGCATTGCACTCGGCTTCTGTTTCGTCCTGACCATTTCGGCGGAGATGATCGCAGCCAAGAGCGGGATCGGAAAGCTGATCTTCATCTATGGTGAGAATGGCGCCTACGTGCATATGTTCGGCGGCCTCCTGGCCGTGATCCTCGCCGCCTTTGTGGCGGATCGCGCGCTGCTCGCGGTCATGAGTTATCTCTTGCGCTGGGACGACGCTTACCACGCGGCGAGCGCTCATGGATGAAGGCAATGGCATTGCGCGGCGCGTGGGCGCGGTCGTCAAAGCCGCCGCCATCCATTCCTATTCGCTCATACTCCTGTTCCTGGTTTGGGAAGGCGCGAGCCGCCTTGGCCTGGCGCGACCGCTGTTCTTGCCAAGCGTGACCGACGTCGTCCGGCAATTCGGCGCGCTACTCGCCTCCGGCGATGTCCTTGCGCCGCTTGTCCTCAGCCTTTATCGCGCGTTCGCCGGGCTGGCCCTCGCCGTGGTCGTCGGGATGATCGCGGGCCTGGTGATGGCGCGGTCGAAATGGGCACATTGGGCGCTCGACCCGCTGGTCTCGCTCGCCTTTCCCGCGCCCAAGATCGCCTTCGTTCCGATCTTCATCCTGTGGTTCGGGATCGACAGCCTGTCCAAGATTCTCCTGGTCGCATTTACCTGCGTCCTGCCGATGCTCGTCGCCACCTATCACGGCGCAATCGGTGTCAGTCGCACGATCATCTGGTCAGCCGAGGCGATGGGGACGCCCGAACGCACGCTGCTCTATCGCGTCATTCTGCCGGCATCGTTGCCGTATGTCTTCAGCGGAATCCGCGTCACCACCCCCGTCGCGCTCATCACCGCCTTCACCGCGGAGATGATTGCCGGTGGCGGCGGGGTTGGCGCCGCTCTGATGTTTGCGCAGCGCTTTTTTCAGACGCCGACCGTGTTCGTTTACATCCTGGTGATGCTGATCACCGGCTTCGCATTCGACCATCTCATGGTTCGCTTGCGCGATCGGCTCATCCCATGGCAGGACGAGACCGAGCGGCCCTGACGTCACGCGACCGAACAGCATTCAGAGAGAGGAACTGACATGCGCCTAGTGAGTTTTGCGCGAGATGGCGGCACCCGCCTCGGATTCCTCGCGGACGGAACGATCGTCGATCCATTGCTCGCTCTGCCGAGCGACGCGGCCGAGCGCCGGTTCTTCGCGGACGCCGTCGCCTTCATTCGCTCGGGCGAGGCGGGCCGGCGAGTGGCAGAGCGCCTGATCGGAAGCGCGCCTGCCCCGGCGCGCCTCCCGCGCGAGGCGGTGACGCTGGTCGCGCCGATGCGGCCCTCGACGATCCTATGCAGCGGCAGCAATTACCGCGACCACAATGCCGAAAAGGCGAACACCCCGATCAGCGGCAAAGAGCCGGAATTCTTTGTCAAGACTTCGGACTCGGTCATCGGGCCGGAGGAGGCGATCATCTACGACCCCGTTTTGAGCCAGAAGATCGACTGCGAGACCGAGCTCGCAATCGTGATCGGCAAACCCGGCCGCCATATCCCGGTCGAATCGGCGCTCGATCACGTCTTCGGCTATACGATCGTCAACGATGTGACGGCGCGTGATCGCCAGGTGCGGAGATCGCCGGAGGGTACCGTGTGGTACGAGCTCGGCCGCAGCAAATCGTTCGAGACGAGCGCGCCGCTCGGCCCGGTGATCGTCACTGCCGACGAGATCCGAAACCCGCAGAACCTGAAGCTGCAGACCCGCATCAACGGCGAGCTGCGGCAGTCGAGCAACACGTCCAACATGATCTGGAGCTGCGCCGATTTGGTGCATTTCTTCTCGGTGAACTTCACGCTGCGGCCCGGCATGGTGATCATCACTGGTACCCCCTCCGGCACCGCCTGGTCGACCGATCGCGAGCTCGGCGGCAAATGGCAGGGGCAGGAAGGCTTGGTCCCGGCGACGCGCTATTGTCTGCCCGGAGATATCATCGAAAGCGAAATCGAGCGGATCGGCGTGCTGCGCAATGTGGTGCGGCACGTGAACGAGGTTTAGGCAGGATTTAGGCCGGACAACGACATGCAGCGGGTTTTGCGGCGTGGGTGCAGCCATCGGCAGGTCGTGGCCGGGTTTCAATGGTGGTGCGCGGCCTTTCGATGTTGTTCCAGGAGCCAGCTGGCGACGTGATGGATCAGGCCCGCGAAGGTGAGGCACCAAGCCAAACCCGCAATGAATATGAAGGTGCGCGGGATGAACAGGAGGAAGTCGAGATCCAGCGCCTTCGCCATCTCGAGCGTGCACATCGTGTACATGCCGAGCGGAAAGACCGCGCCCCAATATGACGGATCGTAGCGCAACGGGAAGCGGCGATAGATGTGGCGCCAGACGCCGAGCAGCAGCAGCATCGGGATCCACCAGGTCCCGGTCGCCCAGTAGAACACGGTGAAGCCTTTGAGGAAGGGCAGCAACGACGCCAGAAACGGCGCCCCTTCGATGTTCTCGACAAGCCTCGCGCCAACCAGCACCGAGATCGCCATCGCCCCCATGTTGATCCAATATGGCGGTGAAAGATCGTCGGGCGAGAATGCGAAGAACGTATAGCGGTAAAAGATGAGCGATATCATCCAAATGTAGAACATCCCGCCCCACAGCCACATGGAAAGGGCGAGGAAGTTGAGTTCGAGACGGTAGGGTTGTCGCCAATGCGCGGCGATCAGCGCGCTGAGCAGTGCCACCGACTGGGTGGCGACGATGGCGAGCAGCCAGGCGCCGGTGATGCCCTCATCCAGCGTCGGTTTCTGCCGCTTTACCGTCAGGGCGACGAAGATCGCATAGGTCAAGCCGGTCCAGAGCGCGAGCCCGATCCCCCAGAACACCTCCGCGGCCGCCAGGCTATCGGCGATGACCAGGCACTGCGTGCCGATTACGCAGGAAGCGGCAATGGCGGTGAAAAATCCGGGAGCGCGGCGGTGGTCGATCATGTCGTGGAAGAAGCTGGGCGCGAACCATGCGATGCGCAGCAGGCAGAGCGCCACCAGCACGACATAGACAGCGACATTCAGGAAAAACAGGGCGATGCCCAAGGCCGGCATGCCGAGCACATCGACGCCGATCGACAGGATCCCGGTCGCCATCACCATGGCGAAGTAAGCGGGGGACAGGTCTCCGACGCTTACCCGAAACTCCTCGAAGAGGCTCGTGGTCCTGTCCACCGCTCTGTTCCATACCCGTCGGGTGAACGAGAGCACCGAGCGTGGGACGGGTCATTGATCCAGGTCAAGCAGCCTGACCGGCCGGCGGACACCGATCGTGCGGCCTGCATTTGCGGGCGATTTGCGCCGCCCCACGATGTCCGACCTGATCGTCCGAAAGGCGCCGGAGGCTCGCGGTTTCGTGCCGGCTTGACGTTGGCCCGTAAAGATATATATAATATATATTAAATGGACTGGCGATGCCGCCGGTGGAGAGCGGGTGAGGTTCATATGTTCGGCGCCGCAGTATCCCGCTGGACGATGCTCCATTTCGGAGCGGCGATAACCTTCTTCCTTCTGGCCCAGCTCGTCATGGTCTCGGGCTTGGCTTTCCCGGCGGCGGCCCTCGTTGCGCCGACGACGCTCGCCACCGTCCACCTGGTCACCATCGGTTGGCTGACGATTCTCCTGTTGGGCGCGCTCCATCAATTCGTGCCGGTACTTACCGCCAAAGCCGCCGTCGCCGGCACATCCGCGCTGGTGTCGCTGATCGCCATTCTTCTCGGTCTCGGCGGGATGGAGGCGGGGTTCTTCGCGTTGGGCGGAGTTCTGCCGGCGCCGGCGGTACTTGCCCTTCCGGCCGGAGGGACGCTGGTTCTGGGCGGTGCGGCCGTCGCCGCGGCGTCGCTCGCCCGGACCTTGTGGCAGACGCGACCCTTGCCATTTCCCGCGCGCTTCGTGGCGATTGGCCTCGTATTTCTGTTTGGCGCGCTCGGACTAGGGATCGTCTTGGGGCTCGGCTTCTCGTCGCCGGATATGATCTCGTGGTCCGGTGCGTTTACGGACGGCCCACGGCTTCATCTTCTCGCCGGCCTCATCGGCTGGTTCACGCTGACCGCAATGGGCGTCAGCTACCGCCTTCTCAGCATGTTCACGCTCGCACCCGAAGAACGCGGGTTGCTCGGCACCTTCGTCCTGGTGCTGAGCGGGGCCGGCCTCGCTGCGACTTGGCTTCTGGGCGTCGCAGAGGCAATGGGCGCTCCCGTGACCGATGCCGCCGTTGCGATCGCCGCTGCCATCACGGGATTGGGCGTCGTTCTCTATCTTTTCGATATGGCACGGCTCTATCGCGCGCGCCGTCGGCACAAGCTCGAGCTCAACACCGGCATGGCGCTTGTCGCTCTGGTTGGTCTCGCGCTCTCGATCGTTCTTGCGCTCTACGCTTGCGCCACAGATTTTGCCGAACCCGTGGTCGGCGCGCTGGGCTACCTCTTCCTGTTCGGTTGGCTCTCGGGACTTGGATTGAGCCAGCTCTACAAGATCGTGCCGTTCCTGACCTGGCTCGAGCGCTATGGCAGCCTTCTCGGCAAGCAGCCGGTGCCGCGGGTTCAGGACCTCGTCGATGAGCGCCGCGACCGGCCGTGGTTCATCCTCTACTTCGCCGCCGTCGCTGCCGGCACGCTCTTCGCCGCGTCGGGATGGCCCATCCTCTTTCGGGTGGCCGTCCTCGGACACCTGGTCGCGACGATCATGATCGTGCGGGCGCTCTGGCTCGTCCGCCACGGCGTCCCGCGGATCACGGCGCCGATTGTCCCTTCTGCAAGCCTGAAGGCAGGAACGCCGTCGCGATCTACAGCCAATCTCTCCACCACGGAGTAGCAGCGCCATGACCATACCATCGCTGGCCACGCTCGACGTCCGAGACATCCTCAAATCCGGCGGGGAGCCTTTCGCCGAAATCATGCAGGCCATCGCGTCTCTGTCTCCCGGCCAGGGCCTCCGATTGCTGGCAACCTTCAAGCCCGTTCCGCTCTTCGGCATAATGGCGCAACGCGGCTTCGGCCATACGGAGCGCGAGATCGGCGGCGGCGACTGGGAGGTGATCTTCACGCCGTCGAACACACTCGCAGCGCCCGTTGGCGCGGGAGCACCAGCGGTATCCGGCCGCGCGGAAGCCCCGCCGACCGGGAGCCTCGACTTGCGCGGTCTCGATCCGCCCGAGCCGATGCGGCGGGCGCTCGAAGCGATCGAAGCGTTGAGGCCAGGCGATTCGCTGGTAGTCGTCACCGACCGCGAGCCGCTGCTGCTTCATCGCGAGCTCGACCGGCGCAAACATGCCTTCGTCAGCGAGATCCGGTCGGATGGTTGCCGGACGACCATACGCCGCGGCGACGGCCAAGGTGATGCGCCATGAGCGAGGATATCGTTCAGGCGGTGCTCGAGGCACTGAAGACGGTGATGGATCCGGAGCTCGGCTACAACATCGTCGATATCGGTTTGGTCTACGACGTCGAGGTTCAAGACGGCTACGCCCGAATCCTGCTGACCACGACGACGCCCGGCTGCCCCGCGACCGACTACATCCGGCAAGCCGTCGAGACTTGCGCCGCCGCCGTTGCCGGTATCGGCGCCATCGACGTCACGATGACGTGGGAGCCGCAATGGTCGCCCGATCGCATGAGCGAAGAAGCCAAGGCCCATTTTGGGGTTTTAGGCTGATCCGCCCCGCAGCGTTGCCATGGCCGAGGCTCCATCCGCTCTCGAAACCAAAGCCGATGCGCCGGTCAACGGTCTTCGCTCGCTCAATCGGCTGCTGATCCGCGCCCTCAAGGCGCTTGGCGATGAAGGCCAGACCGATCTTGCCTGCCGCATTGCCGCCGAGGCCTGGTCTTTGCTCCGCACCGAGCGCCCCGAAGAGGCCGAAAAGCTCAACGGCGCGCTTCATTATCTCACCCGTCCCGCCCACCGAAAGGAAAAGGAGACTTCGATGTCCGATCCTCAGCAACTTGACGTCCGCGCTCTTCCGCCGCCGCAGCGGCACGCGCTGATTTTCGCTACCTGCGGCAAGCTCCCGGTCGGCAGCGCCGTGGTCCTGGTGAACGACCACGATCCGAAGCCGCTCTATTACCAGTTCGAGGCGGAGCAGCCGGGCCAATTCGGCTGCGAGTATGTCGAGTCAGGACCGGAGGTGTGGCGCGTTCGCATCACGCGGAAGAAGGCCGCATAGCCGTCTCCGCGCAAGAACCGCTGGCGAAGAAGTCGTCATTCCCAATCTTGGTCGCGGGGCCTGCTGGCTAGGCCAGCATTATCATATAAGTAGAAAGCATCTTTCGACGCACCAAGGCGCGCGCCTGTGCAGTTATGGAAAGGAATTCGAATGCGTCTGACCCTTCACACCGACTATGCGCTCCGCGTTCTCATGCACGTGGGCGTGAAGGGTGGCGCCCTTTCCACCATCGGCGAGGTCGTCGAGCATTTCGACATCTCCAAAGGCCACGTCATGAAGGTGGTTCACCGGCTCGGTCAGAGGGGCTACCTCGAGACTGTCCGCGGCAAGAAGGGCGGAATCCGTCTCGCGCGGAAGCCGGCACAAATCAATGTCGGGAGCGTCATCCGCGATATGGAGGAAGAGCTCGGCGTGCTCGGTTGTCTCCAGGGCAGCGAGGGGTATTGCTGCATCGAGGCGTGCTGCGTGCTCCGGAGCGCGCTGCGCGATGCCACGAACGCGTTCCTGGCCACGCTTGACCGCTACACCCTCGACGATCTGGTGAAGCCGCGCCGGCCGCTTGCCCGGCTGCTGGGAATCGACGCGGCAGAGCATGCGTTGTGAAGACGCGCGTGTGCCTCGATTCGCTGCGGCCTCGACCGGGAGGTCACGATGAAGCAGGCGACCGGCAAGTTGGATGTTAAACTGAAGCGGGCCTATTCATCGCCATCCACAGAGGACGGCGTCCGGATCCTAGTGGATCGCCTTTGGCCGCGCGGTCTGCGCAAATCAGCGGCGGCGATCGATCGATGGCTGAAAGACGTGGCGCCGAGCACCGAGCTGCGCCACTGGTTCGGTCACGACCCCAGCCGTTGGGACGAGTTCCGCCGTCGCTATCGAGCCGAACTATCGCGCAACACCGGGCCCTTGAACGAGCTTCGGGCGATGGCGCGGAAAGGACCGCTCACGCTCATCTATGCCGCACGCGACGAGCTTCACAACGAGGCCGTCGTGCTGCGCGACGTTCTCAGCCACTGACTCTTGGCGTCGACGAACCGGCGGAAATGAGGTTCGCCGGCAGCGCGTAGGGATGATGCGGCCCAACCTTGCCGCGCGCGATCCGCTATTATGGAATGGCGGTGTCACGAGGGAGGTCTGCCTATGACGAAGAAGCTCATCGCAGCGCTGGCCAGTAGTTTCGTGCTGGCGTCGGCCGGGGTGCTGTCCGGCTTTGCCGGCGCGCAGGCAGCCGAGCCCTACGACATCGATGTGATCATCCCTTTGACCGGCGGCGGCGCCTTCCTTGGCAAAGGCGAGCAGTTCTCGCTGCAGCTCGCGGAGAAGGCGGTCAACGCCTCGGGCGGCATCAAGGGCCGCCCGCTGCACTACGTCTTCCACGACGACCAGTCGACCCCCCAGTTGGGGGTGCAGCTCGCCAACACGGTGCTCGAGAAGAAGCCGGCGATTGTGCTGGGCTCCTCGCTCGTCGCCATTTGCCGCGCGATCGTGCCGCTGATGGAAGGCAACGCCGTGAGTTATTGCTTCTCGCCCGGACTTCACCCGCCGCCGAGAAGCTATGCCTTCACGGCGAGCGTCTCGACCGTCGATCTCATGGATGCGATCGTCCGGTATTTCCGGATGAAGGGGTGGACACGGCTCGCTCTGATGTTCAGCACCGACGCCACCGGCCAGGACGCCGAGGACGCGGCGAAGCAGATCCTGGCGCGGCCCGAGAACGCAGCGATGCAGCTGGTCCAAACCGTGCATTTCAACACCAATGATGTGAGCGTCTCGGCGCAGATCGAGAACGTCAAGGCGGCGAACCCGCAGGCCTTCATCGCCTGGTCCACCGGCTCCCCGATCGCCACCATCTTTCACGCCATGCTGCAGGCGGGGCTCGACGTGCCCTTTGCCACGACCGACGGCAACATGACTTACGCGCAGATGGAGCAGTACAAGGATTTCCTGCCGAAGCAGCTCTATTTCCCGGCCGGCGACTACGTCATCCGCGATCCCGCGCTCCTGCCACCCGGCTCGGCCCCGGCGAATGCCGAGTTCTACCAGCGTTTCGCCGAGGCCGGGGTGAGGCCCGACGAGCCCTCGGAGCTCGCCTGGGACCCGACCATGATCGTCGTTCATGCGCTGCGCACGCTCGGGACCGACGCCACGGCGCAGCAGATCCACGACTTCATCATTCATCTCAAGGGCTATCCCGGGATCGACGGCATCTATGATTTCGAGAAGGTGCCGCAGCGCGGGCTGGATGTGAGCAATGCCGTGGTGACGCGTTGGAGCCCGGGCAATCCCGTCTGGGACGTGGTCAGCAAGCCGGGCGGCGCGCCACTCGCGCCGTGATCCCGCGAAATGCGGGTCATGACTCTTTCAGTTCAGGAATTCCGGCCGAACCGCGCGCCTAGAGCACTGAGTCTGGTGGAGCCGCGCACTGCGACGATTTAACGCGGAACGTGGAACCTTGGTCGCTGGCGGGCATGAGAGGGATCGACATGATAAAGGCGCGACACTAGCCTTGGGAAAGCCCAATTGCTGAACCCTGTGAGGGATCGATGGCCGCTTACAATTTCCGGGTGAATGGCCGTCAGCGCACGGTCGAGTCCTGGGACCCGAACCAGCCTCTGCTCTATGTGTTGCGCGGCGCGCTCGGACTTCACGCGGCAAAGTTCGGCTGCGGCCTCGCCCAATGCGGCGCGTGCACGGTGCTGGTCGATGGCGAGGCGGCACAATCTTGCGCGCTGCCAGTGAGCGCGGTCGAGGGCAAGTCGGTGACAACCCTGGAAAGCCTGGGCAGTCCCGAGCATCCCGATCGCCTGCAGGCGGCCTTCATCGCCGAGCAGGCGACGCAGTGCGGCTATTGCGCCAATGGCATGATCATGCAGGCAAAGGCGCTGCTGGCGAAGAACCCGCGCCCCACGGCCGACCAGGTGAAAGAAGCGCTCGCCGGCAACCTTTGCCGCTGCGGCACCTACACGCGGGTCGTGCGCGCGGTGCAGCGTGCGGCGCAGGCTTGAGGAGGCGCCTGATGACGGCGATGATGTTTCATCCCTCGCGGCGCCAGCTGCTGAAGGCGGGCGGCGCCCTCGTGGTGAGCTTCGGCCTGGGCCCCGTGGCGCCGGCGCAAGCGCAGACCGCGCCGATGCTGAGCGCCGATCTCGGCAAGACCCTTGACCCCGGCGAGATCGACGGCTTTCTCGCGCTCCATCAGGACGGGTCGGTCACCGTATTCAGCGGCAAGGTCGATCTCGGCACCGGCATCCGCATCGCCCTTCGCCAGATGCTGGCGGAAGAGCTTGGTGTGCCCGTCGACCGCATCCGCATGATCGAAGGCGACACCGCGCTCACTCCTGATCAGGGTCCGACCGCGGGCAGCACGGGAATCGCGCGCGGCGGCGTCCAGATACGCCAAGCCGCCGCGACGGCGCGGGAGGCGCTGATCAAGCTCGCCGCCGAGCGTCTCGCGGCGCCGCCGAACACGCTGGTCGCCGAAAACGGCATGGTGCGCCCGGCTGCGGGCGGCAAGGGCATCGGCTTCGGCGCGCTGATCGGCGGCAAGCGCTTTGCGCTCAAGATCGACGCCCAGGCGCCGCTCAAGGACCCCAAGACCTATCAAATCGTCGGCCGCCCTCTGCCGCGGCCGGACCTGCCGGCAAAGATCACCGGCCGTCACGTCTACGTCCACGACTTCCGGCTCGACGGCATGCTGCATGGACGCGTGGTTCATCCGCCGTCCGTGGGGGCCACGCTGCAATCTGTCGACGAGTCCTCGCTCAAGGGGATTCCGGGCGCGCGCGTGGTGCGGATCGAGAATTTCCTCGGCATCGTCGCGGAGGATGAGTGGGCGGCGGTGCGGGCGCTGCGCGCGTTGAAGGCGAGCTGGGGCGCGGGGACCGGTCTGCCCGGCAGCGCCAACCTGATGCGGGTCGTGCGCGATGCGCCGTCCGAATCATCCGAGGAGCTGGTGAAACAGGGCGATGCGGCCGCGGTCCTGGGCGCAGCGGCGAAGACCTTCCGCGCGACCTATTTCTGGCCGCCGCAGAGCCACGCCTCGCTGGGGCCGTCCTGCGCGGTGGCCGAGGTGCGCGCGGATGCCGCGACGATCTGGACCGCCTCGCAAGCGACCCACAAGTACCGGCCGCATTTCGCCCATTTCCTCGGCCTCCCCGTGGACAAGGTGCGGCTCGTCTATCTCGACGGCGCCGGCTGCTACGGCATGAACGGCCACGACGATGCCGCCGCCGACGCGGCGATCCTGTCGAAGGCGGTGGGGCGGCCGGTGCGCGTCCAGTGGATGCGCGAGGACGAACATGGCTGGGACCCCAAGGGTCCGCCGCAACTCCTGGAGTTGCGCGCGAGCCTCAACGACAAGGGACGGATCGCCGCCTGGCAGGCCGAGATGTGGATTCCCGCGGCGACCAAGGGCCTGGCCAACATACCGCTGCTCTCGCCCGCCGCCGCGGGTCTGTCGCAGCCGCACGGCCTCGGCACCGGGCTCATCTCCCAGAACGCCGACCCGTCCTACAAGGTGCCGAATGTCCGTGTCGTGGCGCATTGGCTCAAAGACACGCCACTCCGGCCGTCGAACCTGCGCGCGCCGGGCAAGATCGGCAACACCTTCGCGGTCGAAGGCTTGATCGACGAGATGGCGGCCGCCGCCGGCATGGATGCGGTGGCCTTCCGTCTCCAGGCACTCGACGATCCCCGCGGGATCGAGGTGCTGAAGCGCACGGCAGCGCTCATGCATTGGCAGGCGAGGGTCTCGCCCAATCCGGCGGCGGGCGCGGTCGCGACCGGCCGCGGCATCGCCTACTGCCATTACAAGCAGGCCGAGAACTACGTCGCGCTCGGCATGGAGGTGGAGATCGATCGCGCGTCCGGCAAAGTCAGGGTCACGCGCGTCGCCTGCGCCCATGATTGCGGCCTGATCATCAACCCCGACGCGCTCAAGAACCAGATCGAGGGCGGCATCATCCAGACCCTGAGCCGCGCGCTGTTCGAAGCGGTCACCTTCGATCAGCACCGCGTTACCAGCGTCGACTGGGCGAGCTATCCGATCCTGACCTTTCGCGACGCGCCCGATATCGCGATCGATCTGGTGAACCATCCGGAGCTGGCGCCCTTGGGCGGCGGCGAAGCGGCGACCGCGCCGGTTGCGGCGGCGCTCGCGAATGCGATCTTCGATGCGACGGGCGCGCGGCTCCGCCAAGTGCCGATGACGCCCGACCGGGTCAAGGAGGCGCTGACCCACGCGTGACGCGGGGGACTCAACTTCATCCTCGGCGACGGTTTTTTCAAATACGATGCTCCTGGAAGCCGGCATGATCCTCTATTGGAGCTGCGTCATTTGTGTTACCTTCGCTAACAATGTGACCGTGCGGAAAACGTAAGCGGGGGAACCGATGACTTCCTTCGACTGCACAGCATGGCGAGCGCTTCGGTTGTTGCGCTGATTTGCGCGGTGCCGGTCACATCGCACCAAGCATTTTTTGCTCATTTCCGAGCAAGCAATAACCGAGGGGAGGAGCGCATGATTTTCGGACTTCGGGGAGCCCGATACATCTTGATGGCAACGGGCGTGCTCGTCGGCGCGTCCCTGGCGTCCGAGCAAGCCTCGGCGCAAGCCGACGCGGCGAAAGACTTTCCGACCCGGCCGGTCCATATGGTGGTCGGATTCGCCGCCGGCGGTGGCAATGACATCTTCGCCCGGCTGGTCGGGCAAAAGTTGTCGGAGATCCTCAAGCAGCCGGTGGTCGTCGACAACAAGCCGGGTGCCGGCGCGAGAATCGCAGCCGAGTTCGTGGCCAAGGCCAATCCCGATGGCTACACCGCGATGGTCGCGGCGAGCGGGGCGATCGTGATGGCTGAGGCGGTTTATCCGAAGTTGAACTATGACCCGCAACGCGATTTCGTGCCGATCACCGAGATCGCCCATTTCCCTCTGGTCCTCGTGGTCAGCGGCAAGTCACCCTACAAGACGATCCAAGATCTGGTGGCCTATGCCAAGGCCAACCCGTCGAAGGCGAACTATGCCAGCACGTCGCCGACCTTCCAGATCGCGACCGAACTGTTCAAGCTGCGCACCGGGATGCCGGGGGAAATGGTCGCCTACAAGAGCAGTGCCGATATGGTCATGGCGGTGATCTCGAGCGAGGTCCTGTGCACCTTCACCGATATGCCGCCGGTGGCCGGCCACTTGCAGTCCGGCGATGTCCGTGTGCTGACATTGACCGGGCCCAAGCGTCTGCCGGAACTGCCCGACGTTCCCACCTTGGAGGAAGCCGGCATCAAGGATGCGACCATCGAGATCTGGAGCGGCATTTTCGTGCCGAAGGCAACTCCGCCCGCCATTGTCGCGAAGCTCGAAGCCGCGTCGATGGAAGCCATCAAGTCGTCCGACGTCGCGGACAGGCTCAGGAACCTCGGGGTCGAGCCCTCCGGCATGCCGGGCGCGGAGTTCGCGCGCGTCATCGAACGGGACCTGCACCAGGCCGTCGCCGTGGCGCGCGCGGCGAACGTCAAGATCGAGGAGTGACTGCGGAAAGACCGCCGCGGACGAAGGGCACCGGCCAAAGGCATAGCGGCACAGGGCGATGACGCGGTTCTGGGATTGGCAAAGGATTGCGGGGGGCCTGATTTTCATCGCCGTGGGCGGCTTCTTCGTCCTGCGGGCGCCGCACTATGCCATGGGCAATTTGACGCGGCTTGGGCCAGGCGGCTTTCCCTTGCTACTGGGTGGCATCCTGCTGGTCCTCGGCATCGCGCATCTGCTTACCGCCCGCACGACCGCGGCGACCGTGATCGAGCGCGTGTCCTGGCGCGTGGTGCTTGTCATCCCGCTCAGCGGCCTTGTATTCGGGTTCGCGGTGGACCGCTTGGGCCTGGTGCCGACGATCATCCTCTCGACAGCGATCGCCTGCCTGGCGAATCGGCCGGTGCGGATCGTGGAGACGGCCATCCTGTGTATCTTCCTTGCGGCTTTCGGTGCCGGCGTATTCGTTTACGGGCTCGGCCTGCCATTCAGCCTTTTCCCGACGGGTTGGTAGGCCCGGCAAATGACGGACATCTTTCACAATTTGAGCGTCGGTTTCGGCGTCGCGCTCACGCCGAGCAACATCTTGTATTGCTGGATCGGCGCCACCCTCGGCACCCTGGTCGGAGTGCTGCCGGGCCTTGGCCCGGTGACCACCATCGCAATGTTGCTGCCATTCACCTTCAAGATTCCGGCGGTGGTGTCGCTCATCATGCTGTCGGGGATTTATTACGGCGCGCACCATGCCGCGGCGACCAGCGCCATCATGCTCAACATGCCGGGGGAGCCGACCTCGGTCGTGATTTGCATCGACGGCCATCCGATGGCGCGTCAGGGACGGGCCGGCCCGGCGCTGTGCACCTCCGCCCTTTCGTCTTTTTTTGCCGGCTGCGTCAGCATCATCGTTCTGGCCCTGTTTTCGCCGGTGCTAGCCCAAGCGGCACTGAGCTTCGGCTCGGCGGAATATGCCTCGATGATCGTCATGGCGTTGGTCACGGTTTCGGTGATCTCCAGCGCCTCGACGCTGACCACCATCTCCATGGCGGTGCTGGGGTTGGTGCTCGGGACGGTGGGCAGCGATCTCGATTCCGGCGTGCAGCGCTTTACCTTCAATCTCGACAATATCGCCGACGGGATTAGCTTCGTGGCGCTGGCCGTGGCGTTGTTCGCCTTTGCCACCATCATGTCGTTCTTGGGGACCGGCGAAGTACGCCAGTTGATTTCCGCCAAGGTGACGGGGCTGTTTCCGACGCGCAAGGATCTGGCTGCGTCGTGGAAACCCATCCTGCGCGGCACCGCCTTGGGCTCGCTCATCGGCATCTTTCCCGGGACCGGGCCGATGGTCGCCTCGTTTGCCGCCTACAGCATGGAGAAGCGCCTGGCCGCCGATCCCTCGCGCTTCGGCAAGGGCGCCATCGAAGGCGTGGCCGGACCGGAAGCCGCGAACAACGCCTCCGCCTTCACGCATTACATCCCGATGATGACGCTCGGCATCCCGGCCGGCCCGGCGATGGCGTTAATGCTGGCGGCGCTCACCATCCAGGGCATCTCTGCCGGTCCCGAACTGATCACCAAGCACGCCGAGCTGTTCTGGGGCGTAATCGCCAGCATGTGGATCGGCAATCTGATGCTGCTGGTGCTGAACCTGCCGCTCATCGGCATTTGGATCCGGCTGCTCGCGGTCCCCTACCGCATTCTATATCCCGTGGTGCTGATGTGCTGCTGTGTCGGCATCTACAGCGTCGCAAGCTCGGCCGCGGACGTGATCATGGCGGCGGTCATCGGTTTGGTCGGTCTGGTATTCGAAAAACTGCGCTGTCCGCCGGCGCCGCTCATCCTGGGGTTCATCCTCGAGCCGGTACTCGAGGAAAATTTCCGCCGGGCCATGCTGCTGGCGCGCGGCGATATCACCACATTCCTAACGCGCCCCGTGAGCCTGGGCATCCTGCTCTTGTCGGTTGCCTTGCTGTTCGTGTTTGCAAGGCGCAAGGCGCACCACGGCAGCCTCGCGGCGGTTGCGGGGAGTTGATGCAAGCCCAAACCCGTTGATCGCACCCCGGTCCCGGTCCACCGAGAGTCTCCGATCGAGTTTGACGAAACCGGGCTCCAAGCTCGAAGATCACGGTTGGATTCCCAGCAAGGTCGATTCGGCCATGGTCATTGCGTCCTCCCTCCAAGACATGTATCGGCGGCCCGGCTTCCTGCTGAAGCGATGCCATCAGGTGTCCATGGCGATCTTTCTAGCGGAATGCCGAGAGTTCAGCATCACGCAGTCGCAGTACGGATGCCTGCGGGCGCTCGACGTATCGCCCGGCATCGATCAGATCTGCCTCGGCCGCCTCGTCGGTCTCGATCGGTCCACCGCCGGCATGGTAATCAAGACGCTCAGCGACCGCGGATTGATCGAACGGGTGGTCAACGACACCGACAAACGCCGGATGCGGCTCAAGGTATCGCCCGACGGTGAACGGCTGCTCCGCGACATCGCCCCGCTGGCGGCCCGCGCGCAGGAGCGCGTGCTCAAGGGATTGCCGCGTGAAGCGCGCGCCGCATTTCTCGCTATGCTCCACGCTTTTCTTGCCGGCCACGATGCATTGATCGATGTCGACCAGGTTCTCGCCTCCGGGCTCCCCGCGGCCGAGCCGGATAAGCAACCCGCTCCCCGCACCGCGCAACGCACGCGCCGGAGGGATGGCTGACCGCGTCCCGCCAGGGCTCGGGAACGCGGTCCCGCGTCCTCTGCGGCACCCCCGGCGGCTCGGCCTGGCCCGAGCGTTAGCGCCGTCGCAGAGGACGCGGATCGAGCGGCAGATAGACGCCGGCTCGAATGGTCGCGTACTTCATGAAGAAATCGCCGACCGCGGAGAACAAGCCGATCGCCGCCAACACGGCAAGGCTCAACGGTGCCAGCTGTCCGCTGACCAGCACCAGCGGGACAAGGAGGCCAAGCACCAGCGTCCCCCCGTAGAAATAGACCGCGACGCGCCCGGCGAGCATCTCGCGCACCGAACGCCTGGCCGCGACGTTGCCGCTGGTCAGCGCTCCCTGGATTTCGAGCGCGAAGAGAACAATGACCACCGTGGTGACGCCGATCCAGATCGTGATGAGGCGTTCGGCCGTGTCCTGGCTCGGGATGCCCAACGCTGCCATGGCGACGAGGAGCGCGGCGGCCCCGCCACGAAACGCGTAGGCCATGTAAAGCACCGGATGGAGCGGCGAGTTCCAGAAGGGAATGCCTTTCGAGGCGGTGTAGACAAAGCCCATGTAGACGATCAGCACCACCATGCCCGCCGCGGCCATGAGCCAGCCCAGCCACGCGATCGCGGAAGCGGGCCCCCACGGCCAAGAGCCGAGCAGCAGCGGCGGCAAGTAGAGCGCGGCGCCGACCAGGAACAGGGTGAGGCCGAGGAAGCCGCGCGCCACCCACGCGGTCTTGATCCGCCGCGCCATCTTCCAGAAGCGCTCAGGCCGGCCGAGAAAGGCAAGGTGGGCGATGCCCCCGGCGCCGGCCAAGAGAAATCCCACGACGAGACCCGGCAGATAGCCGAACAGCAATCCGAAGAGCCAGGCTCCGGCCGCGACTCCCACCAGAAAATGCCCGATCACCAGGAACAGGCCGCGCCCCTCACCCCACTCGCGCTGCGGTCGGAAGTCCTGGCGCAAATCCTGGATGAGTCGCTCGTATTTCATGCCGATGTCCGTCATCTGCGGTTCCTCAGGGCGGCAGGTAATAGACCGAAGGCCCGGTGCCGAGCTCGGGATGCAGCGTGAACCCGCCGCGCTCCTTGATCAGCGCCGAGACCTCGCTCAAGGGGTCGTCGAGATCGCCGAAGGTCCGGGCGATCGTGGGACAGTTGGCGACGCAGGCCGGCAGCTTGCCCGCACGCACGCGGTCGCGACAGAAGTTGCACTTCATCACCACGTTGTGCTGGTGGCTCCCGGTGCGCGCTTCCTCGTAAGGCGTCATGCCCTGGGCGAAATAATGCTGCCGCTGATCGTTGAAGTAACGGTTGGTATAGGGACATGCCATCATGCAGGAACGGCAGCCGACGCACAGATCGTGATCGATGTCGACGATGCCGTCTTCCTCCCACTTGAAGCTCGCTCCGGTCGGGCAGGCCTCGACGCAGGGCGGGTCTTCGCAATGGTTGCACAGCACCGGCAGGGAGAGTTGACGGACCGTGGGGTAATGGCCCTCCTCCTGTTTGAGCACGCGCGCGTAATAGACTCCGGGCGGCGTGCCGTGCTCGGCCTTGCAGGCGAGCTGGCAGCCATAGCAGCCGATGCACCGTTTGAGATCGATCACCATTCCCCATCTCATGACGCGCTCTCCGCGGGAACGACGCGCACCTTGACGCATAGATCGAGGTTGATGTTGATCGGGCTCGTGTGCTCCCAGTCGAGTTCGAGCAGGTCGTTGTAGAACACGCCCTTGCCCTTCGCGACCGGCTGGCCGTCGGTCCAGTGGCCGCACATCGCGGCGAAGCCCAGACCCTCGGGGTGGATGCCCTCTGTCAGCTTCAGGCGGCCCTTGACCTTGCGTCCGGTCTCGCTCTCGACCCAGACCGCCTGTCCATCCGCGAAGCCGCGCTTGACGCCCTCGCTGCGGTTCATGGCGATCGCGTAGGAGAACGGATCGAGCCGTGCGGTCTCGTCGAGCCAGGGATTCTCCATGGTGAAGCTGTTGGTGTGCACGACATCGCGGTAGTAGAAGCCATAGAAGTCGAAGCCCGGCTTGTCGCAGCAGTGCGAGCGGCAGGGCAGGAAATCCGGCAGCGGCTCGTAATACTCCAACGGGATCTTGAGGCCGCGCGGCTCGGCGATGGCGGCGATCTTGTCTCCGATCGGCTTCAGGAACTCCAGATAGACCGGGACGCGCGCGTCGACGAACGGACGCCAGTAGACCTCCTCCGGCTTCTTCTTCCACTTGATGAGGCCGTGCTCCTTGAACCATTCGAGACCGCGCTCGGTGCCGAAATTGTTCTTGAGCTCGGCGTCGCAGATGCGTTCATAGGAGTAGCTCTCGTCGCCCACCAGGCGGTAGGGCGGCCGCAAGTCGAGCCAGGCATTGTAAGCCGCATTGAGGTCGGCGCGGAATCCTACGCGGTCCGCGAGTTCGAGGAGCACGTCGGCAAACTGACGCTGATCGCCCTCGGGCGGCAGCACTGGCTGCCGGATGGGCCAGCACCACTCGCCCATCCCCGCCGGCAGACTGAAGATGAACGGGTAGTTCGAACGGGCGTCGAGCGACTGCAGATAGTCGCAATCTGGAAGAATGATGTCGACGAAGTTCGACGTCTCCGTCAGGAACAAATCGAACGAAACGATGAACTTGTATTTCGACAGCGAAGCCGCGACGGCGTCCTTGTTGGCGATGCTCATCACCAAATTGGCGCCGCAGTTGATCATCACTTCGGGCCGGTACGGCACATCGAACTTCTCCCACATCTCCTCGCGATCGGTGGAGTCGAGGAAGGGCGACGTCATGCCGATGGTGAAGAGATCCTGCAGCCCGAGATTCTGCGGTAGGCGCGGCTGCGCAGGCGGATAGGGATAGTGGTAGCCCATCCAGCTGCCGACGATCATCAACCCGTCCGGGTCGGCGTTCGGGAGGTAACGCACCATGCCCGTCTCGGGATAGCCGTGACTGGTCGGGTTGAAGCCGAGGCAGCCGCCGACCACGTCGGCCGCGCCGACGAGGTGATTGAGGAGAGTGACGGAAAAGAAATTGTAGACGGAGTTCTTGTGACCCTGGGCGCCGCGGAAGGCGATCGCGGCCACCGGCCGATAGGGCAAAGCGACGCCGTCGACGACGATCGTGCTGCCGATCCGCGCCTCGGTCGCGAATTCCTTGGCGAGCCGGCGGACGGTCGCGGCGGAGACTCCCGAAATTTTCTCGGCCCAATCGGGCGTGAATTTGCGCAGATGCTCCCGCAGGGATTGGAAGGCCGGATGGCAGGAAATCCCGCCGACCGTGAACTCGCCTTCGAGCGCCATGTCGGCGGCCGGCACCTCGTTGAACGGGCGCGCGCCGTTCGTCCGGGTGTCCCAGACGAGCGGCGTCTTGGATTCCGGATGGCGAACGTAGAGTTTGTCCGGGCCCACCAGATAGGGCGCGTTGGTCTTGGCCTGCAGGTAAGGGCCGTCATAGATGCCGAGCTCGTTCACCATCACGTTGCACATGCCGAGCGCGAGAGCGGCATCGGTTCCGACCCTGAGCGGGACCCACTCGGTCGCCTTGGCGGCGGCGAAATTGCACAGCGGATCGACCACGACCATCTTCATGCCGCGCGCGCGGGCGTCTGCCGCCTTGCCCATGTTCGAGCACGAGGCATGGCCGGCCGAATGCCCTTTGGAGGCGCCGAAGAAGATGGAGTAGTTGCAATATTCGAAATCGGGCACCACCGACCACGACGCGTGCATCATCCCGCTGATCAGGTGAGCGCCGTTGCCGCAATGCTGCCCGCCGCCCGAAACGGAGAAATTGGGCGTGCCGAACGCGGTGGCAAAGGCGTGGAAGGGGACGCGGCATGCGGTGACGGTGGTCGTGCGCTGAACGACGAGTTTGCGGGGATCGTCGGCGCGCAGCTTGCGCAAGACCTCGCCGATCTCGTCCAGCGCCTCGTCCCAGCTGATCCGCTTCCAGCCGGGATCCTCGTTCAGGCCCTTTTTCGGATTGGTGCGGCGCATCGGATAGCGCAGACGGTTCGGGTCGTAATGCGTCATGATGCCGCTGACGCCCTTGCCGCACAGGCGGCCTTTGCCGACCTCACTGTCGGGGTTGCCCTCGATCTTCACGACGACGCCGTCGACGCGATGGGCCAGGATGGAGCAGGTGCCGTAGCAGAGCGAGCAAGTCGACGGCACCCACGCGTCTTCCTGGATCGGCGGCATGTCAGAGCGGGGACTGTACAGGTTCATGGGTCGTCTCTCCCTGCTGGCTTCATCCGCCTTCGGGCGCGATGAGCAAAATGATATCGATCTCGGTCGGGTCGTCGGTCGCATGGAGGGGCATCCGCAGATCCTCGACCGGATAGCCGCCGACAAAGAGCCGGCAATGGCGACGCTTCTGACCGCGCTCGTCGAGCAGTTGCGCCAGAAGCGTGCCGCCGAGGCGCTCGCCGAGTGCCGCGAGCGCACCGGCGATCGTCGTGGCGGCCGGGAGTTCGAGCCGGAGCGAACGTTCCGCGCTGAGCGCGGCGAGTGCTCCGAAAAGCCGCACGCAAACGCGGATGCGGCGGGAGCTTCGATCGATGACAGGCTGAGGCAAAGGCGGCCGCGGTTGGTGGCGGCCGACCGCGGCGGGATCGACGACTGCATCCCATCGGACGCCCATGTCTCGCTCCCTCACTTACTCTGCCAGGATGGCAGATCATCAGACGTCTGTATATTCTGCCCGCTCGCCTCTGTTGTCAAGAGAGCGCGATCCTGCTTGCGTGTTCCAGGGGCAGCCGGTCAGAGAACCCGCTCTCTCAAGCGGGCTCGGGATTTCATTGGTCCTCAATCGGGGAAGCTCTGTCGGCACTAACCACATGCGGCGATCTGTCGCAGCCGGAAAACCATCCCGGCGCGAGCGCCGCGTTCCCGGGTCCTTTCCGCCTCGCCTGCCCGGGACAACAGAATGTCCGCTTAGGTTGCGCTGGCGCGATTTGCTTCGGAATAGTTTTGGGCGAGCCGGCGCACGAGAATCCGCAGATTAAGGTGGCTGCGCTACTTCGCCCCGATCGTCTCAATCTCTCCCGCGGCGGTCTGCATCATCGGTATTGCCGGATGTAGTTCACGGCTGCAACAGCGGTTTGAGGGACAGGCTGCGTCACCGCGCCGAGCGCGAGCGGCGGCGCGTCCAAAACCGCCTCGTCCCGCAATACGCGCCGGTGCTGCAATCCGAGGACGTAAACCCCAGCCCCGAAAACAATCGGCGGCAGGGCGGCGATCGCAAAGACTTCCTTGAGCGGCATGTGAGCGGCAAGAAGAATGCCGCCGATCAAGGGACCGCCGATGGTGCCGAGCCGCGAGACCGAAAGCGCCCATCCCGCGCCATTGGCGCGATAGGCGCTCGGGTAGAAGATCCCAGAGATCGAATGCAGGCCGACATGGCCCCCGACGACGAAGAAGCCGACGACCGCCATCCACACCATGTACATGGCATCGGAAAGACCGAACGCGCCAAGAGAGACAATCAGGGGGCACGCGATCAACGGCATGACGGTGATGACAATGGCGCCGAATCTGTCGATGCACCGCGCGACCAAGACCCCGGCGATCATGCCTCCGATCGAGAAGAGGCTTGCCGCGATCGCTGCCGGCCCGGGGCGTACGCCCAAGGCCTCGACCAGGGTGGGTCCCCAAAGCGAAAGGAAGAAGGTCGTTGCCGAGCTGCAGACGTAGCACACCCACAAGAGCGACGTTATCCACGCGAGGCGGCCCTTGAATAGTTGCGTCAGCGTGAACAAGCTCGGTCTGCCCGTTCCTAAGAGCCGCTCGTCGTCGCTGCTAAAGAATTCGGCATCCGGCGCGAGGGTAATTCCCGGCTTCAACTTTCGGACGATGCGCGCGATTTCGTCCGGCCGCCGCTTCATCACGGCGAGGAAGCGGATCGACTCCGGCAGCCCGAAAGCAAGGATGGGGCAGGCGACCAGGGCGCCGACGCCGCCAAACCAGAAAACGACGGGCCAGCCGAAATGCGGGATGAGTGTCGCAGCCAGCACGCCACCGAAGCTGATGCCGATTGAGTAGCCTACGCTGATGACGGCAACTCCCGTGGACCGATACCGCCTAGGCAAGAATTCCAGAGCAAAGACGATGCCCAGAGAGAACAGGCCGCCCAGCCCGAAGCCGCTGACAAGGCGGACGACGAGCAGATCGGAAATCGACGTGCAAAACGGCGCCGCCATGATGCACAGTCCGAAGCAAAAAGTGGACAGGACCATGGCCGGCTTGCGCCCGAACATATCGCCGAGGAAGCCGAACCCAATGCCGCCGATGAGCATCCCAACCGGGCCGATGGCGAAAACCGTACCGAAAGACGAAGGAGGGATGTGCCAGGCTCTGGCAATGTGCGGAGCGGCAAAAGCGATGACGTTGGTATCGTAGCCATCCAAGAACATCAATATGGCCGAGAACGAAAGGATCGCGAACAGGAAGCGGCTGAACCCCTGCTCGTCAAGGATCTGCTTGATGTCGACCGTTTGCTTTGGGTTCATCGCTTGCTCCTTCCCTAATTCGCCCGGTCTTCTTGACCTTTTTGGCGAGCGCTGAAACGCCTATGCTATGACGCAAGTCTATCTCTTGGGGGCTTATCCGGATGCGTCCGGGAAAGCAACCCGTGCCGCCATCGACCGGTCAGCGCCACGCATCGACCGAAACGGTCGTTTCGTATCGGCAGCCGAACATCCGCCGCACGCCTTGAGTTTCACCTCCCTGCCGCCACGATGTTGATGTCGTTCGGCTGGAAGATCTTTACGAGTTCGTCGGGCTCCGCTTTGACGAGCGTTGCATAGGGTCCGAACTCGGCCATGCCGAGCGGTCGCTCGATCGTCGGCATCCCTTGGTCATCGCAATGCTTTCGGGCGAGGAGGCGCGCGTTCTTGGCGCACCGGTCGATCCGATTTTGTTTCGTCTCGACGCCGCGGTCACGTTGCCGTGGCGCCTCGCGTCAGGCGGCGCTATGCCACTGCAACTCGGGGAGCGACCGAGGGCAGCAGCTCCAAGAGCTCGGCGGCAAGCGCGGCGATTTCCTCCGCCGCAAGCGACCGTTCAGCACTCTCCGCAATGCCCCACCCCTCGGCGAAGGCGGCGGCAAGCGCAACGCGATTGCCAATGCTGGTCGACGCCAGCCCCACCTCATACTCCGCGAGTTGATTGCGCATCGCTGCCGTCAAGCAGGCCCGTGCGGGCACGCGGTTCAAGCAGAGAAGCGCCGGGACCCGTTCCTTTCGGGCGATTTCGAGGGTCGGCAGAGTCGCCCACACGTCCACCGGCGAGGGCTGCACAGGGACCAGGACGAGGCTCGCCGCTCTTATCGCCGCCCGCGCATCGGCCTCGGCGTTCGCCGGAGTATCGACCAAGACGAGATCGCAATCGCGAGCCCGTCGTGAAATGTCGCCGGCGGCGCGCCACCCCGTCACGGCCGAGAAACTGAGACCCGTCGCTTCGCGCCCCAACTGCGCTTCGCGCGTCCGGTACCACTGCGCCAGGCTCCCTTGCGGGTCGGTGTCGATCATCGAAACGACATGACCCATCCTCGCCCAGGTCACGCCGAGATGCGCGGCAAGCGTTGTCTTGCCTGCGCCGCCTTTTCGTTGCGCGATGACGATGGTTGGAGCGGTCATGCCTTCTGGTCCTCTCGAACAGGTTGATCCTCTTGCACGGTGAGTCCTTTGTCTCGGATGCTTGCCTGGATGAGCGCCCGAGTTCGCAGCTGCTTTGCCTCGGCCTCGGGCGCCGGCGACACGAACTGCCGCCCCGCGTCGCTCTTATCGGCGAGCGTCGGCCGCGCCTCTGCGGCCCGGGCTGCGGGACGACCCTTGCCCTCGGACTCGACGGCTTCACCGGCTTCGGACCGCCGCGCTCCTCGAAGCTGTCCTAGGCCGGTCACCAGCCCGTCGGCGAGCGCCGCGGTCTCGTCAGAGCTCAACGCAATCCGCAGCCCCGCGAGCACGATATTGACCTCGCCGGCGGCCGGATCGGCCCAGACAGTTACAATCTCTTGGTATATCCGCATTGCGAGCCACCAGATATAGTGGACGTTGCAAGCTATCCCGTTTCGCGTCGGAGGTCAACCTCCGCCCGAGGGTGCCGCTCATCGGCGACCTCTGCATCGCCGAAGCGACGGTCATTGGCTTCAGCCAGGACGACGGGCGGTTGCAATTACATCGACCCCGCTTCATTGCCACAAGATTGTCAGTATATTAGGCGCGCAACCTCATCTGCGTAAGGAATGATCTTGGGCAGATCATTGATCGCCAGGACGAAATGTTGGCGACAATGCGGCGTCTCCAGGGGCGGAGGGCTTCCGCCTCACCACCAGCGTGGCTCTAAGGCCACGAATAAACTAACTTACGTTTAGGGGACTACTCGGCGCGGCAGCGCCATTTTTTTCGGCGCCGATACTCGTCGCGATTTTTTCAACATCGCGATGTCGGACGAAGGGGGTGAAAATGAAAGCGATTCATAAAGCGCGTTCGGCACGGCGCGTGCTGTATGTGGCGGCCTTGGTGGCATCGGTTTCGATGGCGAGCAGCATCATCGATCCTGATCCTGCTGCTGCCCAGTGGCCACCGCAATACGGCGTTCCGATGATGCCGACCGCGCAGCCGATGCCCATGGCGCAACCAATGCCGGCCGCGCAGCCGGCGCCGACGGCGAAACCGATGCCGACGGCGCAGCCGATGCCGACGGCGCAGCCGATCCCGGCGGCACCGACTCGTGCAAATCTAAAACGGGTCGTGGCGGTCGGTAAATTCGAGGCAACCGGTTTAGTCAAGGCAGCGCATGGGCAATGGGACATTGGCGAGGGGGTGGCGGCAATGCTGACCAGCGCGCTCAGCCGATCGGGGCGTCTCGTCGTCCCCGACCACGCCTATGCGGCCGGGGCGCAATTTTTGATCTTCGGCACGGTGACAGAGTTCGGCTCCGATGAGAGGAGCGGTGGTCCGACCCCAGCGGGCGCGGCGGCTGGCACGGGGCGCTCCCGAGGCGACGTGGAAATGAATCTGCGCATCGCCGACACGAGTTCGGGCCAGGTGGTGAAGACGATCGATATAACGGAGCGACCCACCTCGAGCGGGGCCAATGCTTCGCTCGACTATCAAGGCATGTCGTTGGGCGACGACAGATTCTGGAAGAGTCCGCTAGGCGGAGCGACGCGGCGCAGCCTCGCCCGCGCCGTCGCCGAGATCGTCACCTGCGTGGATCAGCAACCGTGGCTGGGGCAAGTCGTCGAGTTCGACGGCCATCGGCTCTTCATCAATCGAGGACGCGCTTCCGGATTGAGCTCAGGAGACCAGTTCGTGGTCGAGCGTATCGAGCGCCGGCTTACCGATCCGAGCACCGGGGAGGTTTTGTTCGTTGACTGGCGGCGGCTTGGGACACTCACGCTTGCGGCGGTCGAAGAAAGGGTCGCGTCGGGCGGATACGTCGCGAGCGATCCCGATCAGCCCAGGCGCGGCGACTTTGTCATGTTGGCGCATTAACCGCCACGTTAAGCTCTGCCTCGAAGCGAATCTGGTCTCGTCGATCCGGGCTCATCCGCTGGGGCGGACCTCTCGCCAGTGCTGCGGTGGCTGGCGAGACGGATCGTGGTCAAATGCTTCACCGCCAGTCGTGAGCAGCAAATTGAAAAGACCTCCAACAGAGGCTCAAGCGTGCGCCATCGGACCGTCGGTCCGATTATTCGTACGGAGGCGAGACGGATGACGGAGCTTGCGCAGCCTCCACCGCGGCCGCCCTCCTATGACAAGGCCGTCGCGCTCGTATTGCAAGGCGGCGGCGCCCTCGGCAGCTATCAAGCCGGCGTTTATGAAGCCCTCTCGACCTCCGAATATCTGCCTGATTGGGTTGCGGGCATCTCGATCGGCGCGATCAATGCGGCGATCATCGCCGGCAACGCGCCGGAAAAACGGGTTGAGCGACTGCGGACTTTTTGGGAAGGGATTACGGCGCCATCGTCGCTCTGGCCGGTTTTATCCAGCGTGATGTTTGGCGACAACCGCCGCGCCAGCGCGCTCAACGCCCTTATGTTCGGGCAGCCCGGCTTCTTCGCTCCGCGCCCCGCGATGCATTGGCTCTCCGGTGTCGCGCCGACCAGCTATTACGAAACGAGCGCGCTCAGGGATACGCTGGAGAAGCTGGTCGATTTCGACCGCATCAACGCGCGTGAGATTCGTTTCAGCGTCGGCGCGGTCAATGTAAGAACCGGCAATTTCGCGTATTTCGACAATGCCGAAATCACCATACGGCCCGAGCACGTCATGGCGAGCGGGGCGCTTCCGCCGGGCTTCGCGGCTGTGGAGATCGATGACGAGCTCTATTGGGATGGCGGTCTGGTTTCCAACACCCCGCTGCAATACGTGCTGGACTGCATCCCGCGCCGCAGCCGGCTGACATTCCAGGTCGACCTGTTTCACGCGCACGGGCGGCCGCCGACAAATCTCGAGGAAGTCAGCGAGCGCGAGAAGGACATCCGCTATTCCAGCAGGACCCGTGCCGCTACCGACATCCTTCGAACAATTCACAACGTCCGTCACAACATCAACTGTCTTTGGGATCGACTGCCCGAGCAGCTCCGGAATACGCCGGAAGCGAAATTTCTGTACCATTTCGGTTGCGTGACGACGATGGATATCGTGCAACTCATTTACCGGCCGGTCGGCCCGCAGGGACACGCGAAAGACTACGAGTTCAGCCGGGCCACGATGCGGGCACGCTGGGCGCAAGGACTGTCCGACGCGCGAACGACCTTGCTCTCATCGCCATGGCTCGCCCCCATGGCGCCCGATCTCGGTGCGCGCACCTTCGATGTGTCGAAGGATCCCCTGCCTGCGGCGGCCCCGCTCACCCGGAAACGCCGACACTCCGCCGGAGCATGATCTGATGGAAGTGGAGGACTTTCGCAAAACTGCGCTGGTGTCGCCGCGCGGCAGCCCGTTCCGCCCGGCCGCCTGCCGGAAGTGAAATCCGCAAGATTTCGAAAGGCACCTGCATGCCAGGAGCGGTTCCCTCTCTGATTCACGACGCGATGCTCGCCTATGCCGCGATCGGCGGTATCGTCGCGTTGGCGTTCCTGCTGATTGGATTGGATCGGATCGATCCGGCCGCCGCCGGGGCCTACGCTTTTCGTCCCTTGCTTATACCGGGATTGATGTTGCTCTGGCCGGTCGCGATCGTCTGCTGGGTCCGCCGCCAAGGTTCTGGCGGCCGAGGGACAAGCATGCGACGCCGCCATCGCTCTGCCCATCTGCGCATCTGGATCGCTCTGGCGGTCGTGCTTCCCGCGATCCTGCTGGCGGCGATGAGTCTGCGCCAGAACGGACCGACCGAGGCGGCGCCGATTCGGCTCTCCGACTGACCGCCGGAAGGTGAGGCGTGAGCGCCAATTACAAGCCGGTGATCTGGAATCGCAGCAAGCAAGTTTATGACGCCATCCTGCTCGCCGGCGTGATCGGCTATATCTTGATTTACACGCGTTTGGGCCCGTTTTTGCAGCCGGCGATCCCGCCGCTGGACGAGCAGACGCTCGCCATGCAGGCCTTTGGCAGCTGCGCTTTCATTCTGTTGACATTGGTTCTGTCCATCGGGCCTCTGGCGCGCCTGGACCCCCGCTTTCTCCCGCTCCTATACAATCGCAGGCATTTCGGCGTTCTCACCTGCGCCGTCGCGGCGGCCCATGGCGCAAAGGTGCTGGGCTGGTACTTTGCTTTCAGTTCGATCCCGCCGACCTTGGCGGTGCTGGCGGCCGACACCAGCTACGGACAGTTGCATGGTTTCCCCTTCATCCCCTTCGGCATCGCCGCCTTCGTGATCCTTCTCGTGCTCGCGGCGACAAGTCATGATTTCTGGCTCGCCTTCCTGACCCCGCCGGTCTGGAAGGCCCTGCATATGACGGTTTACCTGGCCTATGCGCTGATCATTCTCCATGTCGCGCTCGGCTATCTGCAAGCCACGGCCAATCCCATCTTCGCGATTGTCGTAACCTTGAGCTGCGGCTCGCTTGTGGGCCTGCATCTCGCGGCGGGATTGCGCGAGCGGACGCGGGACTTTGCGCGCCCGGACCCTGCGGCCCAGGCGCCTTGGGTGGTGGTTGCCACGGTCGATGCCATCGCGGAGGGACGCGCAATCGTGGTCTCGCTCAACGACGCTGAGCGGGTCGCGATTTTCCGCCATGCCGGGCGCTTGTCGGCGGTCACGAATCTCTGCGCGCACCAGAACGGCCCGCTCGGCGAGGGCCGCATCGTCGATGGTTGCATCACCTGCCCCTGGCACGGATACCAGTACCGCTTTGAAGACGGATGCGCGCCGGCGCCGTACAAGGAACGCCTTGCAACCTACCGGCTGCTGCTCGATGGACGCCGGGTGCTGCTCGATCCGCATCCCAATCCGCCCGGGACGAGCGTCGAGCCGATCCCAATTACGGAGTCCGCCGGATGAATGGGCCTTCGGATCAGGATGGCTTCTTTATCGGCTGGAGCGGTCGCACCGGCCGCCCTCTCGCCATATTTCTGGGGATCGTCGCGGGCGCCGGGCTTTTTGCTTTCCTTGCCCTCGCCGTGATGCTCAGCGCCAGCGTCGATGATCCCGGCTCCGGCATTTTCGACTTTGCGTCGGGCGAACAAGCGCTGCGCGGCGTGCTGACGACGGACCCCTATCCGCTGCTCCACTTGCCGCCGGACACGCAGCACCCGCAAGGGCACACGATCCTGCTTTCAGGCGACGGCAAGCACGGTGCATCAGTCGATGCGGCGACGATGGAGAATCGGCTGGTCGAAGCCCACGGCTACATGCTGAAACGGGGCACGATCGACATGCTGCAGGTCGACAGTCTCACGGTGATCCCAGGGGACATGCCCGCCGGAAGCGGCGCCGAGGCGGTGCAGTCGCTCGGGCGGTGGCGCGTTACCGGGGAGATCTGCGACGGCAAGTGCTATACCGGCGCGATGAAGCCGGGCGCAGGATTGGCGCACAAGGCCTGTGCCAATCTATGCCTCATCGGCGAGATTCCGCCGGTGCTCGTGAGTGCGGCTCCGGTCGCCGGCGAGCAATTCCTCCTGCTCTCCGATCAGAATGGCCACAAGATGCCGGACGCGATCCGGGACTATGTCGCGATCCGCGTGCGATTGGACGGCGAGATCGAGCGCCGCGGCGATATTCTGGTCTTCAAGGTCAACATCGCACAGGCGAAACTCTTGTGATGAACGCGCTGACATCGGCCCTTCGATCCGCCGCGGCGCTTACGCTTGTGCTGGTGATGGCGTGTTGGGCGGTTTGGCTGGCCGCCGGTTGGCTGCTCGACGCGCTGCAACTGGACACCGTGGACGTATTCGGCCAAGTGTGCCTTGTCTTTCTCTTCCTCAGCTTTGCCGAAATCGGGCTGAAGCACATCGGGTCGCGCACGGTCGATCGCGGATGAGATGCTGCGGTCTACGATCGCCGGCGCCCGGCGAGTGATCAATTTTTGTTGACGTGCTTGCCTTGCGAAGCTTCGGCGAGCGCCGCCAACTCGGCTTTCGCACCCAAAAGCTTCTGGGCGTAGGTAATCGCCACGTCGACCTCGAGGCCTTCGTCAAGGCAGCGCTGGTAGAGCGCAATCTTCTGGCGGAGCAATTCGATCCGGTCGCCCATGCCGCAAGGTTCTACCGGCGAATTCCTCACAAAGCGTAAGCAGGAGACCCCATCCGGGCGAATTCGACAAATTTCGCGTTTTTGGCAACACCCAGGGCCCGTCTCGCGCCGGTGGGGTTAGACAAACTCTTAACCGAAGCTTGCCATAATTCCCGGCATGGACCGCGTCGAACGCGTGCGCGCGCCGGACGACCCGCTGCCGGCCTGCGACGAGAGGATCGCGGTGCTGCACCGCGGTTGGCGCAGCATCGCGCCGCTCCGTCGCATCGCATATGCCGCGCTGATCGCGCTCGGCGTAGCCAGTCCGGTCGAGGCCGGCCCGATCTACTACGCCTTCGACTTCTCGGGCGACGGTGTCGTCGGCAGCGGAACCCTGATAACGAGCGGCTCGACCGACCCTTCGGCGCCATTCGCCGGCGCCGACGACATCCTCTCGGTCAGCGGCACCGTCAACGGCGAGGCCATCACCGGACTGCTCGGCACCATCGGACCGGCGGCATACTCGCCGGATGGATACTTCATCTACGACAACGATTTCTATGCGGCCGGCAGCGCCTCGGCCGTCGGCGGCTATTTCGACGATGACGGGCTGCTTTTCACCACCTCCGCCGGCACCTACAATCTGTTCTTCGATGGCAGCTCGTATTGGGACTGGACCGACCAGGGCTCGGGCATCACCGTCGCCTTCTCGGCCGTCGATCCGCCGCCACCGGTTCAAGAGCCCTCGAGCGCCCTGGTGCTCGCCCCCGCGCTGGTGGGGCTGCTGCTCCTATCCCGACGTAGGGCGCGCCGGGGCCGCAGACGCTACCCTCCCTCGACATCCTCGCCCACCTCCCGCTCGCCGATCGCTCGGTAGCGCGCATCGATGAGCACATGCCGGCTAAGGGTGCGTTCAGATTTAAGGGCTATTTTCGCTGCACCTAGAAAGGGGTGCGGCCGATGAAACTCGACCCTAATTTCCGTTTTTATTATGCGCAAGTGGGCGACGCTGTTTCGGCGTGGTACGGCACGGACACTCAAGCGGTCGTCGCCGGCAGCGATCTCCTACGCAGCCACCCCGAAGCCAAGGAGATGCTCATCCTCTCGGGCAAGGTGAAGGATTGGGAAATCGACCAGAAAACGAGTATTCAGCGAGAGCGCGAAGAGAAGCAGGTCGCGTTCAACGCCGCAAAGGAACCTGCTATGGACAAGCAGGTCACGTCACCATTGCAAAATCAGCCTATCAGGTCCTCTATTCCTTCGCGGCCATCTGCGAGATTTGGCTCGCCCGGCTGAAACTCTGCGTCGATTGGTTTGAGCCTCGAAGAGACCGCGCGCTCATCTTCGCGCCAAGTGGCCAAACCAGCGTCTCGTCCCAGGCCGAAGACGGCGCATCCTGCGGCCCGAATTAGCCTCGAGCGCGAACGCACTCGGACGCTGAAGGAATTGCCGGCCGGGATGCGCCTGCGCACTCCCCGGTGAGGGAATGGCAGGCCTGTGGTACGATCTCACCACAGCCGGGGATACCGAATGGCCTCGAACTGCAGCGGACGCTGGGTCGGCACTTGGACGACGACGCCGGCGCCGGTGGAAGGGGTCGCGCTCAGGAACCAGTCGCTGCGCATGATCGCCTATGTCAGCATCGGCGGCCCCAAGATACGCGTGCGCCTGTCGAATGCGCACGGCAACCGCAAGCTCGCGGTCGGATCGGCGCACGTCGCGATCCGCGGCGCCGGCGCGGCCATCGTGCCCGGCAGCGACCGCACCCTCACCTTCGGCGGGGCGCGTGCCATCGGCATTCCGGCCGGCGCGCTTGTGGTGAGCGATCCGGTCGAACTCGACGTGCCGCCGCTCTCGAATCTGGCGATCAGCATCCATCTGCCGGGCGACGTGCCCGAGAATTTTCCCATCACCGGCCACGGCAACGGGCACCAGACGAACTACATCTCGCCGCCGGGCGACCACACCGGCGCGGCGGACATGCCGGTCAAGCAGACGACGGAAGATTTTCTCTTCATAAGCTGCGTCGAGGTTCTGGCGCATGCCGACGCCGGTGGCATCGTCGCCTTCGGCGATTCGCTCACCGACTGCAACCTTTCCGAACTCGATGCCAACCACCGCTGGCCCGATCAGCTCGCGCGGCGCCTCGTCGCGAGGAAGGGTGGGCGCACGCTCGGCGTGATGAACCAGGGCATCGGCGGCAACCGCATCCTGCACGACGTGCGCGGCGACAGCGGCCTGCGCCGCTTCGACCGCGACGTGATTGCGCAGCCCGGCGCGACGCACGTCATCGTGCTGCTCGGCATCAACGACATCCGCAACCGTAACCAGAAGCCAGAGGAGTTCGTCTGCGCCGACGAGATAATCGCCGGGCTGAACCAGTTCATAGTGCGCGCCCGCGCGGCCGGCCTCAAGATCTTCGGCGGCACTCTTCTCACCTTCGAGTACGAGACATTCAATCCTGGCTTCTATACGCCCGAAGGCGAGGCCAAGCGCATCGAGGTCAACCGCTGGATCCGCGAACGCAGCGCCTTCGACGCGGTCATCGATTTCGAGAAGGCGCTGCGCGACCCGTCCCATCCGACGCGGATGCTGCCGATCTACGACTGCGGCGACCACCTACACCCGAGCGATATGGGCTATCTCCGCATGGGCGACATTATCGATTTGTCACTGTTCGAATAGGGCACCGCCCTCCTTCCGCGTGCGGCCTGTCGCCGCTTTTCGACGCACGGCGCAGCACGTTTGAACCCTGCGCTTCTTGATGCCGCGGTGGATTGCCGGTGAATACGCGCGCAACTGCGACCCCGCGCCGAAGCCGGACAGCGCATTGATGTCATTACCGAAACTTTGAATGTAGCGGGGTCACGTTTCGGGCGAAACGTGACCCCGCCTAGGAAATGGATTCACCCATCGCCACCCGCTCCGAGCCGCGCCCACGCCTTCAACGACGAGGCAAGGACAAGGGGCGACAAGCTTCAGCGCGGCGATCATTACGCCTCAATGGAACCCCCTCGCCGACCTCACGCGAGCCCGGATCGTAATTTCCGCAGGGACAGGGCCACTCAAGACACGTGGTCGGCGCGATTACGACTACAATTGCTGCACCGAGGTGGTATCATTCGAGCGGCACCGGAATGCGTGCGAAGGGAGGGAAAATGTACAAGATGCTGATCGGCGCGGCAGCGATTGCGGTACTTTTATTTGCGGGGCCGGCAAGCGCCGCGGACACCGTCAACGTAGGCGTGATCCTGCCCTATTCCGGGCAGTTTGCCGACACCGCCACGCAGATCGACAACGCTATCAAGCTGTACGTCAAGCAGCACGGCGACATGGTCGCCGGCAAGAAGATCGAGTTCATCCGCAAGGATACCGGCGGCATCGCCCCCGACATCGCCAAGCGCCTTGCGCAGGAACTCATCGTGCGCGACAAGGCCGACATTCTCGCGGGCTTCGACCTTACCCCCAATGCGCTCGCCGCCGGCGACGTCTCCGCGGAAGCAAAGAAATTCATGGTCGTCATGAACGCGGCGACGTCGATCATCACCACCAAGTCGCCTTACATGGCGCGAACCTCGGTGACGACCCCCATGCTGAACGAATCGCTGGGGCAGTGGGCCTATAAGAGCGGGATTCGCAAGGTCTATACGATGGTTGCCGACTACGGCCCGGGCCAGGACGCCGAACAGGCCTTCCAGAGAGCCTTCAAGGAAGCCGGCGGCGAGATCATCGGCTCGGTGCGCTTCCCGGTCGAAAATCCCGATTTCTCCGCCTTTGTCCAGCGCGCCAAGGACCTGAATCCGGAGGCGATCTATATTTGGGTGCCCGGCGGAGCTCAACCCGGCCAGGTGGGCAAGGCGCTGGCCGAGCGCGGCATCGATCTGAAGAAGACCAAGGTGATGGGCCAAGACGTGCTGACGGACGAAAGCGCGCTCAAGAGCATGGGCGACGCCGCCATCGGCATCATTACGGTCGCCAATTACGACTACGCCCATGACTCCGCGTTGAACCACGAATTCGTCAAGGCCTACAACGCCGCCTTCGGCCGCAATCCTGATATCTTTTCGATCGGCGGCTATGACGGCATGCATCTTATTTATGCGGCGCTGGAGAAGACGGGCGGCAAGACCGATGGCGAATCGTTGATCGCCGCGGCCAAGGGCATGAGGTGGGAAAGCCCGCGCGGCCCAATGGGGATCGATCCGGAAACCCGCGACGTCGTCGAGACCGTTTATATCCGCCGCGTCGACAAGGTCGACGGCGTGCTGCGCAACGTCGAGTTCGACAAGATTGAGAACGTCAAGGATCCGGTGAAGGCCCGCATGACGAAATGACCGCCGGCTTTTTCTGAAAGCGGCGACCGGAAGCAGCGTCCTCCATGTGGCCCGTCATCGGCGTTCTGTTCGACGGCTTCGCCTATGGGACGCTGCTCTTCCTGCTGTCCGTGGGGCTGACCGTAACGCTGGGGATGATGAATTTCGTCAACCTGGCGCATTGCAGCTTCGCGATGCTCGGCGGCTACGTCACCGTAACCCTGATGAACGTGTTTGGTTGGCCTTTCCTTGCGACGCTGCCGGTCGCATTTTTCGTCGCCGCCGTCGCCAGCACGCTCTTCGAACGAGTCTTCTATCGCCATCTCTATCAGAGGAGCGATCTCGACCAGTGCCTGCTGACGATCGGGATCGTTTTCGTCTCCGTCGCGGCAGCGGCGTATTTCTTCGGCACCCTCCAGCAGCCCATTCATTTGCCGGACTATCTGCAGGGTTCGCTGACCGTGGGCGAGCAGACCTTCGGCTTTTATCGCATCTTCCTGATCGGCACGTCATTGCTGCTGACGGCCATTCTCGTCGCGACTTTAGAGTTCACCCGGTTCGGCGCCATGGTGCGGGCCGCGGTCGACGATCAGCGCGTCGCCCGCGGGCTCGGCATCAATGTCGGCCGCATCTTCGCCTTGACTTTCGCGCTTGGGAGCGGGCTTGCGGGGCTGGGCGGCGCTCTCGCGATCGAGATGGTCGGGCTCGATCACACCTTCGCCTTCGGCTATCTCATCTATGTGCTGATCGTCGTCTCGGTCGGCGGTTTGGGATCAATCGGCGGTTCGTTCGCCGCCGCGACGCTCCTCGGCATCAGCGACATGGCCGGGAAGTATTATTTTCCGCAACTCGGCGCATTCCTCATCTACGTCGTCATGTTGGTGCTGCTGATGTGGCGGCCGGCCGGCCTGTTCGGCAAGCGCTAGATGGTGACGGCGACGTCGCCCGGCGCCATCGAGCCGCAACGCTATTTCGCGGCCGCGAGCCGCTGGAGATGGGGCGAGATACTGTTCTGGCTCGCGGCGCTCCTCCCGTTCGTGGTGATCCCTGACTATCTCATCCTGGCGAGCCAGATTGCCATCACGGCCCTCTTTGCGGTGTCGCTCGATCTCATTCTCGGCTATGCCGGGATCGTATCTCTGGGACACGCCGCCTTCTTCGGGCTCGGCGCCTACGCGGCGGGCATCGTGTCCAAGGCGGGATTGGGAGAACCGTTTCTCGGCCTGGTGCTGGGCGGGTTGCTCGCCGGCATCGTCGGCTATGGCGCAAGCTTCATCATCGCGCGCTTCCGCCATTTGGCGCTCATCATGATCACGCTGGGCATAGGGCAGCTCTTTGCGCAGGCGGCCAACAGCGCGAGTTGGCTTACCGGCGGGGCCGATGGCCTCCAGGGCGTGAAGACATGGCCGCTCTTCGGCTATTTCCATTTCGATCTCTACGGCTATACGGGGTATGCCTACGCGCTGGCCGTGCTGTTCCTCGCCTTCCTGGTGGCGCGGCGGCTGACCAATTCGCCGTTCGGGCTGGCCCTCAGGGGGATCCGCGAGAACGCCACGCGCATGTCCGCGGTCGGCGCGCCGAGCTTCGCGCATATCCGCAAGATTTACACGATCGCAGCCGTGATGGCCGGGATCGCCGGCGCGGTCCTCACAGAGACGACGGAGACAGTGTCGCTGGAGACACTGGCCTTTCAGCGTTCCGCCGACGTGCTGGTGATCTTGATTCTCGGCGGCGTCGGACGCCTTTATGGCGGCATCATCGGCGCAATCATCTACATGGTCGCGCGCGACCAGTTCTCCGGGGTCAACCCGCAATACTGGTACTTCTGGATCGGCATGCTGCTGATCGCCGTGGTGATGTTTCTCCCCAACGGCATTCTGGGGGGGCTGACGCGCATCCTGCCGTCGCGGCGGAGCATGCCGTGACCACGCCGGCGCTCAGCACGCGCGGCCTCAACAAGAAATTCGGCTCTCTCGTCGTTGCCAGGGACATCGCGTTCGACCTGCCGCCGCACGCGCGTTATGCGCTGATCGGTCCCAACGGCGCCGGCAAGACGACGCTTATCAACCTGATCACGGGCATGTTGCAGCCTGATCTAGGTCGGATCTTTCTCGGCGAGGAGGACATCACCAGGGTCAAGTCGCGGGACCGGGTTTCGCGCGGCTTGGCCCGCACGTTCCAGATTAACACGCTGTTCCCGCATCTGACGGCTCTCGAATCCGTCACGTTGGCGGTCTGCGAGCGGCGGGGCGCGTCGGGCAATTGGCTGCGCCGGCTCGCCGAATATCGCGACGCGATCGACGAGGCGTATGGGATCCTCGTCTCGCTGCATCTGGGCGCGGCCAGCGACCTGCCGACTCACGCGCTTGCCTATGGCCAGCAGCGGCTTTTGGAGATTGCACTCGCGCTCGCCACCCGGCCGAAGGTCCTGCTGCTGGACGAGCCCGGCGCCGGCGTGCCCAAGGACGAAAGCGCCGAGCTGTTCTCGGTGATCGCCGGCCTGTCCCCTGACATCACTATTCTCTTCATCGAGCACGACATGGACGTCGTCTTCCGCTTTGCCAGCCGCATCATCGTGATGGCGGGCGGGGCTATCCTGCTCGAGGGCACGCCGGCGGAGATCGCCTCGGATGAGCGCGTCCGGGAAGTCTATCTCGGCAAGGCCCGAAATGGCTGACACGCTCCTGGCCCTCGACGACATTCGCGCCGGGTATGGCAGCGCCATTGTCCTCGACGGCGTCGGCTTCGAGTTGCCCGCGAACGGCAGCCTCGCCGTCCTCGGCCGCAACGGCGTCGGCAAGACGACGCTGCTGCTGACGATCATGGGCTATACCGAGGTCAAGCGCGGCGCCATCCGGTGGCGCGGACGCGACGTCACGCGCATGGCCTCGCATCGGCGCGCGCTCGAAGGGATCGCCTGGGTGCCGCAGGAGCGCGGCATCTTCCCATCACTCACGCTCGAGGAAAATCTCACCGTTGCGGCACGGCCGGGACGCTGGGACCTCGCCGCCGTCTATGCGCTGTTCCCGCGTCTTTACGAGCGTCGCCGCAACAAGGGCAACCAGCTGTCGGGCGGCGAACAGCAAATGCTGGCGATTGCGCGCGCGATGATGACAAATCCGGACCTGCTCCTGTTCGACGAGCCGCTCGAGGGGCTGGCGCCGATCATCGTCGAGGAATTGACGGACGCAATCCGCCGCATGGCCAAGAACGAGGGAACCGCCATGATTCTGGTCGAGCAGCACAGCGATATCGCCCTGTCGCTGACCGATGAAGTCGTCGTCATGGAGCGCGGCCGGATCGTCCACCGTTCGCTGTCCCGGTCACTCCTTGAGGATCAGCCTATGCTCGACCGCTTGATCGGACTAGACATTAACGACAGACCGGGCGGCTAACCGAGTCACGTGCAATCGCGCAATGCTCGCGGCCTCAATGCAGGGGCCGGCGAGCGCTGAGAACGCGATGCCCCGGGCCCGCGCCCTCATCGCCCCGTCGGCACGCTCCCCGCGCAAACCGCCGAGAGGGTTGCGCGAGGAAGCGACTTCGGTTCCGCACAAGACGATGACGCGCCTACGCGCTGACGCCGGGGAATACCCCTCCCGAGAAGTAGGTGTTGAGGATATTGCCTTTGGTGATGGGGAGGACCAAGCAGGATGGATGATCCGCGTCGTGGAAGACAGTGATCCGCGACACGCCGGCCCGCGCCAAGCTGCCGCTCGCGATCAGCTCGAGCGGGTTGGTCGGAGCGTCGTCGACGCAGCTGATTTTTAGCGCGATCCGCGATCCGGCTTTGAAGAGATTGCCGGTCTCAATCAGCTTGACGTCGAACTCGTAGATCTTTCCCGGGGTCAACGGTTCGGCTTTGGTGTGCCGATGGATCGGGTCCCACGGCTTGGACCGCTCGAGATCGAGTTCCTGATGGGAGGCCTTGAGCCAGCCCTTGGTGACCATGCGCTGCTTTCCGGCGGCGTCGATCTCGAACAGAGTGGCGACCCAGTGAATGTCGGTGTCGGTCGTCGCCGCGTAGAGCTTCAGGGCGATCGGGCCGATGACCTCGGTGTTCTCCACCATGGGCGGGGTGACAAATAAGAGGTGCTCGCGCATCCACGGGGAGTCGGCAAAGGAATCGCTGCCTTCGTAGCTCCAGTGCTCGTGCTCGTGCAGGAGCCCTTTCTCGTGCAAATAGAAAGGCGTCCATCGGGTCTCGGGCAGCGGCCAGTCGGTCGACTCCTTCCATTCGCCCGTGCCGGTGACGAAGACGCGCACGGGGGGCTCGTCCTTGATGCCCGTGTCGATGCCCTTGATCCAGTAATCGTACCAGCGGACGGCCTGGTGCTGCAGCTGGTAGAGCGGTCGGTCAAGGTAGATGGGCGGCCCAATGATCATCGTCTTCGGGCCCTTCAAGCCTTCCCAACTGCGGAACGCGGCCGGCAAGTGCATGCCCTGGCAAGCCCAATCGGCGCCGATAAAGGCGGGGATGTTGATTTTGCTGTAGTCGACGGCCCGGTCCTGCCAAAACTTGTCGCGCATGGGATGCAGCAGCATGTCCACGACAAAGGGGTTCATGCCGGATTCCGGGTTCTTGAGGATCGCGACCACCTCGGGAACCGTCTTGATGTCGTCGTCGGCGAGAAGCGCGGCGATCGCCTTGCGGTAGCCCGCCTCGCCCAGTTCCTTCTTGGTGAAGTTGTCGGGGCGGATGTTGCCGTAAATCAGCGATGTTGCCGCCCATCCGACCGACCATTTGGGAGCGACCAGGCCGCCGCGGTAAACCATGTCGCGATAGAGGTCGGTCGTAGCCCAAGGGCAGAAAATCGTTTTGAGCGACGGCGGCCTGAGCTGGGCAACGACCAGCTGCATGATGGCGAAATAGGAGACGCCGAACATGACGACGTTGCCGTCGCACCAAGGCTGCTTCGCCAGCCACTCGATGACTTCATAACAGTCCTTGGCCTCCTGAGGCCCGAAGAATTGCCACAAGCCTTCGGACTTTCCCGAGCCGCGGGTGTTGCACACGGCATGGGCGTAGCCGCGGCGCGCGAAAAAGATGGGATCGCCGCTTTCAAGCGAGGCGTTGGTCCATTCCTGGCCGGGATGGCGCCACTGCGCGGTGGAAATTGCCGA
>Ga0209415_10001628_pt1 | contig 42871 bp, 38 predicted proteins | sample PeaSoiSIISIP2007_FD_187696 | JGI IMG/M metagenome (GOLD analysis project Ga0209415, IMG submission 187696) | Peat soil microbial communities from Weissenstadt, Germany - SII-SIP-2007 (SPAdes) (version 2) | ecosystem: Environmental > Terrestrial > Soil > Wetlands > Peat | place: Germany...
GTGCGGATCACATAGTCCCTGGGGTCGGCCAAGCCTAGGAGGGAACGGGCGCGCTCGTCGAGAAGGTCGGCCGAGAGGCTGTCGTCGCGCAGGAGGCGCGCCTCGCGCTCCAGATCCTGCCGCTGGGCGTCCAGCTTCGCGAGCTCCTGGGTCTTCTCGGCGAGGATAGCGTTGCGCTCGGCGCGCTCGAGCAGGCCTCGGTCGCCGGTGAAGGCCTGGAAGCCAAAATAGAAGATGAGCCCCGCCAGAACGGCGGTCGGGATGTAGGATCTGAGCGTCCGGCGCATGGCGGCGTTAGGCTGCAGCCGCGTGCTTAATGAAGGGTTGATGCGGCCCTAGAGCCGCTTCAGCGCATCGGCGGCCGCGTAGACGGCCTGATCGCCCAGCTCTTCCTCGATGCGCAGCAGCTGGTTGTACTTCGCCAACCGGTCCGAGCGCGATAGCGACCCGGCCTTGATCTGGCCGCAGCCGGTCGCCACGGCGAGGTCGGCGATGGTCGAATCCTCGGTCTCACCCGAGCGGTGCGACATCACCGCCGTATAGGCGGCGCGATGGGCAAGCGTGATCGCATCCAGCGTCTCGGTGAGCGTGCCGATCTGGTTGACCTTGATCAGGATGGAGTTGGCGATGCCCATCTCGATCCCCTCGGCCAGGCGGTCGACGTTGGTGACGAAGAGATCGTCCCCCGTCAGCTGGAGCTTGCCGCCCAGCTTGTCGGTGAGCAGCTTCCAGCCCGCGAAGTCGTCCTCGGCCATCCCGTCTTCGATGGAAACGATGGGGAACGCAGCGGCGAGCGCGGCCAGGTAGTCGACCATGCCGGCCGCATCGAGGCTCTTCCCCTCGCCGCTGAGCTCGTACTTGCCGTCCTTGAAGAACTCGCTGGCGGCGGGGTCGAGGCCGAGGTTGAAGTCGCGCCCGGGCTTGTAGCCGGCTGTCTCGCCGGCCTTGACGATGAAGGCCAGCGCCTCCTCGGCGGACTTGAGGTTTGGGGCGAATCCGCCCTCGTCGCCGACGTTGGTGGCCTGGCCCGCCGCGTGCAGCGCCGACTTCAGGCTGTGGAAGATCTCCGAGCCCATCCTGAGCGCCTCAGCAAACGTCGGCGCGCCAGTGGGCAGGATCATGAACTCCTGGATGTCGATCGGATTGTCGGCGTGGGCGCCGCCGTTGATGATGTTCATCTGCGGCACGGGCACGAGGCAGGCGCCGACGCCGCCCACGTACTTGTAGAGCGGAAGCTGGGCCGAGACGGCGGCGGCTTTAGCGGCGGCGAGCGATACGCCGAGGATGGCGTTTGCGCCCAGCCTGCTCTTGTTCGCCGTGCCATCGAGGGCGATGAGCGTGTGGTCGATCCGCCGCTGGTCCTCGGCCTCGAAGCCGGAGAGGGCGTCGAAGATCTCTCCATTCACCGCATCGACGGCGTGCATGACGCCCTTGCCGCCATAGCGCTTGGCGTCCCCATCGCGCTTCTCGACCGCTTCGTGGGCGCCGGTCGAGGCGCCGGAGGGAACCGCGGCGCGCCCGAACGACCCGTCTTCGAGGGTCACGTCCACCTCAACGGTCGGATTGCCACGGCTGTCGAGGATCTCGCGGCCGATGATGTCGACGATTTCGGTCAAGAGGCGCTCTCGGCTGGCGCGGTCATCCCGCGGCGAGCTGTGGCTAGTCTTCCTTCGGCGTCAACACCTGCCGGCCCTTGTACATGCCGGTCTTCAGGTCGATGTGGTGCGGCCGGCGGAGCTCGCCGGTCTCCTTGTCCTCGATGAAGCTGTTGGCTTTCAGCGCGTGGTGCGAGCGGCGCATGCCGGCGCGCGAGGGAGAGACTTTGCGTTTGGGAACGGCCATGGATTGCGCTTCTTGGTCGACTTGAAGGGGGGGCAGGCGACCAGGGTCGCTCGCGTGAGCCGGCGTCTATGCCCGAAACCGCCTGCCGATTCAAGGAAGCGCAGTACTTGGCGATGTCGCTGAGCTGTTGCCAGTTCGGCGGGCCGGGATGAAGGTGCGGGCGACAGAGAGACGCGGAGGAACCGCAGTGCGGCATACGTTCGTCATGATCGCTGCGCTCGGACTCGTTCTGTCCGCCTCGCCAGCCGCAGCGATCAGCTGCTTGAACAGCAAGCCTTGCGGGAACAAGTGCATCGCGCGGGACAAGGTGTGTCAGCTCCCGCCGCCCTGCCCCAAGGGCTACTTCCAGTGCGGAAAGCGCTGCCTTCCCGACAAGGATTTCTGCGCCGTCAACTAGTGGCCTCGACCCTGCGCAGCAAGCGGCTCGGGACCACGGTCGGCCATGCCAGGTCGAGCGCGAGCCTAGCCAGCGCCTCGTCGGCCGACTCGAAGAAAATGAACGTCGAGCCCTTGCGGCCCCAATACCCCGGGACCGGCTCGACCACCCCTGGATGCGCCGCGCTCAGATTGTGCTGATCCTCGGGCGCGAGCTTCACCATCATCCGCGGATGCTCGATGTGGATGGTCGAGAAGATCTTCCCCCCCACGCGGAACGAGGGAATGCCATGGTGGCCGGCCTCCTCCGCTTCCGGAAGCATGAGCGCCAGGCGGCGGATGTCGTCTCGGGTCATCGCTTGCTCCGGCTTCCAGCGACGCGATAGCTTGCCGACATGCAAAATGACGGCAACGGCAAAATTGCGCTCGTCACCGGGGTCACCGGCCAGGACGGCGCCTACCTGTCGCAGCTGTTGTTGGACAAAGGCTACATCGTCCACGGCATCAAGCGCCGCTCGTCCTCGTTCAACACCGGACGGATCGAGCACCTCTACCAGGACCCGCACGAGCGCAATCAGCGCTTCATCCTGCACTACGGCGACATGACCGACTCGACGAACCTCATCCGGATCGTCCAGCAGGTCCAACCCGACGAGATCTACAATCTGGCCGCCCAGAGCCATGTGCAGGTGAGCTTCGAGACGCCGGAATATACGGCCAACGCCGACGCGGTCGGCACGCTCAGGCTGCTCGAGTCGATCCGCATCCTCGGGCTTGAGCGCAAGACGCGCTTCTACCAGGCCTCGACGTCGGAGTTGTACGGCAAAGTGCAGGCCTCGCCGCAGAACGAGACCACGCCCTTCTACCCGCGCAGCCCCTACGGCGCGGCAAAGCTCTATGCCTACTGGATCGTCGTGAACTACCGCGAGGCGTACGGGCTGCACGCGTCGAACGGGATCCTGTTCAACCACGAGAGTCCGCTGCGCGGCGAAACCTTCGTGACGCGCAAGATCACCCGCGCGGTCGCCGCCATCCACCACGGGCTGCAGGACAAGCTCTACCTGGGCAACCTCGACGCCAAGCGCGACTGGGGCCATGCGCGGGAGTACGTGCGCGGCATGTGGCTGATGCTGCAGCAGGACGAGCCTGACGACTACGTGCTGGCGACCGGCGAGACCACGCTGGTGCGCGATTTCGTCGCCCACGCCTTCGCCCAGACCGACATCGCCATCGAATGGCGAGGTCGAGGGGTCGAGGAACAGGGGCTGGACGCCAGGAGCGGCCGGGTGCTGGTGGAGGTCGATCCGCGCTACTTCCGCCCGACCGAGGTCGATTTGCTGATCGGCGACGCCTCGAAGGCGAAGGCCAAGCTCGGCTGGCAGTACGAGACCAACTGGCGCGCGCTCTGCGAGGAGATGGTCGCAGAGGATATGGTCGTGGTGCCGAAGGAAGAGCGGCGCAATGCCGACTGAGGCGGTGTTCCCGCTCAAGGGCAAGCGCGTGTGGGTGGCCGGCCACGGCGGCATGGTAGGCCAGGCGCTGGTGCGGCGGCTGGCGCGCGAGGACTGCGAGATTTTGACCGTAAGTCGCGCCGACCTCGACCTGAGGCGGCAAGCGTCGACGCAGGCCTGGATGGCCGACGCCCGCCCGGACGCGATCTTCCTTGCCGCCGCCAAGGTGGGCGGCATCCTGGCGAACGAAAACTATCCGGCGGAGTTCCTGCACGACAATCTGGCCATCCAGACCAATGTAATCGAAGGCGCGCGTCTGGCCGGCGTCGCCAAGCTGCTGTTCCTGGGCTCGAGCTGCATCTACCCGAAGTTTGCTCCACAGCCGATCGCCGAGGAAGCGCTGCTCACCGGGCCGCTCGAGCCCACCAACGAATGGTACGCGATCGCCAAGATCGCTGGCCTGAAGATGGCGCAGGCCTACCGACGCCAATATGGCTGCGACTTCATCGCCGCGATGCCGACCAACCTCTACGGGCCGGGCGACAACTACGATCTGGCCTCCTCGCACGCGCTGGCGGCGCTCTTGCGCAAGGCGCACGAGGCCAAGGCCAAGGGCGAGCGGACGCTGACCGTCTGGGGCACCGGCGCGCCCTTGCGCGAGTTCCTGCACGCCGATGATTGCGCCGACGCGCTCGTCTTCCTGATGACGCGCTATTCGGGCGAGGGCCACGTGAACGTCGGCACGGGCGACGAGGTCTCGATCCTCGAGCTCGCCAATATGATCGGCGCGGCGGTGGGCCTCGATGCCGAGATCGTGCACGACCTGACCAAGCCGGACGGCACGCCGCGCAAGCGGCTGGACTGCGGCAAACTCGAGGCGCTGGGGTGGCGGCGGCGCATCCCGCTGGCCGAGGGCCTGGCCGACGCCTATCGCTGGTTCCTCGAGCATCAGGCCGCGACGGCGTGAAAGCCCGGATCTGACTGATCCAAACGCGCCTTTAGGCGCTGTCACGGCGGCGTGATGGACAAATGTGCGTGGCGGTGCTTACCAGCACCTGCGACGCGAGGGCCGGCTCATGTCTTTTCAGTTCCCCGAGCGCATGAGCCCGGCGCTGCTCGCCCGCTTCGCGCGGCGGCAGTTCACACCGACCCGCGGCGACCTCGTCACCATCTTCATGATCGCAGGCATCGCGGTGCTGGTGGTGCACGGCGCGCAGCAGATGGGCCGCCCTCTGACCGCCCTGCAGATCGCGCCGGTCACGCTCGATCCGACTCGGCTGCCTGGCTATGCCCTGCTCACGGTCCTGCGCATGTTCGCGGCGCTGGCGGGCTCGCTGCTTTTCACCTTCGTGGTCGCGACGCTGGCAGCGAAAAGCCGCAAAGCCGAACTGGTGATCATTCCGGCGCTCGACATCCTGCAGTCGATACCGGTCTTCGGTTTCCTGACCTTCACGGTGACCTTTTTCATGAACCTGTTCCCCGGCAACGAGCTGGGGGCGGAGGCCGCCGCCATCTTCGCCGTCTTCACCGCCCAGGCGTGGAACATGGCGTTCAGCTTCTACCAGTCGCTGAAGACCCTCCCCGCCGACCTGGACGAGGCCGCGCGCGGGTTTGGGCTCTCGCCCTGGGGTCGCTTCTGGCGGCTCGAGCTGCCGTTCGCGACGCCGGCGCTCGTGTGGAACACGATGATGTCGATGTCCGGCGCATGGTTCTTCGTCGTGTTGTCCGAGGCGATCACGGTCGGCAACACCACCGTCACCTTGCCCGGCATCGGGTCATGGCTGGCGCTGGCGGGCGAGCGCGGCGACACCCGCGCCGTCGTCTGGGCGGTGGCGACCATGGCGGTTGTGATCTTCCTCTACGACCAGCTGCTGTTTCGCCCGATCGTCGCCTGGGCCGACAAGTTCCGCGTCGAGCAGACCGCCTCACAGGATCCGCCGAGGTCCTGGTTCTTCGAGCTCTTGAAGCGGATGCGGCTCATCCCGCGTCTCTTTCGCCCCGTGTCCCGCACGCTGACAAACCTGCCACCCCTCCCCGGGATCAGGATTCAGCCACCGCCGCCGTTCGACCCCCGCGTCTCCCGTGCGCTCGACTGGATCTGGTTCGCTGTAGTCATCGTCGCCGCGCTTGCCGGCGCCTGGCTGGTTTATCGCTATGTCAGCGAGACGCTGACGCTGCATGACGCCGTCGTCGCGTTCGGCTTGGGCCTGATCACGCTCACCCGCGTGCTGGTGCTGATCGCCATCGCCAGCCTGATCTGGGTTCCCATCGGGGTATGGATCGGCCTTCGTCCCGCCTGGACTGAGCGGGTGCAGCCGATCGCCCAGTTCCTCGCCGCCTTCCCCGCCAACGTGCTCTTCCCGATCGCCGTCGGCCTCATCGTGGCGCTGCACCTTGTGCCCAACATCTGGCTCTCGCCGCTGATGATCCTCGGCACCCAGTGGTACATCCTGTTCAACGTCATCGCCGGCGCCAGCGTCCTGCCAACCGACCTGAAGGAAGCGGCCTCGATCTTCCACGTGCGCCGCTGGCAGTGGTGGCGCCAGGTCGCCCTGCCCGGCATCTTCCCCTATTACGTTACCGGCGCCCTGACCGCCTCGGGGGGTTCCTGGAACGCGAGTGTGGTCGCCGAGGTGGTCACCTGGAACCACACAAAGATCGAAGCGGCCGGCCTCGGTTCCTATATTGCCGACGCGACGACGGCCGGCGACTATCCGCGCGTCGCCCTCGGCATCGCGGCAATGTCGGTGTTCGTCATCATCATCAACCGCACGCTCTGGCGGCCGCTCTACGGTTTCGCCGCGCGGCGCCTTCGCCTGGACTAGAGGAAAGCCCGCCATGACCGTGCTCGAGGCGCCCGCCCGCGACGACGTGAACCTGGTCGAGGTCCGCGACCTGCGCCACGTCTATGGCAAGGGCGCCGGCGCCAACCTGCTCGTGCTCGACCACGTCGACTTGACGCTGAAGCCGAACGAGATCGTGGGCCTGCTGGGCCGCTCCGGGTCAGGCAAATCGACTTTGCTGCGCGCCATCTCCGGCTTGATCCGGCCGACCGAGGGCACGGTCATGGTGCGGGACATCCCCGGCGACGACGCCGCCCACGGCGTGGCCATGGTGTTCCAGAGCTTCGCCCTGTTTCCCTGGCTGACGGTGCTGCAGAACGTCGAGCTTGGACTGGAGGCGCAAGGCATCGCACCGGATGAGCGGCGCAAGCGCGCCATTGCCGCCATCGACCTGATCGGCCTCGACGGCTTCGAGAGCGCCTATCCGAAGGAGCTCTCCGGCGGCATGCGTCAGCGGGTAGGCCTTGCCCGCGCGCTGGTCGTACAGCCCTCGGTCTTGCTGATGGACGAACCCTTCTCGGCGCTCGACGTGCTGACGGCGGAGACGCTGCGCACCGACCTTCTGGACCTCTGGTGCGAGGGCCGCATGCCGATCCGCTCGATCCTGATGGTGACGCACAACATCGAGGAGGCGGTCTTGATGTGCGACCGCATTTGCGTGTTCGCTTCCAATCCGGGCCACATCATCGCCGAGATCAAGGTCGACCTGCCGCAGCCCAGGAAGCGCCTCGATCCCGCCTTTCGCGCACTGGTCGACGACATCTACGCGCGCATGACCGCGCGTCCGACCACGGCGGCGGTCCATGCCGTCACCGGCTTTGCCGGCACCGGCATCGGCATGGCGTTGACCCATATATCGACCAACACGCTGAACGGCATGATCGAGTCGGTGTTCGCGCCGCCGAACAACGGCAAGGCCGAGCTGCCGGATCTGGCCAACGATCTGCAGCTAGAGGCCGACGAGCTGTTGCCGATCGCCGAAACGCTGCAGCTGATGCGCTTTGCGGAGATCGACGGACGCACGATCCGGCTGAGCCCCGCCGGGCGGCGTTACGCCAACGCCGACGTCGACGAGCGCAAGCAGCTGTTCGCCCAGCATCTACTGACCTACGTGCCGCTCGCCGCCCACATTCGCCGCGTGCTCGACGACCGCGCCTCGCACCAGGCACCGGCCCGGCGCTTCCGCGACGAGCTCGAGGACTTCATGAGCGAGACCTACGCCGAGGAGACGCTCGACGCGGTGATCACCTGGGGCCGCTACGCCGAGGTGTTCGCCTTCCACGAGGACGTGGACCAGTTCAACCTGGAAGATCCGGGCTGATGGTTTGGACCAAGACATGAGCATTGCAGGCGGCGTCGCAGCGACGCCGAACCTTGGCTGGATCGTCTCGCGGACGTTCGCGATCATCGGCCGGCGCTTTGCCGGCATCGGCGTCCTGACGCTGCTCCTGGTCTGCGCGCCAGATCTTGTTATCGCCTTACTGCCCGCGTCGCTGAATTCGGGATTGAACATCGCGTCGAGCGTGCTGAGCGCCTTCTACTTCGGCAGCGTCGCTCTGATCGTCTACTACGAGCTGGCCGGCGAAGCACCGATCGGAGCCCAGGCGGCGTTTTCGGCGGCCGCGGGCCGTTTCGGCGTCCTGTTTGGCGCGAACATCCTGAGCGGGCTGGCGGTGCTGGGCGGATTGATCGCCCTTATCCTGCCTGGTCTCTTCCTGATGACCGCCTGGATGCCGTTGACCGCGGTCGTGGTCGCCGAACAATTCGGCGTCACCGCGTCGCTGGGCCGTGCGTGGCGGCTGACACAAGGACACCGCTGGCTGCTCGGTGGTCTGCTAGCCCTATACGTGGCCGGAGCGGTCCTGCTCTTCAGCCTCCTGGCGCTCGTGGTCGGCCTGACGCAGGGAGCCGCTGGCCTGCAGCTCGTCGCGTCGACCCTGGTCGGCGTCTTCATTTCCAGCATCGTCTACGGAATTGGCGCGGTCGGTTCGGCGGTGGTCTACGTGACCCTTCGGCGCGCGAAGGACGGGATCGCCTCCGAGGTGGCCAGCGTCTTCGCTTAGTCCGCCAACGAAAGCGGCCTGGCGACCTCTTCAAGCGGCTTGCGCTCGGCATCGAGGCCGAGCGCGCCCTCGATCGCCGCGGCCGCCAGCATGGCGCCCGCCCCGACCAGGTAACCCACGAAGAGCTGAGGCCTCGAGCCGTTCTCGATCAGCCGCCCGAACACCGCCGGGGCGGCCACGCCGCCGATGCCGGTGCCGACCGCGTAGAACAAAGCGATGGCGACGGCCCGGATCTCGATCGGGAAGGACTCGCCCACGGTCAGGTAGCCGGCGCTCGCCGCCGCCGAGGCGAAGAAGAAGATCACCGTCCATGCCGCCGTCTGCTCGACGGCGCTGAGCAGGCCGTGCGCAAAGAGCCAGCCGGTGACCGCAAGCAAGACGCCGGAAAGCGCGTAGGTCCCTGCGATCATCAGCCGCCGGCCGAGGCTGTCGAAGAAGTGACCGAGCAACAGCGGGCCGAAGAAATTGCCGACCGCGAAGGGCAAGAGGTACCAACCGACGCCGGCTGCCGGCACGCCGTAGAACTTGGTCAGGATCAACGCGTAGGTGAAGAAGACGGCGTTGTAGCAGAAGGCTTGGCTCGCCATCAGGCTCAAGCCGACGAACGTGCGGCGCGGATAGGTCACGACCAACGTGCGGGCGATGTCGAGCCAGCCGCCTCGAACGGCCGCGGTCAGGCGGAGCGTCGGCGCGCTGTCCGGCGGCTCGAGCCGATGGCCGGCGGCGGTGAGTTGCGCTTCGATCCCGTCGACCACGGCCCGCGCCTCGGCCGACCGGCCGTGCGTCATCAACCAGCGGGGGCTCTCGGGGATGAGGCGGCGGATGGCGACGATGACGACGCCGAGCGCGGCGCCGATCAGAAAAGCCACGCGCCAGCCAATGGCGACGGGGAAGAGGCGCGGGTTCAGCACGACAAGAGAGCCCAGCGCGCCCAGCGCCGCCCCGATCCAATAGCTACCGTTGATCGTAAGGTCGGTCACGCCCCGCCGCCGGGCCGGGATCAACTCCTGTACCGCCGAATTGATCGCCGCGTACTCGCCCCCGATGCCAGCGCCGGTGAGGAAGCGGCAGGCTGCGAAAGTGGCGAAGTTCCAGGAGAGTCCGCTGGCGACCGTCGCGGCGAGATAGAGGCCGACCGTGACGAAGAAGAGTCGCCGTCGCCCGAACGCGTCGGACAGCCGTCCGAACACCACCGCGCCCAGAATGGCGCCCATCAGGTAGGCGCTCGCGGTCAGGCCGACCTGGCTCTCGCTCAAGCCCAGCGCGCGATGGTCGCCCAGCACGGCCGAGAGCGCCCCGACGAGCGTCACCTCGAGCCCGTCGAGGATCCAAGCCACGCCCAGCGCGGTGATCACCAGCCAATGGAAACGACTCCAAGGCAAGCGATCGAGCCTGGCCGGCGCGTTCGTCTCTATGATGTCTTCGTTGACCATGCCTGCGAGTGACCCAGCCGAGCTTGAGGGCAATAACGCCCACGCCAAAGGAAGGCGCCCAATGGCCGCTTCGTCCGCCACCCTCACCGTCGATGCGCGCGGCCATCGCTGTCCCGTTCCGACACTGCGTCTGCGTCGAGCGCTCGAAGCCATGCGCGCCGGCGACGTGGTGCGGCTCATCGCCGACGATCCGATCGCCCGGATCGATGCTCCCCACTTCGTGCGCGAAGCGGGTCATGAGCTTATCGAAGCGACCGAGGACGCCGGCACGCTGATTTTCGTGGTCAGGAAGGCCGCCGCGGGCGGACCAGGTGGTTGAGCCGCTTTCGTCCCGCCGGATGGGTCAGGAGCTCGATCTCTGTTGTAAGCGAGGCGCCGAAGAAGATCGCGTTCACGTTCCAGGAGAGCCAGATCAGCAGCACGATGACCGCGGCGATCGAGCCGTAGGTTGCGCCGAAGTTGGCGATCTGCGTGACGTAGACGGCGCTGGCCCACGACGCCGCGAGGGAGAGGCCGGCCGCCGCGACGCCGCCCACCGCCGCCAGGCACCATGAGACCGGCTCGCTCGACATGGCGTAGCGATAGATCAGCGTGAGCCCGATGCTGATGCCCACGGATGCCCAGGTCCACTCGTTCAAGAACAAACCCAGGTGCAAGGGCAGGTGTAGCTCCGTGCGGGCGAAGCGGAGCGCGAGGAAGAGGCCGGAGACCAGGGTCAGAAGCACGAACGCGGCCAGGAGCGCGAACAGGGCCAGGAGGTTGAAGCTCAAGAAGCCCCGCGGCGTCTCCTCGTCGTGGATGAAGGAGAGCCCGGCGAAGAGCGCCTTGAAGCTGCGATGGGCTGCGTAGACGCCAATCACGAGCGCCAGCAGGCTTTGCAGCGAGATGGCGCGGATTGGAGCCTGCGAGAGGCGCAGGAGCTCGGACTGGAAGAGGGTCAGCGCGGCGGGCGGCAGGATCTGCGCAAACGCACTGGCCTGCGCCAAAGCCTGCTCTGGCGTGAGCAGAACAGAGTAGACGCCGAGCACGATGGCCAGCGCCGGGAACACCGCCAGCATGGCGAAGAAAGAAACGCCGCCGACGTAAAGCATGACGTCGCGGCCCCACATCCGGACCAGCGTCCGCCAGAGCAGGCTCAAAAGCCTGATCCCCCAATGGCCTACGCCTTGCGCGGCCCCCTGAACGGCGGGCTGGTCCACGCCCCCGACATAGCCGCCCGCATCGCTTTGTCGACGCGAAAAAGAAGCGGCGCACCGCCACTAGGGACAGCGCGCCGCCGCCGGGACGCAGGGGAACGTCCTTCGCTCAAGGTCGGCCGCTGCCGGAGGGACAGGGAGGAACCACGGCCGACGATGCCGCCACTATGCGCGGGGCATGCTGAATCGAGCTTGAAGACGGCGCATTTTTTTCTGCGTCAGAGCGCCGCAACCGACTCCAACGCCGTTATCGTCTCGGCGTCGAAGCCCCAGTCGGCCAGGGCCTCACGGTTGTGCGCCCCGATCGCGGGCGGCGGCGCCGGTGGGCCGGAGGGTGAAGCCGAGAACCGCGGGGCCGGCGCCGGCTGCACCACCCCCTCGACGGTCACGAAAGTCTGCCGGGCGGCGTTGTGCGGGTGACTGGGCGCCTCGTCGATGCCCAAAACCGGCGCGAAACAGACGTCGGAGCCGCCCATGATCTCCTCCCACTCGTCGCGGGTGCGGGTCCTGATCACCGTGGCCAGTTTGCGCTTCAGCTCGGGCCAGTCTTCGCGGTTCATCTGCGCCTTGAACTGTGGATCGTTTATCCCCGTCTTCTCAAGTAGTAGTGCGTAAAATTGAGGCTCAATTGATCCGAGTGCGATCCACTTATCGTCCTTGCACTGATAGACGTCGTAGAACTGCGCGCCGCCATCCAGCATGTTGGCGCTGCGCCCAGTGCGCCACATACCGGAGGCGGTCATCCCGTAGAACATGGCCATCAGCGAGGCCGACCCGTCGGTCATGGCGCAGTCGACCACCTGCCCCACGCCGGTCGCCCGCGCGTGGATGATCCCGGCCAAAAGGCCGAAGGCGAGATAGAGCGCCCCACCGCCGAAATCGCCGACCAGGTTGAGCGGCGGGACGGGTTTTTCCGCCGTGCCGATCGCCGCCAGCGCGCCGGTGAGCGCGATGTAGTTGATGTCATGCCCGGCGGCTTGCGAGAGCGGGCCGGTCTGCCCCCAGCCCGTCATGCGGCCGTAGACGAGCCTCGGGTTGCGCTTGAGCGCGATCTCGGGACCGAGGCCTAGACGCTCCATCACGCCGGGCCTGAAGCCCTCGAACACCGCGTCGGCGCGCTGCATGAGCGTCAGGCAGGCTTCGACGGCCTGCGGGGTCTTCAGGTCGAGTGCGACCGAACGCCGTCCGCGGCTGGTCACGTCGAACTTTGACCCCCGGCCCGAGCCCTTGCGGTCGATGCGAACCACGTCCGCGCCGAGGTCCGACAAAAGCATGCCGCAGAACGGACCCGGCCCGATGCCGGCGAATTCGACGATCTTCAATCCCGATAAAGGCCCCTGGCCCATGCTGGCGCTCCCACCTTGGTGAGGGCCGCCGAATCGCTACCGCCTTGCGGCGCCTCTGCTATGGTGGCGGCGGGCCCTGAGTCCACGCTAGTCCAGTTGCGCGACGGCGAAAACGGCGCCGCGGCGTCAAGACGGAAGGGAAGCTGTTGTCGGTCCGAGCGCGCGTTCTGATCGTCGCCCGCGATGACGCCCTTGCGGGGCCGCTGGCCGAAGGGCTCGACCGGCTGGGCTGGCGCACGCTCACGGCGAGAGGTCCCTACGCCGCCCTGGCCGCCCTGGCCGACATGGAGATCGAAGCCGCGATCGTGGACGCCACCACGGGGCCGCAGGATGCGCCGACGCTGGCGCGGCGGCTGAAGGCGGCCTACGCACCGCGCCGCCTGCCGGTGATCGCCATCGGCGAGCCAGAACCCGGGGCGCCGACCGACAACCTCGATCTGACGCTGGCGCCGCCGCTGCATCCGGCGCAAGCCGCGCTCCGGCTCGAATCTCTCGTGCGCATGGCGATCGCCGAAGAGGAGTTCGAGCTCCGGCGGGAAACCTTCGCCGAACGCGGACGCCGGCTCGAAGTGCCGACCGAGGCGGCGAGCCCGTTGCGCATCCTGGCGGTCGGCGAGCCGGCGCCCGAGTTCCTGGCGCTGTCGAACGCCCTCGCCCGCACCGGCGCTGAGGTGGTGGGCGCGTTCACCGCCTACACCGCCTTCGACTACCTGCACGAGCGCACGTTCGATGCGGTCGCGCTCTGGGCCGGCGAGAACCAGTCGGAGGCGCTCTCGATCGCCACCGGCATGCGGCGCAATACCCGGCTCTACCACATCCCCGCCCTCCTCTACCTGCAGAGCCCGGCCCAGATCGGCGTGGCCGAGGCCTATCACCGAGGCATCTCCGACCTGGCGACCCCGGACACGCCGGCGCTGGAGACCGCCAAGCGGGTGATCGAGCTCGCCGCCGCCTATCGGCGGCAGATCGCCATCCGCCAGGCCTTGGAGAAGGCGCGAAGCTCCGGCCTGATGGACGCGGCGACCGGCCTTTTCACGCGCGACCTGTTCGCCGCCCACCTCGCGCGGCTCGTGCAAGCGAGCCGCCAGCGGCGGCGGCCGTTGTCGCTCTGCGTGCTGCGCGTCGCCGACCGGCCGGAGCTGACGCTGGCCCGCAAGGGCGGCTGGCTGGACCGGGCGACGCCGCAAATCGGCTCGATGATCGGCCGGCTGATCCGCGTCGAGGACACCGCCGCCAGGCTCGGACCAGAGGTGTTCGCCCTGGCGCTGCCGGCGACCGGCCAGGCGGCCGCGCAGGCCGCCGGCGAGCGCATCTGCGCCGTCATCGCCTGCACCGCCTTCGACGCCGGCGAGAACCGCGCGCCGTTCGTGGTCGAGTTCGACATCGGGGTCGCCGAGGTCGAGGCCGGCGAGAACGCCGCCCGCGCGCTTGAACGCGCGGCGGCGACGGCGCTGCAGCTCAAGGCCGGATAGACGCACGCATGAGCTTGAGTCCGCAGCTGATCGGCCTGCTCGTGCCGTTGGCGATCGTCATCCCGATCCTGATCCTCAGAAATTCGCGGCCGCGGCCGCTCAGGATCGAGCGGCTGTGGATCCGGCCGGCGATCTTCATAGCGATGATGGCGCTGGCGCTCACCGCTTCGGCGCCGCCGCTCGACTTCCCGAACATCGCGCTGCTGGTCGTCGCGCTCGCCATCGGCGGCGGCCTGGGTTGGCTGCGCGGCAAGTCCATGCACATCCACGTCCATCCGGAGACCCACGAGCTCAGCGCGCGCGCTTCACCACTCGGTCTGGTGTTCATCTTCGGGTTGCTCGTTGTCCGCTACGCGCTCCGCGGCGCAGCGCTCGAGAGCGCTTCGGTCGCGCATCTGTCGATCATCGCCATCGCCGACGCGTTCGTTCTCCTGGCGGTTGGGATGATGGTGGTCCAGGGGCTGGAGATGTGGCTGCGTGCGCGGCGCCTGCTCGCCGAAGCGATCGCCGCCAAGGCCGGCGCCCAGCCGCCGGCCCCGCCGCCGATGCCCACGATCATCAGTTAGGCGCTCAGGGCCTTCGCGATCAGGTCGGGCGAGGTCGCTGGGCGTGGTCGCAGCCGCGCGCCAGTTGGCCTTGAGGCGGCCTACCCCTCCGCGCCCGCCATCCGGGCGAGCTCGCTCAGGATGCGTTCAGCGGCGCCCAGGCGCTGGTCGGAGGTCTCCCATTCCCCGCGGACGAGCACCGTCTGGTCGGGGCGGATGCGCCAGGTGCTGGCGTTCTTCTGAATGTAGGCGACGAGCGCGGTCGGGTGGGCGAAGTGGTTGTCGCGGAAACTGATGGCGGCGCCCTTTGGACCCACGTCGATCTTCGCAACGTTCGCCTGCCGGCAGAGGCCCTTGATGGCGACGACCTTGAGGAGCTGGCCGGTCTCGGGCGGCAGCGGACCGAAGCGGTCGATCATTTCGGCCGCCAGCGCCTCTCGGTCCTCGGGCCTCTCGGCGTCGGAGAGACGACGGTAGAGCGCCAGCCTGACGTTCAGGTCAGGCACATAGTGGTCGGGGATGAGGACGGCCGCACCGGCGTTGATCTGCGGCGACCAGCCGCGGTCGAGCACGATCTCGCCAGCGCCGGCCTTGGCGCGCAGCTCGGCGACCGCGTCCTCCAGCATCTGCTGGTAGAGTTCAACGCCGATCTCGCGGATGTGGCCGGACTGCTCCTCGCCAAGCAGATTGCCGCCGCCGCGGATGTCGAGATCATGGCTGGCAAGCTGGAAGCCAGCGCCCAGGCTGTCCAGCGACTGCATGACGCGCAGGCGCTTTTCGGCCGAGGCGGTCAGCGCCCGGTGCTCCGGCGTCGTCAGGTAGGCGTAGGCGCGCGCCTTGGCCCGTCCGACCCGGCCGCGCAGCTGGTAGAGCTGGGCCAAGCCGAACATATCCGCGCGATAGACCACGAGTGTGTTGGCGGTCGGGATGTCGAGGCCGGACTCCACGATCGAGGTCGAGAGCAAGACGTCGTAGCGGCCGTCGTAGAAGGCGCTCATCACGTCCTCGAGCTGGGTCGGCGCCATCTGGCCATGGCCGGTCACGAACTTCACTTCCGGCACCTGCTCGCGCAGGAACTTCTGGATCTCCGGCAGGTCGCGGATGCGCGGCGCGACCACATAGGCCTGCCCGCCGCGGTACTTCTCGCGCAGCAGCGCCTCGCGGATGACGATCGGGTCGAGCGGGGTGATGTGGGTGCGCACGGCCAGGCGATCGACCGGCGGGGTGGCGATGATCGACATCTCGCGGATGCCGGAAAGCGCCATCTGCAGGGTTCGCGGGATGGGCGTGGCCGAGAGCGTCAGCACATGCACTTCGGCGCGCAGTGTCTTCAGCGCCTCCTTGTGCTTGACCCCGAAGTGCTGCTCCTCGTCGACGACCACGAGGCCGAGGTCGTGGAACTGCACCTGTTTCGACAGCACCGCGTGGGTGCCGATCACAATCTCGATCTCGCCCTTCTTCAGACCCTCGCGGGTCTTGGCCGCTTCGGCGGCCGGAACGAGGCGCGAGAGGCGGCTCACCCGCACCGGCCAGCCGTGGAAGCGCTCGGTGAAGGTCGTGAAGTGCTGGCGCGCGAGCAGCGTGGTCGGGCAGACAACCGCGACCTGCCGGCCGCTCATCGCCACCACGAAGGCGGCGCGGAGCGCGACCTCGGTCTTGCCGAAGCCCACGTCGCCGCAGACCAGTCGGTCCATGGGATGGCCGGACGCCAGATCGGTCAGCACGTCGCCGATCGTCGACAGCTGGTCGTCGGTCTCCTCGTAGGGGAAGCGGGCGCAGAACTCGTCGAACAGCCCCGCCGGCGGATCGATCTCGGGGATGGCCTTCAGCTGCCGGGCGGCGGCGATGGCGATCAGGCTCTCGGCCATCTCGCGCAGGCGTTCCTTGGCCCGCGCTTTCCGCGCCTGCCAGGCCGCGCCACCCAGCCGGTCGAGCTGCACGCCCTCGGCGTCCGAGCCGTAGCGACTGAGGAGGTCGATGTTCTCGACCGGCAGGTAGAGCTTCGACTCCTCCGCGTAGTCGATGGCCAGGCAGTCGTGCGGCGCATCCTGCACCGTCAGCGTCTGCAGGCCGGTGTAGCGGCCGATGCCGTGGTCGATGTGCACGACGAGATCGCCCGGGGCGAGCGAGGTGGCCTCGGTGATGAAGTTCTGCGCTCGCCGCCGCCGGCCAGAGCGGGCCAGGCGGTCGCCGAGGATGTCGGTCTCGGAGATGACGGCCAGGTCCGGCGTCTCGAACCCGGCGTCGAGCGGCAGGACGACCCGGAGCGGCTGACGGGCGTCCCTGCCCTGCACAGACGGCCAATCGCGCGCCAGCGCTATGTCCTTCAGGCCATGGTCGGCCAGCATGGTCCCCAGCCGCTCGGACGAGCCGTCGGACCAGGAGGCGAAGAGCACGCGCTTGCCGGCGGCGGTGAGCCGCCGCGCATGGTCGACGGTCGCTTCGAACAGGTTGGTCGTCTCGGCGGCCCGTTCGGCGGCGAAGGTGCGGCCGAGCTTGGCGCCCAGGTCGACCTTGTCGGCGGCGCCCTCGTGCTCGAATGGCGTGAACCGGCGCGACGGATGGACGGCGAGCCGCGCGTCCCACTCGACTGGGGTGAGATAGAGCGCGTCGGGCGGCAGCGGATGATGGGCCCCGCGCGCCTTGTCGGCATCGATCCGCGCCTCGAACGCGTCCGCGATCATCGCCAGGCGTTCGTCGCGTGCTGCATCGGCGAGATGGTCGAGGGCGATCAAGGCATCGGCGGGCAGGTAGTCGAACAGCGTCTCGAGCTTGGGGTAGAACAGCGGCAGGAAGTGCTCCATGCCGCCGCGCCGGCCGCCCTCGCTGACCGTCGCGAACAGCGGGTCCTCGCTCGTGGCGCCGAACGCCGAGCCGTAAGCATGGCGGAAGCGGGCGATTGAGTCGTTGTCGAGCAGCACCTCCGACACCGGCATGAGCTCGATCGAATTGAGCCGGCCGGTCGAGCGCTGCGACACCGGGTCGAAGGTGCGGATGGTCTCGAGCACATCGCCGAACAAGTCGAGGCGGACCGGCTCGTCCGCACCCGGTGGAAAGACGTCGATCACGCCGCCACGGATGGCGAACTCGCCGCGCTCGCTGACGGTCGAGGCGCGCTGGTAGCCGTTGACGGCGAGGTAGCGTTCGAGGCCGGCAAGATCGACCTCCTGCCCGGCCCGGGCGGCATACCCGGCCTCGCCCAGGATCGCGCGAGGCGGCACGCGCTGCATCAAGGCGTGGGCCGGCGTGACAAGGACGCGCGGTCCCTCGCCGTCGCCCTTGGCCAGCCGCGCCAGCGCAGCCACCCGGCGCGCGGCGATGCCCGATGACGGGCTCATGCGGTCGTAGGGCAGGCAATCCCAGGCAGGGAAGGCGATCAGCTCGGTATCCGGAGCGAAGAAGTCGAAAGCGTCGGCGAAGGCCTGAGCGCGCGCGCCGTCGCGGGCGACGAAGACCGTCAGGCCGCCCCGCGCGCGGGTCATGTCGGCGACCGCCAGCGCATCGAACCCCTCCGGGGCGCCGGTAAGCTCGAGCGCGCCTGGCGCGAACGCCACGCTGCTCAGGTCCGCGCGCTCGCGCTCGATCAGGCTCATCGGCGGAGCGCCCCGCTGACGTCGAAGGCGCGGATCTGCGCGATGAGGCCGCTGTCGATGGACGGCGGCGCAGGAACGTTGAGCACCACCCAATCCCACACGTCCTGGTCCGGCTGGTCGAGCAGGTGTTCGAAGGCGTCGACCGCGGCGGGGTCGAGGCCGGCGAGCCGCGCGTCGGCAAAGCTGCCAAGGATGAGGTCGGCCTCGCGAAACCCTCGCCGCCAGGCGCGATAGCGCAGTTTGTCGAGGCGGGCGTCAGGCATGGGAAGGCGCATATAGAACGCCCGCGCAACCGCCGCCACCTGCACTATATGCTGCGCAAGGCATGCGTCCGGAGATTCTCTTCCCGCTGTTCGCGCCGTCAGCCTCGCTGAAGGGCGTCGGGCCGAAGCTCGCGCCCACGCTGGAGCGGTTGGCGGGACCGTATGTGCGCGACGTGCTGTTCGTGAGCCCGCACAGCATCGTGCACCGCTCGCGGGCGACAACGGCCGAGGCGCGCGAGGGCGAAGCGCAGACCTTCGTCGTCGCCATCGACAAGCATTTCCCGCCCGGACGCCGCGACCTGCCGTATCGCATCCGCACGCTCGACGAGGCGGGGTTCCTGTTCCTGGTCTGGTTCCGCGGCGCCGGCGAGCACCTGGCCCTGCGGCATCCGCCCGGCGCGCGGCGCGCGGTCAGCGGCAAGGTGGAGCGGTTCCGCGACGAGATCACGATCGCCCATCCCGACTACTTCCTGCCCGCCGAGCAGGTCGACGAGATCCCGAGCTTCGAAGCCATCTACCCGGCCAGCGGCGACCTGCACGCGCGCACGGTGCGCAAGCTGGCGTTGGAGGCCCTTGCCCGCGCCCCGGAGCTGCCCGAGTGGCAGGACGCGGCCTGGATAGCCCGCCAGCGCTGGCCGGGCTGGCGCGCGGCGCTGGCGGCCATGCACGCGCCTTCGACCGACGCCGATCTGGCCCCCAGCGCGCCTGCCAGACGCAGGCTGGCCTACGACGAGCTCTTCGCCCACCAACTCGCGCTGGCGCAACGCAAAGCGGGACAGAAGGCGGCGGCGGCGCCCAGCATCCGCTCGGGCAGGCTGGCCGAGGCGGTGGAACGCGCCCTGCCCTTCCGCCTCACCGGCGCGCAGGTGCGGAGCCTGGGCGAGGTTCGCGCCGACCTCGCGTCCGGCCAGCGCATGTCGCGCCTGCTGCAGGGCGATGTGGGCGCCGGCAAGACGATGGTGGCCATGCTGGCCATGGCCGACGCCGCGCAAGCCGGACTGCAATCGGCGCTGATGGCGCCGACCGAGATCCTCGCCCGCCAGCACTTCGAGACCATCGCCGAGCCCCTGGCGGCGCAAGGGATCAAGACCGTGCTCCTGACCGGCCGCGACCGCGGCGCGCCGCGGTCCGAGAAGCTCGCGCACCTCGCCTCCGGCCAGGCGGCCGTCGCGGTCGGCACCCACGCGCTCTTCCAGGACGACGTCGCCTTCCGGTCGTTGGCGCTGACCGTGATCGACGAGCAGCACCGCTTCGGCGTCTCCGAGCGCAAACGGCTGACCGACAAGGGCGCCGGCGCCCACGTGCTGGCCATGTCGGCGACGCCGATCCCACGCACGCTGGAGCTGACGGTCTACGGCGACCTCGACATCTCACGGCTGGAGGAGAAGCCGCCTGGCCGCAAGCCGGTGGCGACGCGCGCCGCGCCGAAGACGCGGATCGGCGAGGTCGTCGAGCGGCTGCGCGCGGTGATCGCTCAGGGGGCGCAGGCCTTCTGGATCTGCCCGCTGGTCGCCGAGTCCGAGGACAGCGACCTGGCGGCGGCCGAAGCGCGCGCCGCGGCGCTGCGCCGAGTGCTGGGTCCAGAGGTCGGGCTGGTGCACGGCCAGCTGAAGCCGGCCGAGAAGGACGCGGTCATGGCCGCCTTCGCCGAGGGCCGCATCAAGCTCCTGGTCGCCACCACCGTGGTCGAGGTCGGCGTCGACGTGCCGGCCGCCTCGATCATGGTCATCGAGCAGGCCGAGCGCTTTGGCCTCGCCCAGCTGCACCAGCTGCGCGGGCGGGTCGGGCGCGGGCAGGCAGAGAGCGCCTGCGTCCTGCTCTACGACCCGCCGCTCAGCGCGCTTGCACAGTCCAGGCTGGATATCCTCAGGCGCACCGACGACGGCTTCCTGATCGCGGAGAAGGACCTCGAGCTGCGCGGCGGCGGCGATCCGCTGGGCCTGAAGCAGAGCGGCTTTCCCGCCTATCGGCTCGCCGACCCCGCCGCCCACCGCGACCTTATCGCCGTCGCCGCCGACGACGCACGCCTGCTGCTGAGCCGCGACCCCGACCTCACCAGCCCCCGCGGCCGGGCCGTCCGCACATTGCAAGCGCTCTTCGACTGGCGCCCCGACGGGGGCCAAGCGGCGGGGTAGAAGTCGTTTAACCGCTAAGGACGCGAAGTTCGCCAAGGGGGCCGCGCTCGCCCAGACGTTTGCGGATCAACACTTCGCGTCCTTAGCGTCCTTGGCGGTTAAACCGAGCATCGCAGCGCCGTCGGCGGCCTAGGCTCGCAATAGCGGGTTCGGGGTGGGTGGGGCGGTGCGGGTCAGGGTGTTGGAGTCCTTGTGCAGGAAGGGCGCCGCCTGGCCCTTGATGGTCAGCACCGTCTCCTCGTCGTAGGACCAGCGGCCGTCGTCGTGGACGGTGACCGTGATCCGGTAGGAGTCGGTGCGGAAGGCGTATTCGAGGAAGGGGCCCGAGACGATGCCGGCCTCGGTCGAGCCGCGCGTCGCCATAAGCTCGAACTGCTTTGCGTCCTTCGTCGCATGGCCGGACGCCAGCACCGCCTGCACACGAGGGATGGCGAGCGTCTGGAAGACCGTCTCGTTCGCTGCGTCCCACAGCCAATAGCCGGTCTGGTGGTGATAGGTCTCTGGCGCGTCCGGCTTGACGATGCGGGTGACGTAGTGAAGCCCGTAAAGGAGCTGTGGCCCGTTCGTCTGCGGGTCGATCGGCTGCAGCGCCATGTGCTCGATGAAGACCTGGCGCTGGGGCCCGGGGCCAGGGTTGATGTCGAGGCCCTTGGTTCCCTCCCAGACCCCGGCCATCGGCGCGAGCGGACCCAGGTTGGCCAGTGTGTCGGGATCAACGTCCCCGGGCTCGGTGAAGATGTCGTCTGGGAAGTTCTGCATCGCTTGCCCTTCCAGCCGGGAGGGGCGACCGTCAAGCTCGATCTCGAGGGTTCCATGCCAACGGTTAGCGTCAACATCGACTACAAGAGCCCTTACGCCTTCATCGCCAAGGACCTGATCTACGAGATGGCGAAGGCGACGGGCGCGACTCTCGACTGGCTGCCCTATACGCTCGACATCCCGAGCTATCGCGGCGCCGCCGAGGTGGATGACGCCGGCAAGGTCATCTGGGAGAACCGCACGCCGCACCAGTGGCGGCAGGTGCGTTACGCCTACATGGACTGCCGGCGCGAGGCGAACAAACGCGGGCTCGTGCTGCGCGGCACGCAGAAGATCTGGGACTCCTCGATTGCCGCGATCGGCCTGCTCTGGGCCAAGCGCCAGGGCGATGCGGTTCTGCGCGGCTACACCGACCGCACGTTCGAGCGCTTCTGGCGGCGCGAGCTGAATATCGAAGACCCGGCGGTCGTGCAGGGCTGCTGGCGGAAGCGGGCGCGGACGTGGCGGGCTTCACCGCTTTCCTCGTCGGCGCCGGCCGCGCCGAACACGACGCCATCAGAGCAGCGGCCGAGGATTTCGGCATCTTCGGCGTGCCCAGCTTCGTCATCGATGGCGAGCTCTTCTGGGGCAAGGAGCACCTGCCCGCCATCCGCGAGAGGCTCTTGCAGACAAGCGGCTAGAACGGGCGAGCGAGAGCGCCGCCCGAGGCAAGCGCCGCGGCGTTCGATGGAGAAGGTCCCAGCTCGGAAATGGTGGTGGTGGTGTTGGTCTGCTTTTGACGAGCGCAGGGCCCGCCGAACTGGGAACTTCTCAATCGAACGCGCGCGGTACTGAGAGGCATTAAGCCACACCCCGAGACCCGCTCAGCAAACCGCTTAGCGATGGGCGCGGAGTCGCCGGTGGGGCTCGTTTGCATTGTCGATGGCTTCGATTGGCGGCAGAGTCCCGCCCATGGCCGATGAGATCCGCGAAGGCGGCTGCAACTGCGGCGCGGTGCGGTTTCGCATCAGCAAGCCGCCGCTGACCGCCTATCTCTGCCACTGCCACCTCTGTCAGAAGCGCACCGGCAGCCCGTTTGCGATGAACGTGGTCTTCCCGGGCGATGGGCTCGAGGTCACAGCCGAAGCGCCCTTCGAACTCGCGCGTGACCTGGGCGGCGGGCTCAGGAGCGTCTCCTCCCTCTGCGGGGCTTGCGACAGCCGCCTCTGGACGCGGCGAACCGGCGCCGCAGTCGTCAACGTGCGCGGCGGGGCGCTCGACGACGCAGGCGACCTTCGTCCGGTGGCGCAGATCTGGGTCTCGAGCGGCCAGCCCTGGGCGGTGCAGGCCGACATGCTGAGCTACGACGCGCAGCCGAGCGATTTCACGCCATTCATCGCCGCATGGCGCGAACGGTCGGTCAGCGGCTGAACACGCCGACGAGCTCCACGTGCGGCGACCAGAGAAACTGGTCGACTGGCAACACCTTTCTGAGGACGAAGCCGCCGTCGACGAGCGTGCGGGCGTCGCGGGCGAAGGTGGCCGGGTTGCAGGAGACGCCGATGGCGAGCGCCACGGCCGCGCGGGCGATCTCGCGCGCCTGTTCGGCAGCCCCTGCCCGCGGCGGGTCGAAGACGACGGCGTCCAGCCGCTTCATGTCGGCCGCCAGCAGTGGGCGACGAACGAGGTCGCGCGCTTCGGTCGTGATCGGCTTGAGGCCGGACACCGAGCCGCTGGCGGCTGCCAGCGCCTTCACCGCCGCGGCAGACTGGTCGATCGCCCTGACTGCGGCGGTCTCGGCCAGCGTGAACGTCAGCGTGCCGACGCCGCAGTAGAGGTCGGCGACCTGGGATGCGGCGCCGACCGCCTCGGCGACGAACGCCGCCATCGCGGCTTCCGCAGCCGGCACGGCCTGCAGGAAGGCGCCCGGCGGCAGCGCGACCATGGCCTTCCCGAGCCGCACGATCGGTTGCCGCGCTTGGTAGAGGACCTCGCCGGCGAGGGTGACGCGGGCGAAGTCGAGCGCGGCGGCGCGCTCGGCGACGGTCATGCGCGCATCTGCCGAGAGCCCGCCCGCGCGCCGCTCGACGCCGGTCACGTCGATGTCGAGCCCAGTTTCCGTCAGGGTGACGTGCAATGTCGGGGCCGACTTCGGGTGCTCGAAAAACGGCGCGGCGAGATCGGCGAGCGCCGGCAGCGCGCCCTCGAGCTGCGGATCGGCGATCGGGCACACGCCGATCTCCACCAGACGCCACGATCGCCGCGCCTTGAACCCGACCGCGATGCGGCCGCCAAGCTTGCGCGCATGCAGGGCAAGCCTTCGCCTGGAGTGCGGCGGCGACGCGAACGGCGGCAGGATCTCCGTCTCTATACGAACCGATGCGAGCGCCGCCCTCACCTGCTCCGCCTTCCAAACGAGATAGGGCGCAAGCGCCCATTGCTGCAGCGCGCAGCCTCCGCAATCGCCGAAATGCGGGCACGGCGGCGTCACCCGCTCGGCGCTCGGCTGCAGAATCTCCGTGAACTCAGCCCGGTCGCCGGCAACGCTCGCCCGCAGCCGCTCGCCCGGCAGCGTCAGCGGCGCATAAACAGGCCCGGCCGCGACCCCATCGCCGCGAGCGCCGACACGCTCGATCAAGAGCTCGCGAACGACCTCCGGTGAGTGCTCTAGCGGCACCGAATCCTCCGCACAGCCCGCGCAAGCGGGTCCTCAGCTCTTAACCGCAGAGGGCGCAGAGGATGCGCAGAGAACGCAGAGCCTCCGCGCTCTCTGCGCGCTGACCCGCGGGCCCCGCCGGGTTCAGCGGATCTCACTCTTCCACGAACAGCTTTTTCAACTCGTTCTTGAGGATCTTACCCTGGGGGTTGCGGGGAAGAGTTTCGTGCCAGAACAGTATCTTGACGGGAACTTTGAAGGCGGCCAAACGCTCAGCCACGAAGCTTCTTAGCTCCTGTTCGGTGGCGTCAGCGCCGGGTTTCAGCGTCACGACCGCTCCCGGCTCCTCGCCGAGCTGCTTGTGCGGGATGCCAACGAGGGCTGCGTCCATCACCGCCGGGTGGTCGTAGAGCGCGTTCTCGACCTCGATGCAGTAGATGTTCTCGCCGCCGCGGATCAGCATGTCCTTGGCGCGGTCGATGATGTAGCAGAACCCCTCCTCGTCGAGGCGCGCGAGGTCGCCGGTCTTCACCCAGCCGTCGACGAAGGTCTCGGCCGTGGCTTCCGGCTTGTTCCAGTATTCGCGCACGACCTGCGGCCCGCGGCACCACAGCTCGCCCACCTCGCCGACGGCCAGCTCGCGATCCCCTTCGACGGTCACGATCTTGAGGTCGCTGACGGGCACGGGTACGCCGCAGGAATCCGGCTTGGCCTCATAGTCCTCCGCCGAGTTGCCGGTGACGCCAGCCGACGTCTCGGTCATGCCCCATCCCTGCCCGGCCGACGACTTCGGGAAGGTTTCCTTGATCTTGCGGACGAGCTCGGGCGCGGACGGCGCGCCGCCGTAGGCCACCGACTGCAGCGAGGAGAGGTCGTAGTTTTCGCGCAGCGGATGCTCGATCAACTGCCAGGCGATCGTGGGGACGCCGCCGGCCATCGTCACCTTCTCGCGCTCGATCAGCTCGAAGGCGCGGACGACATCCCAGCGGTGCATCATCACGATCTTCGCGCCGCCAATGAGCATCGGGTTCAGGATCGCGAAGCAGCCGGTGGCATGGAAGAACGGCACCGAGAGCAAGCTCGTCATCTGCGGGGCGTTCGGATCCGGCGCCGGCGGCCGCTCGCCGCGGCGCAGGAACGTGCGCGGGCCGCCGATCGCGCCGGTCAGGATGTTGGAATTGACGTTGCGGTTCGACGCGAGCGCACCTTTCGGCCGCCCGGTCGTGCCTGAGGTGTAGAAGATGGTCGCATAGTCCTCGGGGCCGATCTCGACGTCGGGCAGCGCCCAATCGGGCAGGCTGGCCCAGTCGGCGGTCGCGCCGAGCACCGACTCGAGCTTGATCACCCTCGGATCGGCCACCTCTTCGGCCTCGCGGCTGACGTAGATGCGCTTCAGGTCCGGACAGTTGTGCAGGTGCTCGGCCAGGCGCTCGAGCCGCTCGGCATCGACGATGGCGACCTTGGTTCCGGAATCGGTCAGGCCGTACTCCAGCTCAGGCCCGGTCCACCAGGCGTTCAGGGGAGTCACGATCGCGCCCAGCGCCTGGGCGGCGTAGAAGGCGACCGGCCACTCCGGCAGGTTGCGCATGGCGATGGCGACGCGATCGCCCTTCTCGACGCCCTGAGCGCGAAGCTCGTGCGCCAGCGCCGAGGTCGCGCGAAAGAAAGCCTCGAAGCTCGCGCGCTCGTCCTCGTAGACCAGGAAGATCTTGTCGCCGTGGCCGCGGCCGGCTTCGAGCACGCTGCGGAGCGTCGGCGGCGCGTTCTTCCAGGCGCGGGTCTGCACGCCCCGGATATCGAGCGTCTCCATCTCGAAAGGCATGCCCGGCGCGGTCAGCAGCGCATGCGCCTGGGCGATCGACATCGCCGGCCAGGCGGGTTTGGGCTGCTCGGCGGCTTCACTCATGGATCGTGCTCCTCCGGATGCGACTCGGGCGCTTAGATGCCCGATTGAACCACGAAGATCACGAAGAACACGAAGGAACACGAAGGGGGTGACCGCGAAACGGCGACAGGCGGGGCGCCTTCGCGCTCTTCGTGTCCTTGGCGCCCTTTGTGGTGAAAGGACCGCGCCGCAGTCGCGGCGCAGAAGGCGGATCTACCGCGGCTCTAGCCGCCCCTCTCGGATCGCGAGGACACGCTGCATGTGGGAGGCGAGGTCCATGTTGTGGGTGGCGATGAGGACGGCGACGCCGGTCGCGGTGGCAAGCTCGTAGAGGTTCTGGAACACCGCGCCGGAGGTCTCGGGATCGAGGTTGCCGGTGGGCTCGTCGGCCAACACCAGCCGGGGCTCGTTGGCCAGCGCACGGGCGATCGCCACCCGCTGCTGCTCGCCGCCGGAAAGCTGGCCGGGCTGGTGGCCCAGCCGCTCGCCTAAGCCAAGGTGGGTCAGAAGCGCCTCGGCGCGCCGGCGTGCGTTCGGGCGCGAGCGGCCGGCGATCATCTGCGGAAGCGCGACGTTGTCGAGGGCGCTGAACTCCGGCGCCAGGTGGTGGAATTGGTAGATGAAGCCGATCAGGCCCAGCCGCACGCGGCTGCGCGCGGCGTCGGCGAGCTTTGAGCAGTCGCGCCCGTCGATGACGATCTGCCCCGACGTCGGCCGCTCGAGGAGGCCTGCTGCGTGCAGCAGGCTGGACTTGCCTGAGCCCGACGGCCCGATCAGGCCTACGACCTCGCCGGGATGGACGTCGAGGTCGACGCCACGCAGCACGTGCAGCACCTTGTCGCCGGAGGGATAGTCGCGCGTGACCCCCTTGAGCCTCAGGATCGGCTCACTCAAAGCGCAACGCCTCGACCGGGTCGAGCCGGGCCGCCTGGAAGGCCGGCGGCAGGGTGGCGAGGAAGGAGGCGCCGAGCGAGAACGCCGCGACGCCGGCCACCTCCACCCAGTCGATCTTCGCCGGGATGTGGGAGAGGAAGTAGATCTCGGCATTGAACACCTGCGTGCCCGTGGCCCACTCCACGACTGCCTGGATGGTCTGGATGTTGGCGCAGAACAGCAGGCCGAGCAGCAGGCCCGCGGCGGTGCCGAGCCCGCCGATCATCGCGCCGGCCAGGAAAAAGATGCGCAGGATCGCCCCCTGCCCCGCTCCCAGCGTCCGCAGCACCGCGATATCGCGCCCCTTGTTCTTCACCAGCATGATCAGGCACGAGATGATGTTGGCCGCGGCGATCAGCACGAGAAGGCCCATGATCAGGGTCATGGTCGTGCGCTCGACCTCCAGCGCGTTGAAATAGGCCTGTTCCTGGTCGCGCCAGTCGCTGACCACGCCGTCAGGCCCGGCCGCGCGCTGGATGGTCGGCCGCATGTCCTCGGTGCGGTCGGGGTCGTCGACCATGATCTGGATCGAATCCACCGCGTTGCCACGCCCGAAGAAGAGCTGCGCCTGGGCGAGCGGCATATAGATGAAGGACTCGTCGTACTGGCTCATGCCGACGCTGAAGGTCCCGGCGACGGTGTAGGCCTTGCTGACCGGCGCCGAGCCCAGCACGGTCGCGCCCGCCGACGGCGAGGTCAGAACCAGCGTGTCGCCCGGCTCCACCCCCATCGCCGCCGCCAGCCGGTCGCCGACCAAGATGAGATCGCCGCCGTCGTCGCCCCGGCCGAACCCCTGCAGCGAGCCGGACTTGATGTTGCCAGCGATGAACGGGGTCGCGCGCACGTCCTGAGGCGTCATCCCGCGCACGATTGCGCCGGATGACTGGCCGCGCCCCTGCACCAGCGCCTGCGCATCGATGATCGGCGCGGCCTCCACGACGCCGGGGACGGCGCGGATGCGCGCGAGCGCCAGATCGAGCTCGGGCTCGGCTGTCACCATGCCGGTCACGTGCATATGCCCGTTGAAGCCGAGGATGCGGTCCAAGAGCTCGCTCCTGAACCCGTTCATCACCGACATGACGATGATCAGGATCGCCACCGCCAGCATGATGAGGATGAAGGAGATGGTGGAGATCAGCGCCACCCCGCCGTCCTTTCGCCGGGCGCGCAAGTAGCGGAGAGCGACGGAGCGCTCCCAGAAGCTGAACGGCCCGGCGGGCTTTGCCTCGGCGGTCATCCGATGCCCGGTCCGCCGCCGGTCAGGCTGGGCAGGGTGATCAAGTGGAAGAAGACGGTGAGCCAGATGACGACCAGCGGGATTACCGCGACCCAGGTCGCGGTCCGCGCTTTGCGCCAGATCTTGGGCTCGAGCGGCGCACCAGGATCGCCGCCGTCGCCGTGATCGATGCCGGCCTCGGAATGGCTGACCGTGCCCATCGGCAAGATGGCCAGAAAGACGATCCACCAGAGGGTGAGATAGACGACGAAGGTGAGGCCCGGACCCATCAGTGCGCCGCGGTCGGCTCCTGCATCAGCTCGACCAGCACCCCGCCCATGTCCTTCGGGTGCACGAAGATCACCGGCACGCCGTGGGCGCCGATGCGCGGCTCGCCGGTTCCGAGCACGGTCGCGCCCTTCGCACGCATCTCGTCGCGCGCCGCGACGATGTCGGGCACCTCGAAGCAGACATGGTGCTGGCCGCCGCGCGGATTGCGCTCGAGGAACTGCGTGATTGGCGAGTTGTCGCCGTACGGCTCGATGAGCTCGATCTGGGCGTTGGGCAGGTTGACGAAGCTCACCCACACCCCCTGCTCAGGCAGGGCGCGCTTTTCGGTGATGTCGGTGACCCCGAACACCTCGCGATAGAGCTTCCACGAGTCTTCGATGGAGGGGGTGGCGACGCCGACGTGATTCAGTTTGCCGATCATGGGCGCGTGGGTAGCACCGCCGGGCCGCCGAATGAAGGCGGGCGGCGATTCAGCCCCTAAGCGCAGCCGCGACCGCCGCGACCGCGCGTTCGACGTCGCGGTCGGTCGTGCGCCAGTTGCAGACGCTGATGCGCATGGCGCGACGGCCCTGCCAGACTGTCCCGCTGAAGTAGGCTTCGCCGCTCGCGTTCACCGCATCGATCACCGCCAGCGTTTGGCGATCGTGAGCGTCGTCGTCGCTGGCGCGCGGATCTGGAAAGCGAACCATCGCCTGGTTCAGGATCGCGGGCGCGACCAGCTCTGCGCCCGGCAGGGCCGCGATCCCTTCCGCCATCGTCGCCGCTTGCCGGCAGCAGCGGTCGATCATGTCGGCGACCCCTTTCCGGCCGAGTTCGCGGAGCGCGGCATAGACAGCGTGGCCGCGGGCGCGGCGGGTCCAGTCAGGCGTCCAATCGATGGCGTCGCGCAGCTCGCCGCTGGTGTCGATGTAGCTCGCGCTCTGGGTCATCGCGGCCCGGTGCGCCACAGCGTCGCGTACGATGGCGACGCCGATGTCCTTCGGGGTGTTCAGCCACTTGTGCGCATCGGTGGCCCAGGAGTCAGCCAGGTCGACGCCCTCGGTCAGCGCGCGGTGCTCCCGGCTCGCTCGCGCCCAGAGCCCGAAGGCGCCGTCGACATGCACCCAAGTCCCGGCGGCCCTAGCGATGGGGATGAGCCGCGTGAAGTCGTCGAAGGCGCCGAGATTCAAATCGCCGGCGTTCAATAGCACGATCGTCGGCCCGCCGCCGTCCGCCAGAGCCTGCTCTAGCGTCGAGCGGCCGAGCCGCCCGTCCCGCGTCGGAAGCGACCGCAAGGACCCCGCGCCCAAACCGAGAAACCGCAGCGCCCTGACGGCCGAGCCGTGGCGCTGGTCGTTCGCCAGCACCCGGATCGGCGGCGCACCGAACAGCCCCTGCTCCTCGACGTCCCAGCCTTCGCGGGCGAGCAACGCGTGGCGGGCCGCCGCGAGGCCAGTGACATGCGCCATCTGGCAGCCGGTCGTGAACGCGAACGACGCCTCGCGCGGCAGGTCGAGCACCTCCTTGATCCAGGCGCCGGCGACCTCCTCGACGGCCGCGCCGGCTGGCCCGCTGGCGGCGATCGTCGTGTTCTCGTCCCAGGTCGACGTCAGCCAGTCGGCGCCGAGCGCCGACGGCAGCGCGCCGCCGATGACCCAGCCGAAGAAGCGGCCGCCGGCCGAGCCGACGTGACCGCCTTCGGTCGCCGCGACGAGGTCGTCGATCACCCTTGCCGCCGGCGTTCCGGTCTCGGGAAGCGGCGCGGCCAGGCGGGTGCGCAACGTTGCAGCCGATGTCGTTGCGCTGACCGACTGTGCGTCGAGCCCGGCGAGATAGGTCAGGGCATGGTGGTAGGCCCGCTCAAGGGCGTCAGTCTCTGCGCTCACGCTCAACTCCAGGCAAACAGGCTTGTCCGACAAGCTTGTGCGGCCTTGCGAGCGGGTCGTCTCGCGGTTTTCGGACGCAGCAGGACAATGGGGCGGGCTTGTTCCGCCTTGCGAGGCGGCGACTGGCGATGCAAACTCGCTGCACCGTCCGAGGAGCGGCTTTGCCGTGTGGGACCGAATTCGTAGCGCCTAGCGACGCCCGAGCCGGTTCGCCCGACTCGCCCCACAACGTCGCTCCTCGGTTATCCCATGCCGTTCTTCACCAATGACGCGGTCAATCGCGTCAATCTGCACTCCGGCGTCCGCGCGCTCGCGGTCGGCGCCGGGGGCGTCTTCTTCTTCGCCTTCCTGTTGCGCGCCGGCGTCTCAGTCCCGATGACGCTGCTCGCCGAGGCGGCGATCGTCGGCGGCCGCTTTTGCGTGCGCCCGCTGCTGATCTGGCCGGCGAGGCGGTTCGGCGTCAGGCCGATGCTGATCGTCGGTACGATCGGCCTTGCCGTCGAATACCCGGTGCTGGCCGAGGTGCAGGGCGTGGGCCCGATGCTGGCCGTGCTCTGTGTCGTCTCGGCCATCTCCGACATGGTCTACTGGGTCGCCTACAACGCCTATTTCGCGCAGATCGGGGACGCCGAGCATCGCGGCAGCCAGATCGGCGTGCGCGAGGCGTTGACGGCGGCGATCGGCATCGTCGCGCCGCTGATGGGCGCGGCGGCCCTGATCACGTTCGGCCCGCGCTGGGCGTTCGGCGCTGTCGGCATCGTGCAGCTCCTGGCGGTGCTGCCGCTGATCGGCGCGCCGAATGTCGCGGTTGCGCCGGAGGCGCCGGGCGCCTACCGCGCGGCGCGGGTGGCCGGCGCGCTACTGGCCGCCGATGGCTGGTTCGACGCGAGCTACGTCTTCATCTGGCAGATCGCGCTCTTCGTGACCCTGCACCAGAGCTTTGCGGCCTATGGCGGGGCGATGGCGCTGGCGGGCGCGGTTGGCGCGGTCTGCGCGCTGGTGTTCGGACGCCACATCGACCTCGGCGGCGGACGCCGGGCGGTGGCCGCGACCTACGGCCTCGCAACGCTCATCGTCGTCTCGCGCGCGGCCAGCATCGGGTTGCCGTGGCTCGCCGTCGGGGCGAACGCGCTTGGCGCGCTGCTCATCCCGCTGCTGTCGCCGACGCTGGGGACCGTGACCTACAACCTGGCCAAGGCCTCGCCCTGCAGCTTCCGCTTCCACATGACGACCGAGGGCGGCTGGGACGTGGGCTGCTTCTTCGCCTGCCTCTCGGCCGCCGCCATCGTCGCCGCCGGCGGCTCGCTGGCCATCCCGATCCTCCTGGCCCTCCCCGCCGTCGCCGCTTCAGCCTGGATCCTCTGGCGGCACTACTCCGGCGCGCGGGTCATGTTGGCCGCTTGATCGACCGACGCCGCGAAGCGGCATGGTCGATTTCGACCACCAAGCACACCAAGGGTTCTGACTAACCGCGGCTGCACCCTCTCAGAACCCTTGGTGTGCTTGGTGTGCTTGGTGTGCTTGGTGGTTGGTCAGGCGGTCGCCGTCGTCTTCATGCGCGCAATGCGTTCGTCGCGGAGTTGGGTGCGGCGGACCTTGCCAGCGTCGTCGCGGATGTTCTCAGGCACGAACTCGTAGGTGCGGGGCTGCTTGTAGGTGACCAGCATGTCGCGCAGGTGCTCGCGCAGCGCCGCCTCGGTCAGGCCCTCGCGCGGCTGGACGATGGCGTGCAAGGTCGCGCCCATCTCCTCGTCGGGCAGGCCGACGACCGCGCTCGACTGCACCAGCGGATGCTCGTCCAGCGCCGCTTCGATCTCGGCCGGATAGATGTTGGAGCCGCCGACCAGGATCATGTCGGTGCGCCGGTCGGCGAGGTAGAGATAGCCGTCCGCATCGAACGAGCCGATGTCGCCCAGGCTCTCCCAGCCGTCTGGCAAGGTGCGCGCCTCGGCGCCCCGATACTGGTAGGAGGGCGGGAACTCGGGCGGGCGGCGCAGGTAGACCTCGCCGATCTCGCCGGGCGGCAGCCGGTTTCCGTCAGCGTCGAAGGCGGCCATTTCGCCGAACGCCACCTTGCCGACCGAGCCGCGATGCTCGAGCCACTCGGCGCCGGTGATGATGGTCGCGGCCTGCGCCTCGGTGCCGGCGTAGAGCTCCATGATCACGTCCGGGCCGAGCCAATCGATCCAGGACTCCTTCAGCCACGGCGGGCACGGCGCAGCCATGTGCCAGACGGTCTGGAGCGAGGTGACGTCGTAGCCTTCGCGCACCCCCTCGGGGAGCCGCCAGATGCGGCTCATCATCGTGGGCACGACGTAGAGCCAGCTCGCGCGGTGCTGCTGGACGGCGGTCAGCGTCTTCTCGGCGTCGAAGCGAGGCAGGATGACGAGATGGGCGCCGAGGTTCAGGCCCGTGACCGCGCAGGTGAAGGGGCCGTTGTGATAGAGCGGGCCTGGCATGACCATCACGTCCTCACTCGTCAGCCGATAGCCGCCTGTCGCGCCCGCGGGACTGCGCAGGACAACTCCGGGCTGGCCGGCCAGGATCAGCTTCGGCCGGCCGGTCGAGCCGCCGGAGGTCGGGGCCTTGAAGATGGGCGGGACGCGGTCCTCGACCCGGCTGTCGTCGCCCGACAGGGCAAGCAGCGCGTCGACGTCGTAGCGCGGGCGGCTGCTCTCGATGGTCTCGCCGGCGATCAGGATCGGCGTTTCGGCGAGCGCCATGACCGCTTCCGCCTCGTGGGCGGGCAGGCGCCAGGAGATCGGCTGCGGCGTCGCCCCGACCTTCCAGATTCCATAGACCGCCTCGAAATAGTCGACGCTGTTTTGCAGGCCGACCGTGACCAGGTCGCCCTGCTTGACGCCGAGGCTCTCGAGCGCCCGCGCAATCCGGTTGGTGCGCCGGTCGAGCTCGGCCCAGGTGACGGTGCGATGCTCATCGGTGATCGCCGGCCGCTCCGGCCGCTCCCGCGCGAGCTCCGAAAGCCGCGCGCCAATCGAAATCGGTCCGTCCATAAAAGAGGTCCTGAAATCCCTGCGACCGCCAAGGCGCGCGGCCCGCAATTCCTTTCATAGGAAGGTCCGCCGCCGCAAGCGCGTGGCGCCTACACCCGCATCACCGTCGCGGTGACGATGGGGCGGCGCTCCCAGATGCGGAAGGCGGTGCGCTTGAGGGTGCGCATCAGGGCCTGTTCGACCAGGTGGTCGTCCTCACGTTCGTAGTCGTTCAAGCCGCGGATTGCCTGTTCGGCGGCGTCGGCCAGGTCGTCGAGCGCTTGGTCGAGGGGCGTCGCCTCGTCGCCGGGCAGGCCGATCGCGTTCACCTGCGGGCCCGAGGCAATGCGGCCGTCATCGTCGAGGACGACGGCGACGGTCAGCACGCCGGAGTGGGACGCGTGCCGGCGCTCGCGCAACGCCTCGCCGTTCTCGACCGTGAGCACGCCGCCGTCGACGTAGAGGCGGCCCGAGGGGACCTCATCGATGATCTCCGCGCGGCCGGGCGCGAGGCGCACCATCTCGCCGTTCCGGGGCGCCACGGTCTGCGGCACCTGCAGGTCATGGGCGAGCGCGGCGTGCTCGAGCAGATGCCGCCGCTCCCCGTGGGTGGGGATGGCGATCTGCGGCCTGGCCCAGCTGTACATCTCGGTCAGGTCGTCGCGGCACGGGTGGCCGGAAACGTGGATTCCCGGGTGATCACGCTCCGTGTACAGACGAATCCCACGATCGGCGAGCTTGTTCTGCAGATTGCGGATGGGAACCTCGTTCCCCGGGATGATGCGCGAGGAGAAGATGCAGTGGTCGCCGGCGCCCAGCTTGACGTGCGGGTGCGTACCGTCGGCGATGCGCGAGAGCGCCGCGCGCGGCTCGCCCTGGCTGCCGGTGCAGAGGTAGAGGATGTCCTCGTCGCCGAAGCGGCCGGCCTCGTTATCGCTGAGGAACGGCGGCAGGCCCTTCAGGAGCCCGACCGATTGGGCGGCGGCCGCCATGCGCAGCATCGAGCGTCCGACCAGGCAGGCGCGGCGGCCGTTCGCCAGGCCGGCGCGGATGGTGGAGTCCATGCGCGCGACGTTGGAGGCGAAGCAGGCGACGGCGATCTTGCCGTGCAGGGAGCCGATCAGCCGGTTCAGCGTTTCGCGCACGTCGGCCTCGGATCCCGCGGTCCCGTCGACGAAGACGTTGGTGGAATCGCAGACCATGGCCAGCACGCCTTCGTCGCCCAGGCGACGGATGGCGTCCTCGTCGGTCACGCCGCCCAGCAGCGGATCGGGGTCGATCTTCCAGTCGCCGGTGTGCAGCACGACGCCGAGCGGGGTGCGGATCGCCAGCCCGTTCGGCTCGGGGATGGAGTGGGTAAGCGTGATCAGCGTGAGGTCGAACGGGCCGAGCTTGATCGACCCGTTCAGCGGCACCTCGGTGATCTTCGCTTTGTCGAGCACGCCGCGCTCGCGCATCTTCTCGCGCAGCAAAAAGGCGGTGAACGGGGTGGCGTAGATTGGCGCGCCGAGCCTCGGCCAGAGCCAGCCCATGGCCCCGATGTGGTCCTCGTGCGCGTGGGTGAGCACCACGCCAAGGATGTCGTCGGCGCATTCCTCGATGAAGGCGGGATCCGGCATGATGATCTCGACGCCCGGGGTGGTGTCGTCGCCAAAGGTCACGCCAACGTCGACGATGATCCACTTGCGGTCATGGGCAGGCCCGTAACCGTAGCAGTTGAAGTTCATCCCGATCTCGTTCGACCCGCCCAGGGGCAGAAAGACGAGCTCGTCGTTGGCATTGGCCGTCATGCGGCCGGCCGGCCCTTGTTGCGCCGGTAGATCTCCAGAAGGCCGCGGATGGTGACGTCGTGGTCGAAGACGTCGATGGCGTCGGTGTCGCCCTCGAACAGCGAGGCGATGCCGCCGGTGCCGACGACGGTGAGCGGTTTGCCCCGCTCCTCCCTGATCCGCCGCACGAGCCCCTCGATCATCGAGATGTAGCCCCAAAAGACGCCGGACTGCATGGCCTCGACCGTGTCGTGGCCCACCACGTGGTTGCTCTCCGGGCGGCGGATCGCCACGCGCGGCAGCTTGGCCGCCGCATCGTGCAACGCCTGCATGGAGAGATTGATCCCCGGCGCTATCACGCCGCCCTCGAAGCCGCCGTCGGCGGCGACGACGTCGAAGGTGGTCGCCGTGCCGGAGTCGACCACAATCAGGTCGCCCGGGTAGGCGACATGGGCGCCGATGGCGTTCACCAGCCGGTCGGCGCCGGCCTCCGACGGCTTGTCGATGCGCACCTGGATACCGAGATCGACGTTCTCGCCGACGACCAGCGGCTCGGTGTGCAGGTAGCGCCGCGCGAGGTTCCTGAGGTTGAACACCGACTGCGGCACGACGCTGGAGACGATGCAGGCGTCGAGGTCCTTCATCGACAGGTCGCGCATGGCGAGGAGCTGGGCGAGCCAGACGGCGTATTCGTCCGCGGTGCGGGTGGATTCTGTCGCCGCGCGCCACTGGGCGGTCCACTCGTCGCCGTCGTGCACGGCGAAGAGCGTGTTGGTGTTGCCCTGCTCGATGGCGAGCAGCATGGCTCAGGCCGCCCCGAAGAAGACGTCGCCGGCGGTGATGCGGCGAAGGCGTCCGTCGCGCAGGCGAAGGCGAAGCGCGCCGTCGCCGTCCAGGCCCTCGGCGACGCCCTCGATTTCCTCGCCGGGCAGCCGGGCGGTGCAGGTCTCGCCAAGCCCGTAGGCGCGCTCGGTCCAGGCTTCGGCGATGGGCGGAAAGCCACGCGCGTCCCAGCGCAATAGCCACTCGGAGAACGCCGCGGCCAGGCCCTCCAGGGCGGCGAGCGGCTCCGGCGGCGGCGTCTGGGCTTCATGCGCCACGGTGGTGGCAGGCCGGTCGGCGGCTGCCGGGGCGCTGGCCAGATTGACGCCGATGCCGATGGCGAGCCAGAGGCCGCCCTCCTCCCGCGCGCCGGACTCCACCAGGATGCCGGCAAGCTTGCGGCCCGAGACCATCACGTCGTTCGGCCATTTCAGCTTCACCCGCTCGGCCGGCAGGTAGGCGCTGGCCAGGTCGGCGACGGCGAGGGCGGCGACGAAGGAGACCTGCGCGGCCTCGGCCGCAGGGCGGTCGGTGACCATAAGCAGGGTCGCCGCCAGGTTGCCGGCCCCGGTCTCCCAGCTCCGCCCGCGCCGGCCGCGGCCGGCCGTCTGCCGGGTCGCGGTGATCCAGACGGGACCCGCCTCGCCGGCTTCGGCGCGCCGGCGCGCCTCCGCGTTGGTGGAATCGACGACGTCGAACGCCAGTATGCGCGGCGCGGTGCGGATCGACGTCATGGGATTGAGCTTAGCCCAGCCCGAAGGCGGATGCAGCCGACTTCGCCAATGGATCAAGACCGATCAGCGCGACGAGCACGACCGGGAAGGAGAAGAGCGCCGCCGCAAAGGCGACCCCGCGGGCGTCGGCGGGGCCTGCGTCGACCGCGCCGCCCGGCGGATCGAACCACATCACCTTGACCAGGCGCAGGTAGTAGAAGGCCGCGACCACGCTGGAGACCAGGCCGACCACGGCGACCCAGCCGTAACCGGCGTCGATGATCGCCTTGAACACATAGACCTTGGCCCAGAAGCCGGAGAACGGCGGAAAGCCGATGGCCGAGACGGCGAACGCAGTCATGGCCAGCGCCATGCCCGGCCGCTCACGCATCAGGCCGGCCATGTCGTCCATGGTCTCCATCGGCTTGCCGTCGCGGTTCAGCGCCATGAGGCAGGCGAAGAAACCGGTCACGTCGATCATGTAGAGGACCATGAAGACGAGCATGGCCTGCACGCCTTCCTGGGTGCCGGCCGAGAGGCCGACGAGCGCGTAGCCGATGTTGGCGATCGAGGAATAGGCCCAGAGACGCTTGAGGTTCTTCTGCACGAGGCCCGCGAACGCGCCCAGCAGCATGGAGATGACGGCGATAACGATCAGCACCTGCCGCCATTGATCGGCGGCGCCCGGGAAGGCGTCGGCGAGCGCGCGCGCGAACAGGACCATGGCCGCGAGCTTGGGCGCCGCGGCGAAGAAGGCCACGACCGGCGTCGGCGCGCCCTCGTAGACGTCGGGGATCCACATATGGAACGGCGCGGCCGAGACCTTGAACGCCAGCCCGCAGATCAGGAAGACGAGGCCGAAGAGCACCCCGTTCGCCGCGCCCGCGTGGGCCGCGACGGCGATATCGGCGAACTTCACCGAGCCAGCAAAGCCGTAGATCAGCGAGGCGCCGTAGAGCAAAAGCCCCGACGAAAGCGCGCCGAGCACGAAGTACTTCAGCGCCGCCTCCGAGGCCTTGGCGTCATCGCGGCGGAAGGCGGCGAGCACGTAAGCGGCGAGCGACTGGAGCTCGACGCCGACGTAGAGCGAGATCAGGTCGCCGGATGAGGCCATGATCCCCATGCCGAGCGCCGAGAGCAGGATCAGGATCGGATACTCGAACTGCCGCGCCTTGAGCCGCCCGAGCCAGCCGGAGCCTAGGAACAGCGCAACCGCCGTCGCCAGATAGATCGCCACCTTGGCGAACGCCGCGGCCTGGTCGGCGACGAAGCCGCCGGCGAACGCGGTTCCGAGCGGGCCGATGGCGGCGAGCACGGCGGCGACGATGAGCGCAGCTCCCGACGCGACCCAGACCGCGACGGCGCTTGGGCGCAGCATCGCGCCCACGAGCAGGAGCGCGAGCGCGCTGATGGCCAGGAAGAGCTCCGGCAGCGCAAGCATCATGGCGTTTGCGAGGTTCATCGCCTGATCACCCGCCGCCGAACAGCTGGTAGAGGGCGACGTACTTCGCGGCCGAGGCCATGGTCAGATTCAGCACGAGCCAGGGCGCAAGGCCGAGCGCGACCGTGCCAATGATCAGTGGGGTGAAGATCGCCGTCTCGCGCGGCTCGAGGTCGGTGATCGTCTCGAGCTTCGGATTGGTCAGCGGGTCGAACATCATCCGCCGATAGAGGGTGAGCGCGTAGGTGGCCGAGAGGATGACACCGGTTGCGGCGAAGATCGCCGTCCAGGTCGAGGCGCGATAGACGCCCACAAGGCTCAGGATCTCGCCAACGAACCCCGACGTGCCGGGCAATCCGACGTTGCCGAGCGAGAACAGCATGAAGACCGCGGCGTACCACGGCATCCTTGCCGTCAGGCCGCCATAGAAGGCGATCTCGCGCGTGTGCATCCGGTCGTAGACGACGCCGACGCAAAGGAAGAGCGCGCCACTGATCAGCCCGTGGCTGAGCATCTGGAATATGGCGCCCTGTTCGCCCTGCAGGGTCCCCGAGAAGATGCCCATGGTCACGAAGCCCATGTGGGCGACGGACGAATAGGCAATCAGCTTCTTCACGTCGGTCTGCCGGAACGCGACCAGCGAGGTGTAGACGATCGCCACCACCGAAAGCGCGAACATCAAGGGCGCGAAGGTGTGCGACGCGTTCGGGAACATCGGCACCGAGAAGCGCAGGAAGCCGTAGCCGCCCATCTTCAGAAGGATGCCGGCCAGGATGACCGAGCCCGCCGTCGGCGCCTCCACGTGCGCATCCGGGAGCCATGTGTGCACCGGCCACATCGGCAGCTTGACCGCGAACGAGGCAAGGAAGGCGAGCCAGAGGACGACCTGCAGCTTCGGATCGAAGTGGTAGGTCAAAAGATCCGGGATCGAGCTCGTGTGCGTGATCCCGATCATGGCCAGGATCGCCGCCAGCATCAGGACCGAGCCCAAGAGCGTGTAGAGGAAGAACTTGTAGGCGGCGTAGACCCGGCGCTGGCCGCCCCAGACCCCGATGATCAGGAACATCGGCATCAGCTGACCCTCGAAGAACAGATAGAAGACGATCAGGTCGAGGGCGCAGAAGACCCCGATCATCAGGGTCTCGAGCACCAGGAACGCGATCATGTACTCGAGCACGCGCTCCTTGATCGACGTCCAGCTGGCCGCGATGCAGAGCGGGAGCAAAAACGCGGTCAACAGCACGAAGAGCACCGAAAGGCCGTCGACGCCCATGCGATAACGGAAGCCGGCAAACCAGGGCTGGTTCTCCACCATCTGGAAGCCGGCCTGGTGGGCGTCGAAGCTGGCGACGACCACAATCGAGAGCGCGAAGGTCGCCAGCGTGGTGACCAGCGCGATCCAGCGCGCGGCGCGCGCGGCCGCCTCCTCCTGGCCCTCACGGCCGAACAGCCGAATGAGCAGGATCGCGGCGACGCCGATCAGCGGCGAGAAGGTGGTGAGGCTGAGGATGCCGCTCATCTCGTCCTCACCGCGACCAGGCGTAGAGGGCGAACGAGAGCAGGCCGGCGACGCCGAGCAGCATCACGAACGCATAGTGGTAGACGTAGCCGCTCTGGAAGCGGCCGACGCGGATGCCCAGCCGGTTGGAGAGCCAGGCGACGCCGTCAGGCCCGAGCCCGTCGATGATCCGCTGGTCGCCGCCCTTCCAGAGCAGGTCTCCGAGCGCCTTCGCGCCGCGGACGAAGACCAGGTCATAGAGCTCGTCGAAGAACCACTTGTTGTAGATGAAGACGTAGAGCGGCCCGCGACGGGCGGCCAGCCGCGCGGCCATGCCCTCGTTCAGGATGTACATGTAGGCGGCGACCAGGAAGCCCGCGGCGGTCACGGTCAGCGGCGCCCAGACCACCCAGGCCGGCAGCGTATGGATCTGATCGAGCACGTGGTTCGTCGGACCGACGAAGATCGCGCCGCGCCAGAAGTCGCTCCGGCGCTCGCCGATGAACTGCTCCACGAACAGGTAACCGGCGGCCGCCGCGCCGATGGCCAGGATCACGAGCGGGAAACGGATCGACCAGCTGGGTTCGTGCGGATCGAGGTCGTGGGCGCCCAGCCCATGAGCGTCGTGCTCGAGCGGCTCGTCGTGGGTCTCGCCGTGTTCGGCCTGGACGTGGGCACCCCAATGCGGGGTCCCGTGGAACGTCATGAAGATCAGCCGCCACGAGTAAAAGGACGTCAGGCCCGCGGCGAGCACGCCGATCAGGAAGCCGAACGCGCCGACGCCGGAGCCCGAGCGCATCGCCGCGTACGCCGCGTTGATGATCGCGTCCTTCGAATAGAAGCCGGCAAAGCCGATATCGACACCCGGCAGGCCGAAGCCGGTGATGGCCAGCGTGCCGATCAGGATCACCGCGTAGGTGAGCGGCAGCTTGCGCCAGAGCCCGCCCATCGCCCGCATATCCTGCTCGTGGTGCATGGCGGTGATGACACTGCCGGCGGCGAGGAACAGCAGCGCCTTGAAGAAGGCGTGCGTGAAGAGGTGGAACATCGCCGCCTGGTAGGCGCCGACGCCGGCGGCGATGAACATGTAGCCGAGCTGCGAGCAGGTCGAATATGCGATCACCCGCTTGATGTCGTTCTGGGCAAGGCCCACCGTCGCGGCGAACAGCGCCGTTACCGCGCCGACAACGGTCACGATCGCGCGGGCGACCGGCGCAAATTCGAACATCGGCGAGAGCAGGCAGACCATGTAGACGCCCGCCGTGACCATGGTCGCGGCATGGATCAGGGCCGAGACGGGGGTTGGCCCCTCCATGGCGTCGGGCAGCCAGGTGTGGAGGAAGAACTGCGCCGACTTGCCCATGGCGCCGACGAAGAGCAGCGCGCAGGCGAGGTCGATGCCGCTCCAGTTCTGGCCGGCGAAGGTCCAGACTTGGCTTGCGTGCGCGGCGACGGCCGGAAAGACGTCGGCGAAGCGGATCGAACCGAACATCCAGAACGTGGTGATGATGCCGAGCACGAAGCCGAAATCGCCGATGCGGTTGACGATGAAGGCCTTGATGGCGGCGGACGACGCGGTGGGTTTTTTGTACCAGAAGCCGATGAGCAGGTAGCTCGCCAGGCCCACGCCCTCCCAGCCGAAGAACAGCTGCATGAAGTCGGCGGCCGTCACCAGCGCCAGCATGGCGAAGGTGAAGAAGGACAAGTAGGCGAAGAAGCGCGGCTTGGAGTCGTCCTCCGCCATGTAGCCCCAGCTGTAGATGTGCACGAGGGCCGAGACGGTGGTCACCACGACCAGCATGACCGCCGAGAGGCTGTCGATGCGCACCGCCCAGTCGGACTGGAACGCGCCGACCTGGATGAAGGGCGCGAGCTCGGCGATGAACGGTTTGGTCCAGGCGCCGTAGATCACTTCAAAGAAGACGTAGATCGAAAGCCCGAACGCCAGGATCAACAGCCCGGTGGTGATGCTCTGGGAAACCCGATCCCCGAGCCGCCGCCCGGTCAGCCCCGCAATCGCCGCGCCCAGCAGGGGCGCGAGCACGATGACCTGAACGATGAGGTTGGGGCTCATGCGCAGCCCCCGCCGTCCAATTTAGACCCGCTCATCCCCGCGAAAGGGCGGACACGGGCCATTTTTGAACCACGGAAAACACGGAAAGCACGGACCGGGCTCAGCATCAGCGCCGCGGTTCCGTGTCTTTCCGTGTTCTCCGTGGCCTCTTGCGGTGCTGCAGCAGCAACCATCGCCCAAGCAAGAGCTGGGTCCCCGCTTGCGCGGGGATGAACGGGTGGGAAGCGCGCAGCGAACACTGCCCTACCCCTTCATCACGTTGGCGCCGTCGACGGCGATGTCGCCGCGATTACGGAAGTAGGTGACGATGATGGCCAGCCCGACAGCGGCTTCCGCGGCGGCGACGGTGAGCACGAACATGGCGTAGATCTGCCCGGTGACCTGGTGCAGGTAGACCGAGAACGCCACCAGATTGATGTTCACCGCCAGCAGGATCAGCTCGATCGACATCAGGATGACGATGACGTTCTTGCGGTTGATGAAGATGCCGAGCACCCCGATCGTGAACAGGATGGCGGCGACCGTGAGATAGTGGGCGAGGCCGACGGTCATCCGACTTCGCTCCTTGCGGAGCTTCGACGGATGGCCCCCCTTGAAAGGATGAGCGCGCCGTAGCCTTGGCGAAGGGGGCTCACTCCGGAATCCCCTCACCGCTCTTGATCTCGACGAGCCGCATGCCGGTGGCCGGCGTGCGCGCGGTCTGATCGGCGACGCTTTGCCGGCGCACGTAGGTGCGGTGGCGCAGCGTGAGCACGATCGCCCCGATCATGGCGACCAGGAGGATCAGGCCGGCCGCCTGGAAGAAGTAGACGTAGTCGGTGTAGAGCACCCGGCCGATCGCCTCGGCGTTGGTGACCGAGCCGGGGCTGAGCGGAACGGCGCCGGCGGCCGCGCCGCGATTGGCCACGCCGACCGAAATCGCCGCCATCTCCACGACCAGGATCAGCGCCACGACGCCGCCCACCGGCAGGTAGCGCGTGAAGCCGGCCCTGAGCGGCGCGAAATCGACGTCCAGCATCATGACCACGAACAGGAAAAGCACGGCGACCGCGCCGACGTAGACGACCACGAGGATCATGGCCAAGAACTCGGCGCCCAGCAGCACGAACAGGCCCGCGGCCGAGAAGAAGGCCGTGATCAGGAACAGCACCGAATGCACGGGATTGCGGGCGCTGATCACGAGCAGCGCGGACCCCAGCGTGGCGGCCGCCAGAATGTAGAAGGCTATCGCCTGCAAGGCCATTGAGCCGCCCACGCTCCCCAAAAAACGCTACCCTCAGCGGGACGACCGGCGCCCGCTTTGCCGTGTCGACTCAAGGACTGCCTCTTAGCGATAGGGCGCGTCCAGTTCCAGGTTCTTCGCGATCTCGCGCTCCCAGCGGTCGCCGTTATCGAGCAGCCGCTGCTTGTCGTAGTAGAG
>Ga0209415_10001629_pt1 | contig 42849 bp, 47 predicted proteins | sample PeaSoiSIISIP2007_FD_187696 | JGI IMG/M metagenome (GOLD analysis project Ga0209415, IMG submission 187696) | Peat soil microbial communities from Weissenstadt, Germany - SII-SIP-2007 (SPAdes) (version 2) | ecosystem: Environmental > Terrestrial > Soil > Wetlands > Peat | place: Germany...
ACTCGCGGCGGCGGCGGATGGAATCGGCTTCCTTGCTCTCGCGCGAATCCACCACCTTGTCATTCGCAAACCCGCAAAAGGGACACTTCATGGCGCTTGGAAAGAGCTCGCTGGCAATTGTAACAGGCGGCCATGGCGGCTTCGTCGGTGCCGAGTACCTCCGTTTCTATGGAGGAAGGCTTTCGATCAAGGCGGGTCATAGCTGTAGGAATCGCCTGTCTAGCGATCGCTTCCGGGCGGCCTGCCGGTCGGCGGGGAATGCACACGACAGGCGTGAGGTGGCCATCGAATCCGTGCGAGGCCGCATGTTCACCCAATTCAAGAGAAGGTGATTCTTCAACTGAGATGCCGTGTTGGGAGAGACCGGAAACCACCAACTTCGCGCAAACGACAGAAACGTCATTTACTCGTAGCGCAGCGCGCGTTGCGGGTTTATTCCGGCGGCGCGCCGAGCTGGAACCCAGCACGCCAGCAACGCAACGGTAGTAAGTAACAATGGCACGATGGCGAAGGTCAGGGTGTCGTGCGGGTGGATTCCGTAGAGGAAGCTGGCGGAGAATTTTGCCACCATCCAGGCCGCGGGCAGGCCGAGTGCCAGGGCAATGAGTGTCAGCAGCATTCTCTGGCGTACGACGAGCCGCTGGACGGTGCCGAGCTGCGCGCCCAATGCGATGCGGATGCCGATTTCACGGGTGCGGCGGCTGACCGAGTAGCTCATGACACCATACAGCCCGATCGCGGCAAGCATGAGTCCAATGAGACCGAAGACGCCGAACAGGGTACCAGCGAGACGTGGGAGGAACAGTGCGCTGCTGAGATGCTGCTCGATGGTCTCTGCGTCATACACGGCCATGGCCGGGTCGAGAGTGTGTATCTCGTGGCGAACGGCACTCGCTATCGCCGCGGAATCGCCTGCTGAGTGGAGGAGCAGCGCGTAACCCGTCATCGACGGGTCTCCGGTCACGCTTTGATCGAGGGAGCGGTAGAGGACAGGGCGAAGGTCTTCACCCAGGGTGCGCGACTTGATGTTCTTGACCACGCCGATGATCTCATAGCTTATGCCGCCTCCGTTCACGCGCTGCCCGATGGGGTATTGCCTGCCCAAGAAGCGCTCAACAAATGCCTGATTGACGATGGCGACTTTCGGGGTGTTTGCGCCTTCGTGGGAAAAATCACGGCCGGCAATGCGGGGGATGCCCATGGTTTCAAAGTATCCGGGAGTAGTCATATAGAGGTCGACGGCAGGGTCAGAGGGGGAATAGGGATGGTCTTGGCTAGAGAACCCATCGCTGCGGTTGCCACCAGAGAGTGGCACGATGTCAGTTTCCGCGACTGAAACGACGCCCGGAATGGCCGCGACACGGTCGCGCAGTTCATTGAGGAATTGCGTGGTGCGCTCGGGTGTGTAGCCATGGATGCGTGGGTCGACGGACATCATAAGAATGCCGCGCGAGCGGAAGCCGATGTCGATGCTGGAGGCGCTTTGGAGGCTACGTAAGAAGAGTCCGGTGGCGCAGAGCAGGACCAGCGACATGGCGATCTGCAAAACCACAAGGATATTGCGCAGGGTCAAGCGGCGGCCAGGGCGGGCGAGCGCGTCCTCACCTTTAAGGGAACTGGTGAGGATCGGGCGCGAGGCAATCCATGCCGGGATGAGTCCAAAGAGCAGGCCGGCGCCGGTGCTGAGCGCGAAGGTGTAGAGCAGGACGCGCCAGTCAACGCTGAGGCTGAGGTCGAGCGGTACGGGCGCTGGAAGGTGAAAGGCTGCGAGTGCCGATGTGGTCCACAGCGAGAGGATGGCGCCGAACAATCCGCCACAGAGCGCGAGGAGAACGCTTTCCAGGAGCATCTGGCGCAGCAATTGACCGCGCGTGGCCCCGAGGGCGATGCGAACCGCCATTTCACGCTGCCGGCTGGCGGCTTGGGCGAGCAGGAGATTGGCGACATTGGCGCAGGCGATGCCGAGGACAAGCAATACCACAACAGACAGCGTGGCGAGGAAGAGCAGGATGGCCGATTTATCTCGCGGAGGCAGTGAACCGGCCTGCTCGAAGCGGAAGCCATTGCCTTTGTCCGTGTCTGGGTAGGCTTTGGCATAACGCTGCGCCAGGATGCTGAGTTCGGCGGCAGCCTGGGTGCTGGTGACGCCAGGGCTGAGGCGTCCGATGACGGCGAGCCAGTGGTAGCCGCGCACATCGCGTTTGGGGATGTTGGGCACGAGCTGCTCGACATTGCCGAGGGGAATCCAGAATTCGGGGTCGAGGATGACATCGAGGCTATGGAATGCAGGCGGCGCGATACCGACAACGACGAAGAGCTTGCCCGAAAGGGGGATGGCTTTTCCGATGATGGCGGGGTCTGAAGCGAAGCGGCGCTGCCAGAGGCGATCGCTAAGAATGACGACCGGGGATTGTTCTTCGGTGGGCAGAAAACTGCGGCCCAGGCTCATTGGAATCCGGGCAACATCGAAAAAGTTGGAAGTAGTGGATTGGCCCCAGACGCGCTCCGGCTCACCGTTGCCACCGATGGAGGCGGGCAGGAGCTCATAGTAAGCGGCAACGCCGGAGAAGGATTTGGCCTGATCGCGTACGTCGGTGTAAACAGGCCAGGAGAAGTGGTTGCAGCATTGATCGCCGTCGTGGGTGGTGTGGAGGGCCATCAGCGTGCCTGGATCGCCTACCGGCGCTGGCCGCAACACGAAACGGCTGACCATGGAGAAGATGCTGGAGTTGGCGGCGATGCCGAGTCCGATGGAGACGATAACAGCGAGGACGAAGCCAGGCGATTTGGAGAGCCGCCGAAAGCTGTAGATGAGGTCCTGCCACAAACCTGCCATTTGTTTCCTCGTTACCCCGCATTTACGGGAAGCCGGAGACAATTGTTCCAATGAATTCGGAAATCATCTGGAGCTCCTACGGCTTGCATGGACGATCTTTGATCCTGCCGATTGCCGACGGAGCGACGAGATCAAACTCCCGAGGCTCTCTTCCGAATTGTTTCAGGACTGGCAGAGAACACAGATTCAATCTTTCTGTAACGGCCCTCAAGGGCCCGACACAGCGAAGGGATGTCCAATCCCGAAACTATCGGTCGCTGCTGCCTGCTCGGGAATCGTCGATCCCGGAAAACGGAGGGGCGGCGTTCGCTTCTTCCTGCTGGGTTTCCTTCGAGAGCTCACGTAACGAGAGCCGTTCATAGTGCGCCAGGATCAAGCCCGCCGGCACAACCGAGACGAACGTTGTCAGCCACAGCAGAATTCCGCAACTCGCCGCCAGCTCATGGGACGCGTTAAAGATGTGCTGCAAGGCCGAAATGGTTGCCAGTTGCGAGCCTCCTCCCACTCCCGGCAACTGGATGAGCGATCCCAGCATGCTCGAGCCAATCAGCAGCAGAACCTTTGACACGGTCATGTGCTGAAGCGGCGCGCCATAGGCGTGGGTGACTTCCCGATAGGCGACGGCGATGAGCCACCACATCAAGATCGACACGGCGGAGATTTCCAGGAAGGAAAGCGGGCTGTGAATGGTGTCCAGGCCTCCGTGAAACTCTCGGATTCTCTGGGCGATGCGGTGCCCGAGGTTCGACGCCAGATGGGAAAAGCGGTTCTCGACCCATCCCGCCAGACCCTCCCCAAACTTCGCCACCAAAAACGCCGCCGACGCGAGGCCCGCTACCAGCGCCACCAGCAGAAATCCGCCCTCCCGCAGCCGAGGGTAGACGGCTGGGTTGGGAAGAGTCTGCAAGGCGGTCGGCAGAAAGATGGCGAGTATCATCAATACTGTGAACCCGCCGACATCAAAAATCCGTTCCACCGCCCATACCGCCATCTGGGATGAGAAGCTAAGGCCCTCCCGCCGGGCAATCAGGTAGGGACGAATCAGCTCCCCGGCTCGCCCCAGCAGAGCCAGGCCGGTAAAGCCAATCACGGTTGGAGGAATGATTCCGGCAAGCGAGGCTTGCTTGCGCACCGGCCGCAGAAAAATCTTCCAGCGTATGGCGCGCAGCACATAAGTGATGTAGATCAGGCCAATGGCGCTGAGAATATGGGACAGGCTGAGATGCCTGCCCTGGTTCCAAAACGTTGTCCAGTCAAAGTTCTTCCAGGTCCGGAATTGCAAATAGACCAGGACCGCGAGTACGGCCAGAAAAACTCCGTAAACCACAATGCGTTTTCTATCCATTCCTTCCAGACGTCCGCCCAGGCCGATCCGCGAACTGCCGCCTTGCCAAGGTAAATGACATGGAGGTGAGGGTCAACGCGAGGAGTGGGACGGTCGTTTCTCAATCTGCTCTCTGCCGGGTTTCTCCGCGCACTCTGCGGCTGTTTTCAGCGGTCTCCGCGTTGCAAGGTCTTGGAGAGACTCCGGCAAAACCCAGAGTCTTAGATCGCTGAGGTCGCAGAGAAAAGCCGCAGAGCCCGCGGAGACAGCAGAATCGCCTCTCAGGAATCCTCGGGTTTGCTGAAACTGGGATACTGCCAATGGGACCGAAGCCGCGACATCAGGCTTGCCAGATCAAGCCGGCGGCTTTACCGCGAAACCTGCGGCGCGAGGTTGGGTACGGCCGCCGCTTGCACGCCGGTCTGTGGCTTGCGATGGGCGCTCTTTGTTGTTGTTGCCGCAGCAGCCGTCTTCTGCTCGGCTAGCTTTTTGCGGTTGAAGTCTCGAATAATGCGCGCCACATAGGCCTGGGTTTCGTGGTACGGAGGGACGCCGCGGTATTGTTCTACGCGTTGCGGTCCCGCATTGTAGGCAGCCAGCGCCTTGATGAGATCGAAGTTGTAGCGCTCCAGCAGCGTGCGCAGGTAGGCTGTGCCGCCCTCCACGTTCGCGCGCGGGTCGAAACTGTTGGCCACTCCCAGTCGCGACGCGGTCTGCGGCATCAGTTGCATCAGCCCCTGCGCTCCCTTGGGGGAAACGGCATGGGGATTGAACCCGCTCTCGGCGTGTATCACGCTGTTGATGAGATCCGGATCAAGATGATGAGCGGCGCCGGCCGTGGTCACCACTTGGTCCAGCTTAGGGGAATTCGCAGCGGCTGGGACGGCGGCAAGGGGCGCAGCCGCGGCCGGCGGAGTCAGATTCTTGTCTGCTGGAGCTTTGTCTGCCGGATCTGGATCTACCAAGTCCTGGTCGAAGTGGTCGATCATGTCGGTGGGAACATCGACAAAGCTTTTGCCGTGGTCCGTTACATAAAGCCGTGTAACCGAGCCGATCTGTTCCCGCCGCTGGCAGCGAATCGAGAAACCGTTGTGCAGCACGGCCAGCTCAGCGCCCATGGCTGGCACGGCGGCAGCGAGCGCAACTCCCAGCACAAGTTTTCGTAAGCCAGACGTCATTTTTCGTTGAGTCGTTTTTCGTTCACTCGTTTTCGTTCCGTCCCGCAACCTATGGCAGAGCCTAGGACGCCTCTGAAACCGGAGCAAGATGCCTTCGGTACCGAACTCTACGATATGCCGATCCCCACTCCCAGCACCTGCTCAATCGCCGCCGCCACGCCGTTCTGGTCATTCGGCAAAGTTACCGTCCAGCCGTTGCGCCGCAATTCCTCCGACGCGTTCCCCATGATAAACGGCAACCCGGCAAAGGCAAGCATTTCCACGTCGTTGTAGTTATCACCGATGGCCATGACCTGTTCTCGGGGGATGCCGCGATGCTTGGCCCAACGTGCCACCGCATGTCCCTTTGAGCAGTCGCGATTCAGCACGTCAATCATGCAGAGATCGCGCACCGGATACTCCGTCCGCAGAACAGTAATGTCCTCGTCCAGCCCGCTCGCCGCCAACGCTGCCTGTGCCTGCCGCATGCGCGCGATGGGACCACAGAACATGGCCTGCACCGGATCGCGCGTAAGCGACTGCTCGATGGGAATGACATAGTCAATGAACTGGGAATTCTTCTCCAGCCAGCGCTGAATGCTGGTGTTCAGTTCGTCCATGCGCTCGAGCACAATCGCGCCTTTCGCCTCGCTATCGAACGTGAGAACGGTATTTCCCCGAAACTCGCTCATCGCCCCGCAGAGTTTGCGGCAGGTTGCGGCGGGGAGCATATCGCAATGAAACGTCTCCCCCGCCAGCGAGCGGGTAACCGCTCCGTTCGAACTGATCAGCCAGAAATCAAATCCCAACTGCCGCGCGATGGGCAGGGCAAAGGCGTGCCGCCGTCCGGTCACCAGAGTAACCTCGACCCCTTCCTGATGCGCCCGCTGCAGGGCGGCCAGGTCGGCGCCGGAAATGCGGAACTCGGGATTGAGCAAGGTGCCGTCAATATCAACGGCCAGCAGACGGACGGGAACTCTCACTCCAAGAGTTTACCAGCTGGAGCTTACCGGCCAGCTCGGGTAGCCAGGTGAAATCCAGCCGGACATATCATGTCTTGTGCTAACGACCAGGCGCTAACGGCAACGGAACAGGACCGTCTGGACCTTCCTCACCATCATGTTATAGTGCGCGTAAGTTATGGGATCCTTGCTATTTTTCGCGTTCTCCCGGTGGGGCGTAATCCTACAAGTGCTGGCCATTGTGCACTTCATTCGCCGCCGCCCGGACACGTTTTGGCTCTTCGTCATCCTCATTGGCGGCTGGCTGGGTGCGCTCGTCTATCTCCTGATCGAAGCCGTTCCCGACGCCGGTTTACTACGCACGTCCTTCAAGGCGTTTCCTCGCCGCAAGCGCATTCGCCAACTGGCGTCCGAGATTCTCGACAACCCTTCGGCGGGCAACTATGAGGAACTCGCCGATCTTTACCTGGAGGAAAAGAAATACGCCCGCGCCCGCCAGTGCTATGACAAAGCTATCTCCGCCCGCACCGACTCGCCCGATCCTTTCTACCGGCGCGCGGTTGCCGCCGTCCACCTGGGCGATTTCGCCGCCGCGGTGCCCGACCTGGAGCGAGTGGTAGCGCAGGACCCTGGCTACGATTTTCACCTGGCCGCCGGTCTGCTGGCCCACGCCTATGCCAATACCGGCCAGCCCGAAAAAGCCGCGGCGTTGTTTCAGGAAGTGACCAAGATATCCACCGCCTCGCAGACCTACTACAACTATGCCTGCTTCCTGGCTTCTCAACACCGCCGCGCCGAGGCCCGCGAATGGGCGCAGCGTCTCCTCGACAAAAAGCGAAACATGCCCGGCTACCTCCGTCGCCGCGAGCGTGCGTGGTTTCGCAAAGCTCATGCCCTGTTGATCCGTTTGCCCGCCTGAGTTTTTGTAGCGCCGGCGTCCCGCCGGCAAAATCCGCGACACAATCAACTTTGCTAAACTTCCGCCGTGGGTAGAATCACCGATTTCGAATGCACCAAATGTGGTGCAACGTCTCCAGGGGACCGTCCGCAGACGATCTGCCCCGACGATGGAGGAATCCTCTTCGCACGCTATGACCTGCAGCACTTAAAGCAAAACTTTAACCTTGAATCACTGCGCGGCCGCACTGCCTCTCTGTGGCGCTATGCTGAGGTCCTGCCCGAAGCACCGCCAGTTACACTCGGCGAAGGCTTTACGCCGCTACTGCCCAGCCGCGAATTCCCCAACGTCCACATCAAGGACGAAGGGCTCAACCCCACTGGCTCCTTCAAAGCTCGCGGCCTCTCCGTCGCCGTGACCATGGCCAAAGTCTATGGCCTGAAAAAGCTGGCCATGCCCTCGGCCGGCAACGCCGCCGGCGCTCTGGCTGCTTACGCCGCCGCTGCCGGCATGGAGGCCCACATCTTTATGCCCAAGGATGTCCCCCTCGCCAATCGCGTGGAGTGCGAAAGCTATGGCGCACGCGTCACGCTGGTCGATGGCCTGATCAGCGACTGCGCCCGCATAGTCAGCGAGCGCAAAGAGAAAGAAGGATGGTTTGATGTGTCGAGCCTCAAGGAACCTTTCCGGGTCGAGGGCAAAAAAACCATGGCCTACGAGGTAGTAGAACAATTGGGCGCGCAGGTTCCAGACGGAATCATCTATCCGTGCGGCGGTGGAGTCGGATTGATCGGCATGTGGAAGGCCTTCGACGAGATGGAAACCCTGGGCTGGATCGGCCGCAAGCGTCCGCGCATGGTCGCGGTCCAGTCAGCCGGTTGCGCGCCCATTGTTAAAGCATGGGATGAAGGACGATCCACGGCAGAATGGTGGCCTAATCCGCAGACGATCGCTGCCGGTCTCCGCGTGCCCAAGCCGTATGGCGATTATCTGATCCTCGATATTCTGAAGAAAAGCAACGGCGCCGCCGTGGCCGCGAGCGATGAAGAGATCATGCAGGCCCTCCGCGACTGGGCTCGTGTTGAAGGCGTGTTCGCCGCGCCCGAAGGGGCAGCTTCTTTGGCTGCCTATCGCAAGCTGCGCGTCAGCGGATTCTTTCGCCCGAACGATTCCGTCGTCCTGTTTAATACTGGATCAGGCCTGAAGTACTTGGATGTTATCGAGAACTACGGCAAGCGAGCGAAGAGACCCGCGGCACGCCATATTGGGGGAATTATCGGGCCGTATTAGCGGCGGCCTTGGAGAGTGCCACGCTTGCGAAACGCTGCCCCGGTGAAGCACCAGAATCCGGCAGCCGTCCCGCCTGCGAAAATCGCCTCCAGCCCGTATTTCGACCAGGTGAAGAACGTCTCGGGATTGACCTCCGTCATATCCCACTTGGTGAGCGGCCACACCAGGTAGTCATAGAGGCCGACCAGTACCAGGGCCAAGACCAGCGCCACCAGCACAGCGACGGCGCCGGCGGAGAAACTCTCGAAAACCAGCATCCCCCAGCCTTGCTGATCGCCGGCTGGGCGCTTCGACGTTCTCGACTTGGCTGGCATAGTTCTCCCAGCATCAGGCTATACGCTTTCGCACGAATCTTCCAAGTTACCCAAGGAACCCAAGCGGCAGGTTAGAACTGTGCTGCCGCCATCCTTCTTCTTTGTCCTTCCCGTCCTGAATTCCTTTACACTGAAGCACTTGACCCCCGAAATCCAATCCTGGGTTGACCGTCTTCGCAATGGCGACTCGCGGGCGCTGGCTCGCGCCATCAGCACGGTCGAAAACCGCGCGCCGGGATGGTCCGAGCTGCTCAAGGCCCTGTTTCCGCACACCGGCCACGCGCGCGTCATCGGACTCACCGGCGCGCCCGGTGCAGGCAAAAGCACGCTGGTCGATCATCTGGCGCGTCACTATCGCCGAGAAAAACGCACGGTCGGCATTATCGCAGTCGATCCCACCAGCCCGTACACCGGCGGCGCGATTCTCGGCGACCGCATTCGCATGCAGGAGCATTTTTCCGATCCCGGCATTTACATCCGCAGCATGGCTACGCGCGGCTCGCTGGGCGGCCTGGCACGCACTACCGCCGATGTCTCAGCCGTGCTCGATGCTTCCGGCCGCGACCTGGTCCTGATCGAGACCGTTGGCGTGGGCCAGGACGAAATAGAAGTCGTCCGCCTAGCCGACATCACGGTTGTGATTCTCGTCCCCGGCATGGGCGACGATGTCCAAACCATCAAAGCCGGCATCATGGAAATTGCCGATATTTTCGTGATCAACAAAAGTGACCATGAGGGCGCCGAGCGCGTGGAACGCGAAATTCGCGCCTTGCAATCGCTGGCGGCGCGCAATGATTGCTGGACGCCCCCCATCGTGAAAACCGTAGCCAGCGAGGGCAAGGGAATCGACGACTTGGCCGCTGCCATCCGCCAATATGAGACCTATCGGCAAGCCGGGAATCGCGATCTGGTGCGCAATGTCAAAAACTGGGAAGATCGCTTGATTGCCATGCTGCGCGACGCCTTACTGGAAAAGGCACTCGATCGAATGCCCGACGAAGCCATGGCTCGGTATGCCGCCGAAGTCTCCACCCACCAGCGCGACCCTTATACTCTGGTGGAAGAAATTGTCGCCAGGCTGGAAATCGGCAGGCTGGGAGAAAGATGATCTGCAACTAAGTCACAGGTCAGCGAGGGTCAGCAAGCTACTCACGAACTTCACACGCAGCCACGGATTCTATTTTCACGGATACACCGGAAACGCATAACCCGGAACGATCTCCGTAGAGATGCCCATGCTCATCCTAGCCGTCGAAACCTCAGACAAGCAGGGCAGCATCGCCCTGGCACGCGGCGTGCCGGACGGGACTTGTGATGTGCTCGAGACCGTCCCCCTCAGCGGAGGATTGTTCTCCGCGCAGCTGATCCCAGAGTTAGCGGCTCTTCTCGAGAAACAGGGCTACAGCAAGCAAGATCTCGAGGCCTTCGCTGTCGCCTCCGGCCCGGGATCATTCACCGGCCTTCGGGTCGGCCTGGCCGCGATCAAGGCCCTGGCGGAAGCTCTCGGCAAGCCCATCGCTCCGGTATCACTCCTTGAGGCGGTTGCTGCGGCGGGTTCCTTCCGGGGCAAGGTGCTGGCCGTACTCGATGCCGGTCGCGGCGAAATCTACGCTGGCAACTACGAAGTCGGGAATGTGGTCACGATGTTGAGTGAATGTCTGCTGACGCGAGAGGAATTTCTAGCCGAGTCGGCCCATTACCCCGTCATTACGCCGGACCCGAGCCTGGCTGAGATTGCCAGTCGCGGTGGGGCGCGCGTCGAAACCATCGAGCGCCCGGGCAGCGCCGCCATTGCCCGGCTGGGTTGGAAGAAGATTCTCTCCGGCGCAACCGTCCCTCCAGAAACGCTGGAAGCGAACTACATTCGCCGTTCCGACTCAATTTTCTCGAAACCGAATCGCTAGATCAAACGTGCTCATCCGCCACGCCACGCCCGCTGACCTGCCCGCCATCGTCGCCTTGGAGCGCCAAGCCGCGACCGCGGCCCATTGGTCGAGCGACCAATATCAAGGGGCGTTTCTCGACTCTGCGCCGCGCCGCATTGTTTTGGTTCTGGAAGAGACATCCACAATTCAGGCGTTTCTGATCGCGCGTGCCCTCGACCGGGAGTGGGACATCGAAAACATTGTGGTCTCGGACCAAGTCCAACGCCGCGGCCTCGGCTCACGCCTTCTGGACCAGTTTCTTGCCCTGGCCCGCTGCCAAGGCGCAAACGCGGTTTTCCTCGAGGTAAGGGAATCTAACCGGGCAGCACGCGCCCTTTATGAGAAAGCGTCTCTGGTTCACACCGGCCGTCGCGAGCGCTACTACCGCGAACCTGAAGAAGATGCACTGGTTTACCGCCTTGTGCTGGCCTAATCATGTCCACTATCCTGGGCGGGTGCAGCAGTTATGATGGCAGGTGCGGCTTCTACCTTGACCGGAATCTGGGGATTGAAGCCAAACCGGTCCTGTGGTAGCTTACTGACAGAAATCCCCGGTTTAGGAGGCCTGCTGAATGCTTGCTTCTAGAGACCAACTCCTGACCAGCCATGATGGATTCCGAAAGCTGGTGCAGGAACATTCGCAATATGAGCAGCGTCTAGGTTCACTCACCGAAAAACGATATCTCACGGACGACGAAAAATTGGAAGAAGTGCGTCTGAAGAAGCTGAAACTGCGGCTCAAGGACCAAATGGAGTCCATTGAGCGGCAATATCGGCTGCACCTCCAGACCAATCAGGTTGCCTAAGTTCAGCGACGTCGACTCCGGCGCAATTCCGGCCGCGAAAGGCTCTTTCCGTCCCTCATCGGCGTGTCTTAACCGCTTTTTTATCAGCATCTAGCACGAAAGGCTGACCCCCTTTTTGTGCCTGCACTATAATTCCCTCTGTCTCCTTCATGGTTCGCGACGGCTACTATTACGCGCTCACTCTTCTGGGAGCGGCCGGGTTGCTGGGCTGGCTAGCCGGCTTGGCCTGGGCTTTGCCTGCCTTGTTGCTCGCGGCTTTCTTCTTGTGGTTTTTCCGCGATCCCGAGCGCGCGGTTCCGGATGCGCCCGGCGCCATCGTCTCTCCCGCCGATGGCAAGGTGACGGAGGTTTCGCCGCTGACCGTGGAGGGTTTGCAGCGCACGCGCATCAGTATTTTCCTGAATGTTTTCGACGTGCATGTGAACCGCTCGCCGATGGCCGGAGTGATTCGCGAAGTTCGTTATCAGCGCGGCAAATTTCTCAACGCCATGAATCCCGCGTCCGCGGAGCACAACGAGCAGAATGCGGTCACGGTGGAAGGCGAAGGGCACACCATTGTGTTCAAGCAGATCGCGGGCCTGCTGGCGCGGCGTATCGTGTTCAATAAGAAAGTCGGCGAACGCGTGGAACGCGGAGAACGCATCGGCCTGATCAAATTCGGTTCGCGGGTGGATGTCCTGCTCGAGTTCTCCGCCACACCGCAAATCAAAGTCGGCGACCGCGTAAGAGGCGGCGCTACCGTGCTGGCCTATCTGCGTCCTGAGTCCGGCCAACTCGCGGCCGCCGGCGCCGAACCCGCCCGGCAAGGAGCCCGCTGATGGATCCGGAAGTCCCCAGCATTCCGAGGCGGCGCCAGCAAGATCAGCCGCCGCGCCGCCAGCGCAAAGGCTTGTACATTGTGCCTTCGCTGTTCACCACCGCGAATATTGCCGCCGGCTACTACGCCATTCTGCAAGTGACCCACGGCACCCTCGCCGAGCCCTGGCACTTTGACTATGCCGCCATCGCCATCGGATTCGCCTTCCTGTTCGACGGCCTCGACGGCCGCATCGCCCGCATGACCGGAACCAGCAGCGAGTTTGGCAAAGAACTCGACTCGCTCGCCGACATCGTCACCTTCGGCGTCGCCCCGGCCATGCTGGCATGGATCTGGGGATTTCACTTCTTGATTCCCAGTCTCCCTCACGAGATGATGAGCCGATTGAACCAGTTTGGGGTCATCGCCAGCTTTCTTTTTCTGATGGCCGGCGCCAGCCGCCTGGCGCGGTTCAATATCACGAGCAATCCGCAACCCTCGAATCCTGGCCGTCCGGGAAAGAAATATTTTGTCGGCATGCCGATACCCGCCGGCGCCGGTGTCATCGCCGCGGTGGTGCACTTCTCCAATGGCGAGCCGATTACAGCGTGGTGGACGGCGGTCACCTGGCTGCTCATGATCACAGCCGTGGGCTACCTCATGGTAAGCACATGGCGTTTTTACAGTTTCAAGGACCTTGACCTGAGTGTGCGGCAGCCCTTTCGGCTGATCCTGCTCTTCGGATTGCTCTTTGCCGCCATCCGCTTCTTTTCGCAATGGGTCTTGTTTCTCTTAGCGTTGCTGTACATGTTCTCGGGCGTGTTCTGGCGTCTCAAGTGGGTGCTGCGAAGAAAGAGCACTCCGAATCCGCCTCCTCCATACAAAGAGGCATCGCAGGCTTCATGAGCCCGCACTCCAAATCCGTCGCCGCTTCCCACGCCGAGCCGGTGCGCGCCGTTAGCCTCTATCGCCTGGCCATTGTCGGCGCCAGCACGCTCAAGGGGAAGGAAATCGCGGAAGTGCTCAGCGACCGCAATTTCCCCTCTCTCGACGTCAAGCTGCTCGATGATGACGAGTCGCTTGGCCAACTGGAAACGGTGCGCGACGAAATCACGTTCATCCAGAGCGTCCGCTCCGAGCAGTTCCACAACATCGACTTCACTTTCTTCGCCTCGGACGCAGAATGCACCGAGAAGAACTGGCAGACCGCCCACAATGCCGGCAGTTCCATCGTGGATCTCTCCTACGCCATCGAGGACCACCCCGAGGCGCTGGTGCGGTCCCCTTGGGTCGAGCGCCAGTTGGGCCGCATGCTGACCCCAGTGCTGCAGCCCGGCCCCTCGGTGGTCGCCCACCCTGCCGCGGTCGTGTTGGCCGTCCTCTGCTTGCGCCTGCAAAAAGGCGGACCGGTCAAGCGCGTGGTGGCCACGGTTTTTGAGCCCGCCTCGGAACACGGGCAGAAGGGCATGGACGAACTGCACGAGCAAACCGTCAACCTGCTCTCCTTTCAACAACTGCCGAAGACGGTTTTCGACACCCAGGTAGCGTTCAATTTGGTAAGCCGTTATGGAGAGCAATCAGTCCCGCCGCTGGCGGCGGTGGAGCGGCGAATCATGAAGCACTACCAGCGCATCACCAGCGGTGATGCACTGGTGCCCTCGATCCTGCTGGTGCAGGCGCCTATATTCCACGGGTATGCCTTCGCCCTGCATGTAGAAATGGAGGACGCGGCTGACTTTGCGAGTATCTCTCAAGCCCTGGCGGGCGAACACGTCACTCTCACGCAGTTATCCGAGGAGGCTCCCAGCAACGTGAATGCCGCCGGCCAGGGAGATATCCTGGTCTCCATCGTTCCCGACAACAGCCATGCCAACGCGATTTGGTTGTGGGCGGCGGCCGATAACCTGCGGATCGCGGCATCCACCGCTGTCGAATGCGCCGAAAGTATGGCTGCCGGCCGACCCAAGGGAAAGATCCAATGACCCGTGTGGCGCGGGCCGTGTTGCCGGCGAAAGGCTTAAGCACTTGCCCGACAAATCACCCGAGCGCTGCGAGGGCTCGTTTTTGGGTGGCGCAACGCTTTGGCGCGGCGATAAAGGCTCCGTCCGCAAGAGGGGCTTTAGCCCCTGAGGGTGGGAGGCATAGCTTTTCCGGAGGCTCGCTAGTCGCCCTGCTTTGTCTCACCACCGCCGCATGCGGCTATCACACCGCCGGCCATGCCGTCACTCTCCCCACGGATGTGCATACCATCGCGGTCCCAGCCTTCGTCAATAACACGGAGACCTACAAAATCGAGCAGCGGCTTACCGCCGCGGTGGTGAGAGAGTTGATTACGCGCACCCGCTATCACATCGTGAATCAGACCACGGACGACGCCGACGCGACTCTCCGCGGCGCCGTGCTCTCCACCTATACCGCACCTCTCACTTACGATTCACAGACCGGCCGCGTAGCCAGTGTCTTGATTACGATCAGCATGAAAGTTGCACTGACGGATAAGCACGGAAAGGTGTTGTATCAAAATCCTGCCTACGTCTTCCGCGAGCAGTATGAGGTATCGCGGGAACTCAGCAGCTTCTTCGAGGAGGATTCTCCGGCGCTCGAACGGCTCTCACAGGACTTTGCGCGCACCTTGGTCTCGAATATTCTAGAGGGGTTCTGAATATGGAGGGGTTCTGAATAGGCTTCTGAATATGGAGAGGATTTGAATCGGGAGGGCTTCTGATGCGGGCGTTTGCCCAGACGGATCGCTTCGTCTCCGAGGTGGAAGGCGGCAAGCTGCGCCCCGCCTACGTCTTCGTGGGGGATGAGGTTTTCTTCCGCAAGCGTTGCCGCGAGGCCATCCTCGAACATTTGGTCCCGCCCGACCTGCGCGATTTCAGCTTGTTTGACTTCGATTTAGCGGAAACCGATCTGGCCGAGGTCCTCGATCGCGCCCGCACCCGTTCGCTCATGGCGCCCTTTCAGGTCTTCTTCGTCCGCGGAGTGAAAACTCTCTACGGCCGGGGATCGAACGACGAAAAACTGGCCGCCATCGAGCAGTACTGCAAAGACCCGAATCCGGATGCCGTGTTGATCTTCGTCGCCGATCACATCAGCATCCCCGCCGACGTCCGCCGCATGGACATGACCGACAAGGACCGCTATCAGCGCATCCGCGAAACTTTCGGCCAATATTGCGCCATCGTCGAACTGGCGCGGGTGGAGGAAGGGGAAGCGGTTCGCTGGTTGAGCGATTTCTGCGCTACCCAGAAAGTGAAGATTGATGCAGATGCCGCCCGCGAACTGGTAGACGCGCTGGGCGGTGACATGATGATGATCTCCAACGAACTGGAAAAGTTGACGCTCTACGTCGGCGAGAAAAAGCACATTACCCTGGGCGATGTTGAAACCATGGTGCTGGCCGCCAAGCAGCGCTCTTTGTACGAGCTGACCGACGCCATCTCCGCCAAAGACCGTGTGCGCGCGCTCGAAATGCTGGACGCGATTCTTACCACCGGCGACGGCGACGAAGCCGCCATCGGCCATCTCTACATGCTGGCCAAGACTTTCCGCCAGATGCTGGTCATCCTGGAGCGCAATGTCCGCGATCAGCGCATGCTTTGGGCCGCGCTCTGGCAGGGTTTCCGCGTCCCGCCGTTTGCGGCTGATGACATCATCAAGCAGGCCCGCCGCTACAAATCGAAAAGGGAACTCACTCGCGCTATTCGCCTGGTGGCCAAGACCGATCTCGCCCTGCGTTCGAATCCTCCGAGTAAGCGCCTGGTGCTGGAAAAATTAGTTCTTGATCTCACCGCGGAGCCCAAACTGGAAACTGGATGGATGCAGGAAGAATTGCCAGTGTGAGATGGCCGCATGAGATTTGAAACCCTGCCGCTGTCACTGAACCTGCCCTGGATTGTCTTCCTCGTTTACTGGATCATCAAGGCAGCCAGAACTCGCCGGCACACCGGCTTCCTGCTGCCGCGATTGCGATGCCCCTACTCCGTCCCGCCGTGATGCCCCGGGCGATGCACCTGGCCATGGTCTTCGAGGGATTCCAGGTGGGTTACTATTTCGGCCCGCGTGCCCAGAACTTCAATCAGGCGAACTTCCAGTTGGGTAGCGAGACGATGTGCCGCGCCCAGCCGCGAGTCGTAAGGAAACAGCAGGTGCAGCTCCACCATCAGCCGGTTGCCGGTGGTGCGAAAGCGGAGGCCGTGATATTGCAGCCCGAGTTCGGAGCACAGGGCATCCAGCTTCTGGCTCAAATCTTGCCCCACGGCGGGATCGCAATAGTCGAGCAGCCCCCGAGCTGAGTTCCAAACCAACTGGCCACCCGACCAAAGAATGTTGATTCCCAGCACAATGGCGCAGATGGGATCGAACGGCTTCCAGCCGGTAAAAAGCACCAGGCCCAGGCCCAACACCACGCCCACGCTCGTCCAGCAGTCGGTGAGGACGTGTTTTCCGTCGGCTTGGAGAATGAGCGAATGATAGCGTCGCCCGGTCCGCAGCAGATACCCGCCCAGCGCGCCGTTCACCGCGCCGGCAGCAACCACGAACAGAACGGCGCCGCCAAGGTGCTCCAGGCGCAGCCCAGTTAGCCATTTGTGAATGGCGGCGTAAAGGATGGCCACCGCCGCCACAATGATCATGGCCCCTTCAAAGCCTGCGGAGAAAAAAGTAATGCGCTCGTAGCCGTACAGGAAGCGCTGGTTGGCCGGGCGGGTGCTGAGCCAGAGCGCGTATGTAGCAAAGCCCACAGCGATGACGTGGACAACGGATTCTGCAGCGTCGGTCAGAACCGCGGCCGAGCCCGTGAGCCAGTAAGCCGTTACTTTCCCGAGCAGCATCAGCACGCCGACAAACAGGGAAAGCCGCATGGCGAAGTGTGTCTGCCGTAATTCTTCGCTCAAGCGCGGCTCTCGCGCCGCCGACGCGGTCTGAACCGTAGCTGCCATGCCACGACCAACGTGATGGCCCATGCTACCACTCGACGCAGCCCTGACGGTGTGATTGAGGACACAACAGGGAAGGGGGAGATTGCGTGCAGCCCAAGCAGCAGCCATCCTCGCTGCCGCAATTTTGCTGAGATTACTTCAGCGCATTCAATCTGGCGCTCAGGCGGGACTTGTACCGCGAGGCAGTGTTCTCGTGCAGCGTACCTTTCTGAATGGCCTTGTCGAGCGCCGAAACCGCCTGCCGGAAGAGTTTCTCCGCCGCCGGCTTGTCGCCCTTGGCCAGCGCCTCCCGCAGGTCGCGCAGTTCCGTGCGCAGCCGGGAACTATTATTCCGATTGCGCACAGTACGCTTCTCGGTCTGACGGGCGCGTTTCAGCGCCGAAAAATGATTTGCCATGTAGTGTCTTCGCCCTTGTGTAGATTCGTTTTCGAGGTTTAACAGCATTCTACGGGAGCAAGTTGCGGCCGGTCAAACGGTCCCAGCCAGCCTGCAGTAGGGGGCAATTCGCCGAGCTTAACCACAAAGTACACGAAGTCACACAAAGGAAACCACCAAACTAAAACCTTCGTGATACTTCGTGTCCTTCGTGGTTGATTGGTTTCTCCAGTTCTAGCGTGAACCTGACCCACCAACCGCCCCTCCCATTGACTCCCTCCACCCTCCGGGGTACCCTATCCTCAATGGTAGTTGCTTGCACCTTGGTCGCGAGCACCTCGGCAGGTTCCACCTCCAGACACAAGAATTGTGCGCTTCAGGCCAGGGGAGAGCTGCAGCTATTCTCTCCGCGGGAACTTGCATCCAAGCCCAGCGCTATGGAGGAGCACGCCGCCAACTGAATGAAGAAACATATCGAGATCAGCACCAACATCGAAACCCTATTCGGCACGCGGGATGAAAATCTGCACGTGCTCGAAGACGGCCTGAATGTGGCCATCGACCTGCGCTCCGATTCCATCGAACTGGAAGGCGCCGCCCGCGATGTGGCCCGCGCCCAGCAAGTCTTCGCCGACTACGACCACCTGCAGCGCTCCGGCTTCACCTTCAATAACGGCGACCTGAACAGCCTGCTGCGCGTGCTGGTGACCGATCCCAAGGCAACCCTGCGTGGCCTGGCGGAAGCCGGCCGCGAGCGCTCCTTCGGACGCCGTACGGTTCAGCCCAAGAGCGCCAACCAGCGCCGCTACGTCGAGGCTATCGAGAAACACGACATGGTCTTCGGCGTCGGCCCGGCAGGAACCGGCAAAACGTATCTCGCCGTCGCCATGGCTATTTCCGCGCTGCTGGCCAAACGGGTGAACCGCATTATCCTGGCGCGCCCGGCAGTGGAAGCCGGCGAGCGTCTGGGATTCCTGCCGGGAACGCTGCAGGATAAGATCGATCCCTACCTGCGCCCTTTGTACGACGCGCTCTATGACATGCTGGATCCCGAGCGCGTGGACCGTTTTCTGGAGAAGAACGTCATCGAGATCGCGCCCATCGCCTTCATGCGCGGCCGGACGTTGAACGATTCTTTCGTCATCCTCGACGAAGCCCAGAACACCACCTCCGAGCAGATGAAGATGTTCGTCACCCGCCTGGGTTTCAACTCCAAAGCGGTCATCACCGGCGACGTGACCCAGATCGACCTGCCCAGCGCCCGCCGCAGCGGCTTGCTCGAGGCCGTGGACATCCTCAAGAACGTCGAGGGCCTCACGTTCGTTTATTTCGATGAGTCGGACGTGGTGCGACACCATCTGGTGCAGCGCATTATCCGCGCCTACGACGAGCACAAGACCCGCGTGGCCGAGGAGCAGCTGTCGCTGCTCGACTCCAAGACGAGCTCAAATGGCAAGCCCAACGGGAACAGCAAGTCATCTCCGGCGCAGGGGAAAGACAAGGACAAAGAGAAAGAAAAAGACAAGAAGGCTGGGTCACCGCCGGAAGCACCCGCCGCGGAGTAAAGCGAATAGAATGAAACAGGAGGGCGCCCTACCGCGGCCCTCCTGTTTGTTTTGGTTCCCAATTCCCGGCAGGTGAGGACAAAGAGCGTCAGGAAAAGCTTGGTAATTCTTCGCAAACCAGTGGCAGGCTTGAGCGACACAGCGCTGGCCAGGTTTCTCACCCGGGCCACGCGGGCTGCTAAGCTGCGCGGCGTGGTCAACGTGCTGGTCACTACCAGCCGCGAGTTGCAGCGCCTGAACCGCCGTTTTCGGGGCATCGACAAGCCTACCGACGTGCTGTCATTTCCTCCCATGGCAGCTCTGGCGGGCGGCTTTGCCGGTGATATCGCCATCTCGGCGGAAATTTCCGCGAAAAATGCCAGCCGCCTGGGACACTCCGCAGCCCAGGAAACCAAGATTCTCGCGCTGCACGGTGTGCTCCACCTTGCGGGATACGATCACGAAAGCGACGACGGCCAAATGGCAGCCAAGGAGCGCCGCTTGCGCAAATCTTTGGGCCTGCCCGTAGGATTGATCGAAAGGACGCATCGCACTCACGAAGAAGGCAAGCGCAATAGGGGCAACAAAAGGAAAGCCGCGCGCAACCCCGCTCGCCGCGCTGGCCCATCCCGATGAGCTACGCTATCGCCATCGCTCTCCTCCTGCTGATTGGGCTGCTGACGCTCGTCTCCTACGTCGAGCGCGTCTACAACGAGATCGGCAAATTCCTTTCCCGCGAATTCCAGGACAACATTGACGTTTTCGAGCACAGCGTCGAGCCCCGGCTGGGCGTCGGCCGTGAGCGCGCATCGGTTTCGATGGCCGTGCTCGCCCAGCTCACCACGGCCGCCATCGCCATGCTGGTGGGCTTCATCGTCTTCCGCGACCGCCTTTGGAGCCTGCAGGAAACTCTGCAGGCGACCTTGAGCCTGGTTCTGATCATCATTGTCTTTAACCGTTTTCTACCCTTTGTTTTCTTCTCGCGTACCAAGGGCCAGTGGCTGGTTCGCTGGGGCTTGCTGCTGCGCATTCTCATCTACCTGGTGCTGCCGGTCACGCTGGTGCTTGGGTTCTTGCGGTCGGTCACGGCCCTCACCAAAGAACATTCGGAGGAGGAGCCCGAAAGTCAGGCTGAAGCCGTGGACGCTCTGATCGAGGCCGGCCAGGAGGAAGGCATCCTCGATGAAAGCAATCGTGATCTCATCCAGTCGGCGGTCGAGTTCGGCGAAAAGACGGTGCGGGAAGCCATGAAGCCGCGCCCGGAAATCGTCGCCGTTCCCACCAACACAACCGTCGAACAATTCATCGAGTTGCTACGCGCCAAGCCTTTTTCCCGCGTCCCGGTTTTCGAAGGCACGATTCACAACATTGTAGGCATCGTCTACGCCCAGGATGTGCTGCAAGTCCCCGACACCGAAGCTCGCGCCCGCACCGTCGACACGGTGATGCGCAAGGACGTCTACTTCGTTCCGGAAAGCAAGCTGGGCAGCGATCTTCTCCGCGAGATGCAGAAGAGCAACATCCGGATGGCCATCGTCGTCGACGAGTACGGCGGGGTCGCCGGCCTGGTCACGATCGAAGATCTGGTGGAAGAGATTGTCGGCGAAATCCGCGACGAACATGAAAAGGCGGAAATCATCCGCGAGAACGAGCAGTCTTACATCGTTCCCGGCAACATGGATGTCGACCGCCTGGACGAACTTTTCGGCGTGCGCCCCGAAGGCAAAGAGTCCGCCACCATCGCCGGACTGGTCAGCGAACTCGCCGGCCGCATTCCCCAGAAAGGCGAGGTCATCGAAGAGGAAGGCTTGCGCTTCGAGGTCTTGGAATCTACCGAACGCCGCGTGGAACGGGTTCGCATCTCCTCCTCGCTGCCCAAACAGATGAAGCTGATCTAGTGAGTGCTCGTGTGGAGACGGGCGCCCTCGCGAGCCAGCCCTGAGCGCAGTCGAAGGGTCCGAGCGCCATCCCGGCTGCTTTCGCCATCATTTTGTCAGCCTATGGACTAAGTGACAGTGTAGTACAATAATGTCATATTGATGGAGTATGACACTGGAACCTGAAACTCGAATGCGGGTCAACGAAAACGGGCGGGTCGTGATTCCCGCCTCCTATCGCAAGGCGCTAGGAATCAACGCCGGGGACGAAGTCGTGCTGCGGATCGAAGACGACGAATTGCGGATCACGACCTTGAAACGGCGCCTGGAGCAAGCCCGGCGGCGCATCCGGCGGTACGTGAAACCGGGCAGGTCGCTGGCCGACGAACTCATTGCCGAACGCCGCGAGGCAGCCAGGCGTGAGTAGGGTCGTACTGGACGCTTCCGCCGTGCTGGCGTTGCTCAACAGTGAGCCGGGCACGGACAAGCTGACTCCCGAGATGCTGAGCAACGCCGCCTGCAGTACGGTCAACCTTGCTGAAGTGCAAACCAAACTCGTCAGCGAGGGCGGCAATCCGGTTGAAGCATGGGAAGACACACTCAGCCCCATTCGGGAGGCGATGCCCTTTACTGACGAGCAAGCGAGAATTGCCGGCAGTCTGGTCGCCCAAACTCGCCGCTGGGGATTGTCATTGGGAGACCGCGCCTGTTTAGCTTTGGGAATTGTGCTGAAAGCACCCATTTACACGGCCGACAAAACCTGGAGAAACCTGAAACTGGGGGTTCGGATCCATGTTATTCGCTAACGGCCTATCGCCCCAGACTTTTAGTGCGGACTCACAAATTTGCTTAACAGGACGGGCGTGCTTGGTATCAGGGCATCGGCTTCAGCCGTGCCGTCGCCGATCTTAGAATGATGGCTTCGCGCCCAGCGGGCGCAACTGGCAGGACGCACGCGATCGAGCTAGTTACGCCTCATCGGCGCCGCAAGGTCGGAACGGCCAGAAGCGGCGGCACGCCTGAAGGCGATGCCCTGATACCGACATCACCTACGAACTTCCGACTCATGCCGCTAGCCGCTAATAGCCGGAGTCGAGTAGCCTATCCCCATGGCCTTCCATTCCGGTTTCGTCTGCATTCTTGGCCGCCCCAACGCCGGCAAGTCCACGCTGCTGAACGCGCTCGTCGGCGAAAAGCTCGCCATCATCAGCCCCAAGCCTCAAACCACGCGCAACCGCATCCTGGGAATCATCCACGTGCCCAAGCAAAAGGGCCGCCCATCCGGGCAAATCGTTCTCATCGACACGCCGGGCGTGCACCGTCCCGACAGCTCTCTGGGCCGCAAAATGATGACCGAAGTCCGCGAAGCTCTTGCAGGCTGCAGCTTAGTCCTGCTGATTGAAGACGCCGCCCGCAGACGCGATCCCGGCGACCAGTTCGTCCTCGACCTGGTCAAGAAAGCGAAGACTCCCGCCTTCCTCCTGCTCAATAAGATCGATCTGCTACGTTGTGGCCAGGGACGTGGCGGCAGCGGAAAAGACAGGCTGCTTCCCCTGATCGATAGTTTCCGCCGCCTGCACGACTTCCAGGAGGTCATTCCTATTTCCGCGCGGAAGCGCGAAGGCCTTGACCTGCTGCTGGAAAAGCTGCTGGCCGCTTTGCCCGAAGGCCCGAGCTATTTCCCCGAAGACCAAATCACCGACCAGCCCATGCGCTTCATGGTGGCGGAAGCTATCCGCGAGCAGATTCTGGTCGAGACCAAGGAAGAAGTCCCCTACGCCACCACCGTCATGATCGAGCAGTTTGAAGAGGGAACCAGACTCACTCGAATCGCCGCCGCCATCTACTGCGAGCGCGAGGGCCAAAAAGCCATCCTGGTCGGCAAAGGCGGCCAGATGCTCAAGAAGATCGGCACCGCCGCCCGCCTGCAAATCGAAAAGATGGTCGGCAGCAAAGTTTTCCTCGAGCTTTTCGTCAAGGTCCGCTCCGGCTGGCGGGAGTCACGCGAATTTGTCGATGAACTCGACTGGCGGCGCCAAGCGGAATTCCTGGGCTAGCGAGATTGAGAGTTCGCCAAAACCACATGCAACAACCCTGTCATCCCGACCGGAGCGCAGCGAAGCAAGCGAAGTGGAGGGACCTGCAGTTTCGGCGGGCAAAGACGCGCCTGGACCAGAAGGGGATAACAAGCAAGCCTCTAAGTCAGCCGCGAAGCGGCGGCGGTTGAAAGCCCGGCACGGCAGGAAGCAAAGGGTCTTCTAAGCCCAGTCTATCGCCTTGAGTCGGGCGCCGTCTTGAATGGAATCGCGTACGATTCAATTCACAAGCGCCTGTTTGTTACTGGCAAGTTGTGGCCGAGCATCTTCGAGATCCGCGTCGTTCCGAAACCATAGCATCCTAAAGCCTGGTGCCCCAAATCTCGCGGTTTTCGGAATGTGGGGTTCCACTTCTGCGTCCGTCCCTCGGCGGCTGAAGCCGCCCCTGAAAGAGAGCCTTCAACGCAGCGCTGAAGCGCTGATCCACCCAATCTCAGAGCTTCGCACCACTCATAAGTGCCGGCCTAAGCCGCCGCAATCCGCCGGATCAAATCTTCCTGTTCGGCCTGGCTCTCAGCCCCAATGGTGAACGCGTCCAGCACATCCAGTGACAAAGCGTGATGCAGCGCTTCGTCCTGCCGGTTACTCATGTCTCCCTGCCCGAGAATCTTCATCCCCACCACTGCTTTTCCCGCCGCCTTCATTTCGCGCAGCACGCTGATTACCGTCGCGGGATCGGCGTCCATGTGGGATTGAATAGGATTGATTCTTGCCAGATCAATTTCCACCCAGGGGGACTTAGCAGCCGCGCGCAGCGCCTCGATGCTGTGGCAGGAGCAGCCATGCGCCCGAATAATTCCTTTCTCCTTGGCTTCCGAGAAAACGTCCATCACTCCGCGATACCGCTCCGTCCAGTCGGCTTCCGTCAGGCAATGCATCAGGCAGATATCCAGATAGTCCGTACCCAGCTCCCGCCGGAAGCGGTCCAGGTCGGCGCGCGCGGTCGCGGGATCACGCGCCCAGGTCTTGCTGAGTACCGTGACTTTATCCCGTGGCACGTGCTTCAGCGCCTCGGCCACGTAGGGATGGCTGCCATACGAATCCGCCGCGTCGAAGAACCGCAGACCATGGTCGTAGCCGTTGAGCAGCAGGTCGGGCAGTCCTTTCATCCCCAGCGCGGTCTGGTGGGAGTGATGTCCCGACCCGACCGTGCCCGTCCCCATCGCCAGGCGGCTGGTGCGGATTCCAGTTTTGCCCAGAACTACCGTATCCGCCGCGCTGAACTTGCGAGGCAAGCTAGGCAGCGTGCCGGCCGCGAAACTTCTGCCGCACAGCCAAGCCGCTCCCACGCCGTAAGCGGCACGAGTGATGAATTCTCTACGCTTCATGGCTCCTCCTCAGTCCTTCAGACGACCGCCCTCGATTGGCCGCTTTTGCGGGATCGCTTAAGGGGTAACGGCTCCACCCCTCATCGTCGAAGTATACCGCCGGCCATTGTCATGCCAAGCAAATTTTCATTTTCCCGACAGGCCATCGGCGGACTCACCAAGAGCGGTACTCCCTCCTATGCCCGTCTCTTGTCGATAATAAAGAGCTTGAGACTATGACGAAAGCTTGGCTCACCTCCGCCCTAGTCCTGACTGGGCTGTTCCTGATTGGCTGTGCCGCCAAGCAGCCGCCACCGGTTACGCCGCCGCCTGCACCTGCACCAGCTCCGGCGCCTGTGGTAGCCCGTCCGATTCGCAGCCAAATGCCTCCACCCACCGCCCAGGTGATTGAGCACTGTGTCATCACCAAGCAGGAAAACGCCAACACCGTATCCTGCGCCTGCATACCCATGACCACCAAGATTGATTCCAAGACCGGTCACACCGAAATCATCTGCAAGAAGATGAAAGAGGAACGATAGGCTGCCGAAAGCAGTTCACGCTCAGCGTCTCGTGCAGTTTTTGGCCCGCCGAATACTTGCCACGCCGGGCATCCTGGTAGCCCGATGACAGACCGATACCTTGTCCGGTTGTAAACAAACCTGCATGCGAAACATGCTATGATCCGCGCGCTCGCCTATTCCCGGTAGGTGTGCCTAAGAATTTCGAGGCTGCCGCTTGCCGCCAGGTCTTTTCCGGGGCACGAACGAACCTCGACTGGCAAACCTGCCGGCATGGCGTGCATCTCTATGACTAGCGAGCCATAGGGGGTTCCACAAACATCGAGGGACAAACCATGAAAAGAGCTCTTTTCCCGGCGCTCACTCTCATTCTTTTTGCGGCCGTGTCTCCAGCACAGGATTCGCCGCAAGGCACATCGCCCGCGGCCGCCAACTCTGCCCCGCAGGCCCAGGCTCAAACTCCCTTCGCAGCCGGTTCCGTAATTTCCGCCGAGCTGTCGAAATCGATCTCCGCAAAAAAAGCCAAACCGGGCGACCGAGTCGAGGCCAAAGTCACCGTGGACTTGCTGGCGGAAGGCAAGATTGTGATTCCGCGAAACGCGAAAATCATTGGTCATATCACCGACGCCAAGCCCCACAGCAAGCAGTCGCCAGACTCCATGCTCGGTATTGTCTTTGACCAGATATCCCTGAAAGACGGGCGTGAACTGCCGCTTGTGGCCGAGGTTCAGGCCGTTGGCCGCCCCCTGAGTAGTGGTGCGCCTTACGGGGGATATTCGCCAATGGGTACGAGTCCAAGCCCCTCCGGTAATTCCCCAGGGATGGCGGGAGGAATGCCAAGTTCCCAGCGGCCTTCGTACACGCCCGGCGTTCCAACCTCCCCGGATGCCAGCGGCGGCTCAGTATCTGCGTTAGGTCCCACCAGCCAGGGAGTGGTTGGGATGAAGGGACTTGCGCTGAACGTCTCCGCACAGGCTTCCGTCATCAGCTCGACTACGGAGAACGTCCGTCTGGATGGCGGGTCCCAGCTGATCCTGCGAACTCGCTGATCGTCTGCCTTGCCGGCCCGCTCGCGTAGGGACAGCCGCCCTCGGCTGTCCGACCGGGCGCAGCCCGGTAGTCGAGCTGGGTACAGCAACATTAAATTAGTTAGGGGTGCGCCAGCATCCCGCAACCGGACCCTGACAGGTTTTCCCCTTTCAAGCCACACGCGCTACCGGAGCCACTCCTCCAACTCGGTGCCCTGGTCGGTTTTTTCATCGCGATACTTCACGATCACCGGCGTATACAGGGACAGGTTCCACTCCGCCGCCTTGCCCTTCTTCACCGCCCGCGATCCGGGGACGACCACGGCGTTCTCCGGGACCTCCAGTGGTTTCTCCGGAGTAGCTCGATACACCTCGCCTCGCACGATGTCATACAGCGGGGTGGAGCGGGTGAGGATGGTTCCGGCTCCGAGCACGGCGCGCGTCCGCACCAGCGTGCCTTCGTAAACGCCGCAGTTGCCGCCGACCAGGACGTCATCCTCGATGATGACGGGCGCGGCATTCACCGGCTCGAGCACGCCGCCAATCTGGGCGGCCGCGCTCAGGTGAACCCGCTTGCCAATCTGCGCGCAGGAGCCGACCAAAGCGTGCGAGTCCACCATGGTGCCCTCATCCACGTAGGCACCCACGTTGATGAACATAGGAGGCATGCAGATGACGGTGGGCGCCACGTAAGCGCCAAGCCGCACCGACGATCCGCCCGGCACCACCCGCACCCGGTCCCGGACCGTGAACCGGCGGGCAGGGAAGGTGTCTTTGTCGACAAAAGAAAGGCTGGCATCCTCACCCATCTTGCTGAGCTCGCCGAGACGGAACCCCAACAGAATGCCCAGCTTCACCCAGATGTTGACCACCCATTGTCCGTTGACCTTTTCGGCAGCGCGAATCTTGCCCTGCGTCAGCTCGTCGCGAAAGTCCATAAACACCTGACGCGCGTGAGGATCGCCTTCCACCTCGCCCAGAGAAGCGAGACGCTCGATAGCGGATTGAAGAGATTGCATGGGGGGCAAGTATAAAGGAAATGTTGTCATGCTGAGCGGAGCAGAAGGTTCGCGCAAGCGAAACGCCTGCGCAGTCCAAGCATCCCTACGTTTATCGCTAACGGGATTCTCTTCGGCTTCGCTCAGGGCAGGCTCTCGCGGGCTGAAGCCCTCTCGGAATGACAAACCGCGAGGTTCGCATCCTCAAATGCACTTGCACTCGCTGCGAATCAGCACACCCGGCAGAGCATGTGCCGCCTGGCGCGCCTCGGCAAGCGTGGCATAGGGGCCGTGCCAGCGCGCGTGGTTGGCATCATGTCCCGCGGGCCGGCCCTTGCCGTGATTGCACTGTCCGCAGCTGGAACGATGCAGCACGATCTTGTGGGGTCCAGCCTGCCAATTCTCGTAAAGATAAAAGTCAGCGGTGTCGGCCGCGGCTGCTGCGGCCTTTGCGACCAATCCGACGTCGGTGGCAACTCTTTGTAGCTTGGCACGGGTGTCCCGCCGCATTTGCATCATCGGCAAGCGGTAAGCTTCCTCGATTCTGCCCATCATTGCCAGCACGGCCTTCACCGGCATGGGGTTGGACTCGATGAAGTTGGCCTGCATCAGCGGTAGAAACTTGCGTTGGATGGCGCGCGCCGTGGCCCAGTCATTGTTCAGCGCGGCTCGCGTCAACTCCCCCATCTCGCGCGGAATCTCATTGGAAACCACCGAAATCACGCCGACGCCGCCCAGCGCGATCACCGGCAGAGTGACGGCGTCGTCACCGGAAAAAACCAGGAAGTGCTCCGGCACCACATTGCAAACCTCCGCTGTTTGCGCCAGGTTTCCGGTCGCGTCCTTCACCCCGACGATGTTAGGGACTTCGGACAACCGCGCCAGGGTTGCAGGCTCGATGGTCGCACCGGTGCGGCCCGGAACGTTATAAAGGATGACTGGCTTTTCGATGGCCTCGGCAATCGCGCGAAAGTGCCGGTACTGCCCCTCCTGCGTGGGCTTGTTATAGTACGGCGAGGCAGTGAGTATGGCGTTGACGCCGGGCCTCGCTGCGGCCTCCCTGGCTTTTTCCACCGCGTCTTGTGTCGAGTTGGAGGTGGCCCCGGCTACGATGGGCACACGTCCAGCTGCGACCTCAACCGTGACATCGATCACCTGCAGCCACTCGGAGTGGGTGAGCGTCGGTGTTTCCCCGGTAGTGCCGCAAGCAACCAGGAAATCGATCTGGGATTCCACTTGCCAAGCCACCAGGTTGCGCAGCGCGGCTTCATCCAAGGAGCCATCCTGGTGAAACGGAGTGACTAGCGCAGTACCACATCCTCGGAGTTCCATGATCTATATAAGATAGCGCGAATGGGCGGGGGAGCAAAACGGGAGCGCGCCCGAATGCCTTCAAACACTTTCTTCCAGGAGTACGACGAATTCGGGTTCAATCCAAATACTGTCCATATAGGGAGCCTTGCCTAATACTTCGCCGACCTCCAATTCCAGCAAATTGTTCTGAATTCCGACGACGGGAAAAATGCGGCCAACGCACTGCTCGAACAGCGCCCTGGTCCTTAACTCCCCTTCCGGCAGGACTGGGGGAACCTCGAGTACGCGGACTTTATCGCCAATCTTCATAAAGTTAGGAAAGCTACAGCTCCCGCCAAACATCCTTGAAGTCAAAAAACCCCTTCTTGCCCACGAGCCACTCGGCGGCGCGCACCGCGCCCTCGGCAAATCCGCGGCGGGACTTTGCGTCGTGGCAGACGTAAATCGTGTCGCTAGGAGAATCCAGCACCATTTCATGCATGCCGACTACCTCGCCTTCGCGGAAGGAGGTGATTTCGAGTTCGTGGCCGGAGGCATCCTTGATGATGTTCTGCAGCACAGAGGCGGTGCCAGAAGGCGCGTCCAGCTTGTGGACGTGATGGCGCTCGAAAATCTGGCCGGAATACTCGTGCTTCAGCGCGGCTGCAGCGGCGCGGGCGATGTCATAAAACAAATTCACACCAACCGAGAAATTGCCCGCGTAGAGGAAGCCGATTCCACCCTCCTCCACCAGGCGACGGACGGCAGGTAGTTCTTCGTACCAGCCGGTGGAGCCGACCACGATGTTCTTGCCCGCGCGGGCGCAGGCTGCGATGTTTTCCAGGGCCGCTTCCGGCGTGGTGAAGTCGACCGCCACGTCAAACGCGCCGAGCGTCTCTGCGGTTAAAGCGCAGGCATGAGGGTTGTCGTTGATATCGAAGGAGTGAACCTGGTGCTTGCGCTCGCGGGCCACCTCCGCCACCAGCGATCCCGTCTTGCCCCGGCCGAGAATAAGAATGTTCATGGAGAAAGCCTATCGCAGAGTTCGCTGAGAACTTCCGCTGAGTTCGCTGAGAAACCAACTCGAGAGGTTTTCTCTGCGCTCTCTGCGGCGCTCCTCGGCGTCCTCCGCGCTTTAAGATTTTGCCTTACGCGAACACTTCCGGATCCAGATCCGAGAAGAACGTCTTATGCAGGCGGCGCACCGCCTGGGGCACGGCGTCCTCCTCGATCACAAACGTAATGTTGATCTCCGACGCCCCTTGCGAAATCATGCGGATGTTCACGTCCCGCAACTCGCCAAACACGCTGGCCGCGATTCCCGGCGTGCCGCGCAGGTTGTCGCCGACCACGCAGACGATGGCTTTGCGCCCCTCATACTTTACATCCGCCAGTTTCGCCAAATCCGCCGCCAGGGCTGGAATGGACTCGTTCGAATCCACCGTCAACGAAACACTCACCTCGGAGGTGGAAACCACGTCGACAGCAATGTGGTGCCGGTCGAAAGCCTCAAAAATGGCCTTCAGGAAGCCATGCGCCAGCAGCATGCGGGGGGCGGCGACATCCACGATGGTGATCCTCTTCTTTACGGCAATGGCCTTGAAGGAGTTCTTGCAGGGCGGAGCCTGGGCGGTAATGCGCGTGCCCTCGCACCTGGGGTTGAGCGAATTCAGGATGTAGACCGGAATATTCTTCTGCACCGCCGGCAGCACGGTCGCGGGATGCAGCACTTTGGCCCCGAAATATGCGAGTTCCGCGGCTTCCTCAAAGCTGATGACCTTGATGCGCCGGGCTTCGGGGCAAAGGTTGGGGTCGGTAGTCATCATGCCATCGACGTCGGTCCAAATCTCGATCCGCTCGGCATTCAGCCCGGCGCCCACGATGGCGGCGGAATAATCCGATCCGCCCCGGCCAATGGTGGTGGTCACACCGCTCTTGGTGGCGCCAATGAAGCCCCCCATCACCGGCACCCGGCCGGCATCGACCAGCGGCTTCACTTTGGAGCGCAGCCGCTCGTTGGTTTCCTCGAACAGAGGTGCGGCTTTGGTATGGGCGCCGTCGGTGACGATACACTCGCGCGAGTCCACCAGCGCCGAAGCTATCCCCAGCGCCAAAAACGCCGCGGCCACAATCTTGCTGGAGAGAGTTTCTCCGTAGGCGGCAACATGATCGGTGGTCCGCGGGGTCAATTCGCCGACCGCCGCAATGCCGCGTAGCAGTTCTTCCAGGTTTTCAAAGTCGCTGCCCAATTCGCTGTGGAAATCGGTGAACAGGGCGGTCCCCAGCAATTCGCCGGCAGTTTCGTAGTGGCGCTCTTGCAGGGCGCGGCACAGCCGCAGGGAAGTCTTGCGATCTCCGGCGCCGGCGGCGCGCGCCATGACCAACAACTGATCGGTGACCTTGGCCATGGCGCTGACTACAACGACCGGTTTCTGGGGCAGACGCTCTTTGACAATGGCGGCGGCACGTTCGATTGCCTTGGCATCCTGCACCGAGGTGCCGCCGAATTTCATGACGATCATGGGGAAAACTTTCTCAGCCGTGGATTCACACCCGGCGACGTGCGTCTAGCACTGGTTCTCCACACCGCCGGGGACTTCATCGGCAAATGCCGCGCGCGCTTTCGCCGGTGCGGTGCGCAGCGGACCAGCCGCTGTCCTGCCCAGGATTCCAATCCAGCTTTTCGCTTCCATAAAAGGTGACGCATGCGATTCTACAACAGCGCCCGGCCGGGTTCAGGGAGGGGGCTGGCCGAATACCAGGATCTGGCAGCGAGTGACTTTGGTGTCGACGGGACCTTGGCCAACTGTGGGATTTCCGATTTGTGCCGATAGGCACGGAGAGGGATTCTCATGCCAGAGTTGCGCCAAAACTACTTCACCAAAGAATGGGTCATTATCGCCACTGAACGCGCCAAACGTCCCGAAGAACTAGCTACCCGTCGTCCCGCCAAGGTGGTGCCGCCGTTTGTGGAAACCTGCCCGTTTTGCCTGGGGAACGAAAGCAAGACTCCGCCCGAGGTGATGCGGATTCCGGTGGAGGGGAGCGGACCCTGGCAGGTGCGAGTGGTGGCCAACAAGTTTGCCGCGCTTTCGCCCGATGCCCCGCCAACCCGGGTGATCCATCGTTCGTTCCGGACCATGGGAGGGTTTGGGGTGCACGATGTCATCATCGACACTCCCAACCATGCGGAGTGCATGCCCCTGATGGCGGACGCTCATGTGGCCGACGTGCTCCGGGCCTACAAGTTGCGGTACGACGCGCTGAGCCTGGATCCGCGCATTGCCCACATCACGATTTTCAAGAACCACGGCGGCGATGCCGGGGCCAGTCTGGAGCATCCCCACTCCCAGTTGATTGCCACGCCCGTCATTTCCTATCAGGTGAGGCAGCGGTTCCAGCAGGCATTAGGCCATTATGACGAATATGGCGAGTGCATCTTCTGCCAGGTGATGGCGGAGGAGATTCGCGAAGAGAAGCGCATCGTGCTGGCCAGCGAGCACTTCGTGGCGATGGAGGTTTTTGCCGCCCCCAGCCCATTCGGCACCCACGTTTATCCCCGGCGTCACATGGCCAGCTTTGGGGATATCAGCGCGGCAGAAATTGTGGATCTGGCGCGCACCCTGCGCACCTTGCTCGCCAAGCTGTATCACGGCCTGGGAAACCCGGACTTCAATTTCACCATCCGCAGCGCGCCCGCCGAATACGTCGGGGTGAAGCATTTCCACTGGTACGTCAGCATCATCCCGCGACTGACCCGCATGGCCGGATTCGAACTCGGCTCGGGAATGTTCATCAATACGGTGTTGCCGGAAGCTGCCGCGGAATTTCTGCGAAACGTGAACGTGGAAAAAACGGTGGGAGCGGCGGGATCGTGATGGCGACAACGCCCGCAAACTCTATTTTCTGGGCGCGATCTCGGTCCCGAACGAATACTCGTTGAGCGGTCCAAACCTCTTTTTCTCGGCATACAGGCGCCAGCGCCGCCACACGATGCGCAGGCTGGCCATGACCGGAATCGAAAGGTAGACGCCGAGCACGCCCGCAATTTCGCCACCCGCCAGCACCCCAAAAATCGCTCCCAGCGGATGCAATTCCATGCTCTTTCCCATGATGCGAGGGGAAACCACGTAATCCTGGATCATTCGCCAGGTAAACAGAAACATCAAGAGCAACAGCCAGTGGGGATAGCTCAGCAGCAGTGCTACTCCCAGGATCAGGAGCGCGGCCACCAGCGGTCCGACCACCGGAATGAATTCCAGCATGCCGCCGGCGGTGCCCAGCACCAGCGCATACGGCATCTTCATCGAACCCATGAAGGCCGTGTAAACCACCAGCGACATCGCCGCCAGCGTCAGTTGGGCGCGGATAAACTGCGCCAGCATCTGGTTCAAGTCGCCCAGCACACCTTCCAGGAACTCGCGTTGCGCCCGGGCATTCACAATCGAAAGCAGGACATCGCTGAAGGCGCGCCCATCCTTCAAGAAGAATGCCGCCAGAATGGGCACTACGATCAGGAGCCAGGATTCCTGAGCCGCCTCGGCCAGGCGCAGGCCAGCCTGCTGCGCGATGGGAACAACACTATCCTTGTGATCGACCAGGAATTCCTGCAGCATGCGCCGGCTGTCCTGGCTCCAGCCGTGTTCCGCTCCAATGTCCTGGGCGATCTGGCCCGAGCTTACTCGTTCCGGCAGGGTGAGCAGCGCTTTGCTCAGGCGTTGTCCCTGTCGTCCGATTTGCGGCCCGACGAAGAAGAAAAATGTCGCCAGCAAAATAACCAGGAGAGCGTAGATGAGTGCGATGGCGCGGCCGCGGCCATGGGTCCACTTCTCCACCCGCGACACCGCGGGATCCATCAGGTAGGCAAAAAACACCGCAAACAGGAACGCGATCAAGGTGCGATGAGCGACGTACAGAAAACCCAATGCCAACCCAAACACCAGCACCGTGAACAAGACGCGCGTCGTGCGTAGATCGATCAACGACATTTCGCTCTGCTGCCTCGGGTGCTGGCGAGAACCGCTCTAGTCCCGCACCACTTCCGTGTTCTCATCCGGAATCACGATCCGTATCAGCTTGAACTGGTCATCGAGCCACAGCGCCCAGTCGCCCGAATCACTCTTCAAGTCGAAGCGGCTCAGTTCGTGTTCCACACCGTGAATGGCGACTTTCTCCCTTCCCGAAAACTCCATGCTGATCGGCATGGAAGAACGTGAGTGGGGGTCGAGGGTCCCAAACTGAGCGTGTTGGTGAAGAGGGCACTTCAGCTGTCCGCTTTCCTGACGGCACCCCGTTGCCAGGTACCGCCAAACCAAAACTTCACGTTGAATGAAAAAGTAGTCATCCAGAATGCTGGTAGAAGCGGGAAGCAGGAACGGCTGTTCCGCCGGCTTATCGTTGGGATTGGTTGTCGTCCGCTCGAGCAGGAATTGGTCATTGGGAACGACGACGGCTTGTATCTTCTCCGGGAGGGCTTCCTTCCACTCATAGTTGCGTATTTCGCCGGTTGGGCTCAGTTGCAACTCGGAAGACTGCAAGGCCTTGTCCATCCCTTGTTCTGACTTGAACTCAGAAGTGATGACGCTGCCGGCACCGTTTTGCTTGATGGAGAAGGTTTCGGTCGCCACTCGCCGTCCGCCCATGAAAACGCCAAAAGCTCCGGCATCTACATCTTTTCCCTGCGGTTCCTTTTCCTTGTCTTTGCCCACGGCCGCGATGGCCGCGGTAAAGACCAGCAGGAGCAGCGTTCTCATCACCCACACCGTTCTGAACTTCACGTCACCACCCCTGATTTATAGATCGGCACGGTCTACCGAAGACTTAAGCTAGACGCCACTTCCGCTGCGATGGCAGCCACTTCTTTGCCGCCGGTTTCGATGCGCAGCGCAGCCGCCATGTAATGTGGCCGGCGCGCCTCGTACAACTTGCGGAACTGTTCCTGATTCCGCCGCAGGGGACGCTCTAACGGCTCCAGTTGGCAGCGGCGGAACAATTCCTCCACCGGCGCATCGAGAAAAACCATGGCGACTTCCGCTTGCTCGAGCAGCACGGCATTATCGGGTTGCACAAACGCGCCGCCTCCCAACGCCACCACTCGGGGAACCGGGCCCAATTCCGAAAGCACCTCCCGCAAGGCTGCGTGCTCGGCGCGTCGAAACTCGGTCTCGCCGGACTCACGGAAAATCTGCTCGATGGTGCGCTTCTCGCGGGTCTGAATGCGTTCGTCCAGGTCTTCAAAGGGCCAATTCAATTGCTGGCCCAACGCCCGGCCCACGCTGGTCTTGCCGGCGCCCATGAAGCCCACCAGGAACACGGCCCGGACCGCGGGAGTTGCGCCCCGCACAGACAAATCAGCCTCCGGCCGCGAACCGGGTCGGGTTCTCATGCGTGTTCGGCGCCGGGCTGAAGTTCATTCAGTCCGGCCAAGTTGTCAGCGTTTCTTGAGGTGAATTTTACCACTGATGGAAAACAGCTTAACCGAAGATGCCGCCTTGCCCACCGTACCCGCGAAGGCACTCCCTGCTTTGATGGCGAACGGCGTGTGCTTGGGCTGCAACAGGAAATCGTTCTCCACTTTGCCTTGCTCCGAGCGAGCGGTCACATCGATGGAAGCATAGCTGGGGGCCATGGCTTCGATATCGCCGGTATGACTGGTCATGTAGTACTCACCGCCACCGCCAAACTCGCCGTCATAGCGGATCTTGCCGCTATTCGAATTCACTTGCACAAACGGGCCATTGACCGAGTTCATCACCACATCACCGCTGACCGAAGTGATCTCCACATGTCCATCGCGGATATTGGTCAGGGTCACCGGGCCATCCAGCGTCTTGACGTGAACGTGAGCGTCATCGACCTCGCGAACATCCACCACCGCGTTCGCTCCTTCCAGGGTGACGTCGCCGTGCAGTTTCTCGACATGTAGCGGGCCGGTGCTGGAGCGCAGAGTCACGCTGCAGTCGGCCGGCACCAGAATCGCATAGTCCACGCGTCCGCTTTCGGTATCGGCCCCCGGCAGAAGGTGCGATTGAATCTCAACCCGGCTTCCACTCTGGCTTTGGTCCACCTCTACTTTGTCGGAGTACAAAATGGCGGTGACTTCCACTTGCTTGCTGGCCCCCGGCTTCACAGAAATGGGGCCATATGGGTTGACCACAGTGACGCTGGCCCGGCGGCCGACCTTGAAGTGGAATTCTTTGCGGTTCTCGGCGACCACAATCGTCGCTCCGGCCAGGACCACTACAACGGCTAATCTTGCGACGCGCTGCCTGCTGTTCATGATGAAACCCTCTCCCCGACGCCCGATAACCCCCCGCGGGTTAGCTGCTTGGCCCCTATTATGGCAGAGAACGGTCCAAAGCGATCTCATAAACCATGGACTTCTGCTCGTACGCATCCATCACGTACCGCTGCGCCGCCTCGTCGTTAGGATTGCTCTGCGCCGACTGCTCGGCATCCTGGATGTAGGCATTAGCGTTGCGCAGGTCGGCTTCGTAAGCGGCCCGCATGGCAGGCGACCGCGCACCCACAACTTCCAGCAACTGCTCATCGTCACTGTCGCCGGGGGCGAAGCGGTTCGCTACGAGCGGCTTCGCCGCGTGGGGCAGACTCACCGCTGCCACGTTGGTTGCTGTCTCCGGTTGCGCAAGCGGCGGCGCAATCCTTCCCCGTTCATAGCGAAGCACTCCGAAGACCACCAGGAAGGTCGCGGCCGCGGGCAGCAGCCAGATCGTGCTCCAGCGCTGCCAAGGGCGGGCAATCAACACCGGCTGCAATTGCGGCTCATGGATCAGCGGCTCATGGATCAGCCCCTCTCGCCGCAAGACGGTTTCGATGGAATTCCATACCCGCAGGCTGGGCTCGTCCGACTCCCGCAAGAGTCGAGCCCCACCAGCAATGGCGTTGAGGTCAGACACCAGGTCGAAACATGCGGAACAGGACCGCAGATGCGCTTCCTGCTCAACGGTACGATCGCCCTCCATGATGTCTGGCAGAACCCGCTGCAACTCTGCACAGTTCATGCTACTTCTCCCCGATACTGCTTCTCTTCGCTCCCCGCTACGGCTTGGCGGCCTTTTCGGCTCTGCTCGTCTTGAGGAGGTCGCGCAACTTCATCCGTGCCTTGTGTAACTGGGATTTGCTATTACCGATCGAACAGCCCACCATCCCAGCAATTTCGTTATGCTCGTATCCTTCCACATCGTGCAACAAAAAAATCATCCGGTACCCCGGAGGCAGGGTCTCTACCGCTCGCTGGAGCTGCAATCGGTCGACCGAACCAGCCAGCGCCGGATCCTGCGCTCCCAGCTCCTTCTTGGGGGTGTCCTCGTCGCTGTCCATCGTGTCTTCCAGCGAAACCACCGGAAGGCCCTTCTTCCGCAACTGCATGAGGACGACGTTCACCGCCATGCGGTGCAGCCAGGTGGAAAAAGCCGACTCGCCCCGAAAAGTCCCAATTTTTCGAAATAACTGCAGGAAGGCTTCTTGAGTGAGGTCCTCGGCTGCCGCCGTATTGGCCGTCATGCGCAGGCATAGAGAATACACACGCCGCTTATGCAGGTTGTACAGGACTTCGAAGGCCTCCGCATCGCCCTGCTTGGCGCGATCAATCGCAGCCGCTTCGGAAAGCCTGTCGACCTGTAGTTTTTTCGCGTCCGTCAAGATTTATTTCCGGCCGCATCTTGTCAGATGCAGCGCAAATGTCCTGCGTTGTACCGCTTAGCTGCTCCGCGGCCTCCCACGTTACTCCACAGTGACTTTAGTGATCTATGGACAGACTAACGGCCAGCCAACTACCCCGTCAATTGCGCCGCCGACACAACCCACACCTACGGAAATACGGATTCCAGTAGGTATCCGGAAGATGCTGAAGAACTCATGCCAGCCTGTCTTCAGCGCCGTCCTGTCGCTCCGGGCCTCTGCTAAGCGGCTGCCGAGGCTGTGGTTATTGTCTCTAACCCATGACCATGAGGTCCAGTTTCTCTTTGCCGCAGCAGGAAGGCGAAGAGCATCCCGAGAAATCCTAAGATGGAGAAAATCCACATTCCCATATGGTAGCCACCAGGGTTGGCCGCGCCTGCGTGGCCGAGGTCATTTGCCTTGCCAATGACCAGGTTGAATCCGAACAGTCCGAGGTTCTGCATCATGGTCATCAGGCCGTAGGCGGTCCCGAGTTTCGACTGCTCCACAATGTAGGCGACCGACGGCCACATCACTGCCGGAATCAGCGAGAAGGCCACGCCCATCATCGCCATAGGGACGTACAGGCTGATATGGGTGTAGGCCATCATCAGGTAAACCGGGATCAGGAGCATGGACCCGAGCATCATGAGCAGTGCTCGTTTGCCGATCCGATCCACCAGAAGTCCAAAGAGCGGCGTGGCAATCATGGCGAACAGGGTCAACATACTGGAGAGAAAACCTCCAAACTCCCGTGAAGTTCCGTACGCCTCGATGAAGAATTTCACGGCGAAGGTCTGGAAGGGGAAAATGGCGGAATAGAAGACTATGCAGAGCGCCACGATCAACCAGTAGCTAAGGCCGAACTTGAAGAGGTCTCCCAAGACGACTTTGTCGGTAGAGGTTTCTCCCAGGCGGAAGCGCTTCTCCGCATACACCTCCAACAGCCAATAGACAGCGGCGGCGATGACGCTGAGCGTGGAAACCCCGAAAGCAATCAGGAAAGGCCAGCGCCAGTTCGCATAGGCCGCACGAGCCCAGGTGGGCGAATTCAAGGCGGCGAAGGATCCCAGACGGCAGATGGTCAAGTTGATGCCGAAGGCAAAGCTCAATTCCTTGCCTTTGAACCACCTCGCCAGGGCCACGGTCTCGGCGACGATCAGGGACTCCGCTCCCATGCCAAAAATCAAGCGTCCCAGCGCCATGCTCCACAGTCGACCGCTCGCGGTGGTGATCGCCGGGCCGGCCACGCACAGCACGCTGAAAATCATCAGTGATCTTCTGAGTCCCAGCCGGTCGATGATGAACCCGCCAACGACTACGGTGAAGATGTTCGGAAAGCTGTAAATCGCCTGCAGCAGGCCGATGTCAGAATCGGAAAAATGGAGCTGTTGTTTGAGCACATCCGCCAAGGGGCTGAGCGCGTCATACACGTAGTAACTGCCAAACACCGCCAGGCTGACAAAAACCAGCACCATCCAGCGATAGAAGCGGGACGGCTCAGGCCGCGCGGCATCAGGCATGTGCGCTCTTTTCTCGGATGGACGCAACCCTCTGCACGAAGAAAAGAAGATAGCAGAGGCCAGCGATATTCGCACGTGTGGCTCGGGTCTTTGTTCCGCCGGCTGGACCGGAACCAGGGACCGTTTGACCATAGGGCCAAATCCGGATTACTTAAGTCCATTTCCAGCGGTCACTTTTCAAAGCTTTGCCAACCGTGAACAATAGCGTGCGAGAAGCGAAAGGGGGACCCATGCGATTGAAGATCCTCACGGCTGCCATGCTGCTTGCCGGGGTGGCCTATGCCAAGGAGCCCAAGCGTTACGAAAGCGGCACCCTGCTGCAAATGGATTCGGTGGAGTGCGGACTCGACGAAAACAGCGGCAAGAGTCTTGCCGGCGAAGTTCTGGGCACCGACTCCGCCCACAAGAAAACCCATGCCCTACTTTGCCAGGAATACCTGCTGCAAAGCGACCATGTGATCTACCGTATTCGCCCGAAAGGTGAAAAGCACCCGGCTCTGCTGCCGGTAGGAGAACGAGCGCAGTTCCACATGGACAAAGACAAAATGGTGCTTCGGGTCGAAGACCTGGACGACAAAGAGCGCGACTACATTGTTGTTTCCATGACGCCGCGTGACAATGGCAAGACCGACTCAGCCAGCGCTGCCGCGCCGAACCGCTAAAACCTAAAACGAGGATCAGCCACACTGCGGCACGGATCGCGAACCGCGAACCGACCCGTGCCGCTGGTTTTATGCTTTTTGAGGGCGGCAGGCCGGCCTTCGGCTGCCGATCTCTTTCTCACGTCGGCTAGCGCAGCGATCCCGCGAAGTTACCCCGGTGTTCAAGAACCGCCCCGCTGGCGCCGCGGTTCTGCTATACTGTTTGAGTCGTTGTTGCCACGGTTTGCTCGTGACGCGGTGATCCTCGGTTGGATCAGATTGCTGTTTAGAATCAGTACTCCGCTTTTCCTGCCTGCCGTTTAATTCAACACCCAAGATTAATGTGAGCGGCATGGGAACCCATGACGAGAGTCTGAGTATTTAACGACAAGCCCCTCCGGAAAGAACAAAATTCGAATGACCACATTTTCCGAGCTACCCCTATCTTCTGCCCTACAGCAGAAGCTGGCGGCGGCTCAATTCACTACCCCAACCCCCATCCAGGCGCAAACCATCCCCCATGTTCTGGCCGGCAAAGACGTACTTGCCACAGCGCAAACCGGAACCGGCAAGACGCTGGCGTTCCTCATCCCGATCATCGAACGCTTGCAGCAAGAATCGTCGCGCCAGATCCACGCCCTGGTGCTGCTACCGACGCGCGAACTGGCCATGCAAGTCAACACTGAGTACGAAAAACTCCGCAGCAAACAGCTGCCCAAATCGGCATTGGTGATCGGCGGCCTTTCGGAAAAAGCGCAGATTACGGCCTTGCGCGCCGGGGCCAGTCTCGTGATCGCGACCCCGGGCCGGCTGCAGGATTTCATTACCCGCAACCTGGTCGACCTGCGGCCGCTGAAAATCCTGGTGCTGGATGAAGCCGACCGGATGATGGATATGGGTTTTCTGCCCGCCATCCGCCGCATCATCGCCGTGCTGCCCGAGCGCAGGCAGACGCTATGCTTCTCCGCCACCATGGAGCAGTCGGTCGCCGGGCTGGTGCATGATTCCATGCGCGACCCGGTGCGGATTGCCGCCGGCTCCGTCCTCAAGCCGGTGGAGAGCGTGCAACTGCAAGCTTACGAAGTGCGCCCAACGGAAAAAATGGATGTGCTGCGGCAGCTGCTGTATTCCGAGAAAGGGCAAACCCTGATCTTCGCGCGCACCAAGCGCAGCACCGAGCGCCTGGCCAAGGAACTGGTGCGCGACGGCTTCGCTGCGGCCATGATTCACGGCGATCGCACGCAATCGCAGCGCAACGGAGCGCTGGCTGGATTTCAGCAGGGCCATTTCAAAATTCTGGTGGCCACCGACGTAGCTTCGCGGGGACTGCACGTGGACGACGTAGCCCACGTGATCAACTACGATCTGCCGAACCTGGCGGAGGACTTCATTCATCGCGTCGGGCGCACCGGGCGCATGGGCTGCCCGGGGCTAGCTTCCACCCTGGTGACGGGCGCCGAAGTCCTGGGACTGCGGCAGATTGAGCGCGCGCTGCAGTTGCGCATCGAACGCAAGCAGGTGGATTGGTCCACCACCGAACTGCCCAAGCGGATCAGCCAGAACACCCTGGCATCGCGAACCCTGACCGCTCTGCCCGGCGAAGTCTTTGCTTAAAGACAGGTCGCTCCACGCAGATCATCGCGCTGGGCACACCACTAGAAACCGATCATGCGGCTGGCGGCGAGCCTTATGGCTCGCCTGCTAGACGGACGTAGACGTTACCCTTACAATCAAAATGCAAGCGCGACAGGAATTTGGTTGCGATGCTTGGGACCCAGTGGACCCGCGCATCTCGCACAACTTCTGTCGGCGCATGACGTGGTGTGGGCGCGTAGCTCAGGTGGTAGAGCAATGCCCTTTTAAGGCATAATCACCCCTCCCTCCATCGCACACGCATTGAAGCGCACCAAGAAGCAGACTAGGGCAAAAGCCCAGTAAAATAGCGGCTTCCAAGAGGAAGAAAAAACCTCCAACCTTGGCACGACTACGCACTACGGGGCAGGGAATTACAAAACCAAGTGCCACCAGAAGTGCCACCGACTTGCTAGTCGGTTTTTGTTTTTGAATAGCCCCGAACCGCACGGGAACACCCCCGAAAATTTTGCTGTTCGCGTGCGGGCGTCCACGCCCAGTCATGCCTTAACCTGCAACCAGGAGGGAAATTATGGGCGCAAGACGATTCATGCTGGAGCCAAAAAATAAGCGCCGTGATGCGAACACACTGGGCGATACCGATGATGCGGGTCAGATTCAACCGCTGCTCGTTTCGAAGAAAACGAGCGCGCAATTGCTGGATATTTCGCCGCGCAACGTGACCTATCTCATTTCTTCGAAGCAGTTGGCATGCAGAAGGATCGGCAGGAGAACTCTCGTTCCTTACTCGGCGCTGGTCAAATTTGCTCAGCGGGATCACCCCGTACCGCAAAAGCGCAGAACTGCTGAAACGCAAAGTAGCGGTGACAAGCAATGAAGAAGTCCGCATATGCAGCGGCTTCCGGCACAGAAGTGCAGCGCGATGCCGAATTCTACCGGAGGCCCGAAGAATCAGCACGGGGCGAACGCCCACCATCCGAGTACGAAGCGCTGGAGCCGGTGCTGGAACTGGCTGCACAGGGCTGGCGACTGTTCTCATGCGCTCCGCACAACAGGACGCCACTGCTGAAAGGCTGGCCTACCTTGGCGTCATCCGATCGCGCGACTATCCGAAAATGGGCAGTAAAGCATCCGGGCTGCAACTGGGGCGTGGCTCGCTCGCGCGGCATCGAACTGCGCAGGGGGGCACGCTGATGCCAAAGAAGGTAGATACGAGGCGGCGGATTCAGCTCCAGGACGGCCGCAGCGTGCCCTTTTTTTGGATCGCGAACACGGTAGTCGAAAAGTATTTGTGGGAAATCGGTCCGGACGCTTTCGCGGTATATGCAGTCCTCTGCAAGTATGCAGGCAACAAGACGCAAATGGCCTGGCCTTCCCAGCAAACGATCGCAGACTTGCTGATGGTCTCCCGCAACACGGTCAAGAAGGCGATTCGAACCCTCAAGAGAGTCAAATTGATTGCGGTAAAGAAAGAAGGTCGCCCCGGCCGGGAACATAACGTATACACGCTCCTCACAGCCAAAATCAAGGGTAGGACAGGGTCACGGCCTGACCAGGGTTACCGCATGACAGTGTCACGGGATGACCCGGCAGGGTCACCGCATGACCCGGCAGGGTCACGGCGTGGCCCCGAACTAAACGAAGTTGATCTAAACGAATTGATCGAGAGTAAACAAGAAAAACAAGGCATCGCTGGCGCGATGGCGCGTCCTTGCTACCCACCTATTCCAAAAGAGAACTTCGAAGCTCTTGTAGACGTTCTGAGGGAATGCGGGATCACAACCCATAAGCGAAACTGCGGCGCACTCCGGTCATTGTGGGATGCGAGCGTCGGTTCGCCGGATCAGCGTGAGCAGCAGTGTATCGAGGCAATCAACACCGCTGTCATCATGGGCATTGAGCATCCCGAAGGCGTTTTTGCTGTGGCGCTGAAATATCTCCACGGGGAGGACTATGCAGCCTGAACAAGCTCAGCTTTGGATTGCCATCGTAAGTGAGCGGCAGTGTATCGAAGCTGCAAGAAACTAGAGGTTCCCATGACATTGCGCGTCCCAACTCCTGAAGTTCAGATCAGGCGCGTGAAGAAGATCTGGGTCCCAGAAGCGCGGCACTTCATGCACTT
>Ga0209415_10001630_pt1 | contig 42810 bp, 39 predicted proteins | sample PeaSoiSIISIP2007_FD_187696 | JGI IMG/M metagenome (GOLD analysis project Ga0209415, IMG submission 187696) | Peat soil microbial communities from Weissenstadt, Germany - SII-SIP-2007 (SPAdes) (version 2) | ecosystem: Environmental > Terrestrial > Soil > Wetlands > Peat | place: Germany...
TGCTGATCTTTCGGCACGACTGAAGTCGTGCCCTGACGCTTCTTGCCCCTCACAATTGAATTTTGCAAGAGGCTCAGGAGATTACTGGAGTGCAATACTCCTACTCCGGTCCGCTGCCTCCTCCCGAGGTTTTGGAACATTACGAAAAAATCATTTCGCATGGCGCAGAGCGCATCTTTGCGCAATTTGAATCTCAAGCGGGACATCGGCGTCTGGTCGAATCCAAAATCGTCAATCCAGAAGTCTTTGTCCAGATATTCGGAGCAGTCAGCGCTCTATTGCTGGCCTTTTTGGCACTTGGTGGCGGACTTTTTCTTGTGTTTGAAGGCAAGAGCCTGGAGGGTTTCGGTACGTTTTTTGCCGGTCTTGCCTCGCTTGTGGGCGTTTATATCTACGGTAAGAAGGCTCAGGCCAACGAGCACAGTACAAAATAGGATTCGTGAGCACACTTCCCGTTCTTGACCTGCCTCCAACAAACGACCCGGCCCTGCTCCCGTCCCATTCCCGCATTGACGCAACGGCCCCGCGGGTTGAGGATAGAGGTTGGGGCTGTTTGTTTCCCCGCAACACAAGGAGAGCACCGTATGCCTGAGGAGTCCAATCCCGCCCACGACAGCATGATCCCTGCGCAGCCCATTCCGGCGGACGCGCGGGCCTTCTCCAGCCGTATCAGCGGACTGTTGGACGGCCAGCCCAAGGACGAGGCCGCGGTCAATCAAGCTCTTGAAGGCATGGACGATATCGTCGACCAGATTGCCGCCGGACTCTACAATCTTGCGTCCATGCTGGTAGGTGAAGGCGAAGACAGCATCAAGCTCGTCGAGACAGCCATTGCCACCACCGAGGTCTCCGTCTGCCACGATCCTGTCGAAGCCCGCAAGAACAGCCGCAAGGCGCTCTGCGGCGCGGCCATTGCAATCATCGGCAAGCGCGGACCCACCGCTCTGGTCGCTCCCGAGGGCCTGGCCCCGGTTGAAACCTGCCTGGACGACGACGATCTGGACTCGGCCGGCGTTACCCGCGAGGATCTGGAGCGCGTCATCAGCGGTCCCGACCGTGCTCGCGTCAAAAACTGGCTCACCGGCCTGCCCACCGCCGTGCGCACCATCTTCGTGCTGCGCGCCGTAGCCGGCATGAGCGCCGTTGAAACAGCCGATCTGCTTGCCGACCATGGTGGTCCGCAAGCCGCCGGATGGACCCCCGATGCCGTGCGCGAGATCTTCCGCCGCGGCCTCTGCTCGCTGGCCTCGCAACTGATTCAGGCCACCGCCGCGCACTAACTCTCTCTGCAATAGCGCCCCCCGCGCCGTCTCGGTCTTTCCACTTCTTCGGCGACTTAAACCTCGCGGGAATCGTCTTTTCAACCAACGGCCTGGGATTTTTTCAGGTCAAGAGTCTGTCCCGCTTTGGGATAGTCTTTCCCGTACCGTTCGTTACACTGGTACAAGAACCGTTTCGCCTCGGCATAGCATCTACTAATGGGGCGAACATTTCAGGAGCGAACATTTTTAACCAACGACGCTTCGTTGTGAGTCGAGCAAGATCCATGCATTCAAAAAACGCATTGAACACCACGATCCGCTTCAGCGCCCTGCTCATGGGCCTTGCGGCCTTGGCTCCGGCCACTCTCTTTGCACAAGCCCCACCCACTGTGTCCACCGCGCCTACTGCGGCCAGTTTTCAGGGCAGTGTGCCCAGCGGCGAAGTGACTGCCCAGCCTATCGAGCTTTCTCTCGACGATGCGGTGCAGCGCGGTCTGCGCAACAATCTCGGCGCTATCCTCAGCGGCACGCAAACCGCCGCCGCCCGCGCCGCGCGACTTGGCCAGTTGCAGGCGCTTTTGCCCTCCGTCGATGCCTCAGCCAAGGAATCCGAGGTTGAATCCGATCTGCCCGCTCAGGGTCTGCGCATTCCTGGCTTTCCCAAGATTATTGGACCGTTCGGCTTCACTGATCTTCGCGCCTCTCTGACTTGGTCGCTGATCGACGTGCCTTCCTTGCGCAACTATCTGGCCGCGCGCCACAACTTCAACGCCGCCCAGCTCTCCGCGCAGGATATGCGCGAACTGGTGGTGCTCACCATCGGCAATGCTTATCTGTTGGTGATCGCCGACGAAACCCGCGTTGCCAGCGTCGAGGCCCAGGTCGCCACGTCCAAAATCTCTCTCGATCAGGCCGTCGCCAATCATCAGGCTGGCACCGCGCCTCTGCTCGACGAACTCCGTGCCCGCGTTGATTATCAATCGCTCCAGCAGCAGTTGATCGTCTCCCGCAATGCGCTGGATAAGGACAAGCTGGCCCTGGCCCGCGTCATCGGCCTGCCCCTGGCGCAGAGTTTTACCGTCACCGACAAGACCCCCTACTCGGCCTTCGACCAGTTGGATGCCGAAGCCGCGGTGCGCACCGCTCATGCCAACCGCAAGGATTTGGCTGCAATGTTGGAGCAGATCAAGGCCGTCGAGCAGCAGCGCAAGGCCGCAACCGACGAACGTCTGCCCACCCTCAAGTTCCAGGGTGACTACGGAGATATTGGCGTCACACTCTCTCACTCTCACGGCACCGGCAATGCCTCCGGCAACCTCAGCGTTCCGCTCTTCAAAGAGTTCGCGTTGCGTGGCGATGCTCAGCAGGCGCAGGCCCAGCTTGATACCGCTCAGGCTCAGTTGAGCGATAAAAGCGCACAGGTCGATGCCGATGTGCGCGATGCACTCCTCGATATTGCCTCCGCGCAGAAGCAGGTCGAGGTGGCCCATTCCAGCGTTGAGTTGGCCAGCGAGGCCCTCGGCGAGGCGCAGCAGCGTTATGCCAACGGCGTCAGCGACAATCTGGCCGTCTCACAGGCCGAGCAGTCCGTCGCCCAGGCAAACGATCAATACGTAACCAGCCTTTACCGGCACAATATGGCCAAGCTTAGTCTGGCCCGTGCGCTCGGTGCGGCTGAAAACTACAAAAGTTATCTCGGAGGAAAGTAATCGTGGCGGACTCTTATCCCGTACCAGAACAAACCGAATCAGACGAGGTGGAGCAGCCCAAGACGAGCCGCAGAATCATTGCCGTCGCCGTGGTCGTGCTCCTCGCGCTGGTGGCCGCCGGACTTTGGTGGCGCTCCACGTACAGCGAAGATACGGACGACGCGCAGGTCAATGGCCATCTCATTCAGGTCAGCTCCCGCGTCAACGGTCAGGTGCTCAAGGTGGACGTTGTGGAAAATCAGGTGGTCAAGGCTGGCGACGTGATTGCCGAACTCGATCCCCGCGATTATCAGGTCGCGGTCGAGAGCGCGCAGGCTGCTCTGGCCAGCGCCCAGGCCAATGCCGCCGCCGCCAACGTCAATGTGCCTCTCACCAGCATCAACACCAACAGCAATCTGAGTTCGGCCAGCGCCGATCTCAGCGGCACCCAGGCCTCCATCTCGCAGGCGCAACAGCAGTTTGAGGCCGCTCATGCCCGCGTCGTTCAGGCCGCGGCCAACAATACCAAGGCCCAGGCCGACCTCGAGCGTTACAAGCCGCTGGTTGCCAAGGACGTCATCAGCAAGCAGCAGTTCGATGCCGCCGTCGCCGCCGCCGATGCCGCCAAGGCCGCTCTCTCCGATGCTCTCGCTACCGAGCGCGCCGCTGAAGATGGCATCAAGGTGGCCCATCAGCGCGAGGCTGGAGCGCAGGCGCAACTCAAGTACGCGCAGACCGGCCCACAGCAGGTGGCCGCGCAATCCGCCCGCGCCCGTCAGGCTCTGGCGCAGGTGCAGCAGGCTCAGGCCCAGCTCGATCAGGCCCAGCTCAACCTCAGCTACACCAAAATCGTCGCGCCGCAAGACGGCATCATCACCCGCAAGAGCGTCGAAATCAATCAGAACATCGCCGCTGGCCAGAACCTGCTCACCCTGGTCTCGCTTGAGGATCTGTGGGTCACCGCCAACTTCAAGGAGACCCAGTTGCGTCACATGAAGGGTGGCAAGGATGGCCAACCGGTCGAGATCGAAGTCGATTCCACCGGCAAGACCTATCACGGCAAGGTCACCCAGATCGGCGGCGCAACCGGTTCCGTGCTCTCCCTCTTTCCGCCGGAGAACGCCACCGGAAACTACGTCAAAGTCGTGCAGCGCCTCCCGGTCCGCATCGACTTTACTGACCTCAAAAACGAGGACCCCAACCACGAACTCCGCCCCGGCCTCTCCGTCGAACCCAAGGTCAGCGTGAAGTAGCCCGGCATGTACCACCAAAAGAGACGCCCCGTCCAATCAACCCGGACGGGGCTTTTCTTTTGTGCCAACTCCTGCAATTTGTTCGTACGCGTCCGACTATAGCATTTCCTGAAATACCATAGACCGAAACCTCGGACTCAAGTCGGCGCGCCCCCAAGGAGCGACGACCTTGCACAATGGATACAGGACTACACCATTTCAGGAAATGCTCTAACGAGATGGCACTACGCTTGGAAGATTCCCGGAACCGGAAACCACCCACAGATGCTGCTGAGGAGGCCACATTCGAAACTCTCGGAAATAACTTCTTCTCTTTTCGGAAAGTCTCTTGACAAATTCAATGGTAGGCTGATTTCGGTTATTCAACGGAGGGCGTCATTGATGTTCAAAATCTCTACGGATAGATTCGACATGATGTTCGCCTTTTCCTGGACGGTCACTCTCGATGAAAGGAAGTAATGGAGTGCTCAGGCACTCAAAGCGATCCACTACCTGTGACCACACCAAGCGGCTGGACGGAGACGAACGCGACTTGACTAAGAGGGAGAGTATGATGAAGAGACTTTTTGTTAGCGCGCTGGCGCTGGGATTACTCGGGGGGGGAGGGGGAGTCACTCAAGCCCAAAGCCTTGACGATCTGAATATTCAGATCCATGGATATGCAACGCAGGGGTTTCTCTACACCAACCAGAACAACATGTTTACCACCAGTTCGAGCAATGGTAGTCCGGCATGGGACGAAGCGGTGGTGAACGTAACCGCCCAGCCGACGCAGAAGCTGCGAGTAGGCGTCCAGGCGCGCTACATGCTGTTGGGCAATATCGGTAACAAGATCACGCTGGACTGGGCGGCCGCTGACTACAAGTTCAACGAGCGCATAGGGGTTCGTTTTGGCAAGGTGAAGACGCCCTCCGGCTTGTTGAATGAAACGCAGGACATCGATCCTTCGTATATGTGGGCCTTGCTGCCTCAAGGCATTTATGCTCTTACCAGCCGTAACTCCTTTCTGTCGCACTACGGCGGAATCGCGTATGGCACGTTCCGGTTAGACGAAAAGTTTGGCAAACTCGATTACCGCGTTTTCGGCGGACAGCAGTTGGTTGGCGCCGACGATCCAGCCATTTCGCTTGGCATGCAAGGATCGCCTGTTCAGCTTCCCAATGGATGGAGCGGAACGTTTTTGGGCGGAACCTTGAACTGGAAGACTCCGGTTAAAGGCCTCATGATAGGCTCCTCCGACTGGAAGTACCAATACTGGAAATCGCTGGCCACCTCAGGCGCAACGAATGGTAGTCAGTTTTCCAATCCTTGCAATTACTACTGGAACTACGCCCGATATGAGATGAACAAAGTCATGGTGGCCGCGGAGTATACGCGCCAGCCATACAACGGAGGAACGACGTTTCCCGGTTCCGCAACCAATACATTCTGGGTCGATGTGCGGGCTTGGTATGGAATGGCCAGTTATAAGCTCGCAGATAAGCTGACCATTGGCGCCTATCACAGTCAGAGCTTCGACCACCAACAACCACTGCAACCGGCGCGCTACAGCAAGGACTGGACAGTATCCGGGCGTTATGACTTCAATCAATTTCTATACACCAAAGCCGAGCAGCACTTCATCGATGGCACCGAACTTGGCTACGATTCTACGATGAATCCCGATGGACTTAAGCCCACCTGTAGATTGACCGTACTAAAAATTGGCGTCACTTTCTAAGCGCGAAAGGAGAGAAACCATGAAAACAATCATTGCAATAACACTGTTTTTAGTGGCCACACTCACCCTGGCTTCGCGTGTTGAAGCTCAGGTGCTGATTATTGCCAATCCCAGCGTCAAAGCCACAGAAGTCTCGAAGAACGATCTCCGCGAAGTCTTCATCGGAAACTCGACGTCGCTTCCCGACGGCAGCCGCGTGGTGCCGATTCTGCTCAAGGCGGGCACGGCGCATGAGGAGTTCCTGCAGGCTTATGTCGGTAAGAACGACAACGCTTACCGGGCCGGCTGGCGCTCGCTGGTCTTCTCCGGGCAGGCCTCAATGCCCAAGAGCCTGGACACGGATGCGGCGGTAGTCGAGTTCGTAATGAACCATCAAGGTGCCATCGGCTACATTGGCAAGGCAACCCCGCATGAGGGGGTCAAGGTACTCACGGTGAATTAGCCGGGTGCCGCACCCTTGAATAAGCAAAACTGATTGGGTGCCCCATCCTTCGATTCTTTCTATCGAAGGGTGGGGAGCCTCGAACGGGCGGGTGGTCCAGGTGTCGGGGTGAAGTAAATCCAACCACAGAAGCTGGATGCCCCAGGTGCCTCGCTGTTGGGCACCTGGGAAACCTCCGAACTCTATCCGACCAGAGATTCGCCCCAACCGAAATCCGGCATTCAAGCCCCCAGATCCTCGTGCAAACTCCCCTCGCCAAATACATATTTGCACCGCCTTGCACAGTATTTTCCACGCAACGCGCACAATGAAGAGATGAGGAAAATTCCTCTGAACGGCTCAATCCGACCGGGTTTGGAACGGTCAGAACCGTGTACCCCCACCCCCTCCCCCTGTGGAAATCGCATTCCGCCCCCTAAAATATCCAGTAACGCTCAAGAAATCAACTACTTGTAAATTTTACATAGTAACTGAAAAGTAAACAGAGAGGCCCATTTTTAGCCCTTTTTGACCCCAAAAACCCCGATTTTACCCTCAAAAACGCCCTTTTTTGCCCGATTTTCAGCCTCAATACGCCCTGTGAGGCCAATCTCGATGGAATCTTGCCACAGGCTCGAAGGCTGTCCTGCTCAGAATATTTTTCCTGCTGCCGATAGGACAAAAGAGAGACTATTTCCGGAGGAGACGATGGACGCGAAGACTCGGGTCCTGGTCGTTGAAGACTCCAAGTTCTTCAGCCATTTGGTCTACAAAGCCGTCAACGAGCGGATCGGCGCGGACGTAACCACCACGTTCACCTTCGTCGAGACGCGCGACGCGGTCGAGCGGGCCACGCAGCCATTCAATTTGGCGCTTGTCGATATCGATTTGCCCGATGCCCACAACGGCGAGGTGGTGGACTGGCTTGCGATGCACAATATTCCCTGTGTGGTCTTTACAGGGATGTTTTCGGAGGATCTGCGCGAACGCCTTCTCTCGCACAAGGTCATCGACTATGTACTGAAGGACACGCCGTCCAGCCTGGACTACCTATTGAATCTGGTGGAGCGGCTGCACCGCAACCGGGATTGCACAATTCTGATTGTGGACGATTCAAAGCATTTCCGTAAATACCTTACCGATCTGCTGACCAGTTACCAGTTTCAAGTATTGGAAGCGAGTACGGGAAAACAAGGCCTGGAGCTTCTGGAGGCCAGGCCAGATGTGCGCATGATCATCACCGACTACCACATGCCGGAGATGGACGGCGTGGAGATGGTCAAACGGGTACGGCTGACCCATAACCAGGACCGTTTGGCGATTATCGGTATCTCTTCGGGTGGCGGCAGTGCACTCAGTACGCATTTCATCAAGAACGGAGCCAACGACTTTTTGAACAAGCCGTTTCTGCGCGAGGAGTTCTTCTGCCGTGTGACGCAGAACATTCGCATGATCGAGATGATCGAAAGGCTGACGGAACTGGTGACCAAGGACTCGCTGACCGGAATCCATAACCGGCGCTTCTTCTTTGATGCCGGGGAGATGCTGGTGGCCAGCGCTCAGCGCAACCTGCTGACACTGACCACAGCCATGATCGACATGGACCTATTTAAAACGATCAATGACACGCACGGGCACGACTGTGGCGATGTGGTTCTAAAGCGGATCGGCAACCTGATTCGGAGCATGGCGCGGCAGACGGACATCGTGGCCCGCATCGGTGGAGAGGAGTTTGCCGTGCTGGCGGTCAATATGGACCGCGAAAGCGTGATGGCCTTTTTCGAGAAAGTGCGGCTGGCTATCGAGGCGGAGGTCATCTTCCACCACGGCAAGCGGGTTCCGGTCAGCGCCAGTTTTGGCATTTATCAAGGCTCAGATGGCGACTTGGCCAGCCTGATGCGCCAAGCAGACCGAATGCTGTACAAAGCCAAGGACAATGGAAGAAACAAGGTTGAAATGGCGTAAAAGAGATTACTCACTGGTCAGCAAGTAGAGCGATGTTTGAAGCGAAGAGCCAATGTGTTGATAGGGTCACAAACCTCGATCAGCAGCCTTCCATATCCCTTCAATTTGCTCCTATTCCCCCGTCTCACTCACCCGCCATCTCGGAATTGCCTCTGACCTCAGTCACATCCCCATGTCAGCCCTCCCGAACAAATCAACCAAACGTTCACAATCTCTGGCCCGCGCGCGCACTAAGATTAGGGAAGTCCATTGCTGCGCTAGTCGGCGGCGATTTCGCGCCTGCTGTTGGCCAGCCGCTCAGGCGGGTTACTTCAGGTAGGCGCGCACCAGGTCGATCAAGTCCTCGGCCAGTTCCGGAGCAATCTGCTCCTTGGCTTCGTCGGCCAGATGAAAGCGAATATGGGTCTCCAGCACCTCTCCCATCAGCCCGTTGACGCCACCCCGTACCGCAGCCAGCAGCATCAGTTGCCCGCCGCAATCTTCGTCGGCAACCAACGCCCGCTCCACAGCATCCAATTGACCACGCAGCTTTCTCAGGCGTTGCAGCAGCTTCACTTTTTCACGGTCGTGAGACATAAAGGGCTTCCTCTTGACGATACCCACCCCCGGTATGGTATCGATAAGATATGAAGGATAAGTGGGTATCCTTACTCCTCCATTCTATGCGCCTCGGCGCGCTCGGCCTTGCATCTCTCCGGAAAGGCTCTCCGATGGCCTGTAACACAGCTCCGCTGAACTCGACCAGCCTCACTCGCTTGCTGCCCGCGCTGGCGCTGCTGATGGCTGTCGTCCCCCTTCAAGCGCAGTCGGTTGGCCAGCTTCCCGATGCGCCGCAGACGCAGGATGCACCGACCCTGGCCACGCTCGCCCCCCAGAACGGCAGCGGCGGCATCGGCCGTCAGCCCGGCGATATGAGCCCCGTGAGCCGCGAGCCGCAGGACGCGCCCATCGTCTCCATGGCTCCGCATTCAGACAGCGCCCGCTACTGGCTCAGCGGTCAGGCCAATATCATCTTCCAGGGTAATCTGCCCTTCCATTCCGACTACGAAGGCGTTAACAGCTTCCGCAACGCCGCCCAGTACAAAACCTCGCTGCTGGGTACGCTCTATACCGCGATCCGTGCCACGCATTCGATTCGCTATAACACCGACCTGATTCTCGACCTGGAAAGCGCTGGCGGACGCGGCCTGAGTCAGGCGCTTGGTCTGGCCAGTTTCACCAACCTCGATGTGGTGCGCAATCCCACGCTGAGCACCGCCCCCTACCTCTCGCGCTACGGCATTCATCAGACCATCGGCCTGACTCGCGAGACCACCTCCCAGCAGCCCGGACCCTTCGCTGTGGCCCCCAGCGTCCCCGTCCGCCGCATTGAGTTGCGCGTCGGCAAAATGACGCTGCCTGACTTCTTCGACGTCAACGGCCCCGGCTCTGACAGCCACCTGCAATTCATGAACTGGACCATCGATAACAATGGCGCATGGGACTACGCCGCCGATACTCGTGGCTATACCGTGGGCGCGATGGCCGAGTACGACGACCGCGTCTGGAGCCTGCGCTACGGCCTCTTCGCCATGCCCACCGTGGCCAATGGCATCGATATGGATTGGGCCTTCAGCCGCGCCCACGCCCAGAATGGCGAGTTCGAATTGCGCCACAGCTTCGTCCTCCAGCGCAAGGGAACCACGCGCCTGCTCTTCTACGCCAACCGCGCCCACATGGGCAATTATCGTGAGGCGGTGGAGGCAGTTGCTGGGACTAACAAGATACCCGATATCACTCAGCATGAGCACTTCAGCGCGCTGAAGTACGGCTTCGGCTATAACACCGAGCAGGAAGTTACCGAGAATCTGCGCGTCTTCGGCCGCTTTGGATGGAACGAGGGCCAGCAGGAATCCTACGCCTACACTGAAGTCGAACAGACCGTCGAGGCGGGCGCGGACTACGCGGGAACGCGCTGGCATCGGCCCGTCGATAAGATCGGCCTTGCCGTCCTCTCCAACGCGATCAAGCGCGACCATCAGAACTATCTGCGTCTGGGCGGCCTGGGCTTTCTGCTCGGCGACGGAAACCTCAACTACGGACGCGAAAATATCGTCGAGAGTTACTATAATCTCCACGCCTGGCGCGGACTTTTCTATGCCGTCGATGTGCAGCACATCAATAACCCCGGCTATAACCGCGACCGCGGCGCAGCATGGGTCGGCTCGGTACGCATGCACGTGGATTTTTAGAGATTGTTTTGTATCAGCCCTGCACCGGTGTCTCCAACCCACAGAGCATAAAGCCGTAGCGCCGACCTCCCGGTTAGCTGTAGCGTGGACCTCATGGTACACGCTTGTTTATTACGATTCCAATGCCAATCGAAGTTACGATTCCTCGATGCGAAGGATCTCGTCATCCACCGCAGCGCAAACCGCTATGATGGTTTGCAGCGCTGTAATCGGCGCGCACAGGGGACAATGACGCAAAAGATCTTCATCTCGGCAGGCGAGGCGAGCGGCGAGCACTATGGAGCGCTGCTGGTGACCGCGCTCGTGAAGCAGTTGGCGGCGGAGGGCGCGGAGGCCAGCTTCTATGGCATGGGCGGGGCGCGCATGCAGGCCGCTGGGCTGGAGGTCGTGGTGCGCTCGGAAGAGATGGCCGTAATGGGCCTCACCGAGGTGGTCCGCCACCTGCCCCACATCTACAGCGAGTTTCAGCGCCTGAAGCAAGCGGTCCGCGAACGGCGGCCCAGCGTGGCCGTGCTCATCGATTTTCCGGAAATTCATTTCCGACTGGCCAAGGAACTGCATCGCCTGGGCATTCCAGTCATCTTTTTCGTCAGCCCACAGTTATGGGCCTGGAAGAAGGGCCGCATCAAGCTGGTCCGTAAATATATTGACAAAATGCTGGTCATCTTTCCCTTCGAGGAGCCGTTCTATCGCGAACGCGGCGTTCAGGCCGAGTTTGTAGGGCACCCACTGGCCGAGTTACCGCTGCCTACCATCACGCGCCAGGAGTTTGCCTCCCAGAATAGGCTGAATGCTGCCCAACAGTGGATTGGACTGCTCCCCGGCAGCCGTCCCAAGGAGATTCGCGATAATCTGCCCGAGATACTGCGCGCGGCAGGCCAACTTACAGGAAGTTATCAATTTCTTCTTCCGCTCGCGCCCACGTTGAATCCTGCGCAGCGTGAAGAAGTGAAGCAGTTGGTTGCGGCGCATGGCGGCGGCTTGACGGTGCGCCTGGTCGAGGACGCGCGCGCCGCGCTCCATCATGCGCGGGCATCCGTGGTGGCCAGCGGAACCGCCACGGTCGAGGCCGCGCTGATCGGCAATCCCTTTGTCGTCGTCTATCGCGTCTCTGCGCTGACGTATGCGATTGCAAAAAGAATGGTTACTGTGCCGCACGTGGCGATGGTGAATCTGATCGCTGAAAAACGCGTGGTTCCCGAACTGATTCAGAGCGAGTTTACGGCGGAAAAAATCGTCGAGAATCTAGCACCAATGATCCTGGACGGCGCGCCCCGCAAGTCGATGATGCAGGAGTTGGCACAGCTGCGCAAACGGCTGCACGCAGGATGCGCGGAACAGACAGGTGGCGCTATCGAGCGCGTAGCCGCTATTACAATCGAGTTATCGAACAGCTAGATTAATCCGCAGGCAATCAATCGAGGTCAGTCATGCGAAGCGGCAAGCGCATCTTCAAGTTAGCAATGAGTCTGATCGGCGTGCTGGTACTTGCGCCGCTCCATGCGCAGTTACCCGCAACGACCACGCCGACAATCGCCGCTTATGTGATCGATGCCGAACTGGCTCCGGCGGATCACCATCTGACTGCAACTGCAACCGTCAGCTTTACCGTTGCCGAGAACGCCGCGCAAGTCACTTTCGATTTTCATCCCGCCCTGAAGATTCCCAAAGTTACCGATGAAACCGGAAAATTACTCGATGCCCAGCGCGCTGCCGACGGCTCCCTTCGAGTCACTCCCGCGACAGCTCTTACAATCAGGCAATTGACTCGCTGGACCTTCAGTTATGAGGGGACGATTACCGGGAGCAATGATGGACCAATTGCGGGCATGAAGACTGCGGCTATTCAGGAGCCGGTAAGTTATCTGCTCTATGCCGCGCGTTGGTTTCCCACTACCGGCTATCTGACTCATCGCTTCACCGCGGAGATGCACATTCGCGTGCCGCGGGGAATGCAGGTGATCGCCAGTGGCAGCCTGGGCGCGGGCAAACCGGTCATTTTGGCCGACGGCAAGCAAGGCGACCAATTCGATTTCAACTGGAGCAAATCGGGGTTTCCAGGCTCGGTCATTGCTGGGCGTTTTGCAAATCCAGATGCTATTGGCGCTAGTAACATCAAGCTCTATCTCGCCCCTAACTCCGCGCAGTCCGCCAGTGAGTTGGCCCAGAAAGCCGAGAAGGAATTAACATTTTTCACCGATCGCTTCAGCGCTGCGGAATCAAGCCGCCTGTATCTGGTCGAGTTGCCCGACGATGCGCAAACCGCCGTATGGGCACCAGAGTTGGCGGCCGTCTCCACTTCCCAGATCGCAAATGAGCGGTTGCTGGCCAGTACCATTGCGCATCAATGGTGGGGTTCGGCCGTCAGCCCGCGAACGCTGAACGATGCATGGATCGTGAACGGCATGGCGCGTTACAGTGAGTTACTTTTTCTGGAAGACGAAAACGGCGCAACCGCGCTGAAGTCGGCGCTTGCGGATATTGCCGCCGGGGCGTTGGCCTACGATACGATCCCGCTTGCCAGCGCCAGTCGAGTCACTCCCTTTTCAACCGAGTTTCAGTCGATGACTCTGGAAAAAGGCGCAATGATCTTTCATATGCTTCGGGGCGAGATCGGCGACAAAGCTTTCCTGGCCACGCTGAAAATCGCTCTGACTCATCCCATGATCGATGCGGCTGAGTTCGAGAAAATTGCCGAGACGCAGAGCCAGAAGCCGCTTGGGCCGTTTTTTGCGCAGTGGGTGGATGGAACCGGCGCACCGCGATTCATCAACAAATACGCGGTCTATCGGCTGGGAAATAATCAGGGGTTTCGCGTCGTTGGCGAGATCGATCAGGACCTCGACCTCTTTCGTATGCCGATTGAGCTGAGCATCGAGACCGACGGCAAAACCGAAGTCAAGAAGATGGAAGCGGTGGGAACCAACTCACAATATTCCGTGGAGACCTTTGGCCGCCCGCGTCACATCGTGATCGATCCCGATGGATGGGTGCTCAAATCCACGCCGGAGAACCAGGTGCGCGTGAGCATTCTGCGTGGCCTGCAACTCACCGCGCGCGGCGACCTGAACGGTGCCTTGGCTCAGTATCAAGAGGCCCTGGAAGTGAATCCACAGAGTTCGCTGGTGAATTTCCGCATCGGCGAATTGCTGTACAAGCAGCATAACTATCAGGCCAGCGCCAATGCCTATCGCGATGCGCTGCGCGGCGATGGAGAGCCGCATTGGACCGAGGTTTGGAGTCACATCGCGCTGGGAAAAATCTTCGACGTCACAGGCCAGCGCGACCGCGCCATCAATGAATATCGACTGGCCGCACAGACCAATGACAATGCGCAGGGTGCCGTGAACGAGGCGCAACAGTATCTGCAAAAACCATTTGCTTTATCCGATGAAAAGTAATCATTGGCCCCACCGCGGGGTTTGCAGATTAATTCTTCCGTTTTGCTAGCGTGGAACTGATGTACCTTATCGCGAGCGAATGGGAGCAAGCATGCAACTCAGCAGCGCAGGACTTGATTTAATCAAGCGGTCGGAGGGGTTTCGCGGTCAGACTTATCTTGACGTGGCCGGAATTCCGACCATCGGATACGGCCACCGCATTCTTCCTGGTGAGTGTTTTTCAAACGGCATCGACGAAGCGCGGGGCGCGCAGTTACTAGCCCAGGACGTGAGTGGCGCGGAACGGGCAGTCACTCGCTTGGTCAAAGTACCACTGACGCAGAACCAGTTCGATGCGCTGGTGGATTTCTGCTATAACCTCGGCGCGGGCCAGCTCGGCGCTTCCACCCTGCTGAAGAACCTCAACGTGAGCCAATACGATGCTGCGGCCGATCAATTGTTGCGCTGGGATCACGCCGGCGGACAAGAAGTTGCCGGGCTCAAGGTGCGGCGGCAGGCCGAGTTCGATCTCTGGCATCAACAGTCGTAAGAGCAATTCACTTCCATCAAGGAAACTTCGCGCCCAGAAAACTGGAGCGTTCGGCCCAGTCTGTGTCATGCTGAGTGAGTCATGCTGAACGGCCAATCATCTTTAGAATCACCCACGCACTCCGCGCTCCTTCTCGCAATCGATACCTGCGGCCCCATCGGCTCGGTGGCCCTGGGTCGCATGGAGGCAGGCTCGGTCACGCTGCTGGGCCAGATCGAACTGGATGGCCGCAACTGCTCCTCCACGCTGGTGGCTGCGGTCGGCGAATTGCTGGCTCAGTCTGGCGTTCCATTGAATCAGCTTCACGCAATGGTCGCGGTAAACGGGCCAGGTAGCTTTACCGGCATACGCGTCGGGTTGGCCGCTGGAAAGGGTCTGGCAGAGGCCGCTGGAACCCCCGTGGCGGCGATCTCACGGCTGGAAGTGCTGGCCGCAAAGGCCGGAACACCAACTGCCGCGCTCGATGCCCATCGCCACGAGGTTTTCATCCGCACCAGCGCAGACAACGAACTGCTGGCCGGGATAGAAGAGTTGGCCACGATCCATCCTGCACCGCAACGTGTGGCTTTCTGCGACGAAGCGGCCGAAGCCTTGTTGGCCAAGGTCTGGCCCAGCGCGGAACGGGTCCGGGTTGCCCCTCCAACCGCCTCCGATGCGCTGGTGGCTTGCCTGGGTCGCATCCAAGCCCGCGAGTTTGTGGATCTGGCTGAGTTGGACGGCCACTACCTGCGCCGTTCCGATGCGGAGATCTTCGGCGCGGAGATTCAGACGGCCCCTGCGGAGCCGCGACAGCCGTGAGCGCGCCTCCCCTCGATGTGCGTATCCGGCCCATGGTCGAGCCGGATCTGGAGCGCGTTCTGGCCATTGCCAACAGCCACTGCGATGCCCCGCATTGGAGCTTGGCGGCCTATCAGGCTGCTTGTAACCCCAAAAATGCGCCGCAGCGCATCGCTCTGGTTGCCGCAGTGCGCCAGAGCGGCGCCATCGCCGGTTTTACCGTTGCCAGCCTGCTGCCACCGCAGGCCGAAATCGAGATCATCGCCGTCGCGGCCGAGTTTCAGCGGCAGGGCGTGGCGCGTCAACTCCTCATTGCTTTGATGACCGCGCCCAATATTGTCCAGGCCTCCGAAATCCTGTTGGAGGTCCGCGCCTCCAATCCGGCACTTTTGCTTTATCGCTCCCTCGGATTCGAGCAATGTGGCCTGCGCTCTGGCTATTACGCTGATCCTGTTGAAGATGCCCTGCTGATGCGGCTTCCTCTGTCCTGGGACAATGCGTGATCTCCATCACGCTTGTCTGTATCGCCCCCCAAAAATCCACAGCAGCCGTTACTTTGAGTCTTTTTTTCACTTGCGAATTGCATTCTTCTGGCGATATATGTAAATGTTCTTTAACAAATGGAGGTGCCCGATGGACGAAGTACAGGACCCCACGCTGAGCGAAGAAATTTCTCGCCTGCATGCAGAACATCATCGCTACGCTCAGCGGCTGGAAGAATTGCTTCACAAACCCTACCTCTCCGAAGACGAACAGCTTGAGGAAGTGCGCTTAAAAAAGCTGAAACTGCACGCCAAAGACTTGATCTTCGCCTTGGAACACCGACAGCCGGTGACTGCGTAGGGCGTTCAGGGCAGTCTTGATTGTGCGGGCGAACCGCCAGAGTGCCTGCCGCGCGCGGCCTCATTACTGAGGGTGTGCGCGGTCGGCAGTCGCATCCGATCCGACAGCGGGGCGGAAGCACCGTATAATCGTTGGGGACTATGGTTCGCGACGGTTTTTTCTACGGATTGTTCTTTCTGGCAGTGGCAGTTGTAGCTGCATGGGCTACGGGCAACTGGGCGTGGAGCATTGCGCCCGTGCTTCTAGCGGCATTTTTTCTCTGGTTCTTTCGCGATCCGCGGCGAACGATTCCCTCTGCGCCGGGGCTGATTGTCTCGCCCGGCGACGGCGTCGTCACGGAGACAGTGGTAATCCAAACCCCCGAAGGGCCCAGGCAGCGGATCAGCATCTTTCTGAGCGTCTTCAACGTGCACGTCAACCGCGCGCCCATCGCCGGTGTGCTGACCAGTGTGCGCTATCAGAAGGGCAAGTACCTGAACGCGATGAACCCCGCCTCGGCCGACCAGAACGAGCAGAACATTGCCACCGTGCGCGGCGACGGCTATGAAGTCACCTTCAAGCAGATTGCCGGCCTGCTGGCGCGGCGCATCGTCTTCAACCTCAAAGAGGGCGATACGGTCGAGCGCGGACAGCGCGTCGGCCTCATCAAATTCGGTTCCCGCGTGGACGTAATTCTGCCGACTGAAGCTGTTCTTCAGGTCAAAGTTGGCCAAAAGGTCAATGGCGGCTCCAGTATTCTGGCGGCCATGCCCCAAGGAGGCAGGCGATGAACAGCCTCGATGCCGCACAGACCAAAGCCCGCAATCAGGCCCGCAACAAAGCCCGCATGAGGCGCGGAATGTACCTGCTGCCCTCGCTGTTTACCGTGGGCAATATCGCCGCTGGCTACTTCTCCATCACTGAGACCATCAAGTCGATCATGGACGTGGGCAACGCGCACACCCACCTGAACTGGGCGGCTATTGCCATCATCTTCGCGATTCCCTTCGACGCGCTCGACGGGCGCATTGCGCGCATGACCAATACCTGTACGGAGTTCGGCAAGGAACTCGACTCGCTGGCCGACGCCATCACCTTCGGCGTCGCTCCCAGCCTGCTGGCGCTCATCTGGGGCTTTCACTTCCTGCCCGATTCCATCAACCCCCAGTTGCATGAGCACCTGCATCAGGCCGGTGCCTTCATCTGCTTCCTGTATCTAATCGGCGGCGTCTCTCGCTTGGCGCGCTTCAATATCAGTCACGATGCGCAGCCCCGCAATCCCGGCCGCCCCGACCGCAAATATTTTGTGGGGATGCCGATTCCTGCTGCGGCGGGCCTGCTGGCGGCCACCGTCCATCTCACCTCCGGCTATCCGGTCGAGGCCTGGTGGATCGCTTTGATCTGGCTGATTCTGGTCGGCCTCAGCGGCTTCCTGATGGTCAGCACCTGGCGCTTCTGGTCCGGCAAGGAACTCAGCCTCTCCCGCAGCCACCCCTCGCGGGTGCTGCTCTTTCTGGCTATCGCGCTCTATATCATCTTCCGTTACTCCGAAGGTGTACTCTTTGCCTGGGCTTTGACCTACATGTTCTCCGGCATCTGGGCGCGCGCGGCGTATTCCTGGTCGCGGCGCAGACGGCTGCCGGTCGCGCCTGCCGCAACCGTCGAGCCGGATGCGCCCAAACCCTAGCAGCCTGTGGTAATAGTTAGGTTTTGAAGAGGCACGACTCTAGTCGTGCCGTAAAGCCCAAAGAATCAACGCGGCTTTACAGGCTGCTGAGGGATGATTTTCGGGGATTTTGACTTTCACCACGGGTTGCTAGCACCGTGATCGCATGATTTCGTAATGAACATTGGGTGCCCCAGGGCTCGATTTTGAGACTTGGGATACCTCGAATTCAATGGTGCGAAATCATCCGGTCATAAAACGAATCATTCACCAAAAAGGACGCCTGTGTACAAAATTGCAATCGCTGGAGCCTCAACGCTGTTGGGCCGGGAACTGAAGGAAGCGCTGGAAGACTCGCCGCTGGGCGCGGCCAACGTAGTGTTGCTCGACGATGCCGGCGCGCAGGGACAGTTGGATCAGGTGGGCGACGAGATCACCTTCGTCCAAGCCATTACCGCCGACTCCTTTGACCGCACCGACTTCACCTTTTTCTGCGGCTCGGAAGACCTCACTCGCCGCCACTGGCGAGAGGCTCTGCGCGCCGGTTCCACGGTGCTGGACCTCTCCGGCGCGCTGGATCAGGAGACTGGTGTGCTGGTGCGCGCCCCCTGGCTTGGTTCGGAGGCGGCTTCCGTCGATCTGTTCACCCCCGCCGTGGTTCCCGCCCACCCCGCCGCGCTGGCGTTGGCGCTGCTGCTGGAGCGACTGCAACTGGCCGCCCCCGTCCGCTTTGCCGCCGCCACGCTGCTGCTGCCGGCCAGCGAGTCCGGCCGTGAGGCCATGGACGAACTGCATCAGCAGACCGTCAACCTGCTCAGCTTTCAGGACCTTCCTCGCGCCGTCTTCGATAGCCAGGTCGCCTACAATCTGCTCACCGGCTTCGGCGAAAGCGCCAAAATCAATCTGGGCGCGGTGGAAGCCAGGGTCCGCCGTCATTACGAGGCTCTCTCCGCTGGTCGCTGGCCCGCTCTGGCCTTGCAGGTGGCGCAGGCCCCCGTCTTTCACGGGCACACCTTTTCCATCGCCGTCGAATTCGAGCAGCCCGTCGATATTGCCGCCATCGAGGAAGCCCTCGGCGGCGAGCGTGTGGACCTGATTCTCGAAGATACCGATTCCCCTTCGAATCTGGCCGCCACCAGCCAGAACGATGTGCTCGTCCGGCTGCGCACCGAGAAGACCGGACGCAATCCCATCCAGACCTCCCGCATCTGGCTCTGGGCCGCCTCCGATAACCTCCGCATGGCCGCCCAGAACGCCGTTACCTGCGCCCTTGACCTGCGCCGCCTCCGTCCTGCTGGAACCGTGCAGTAACCCCCAAAATGATTCTCTATTTAGCTCAGGCACTTCCAAGTTGCACAAGCAAAAGAGGTTTTGTAACAGGGCACGACTGAAGTCGTGCCCTGTTACAAAGCTATTACTGTGAATAATTTGTCAGAAATCCGTCTGCCTGAGCAAAATAGAGAATCATCTTTCCGAATATGCTCTAGTAGCTTCGCCGATCCACGAGGGGCGGGTAGCCCAGGCACCAGAAATAGTAATCGAACCAAAAGATCTGGGTGCCACAGGTGCCTCGCATTTGGGCACCTGGGAAACCGCAACTCTCCATCTTGTTCCTGGAGTGACTCGAATCACGCACTATTCCCGCGCGATTTGCGCTACCATAGGCCATTCCGCGTGGGGGCCTGGCTGATGGTCCTACGCCAAGGGAGTTCATCATGTGGCGCTTCAATTTCATCGTTACGCAATCGGCCAATGGGGTAAAGACCATCACGCTGAACCGCCCGGAGAAGCGCAACGCGCTCTCCCCGCAATTGATCGAAGAGTTGACCCAGGCGCTGCGCGAGGCGGAAACCTGCGAGTGCGGGGTGGTGATTTTGACCGGAGCCGGTTCGGCCTTCTGCGCCGGACTGGATTTAGAGCATCTGGAGATACTCCACGCAAGTACGCCGGAGCAGCATCGGAGCGACTCGGAAAATATGGCGCAGGTGCTGCGTACGCTCTATGAGTTCCCCAAGCCGGTGATTGCGGCCGTCAACGGGCCGGCAATCGCGGGCGGCATGAGTCTGGCGACGATTCCCGACTTTACGCTGGCCGTGCCCGAGGCCAAGTTTGGGCTGAATGAGGTGCGTGTGGGGTTTGTGCCGGCAATCGAGGCCTCGTTTTTGCTGCGCCAGGTGGGAGAAAAGCGCACCCGTGAGTTGCTGTTAACCGGGCGTCTGCTGAAGGCGGAGGAGGCTCTGCGACTGGGTCTGGTCACCGAGATTGTGTCCGCCGAGGAGTTGCAGAAATCCGCGCAGGCGTTGGCGCAGACGCTGCTGCTGAACAGCCCCCACGCCATGCACGCGGTCAAGCGGTTGCTGGCCAACCACTCCCGGCGTAGGCTTGACGAGGAGTTGGAGGACGCCATCGAGGCCAACGCGCAGGAGCGCTCGAGTGAGGACTTCAAGGAAGGTGTGCAGGCATTCTTGCAGCGCCGCCGCGCCGTTTGGCCCAGTATGCACGTCCGCGTTTGATCGCAGTATGGCGCGGAAATTCCCCGCAAAGACTTGCTCGGCAAAAGTGTCGCAAAGATGGTTCAAACTGAGATCGGCCTCCTTGTCTTGCAAGTCAATATGCGACACGGAAAAGATATTCCGCACTGAAAAAACATTCATTTTGCTTGATTATGTCGAGTTCAATTCCAACGCAACCCCCAAAGAATCAGTGCATAAGGACTCAGTTGGTGGAAGATCCCGCGAGTAGCTCAGTGGAATAACCAGCAATTGATCTTCACGCTCGGGGACGAAATGCGCTGAAAGACCCGTAGAATAGACATAAGGCTCGTGAAACGAAGAGTGAGTCCCTGGAGGAGCAAAATGGCGAATACCCTTGAGCAACCTGAGGTGGACCCTGGCTTTGTGAGTGAAGACGCGCGGCGCATCGCCGACAAAGTACGCAGCACGCGGGAACGCCAGATTCAAGAACTGAATCTGCAACGGGAAAATATCCTCTCGCAGAAGACCTCGCACCCGGCGCGGCGCGCGGCTCTGGAAGCAGCACTCAGCCAGATTGAGGCTTCAATCGCGCAGTTGAACTAACCCATTCTTACTGCGTTTCTATAAGTTCTCCACTGACTTTCACCGACCCTCGGCGCATGAAACTGTAGCGCCGACCTCCCGGTCAGCAGTTGCGTGGACCTCCCGGTCCACGTCAGTTTCTTTGTAGTCCCCTCCGGCTTTCACCGATCCGCTGTAGTTCCCCATCGGCATTGCCAACCCACGGTAAATGAACCGGGCGGAGGGAGCAGGGGGCTTCAGGCCCCTGGCAGAGACATCCAAAGCTGGGTGCCCCTGGTGCCTCGCTTTTGCGCACCTGGGAGACCTCAGAACTCAATGCACGCGAGTTTCTGTAATCCAGCTGAAGCTTGTGTGCATTCGATCACCGTCAGTTTTTTCAAATAATTTCGCTTCCCTACCATCCGTCAGGCAGCAGATACTAGCGTCTAAGGGATGCAGCACAGCGCGCGCGCAGTTCGTTTGCGCCGGAGGCGGAGATGAAGGCGGATCGTGATCGGAGGAGAGCGCGGATTCTGTTCCCGGCGTTGACGCTGGCGCTCTGCTTCCCGGTCTGGTCGCAGTCTGCCACTCCTGACTCTTCGGCTTCTTCTGCACCAGCGGCGGAACAAGCGCCAAGCCCCGAACCCCTTCCCGCCGCAAGCGCCGCAGCACCAGCCAGCCAGCAGATCGCGGTCAAGCCCGGCTCCATCAACGATGTTGGCGCGGTGGGCGACCGCTCGATTGGCCGTCGCGGGCTGCGCAACTGGTACTCGACCGATTACGAGATCAAAATCGGAAAAATGTACGCCACGGAGATCGAAAAGAGCACACGGTTCATTACCGATCCCGTCGTTACCGACTACGTGAACCGCATCGGCCAAAACATCGTTCGCAACTCCGACTGCAAGGTGCCCTTCACCATCAAGGTTATTGATTCCGACGAAATCAATGCGATGGCGCTTCCTGGCGGCTTCTTCTACGTCAATTCAGGCCTGATCCTCAACGCGGACGAGGAGGCCGAACTGGCCGGCGTGATGGCCCACGAGATTGCTCACGTCTGCGCCCACCATGCTGTTCGTGAGATGACCCGCCTACACCTGGCGCAGTTCGGCTCCATCCCGCTGGTGCTGATCGGCGGTTGGCCCGGACTCGGCGCGTACGAGGTCGCCAGCATTGCCGTTCCTGTCACATTCCTTCAATACAATCGCGACTTCGAGGCCGAGGCAGACTATCTGGGCGTGCAGTATATGTATCGCGCGGGCTACGATCCGCAGGCATTCATCAGTTTTTTTGAGAAGATTCAGGCGCTGGAGAAGCACAAGCCAGGACTGGTCGCCAAGACTTTCAGCGATCACCCGCAAACCCCGGATCGCATTCTGCATACGCAGGAGGAGATTGCCCGCATCCTGCCGCCGAGGCAGCAGTACATGGTTACCACTTCCGAGTTCGACGACGTAAAAGCGCGCCTCTCGCGCATTGAAAACAAGCGACTACTCAGCGACCCCAAAGGGACTGGAAAGCCCGCGCCCAGCAGGTTTTCAACCGATTCTATCGGAATGCCCGCCAGCAATGAAGACAGGCCGACGCTGCGGTCTCGCGGCAAGCAGGACTGAACTTTCATGCCTGAGAGCCACTAGCGAAATTCCATGGAGATTGGCTTCACAGGGCGTTTTGAGGCAGAAAATCGGGAAAAAGAGGGCGTTTTTGAGGGTAAAATCGGGGTTTTTGGGGTCAAAAAGGGCCAAAAATGGGCCTCTTTGTTTACTGTTTGGTAACTATGTAATATTTACAAATTGTTGATTCATCAAGTTTTATCTGATTTTCCCGGGGGCGAAATACGATTTCCACAGGGGGAGGGGGTGGGGGTACACGGTTCTGACCGTTCCATTCCAGCTCGGGTGGGTCGATCCAGAGGGATTTCCCTCCACTCTTCATTGTGCGCGTTGCGTGGTGAATACTATGCAAGATTGCGTCAACGAGGTTTTGTCGATCAGGTTTTGCAAGAGGCTCTTAGAGAGCGGGATTTCGGTTGGTGCGATTGATTGGGCGGATTGAGTTCTGAGGTTTCCCAGGTGCCCAAAAGCGAGGCACCTGGGAAACCATCTTCTATGGTTTGGTCGCGTTTACTGGTGTTGGGCTAATGCTGGTGCCTGGGCTATCTGCCCCTTGTGGATCGGGGAAGCTACACAGGAACGGAGGTGGACAGTGGCGCCACGCTACAACTCGCCGGAGTGGTTCCACAGAAAAAAACTACCGTCCCATGCGGTGCTTGTTGGCGTTGATGGCGGTGCGGGCTTCGCGGTCGGCTTCGCGGCGCTTTTCGGTCTCGCGCTTGTCCCAGTCCTGCTTGCCCTTGGCCACGGCCAGTTCGCACTTTACTCGTCCGTTTCGGAAGTAAAGGCGGGTGGGGATGAGCGTGTGACCCTTGACCTGCGTCTTGGTAAGTAGCCTGCGAACTTCCTCGCGGTGCAGGAGAAGTTTTCGGGTTCGGGTTTCGTCGTGGTTGGAAATATTTCCGTGGGAGTAAGGACCGATATGAACGTTGAGCAGGAAAGCCTCGCCGTCCTTGATGAGGCCGTAGGCGTCGCGCAGATTGGCCTTGCCCTCGCGGATGGATTTGACCTCAGTGCCGCGCAGGCTGACGCCGGCCTCGTATTTTTCCAGCAGGAAGTAGTTATGGCCGGCCATGCGATTGTAGGCGGCGTCCCGTTCGCCGCTGGCCACGGGGTCGCGCGGCTTGGCGGCCTTTTGCGGGCCGGAGGGCGTTGGTTGCACAATCACGTGGCTGGTTTGGCGTGCCATCTGGAAGTTTCCTCGAATCTTCATCGTAGCATTGGCGCGGGATTTCGGCGCACGGTCAAGGAGCTTTGCTAAAATGGGGCATTATTGGATGGAAGCAACAGCCGCCAATGGGAATCAAGTCAGCAACTGCGTCAACGGCGGCCAAGGCTGCCGGCAAGGCACCGGAGGGCATCACGGGCCGGCCAAGACGCTGGGGAGTTCGATGAACCGCCGCGCTCAATCTCCGGCTTCCTCCGGATCCGTTATCTCTATTTCGTTTGTATGGGTTGCGCTGATCGCCGTGATGGTGGTCCTGACTGTCTTCAGTACGCCCCTGCGCGCGGAATCCGCGGGCAGCCTCTACAAGCACGGCCAAAGCGCCGAGGCGCACGAAGACTACGATGCCGCCTTTGACTACTTCCAGAAGGCATTGGCGAAGAATCCCAAGGATTTGTCTTACAAGACCTCCGTATTCCGGGTGCGGGTCTCCGCTTCGGGAATGCACTTGAGCAAGGGCCGCAAGCTCTTTCAGGCAGGCGACAGCCAGGCCGCGCTGACGGAATTTCTTCATGCCGCCGAGATCGATCCCGGCAATGAGGCCGCGCAGCAGGAGATTGCACGCGTTCGCCAGAAGTTCGGCGAAGTCTCACCCAGCAGCGAAGCAGGAATGCCGGAAAGCGGCAAGCAGAGCGAGATTGATGCGATCGGCGCGCCGGTCGAGCTGAAGCCGCTCAGCAACGAGCCGCTCACACTGCACATGACCGAGGACTCGAAGGTCATCTATCAGGCCGTAGGCAAGGCCGCCGGCATCAATGTTCTCTTTGATCCGGAGTATACGTCCAAGCGCGTTCAGGTGGACCTGAACGGAGTCTCGTTGCGTGACGCGCTGCGCATTCTGAGCACTATCTCAAATACCTTCTGGCGTCCGGTGACCGCGAATACGCTGTTTGTCGCGGCCAACACACGCGCCAAGCACACGGACATGGACGAGCAGGCGGTGGAGACTTTTTATCTTTCCAACGCTTGGCAGCAGAACGATATGAACGACGTGCAGCAGGCGCTGCGCAACGTGATCGGCACCACCGTCAAGGTCTACGGCGTGGCCAGCCAGAACGCGATTGTGATGCGCGGCACCCCGGACGAGTTGCAACTGGCGCAGATTCTCATCAACGACCTGGATAAGCCGCGCCCCGAGGTCATTGTCGATATTGCCATCATGGAAGTGAGCAAGAACTGGGAGAGGAATCTGGGCATGTCCTGGCCCAGCAGCGTCGGCATGGCCTTGCAGTCGCCGAACGCCAGCACGACTACTTCTACGACCACTTCGACTTCCAGTTCCTCGTCTCCCACGCTCTACGACCTCTCTCACTTGAAGGCCAGCGAATTTGCGGTGACCGTCGGCGCGGCGACCGCCAACCTGCTGCTGTCCGACTCGAATACCAAGCTGTTGCAGAATCCCCGCATTCGCGCCACAGACGGGCAGAAGGGGACGATGAAGATCGGCTCGAAGATTCCCATCGCCACCGGCTCCTATCAGTCGGGCGCGGCCACGGCGATGGTCAGTTCGCTGGTTAATACCCAGTTCCAGTATCAGGACGTGGGCGTCAATATTGAAGTCACGCCGACGGTTCACTTCGACCACGATATTACGATCAAGATGAAGATCGAGGTGACCTCGCAGAGCGGTTCAGTGACCATCTCGGGCGTGACTGAGCCGATTCTGAGCCAGCGCGTCGCCGAGCAGGTGATCCGGCTGCGCGAGGGCGAGGCCAGCATCCTGGGCGGCATTCAGGAAAAACAGATTCAGGAGAGCTGGAGCGGCATTCCCGGACTCAGCTCAATCCCCTTGCTCCGCTATCTCTTCGGCTCCAAGGACAAGAAGGTCGACGACGACGATATTGTCTTCCTGATTGTGCCGCACGTGGTGCGTTCGCAGTCCGTGGATTCGTCCAATCTGCGCGCCATCGATACGGGCGTAGGCACCACCATCGACCTCCGCCACGTTCCCGCCGAGAGCCTGCCAGCTCCGCGTCCAGTGGTCGAAACGCCGCGCAACCCGCTCGGTTCCGTTCCCGGCCAGACCGCACAGTCTGCTGCCGCACTGGCCCTGGCTCAGGTGCATAACGCGGGCGAGGCCAATAGCAGCGCCGCCGCTGCCGCCGTCTCCAGCCCGACCGCTACCTCGCCAACTCCGGCCGCAACGCGGCAACCGCCGCAGGGTGCCAGCCTGATGCTGAATGCGCCGCAGACAGCGGTGGCCGTCGGCTCAACCTTCCAAGTTCCGGTGGTGCTGATGGGCGGTCAGGACATAGCTTCGGTTCCGCTGCAAATCGCCTACGATCCGAACAAGTTCACACTGATCAACGTCGGCAACGGCGACTTTCTGGCCCAGGATGGCAAGCCCGTCGCGCTGGTTCATCGCGATGATGGATCGGGGCAGATCACGGTCAATGCCTCTCGTCCGCCGGGTTCCGCCGGAGTCAACGGCGCGGGTGTGGTTTGCATTCTGAGTTTCCAGGCGAATGTCCACGGCGACAGTGTGCTGAATATTATTCGTCCGGCCGCGCTCAACAGCGCCCAGCAGTCGATCCCGGTCAAGGGAAGCGCGATCAGCATCCACGTGGAGTAGTTGAAGCAGGGAGTTCGATGAGCATCTTTTTCCCAACTCGACCCCGTCGCCCCGGCGAGCGCGGACTCACGCTCGTCGAGTTGATGGTGACCGTGGCTCTGCTCTCGATTCTGGCCAGTGCCGCGGTTCCCATTGCGCGCTTCAAGGTGAAACGGGACAAAGAGAGGGAGCTTCGCCGCGATCTGTGGGAGATGCGCGACGCCATCGACAGGTACAAGGATGCCGCCGACAAAGGCGCGATCCAGACCAAGGTGGATAGCCAGAACTATCCGCCCGATCTGGAGACGCTGGTCAAAGGCGTGGATATTCAGACCAAGAAAGTGAAGTTTCTGCGCCGCATTCCGAAAGATCCGATGACCGGTTCCACGGAGTGGGGCCTGCGCTGCATGAAGGACGACCCGGATTCGGACTCCTACTGCGGCGATTCCATCTTTGATGTGTATACAAAATCCCAGGGGACAGCCCTGGACGGCACCAAGTACAACACGTGGTAGGAAATGAGATGGGCCAGGAGCACGGAGTTCGGGAGTCAGCGGCAATTGCTTTTACTCACTCCGCGAACAACGCGAACTCCGCTCCTCCCGCTCGGCAACAACAAGAGGTTTCAGTGAGCACTCAACGCAAACACGACGCAGGCTTCACGCTGATCGAGCTGATGATCGTCATGGCCATCATTGGCGTGCTCGCCGTGGTTGCCATTCCCAAATTCGAAGCCTCCCTGCGGCTGGCCCGCGAGTCTGTCCTCAAAGAAGACCTGATGGTCATGCGCAACGCCATCGACTCCTATACGATGGATAAGCAGAAGGCGCCGCAATCGCTGGACGACCTGATTCAGGACGGCTATCTCAAGGTGATTCCAGTGGATCCGTTGACTCACAGCAAGGATACCTGGGTCACCGATTCCAACGACGCGCTGCACTCTGTCGATCAGACCGACCCCGGGATCGACGATGTTCACTCCGGATCGCAAGAAGAAGGTTCGGATGGCCAACCCTACTCAACCTGGTAAGTGCGGAGGCTTCTTGTCTCAACGGCTTTTTACGGTATTTTTGTTCGTCTTCGGCGCGGCGGCTCTGGCCTCATCCGCCTGTGCGCAAAAACAAACGACCATCACGCTGCGCATGATCGACGCCAAAACCGGCTCGCTGATCAAGAGCGCCAGTTTTACCACGCAGGTTGATCGCCTGGATACCGTTCACGCCGACTGGGTGACGCAGCACGACGACGGAATAGCCGAAGCCAAGCTGCCCAAGAATGCCACCGAAGTGCTCTTTCATGCCTCCTACGATGCCTCGCTGCACTATTACGTGAACTGCGATTCCGCGCACAGCAAGAAAGGCGATGCCGAGCATTGGTACAAGATCGCCGATATTCTGTCCACCGGCATCGTCGCGCCGAACCTCTGCCTCAGCCCCAAGGCCGCCGCAAAAATCCAGACCACAGCCAAGCCCGGCGAGTTCGTCCTCTATGTGCGCGAACAAACTCACATGGAAGTCTGGAGAGATAATTAGAGCTTCGCCATGCCGGATGCCAAAACCATACAGGCACAGCAGGAGTTTCTCGGCGCGGTTGAGCGATCGTATGCGGCCTTGATCCGCTATGGCGTTCCAGCGATTGAACGCGCTCTGGGAGGCCAGCTCTTCTTCGTTCCTACTCTCGACGAAGAATCGCGCGCATGGGTCGTTGCCGCCAATATCGCCGGCGCGGCCACGCTCACCGTTGCGGCCAATGCTGCCGATCAGAAGCAGGCGCTCCGTGACGGGGTCGTTGATTTTCTGGTCAACTCACTCGATGAGGCCCTGCGCATCCTCAAAAACGAAATTCGCAAGCGCGAGACCGTCGCAGTTTGTATTGCAGCCAAGCCGGATGAGGTGGTTGGGGAGATGGTCGAGCGCGGCGTTCTACCGGATTTACTCAGCTCAGCCGCAACCGGTGCGGAACTGACCTTTCTGACGCAGGGCGCGCGTTTGGTCTGGCCGGTTGAAGCCGACCAGACCGTTGAATCGCAGTCGGTCGTGATCTGGAGCGTCGATACCGCCCCCGCGCAATGGCTGCCTAAACTGGATGCTTTGGCGCTGGACTGTCTGGGGGATGAAGCCCCCGCCGCCCGCCGCTGGCTCCGTCTTGCTCCGCGCTATCTGGGCCGCATGGCGCACCACCTGAGAATGCTCCGCTGCCAAGCCGAAACCGCGCAGAGGATTGTGGATCGCTTCCGCGGCCAGTCAGAGATTCCCGTGCAGGTCGAACTCCGCTAACCCCGCTACTCCAGCCCGCCCGCGCTCTCGATGCGGCCCCAGAGTTCCTTCACTCCATAGCCGGTCTTGGCGGAGATGGGAAGCACTTCCTCCAGCCCCAGCCCCTTTTTCAGTGCCAGCAGGTTGCGGGTGCGCTCATTGCCACTCAGACGATCCACCTTGGTGGCCACCACGGCAAACTCCCGCCCCGCCGAGCGCAACCAGTCAATCAGTTGCTTATCGCTCTCCTGCGGTGGCACATTCGAGTCCACCAGGCAGACACACAGCTTCAGCGTCGAGCGAATCGCCAGGTACGGCTCAATGAATGCCGGCCAGCCCGCCGAAATCGACTTGGAAATCTTCGCATAGCCGTAACCCGGTAGATCCGCAAAGACCAGTTTGGCGCGCTGACTGGGGTCCAGTAGCGCAAAAAAGTTGATCGCCCGCGTGCGCCCCGGAGTCGAGGAGACCTTGGCCGCCTTTTCTCCCGCCAGCGTATTGAGCAAACTCGATTTGCCCACATTCGACCGCCCCAGAAAGGCGATCTCCGCCGCACCAGGTGCAGGAAACTGTTCCGCGGCCATCGCCGAAAGAAGAAATTGTGTCGTATAGCGCATCAACCTTCAGGATACAGGAAGGTGCCAGATTATTCTTGATGCAGAGATGTAATAGATAACAGTTGGCCCAGGTACCAGCGGGAATAGATGACAACCACAGAAGCTGGGTGCCCCCGGTGCCTCGCGAGGCACCGGGGAGAGCACCTGAAATTGTAGTTGCCCCATCCTTCGATTCTTTCTATCGAAGGGTGGGTAACCTCGAACGGCCCCCCGTGGAGATTTGTGCTATCCCACCCTTGGCGCAAAACACAAGAACGCGCCAAGGGTGGGGCACCCAGACAGCATTTAGTTGCCGGATCCATAGAAAAAACACAGCTTGAAGTGTGAATTGCTCGATCCTGAACGTGGAAAATTCGCCTTCAGGATCGAGCAAACTCATCGATAACCGTGTGCAATTTTAGCAACCAGATTGTCGATGCCCAGGCGCTCCGCGATGTTGAATATTGCGTGGTTGATCGGCCAGCGCGGCCTCCTCACGCCGGGCTTGTAGGAGCCGTGATGGTTTGGAGTCAATGTCCAGTCCAGTTCCATTGAGGAGCGCAGTATCTCTTTGGACTCAGCGCTGGTCACAGGGAGGATCGGGATATGTGCAACCGGAAAATATGGCATATTTGTATACAGCTTGCTGGCCGCGCAGCGATAGATTTCCAAATCCGGATTGAGCAGCTTGGCAAAGCTGGAAAGCGCCGATGAGGTCTTGAGTACGCACATGCAGCGCGAAAGCAGAACACAATCCAGCAACGCCCGATCCGCTTTAGTGGATGGTTTGGTGCCGGTGTTCTCAAGCATGAAAAATTCCACAGGGTCCAGGGCGACGACCGGTAATTTGGTTGTCTCGCGTAGTCGCTCAATAAACGAGTGCTCATCCGTGGCCGCGAAAATCACATCGTAGTCGGGACGATTCGAGAGAAAGTCGAGCACCAGCGTCAGATACTGTTCCTGGGAGATCGGATTGCTGTCCCAAGCAGTGGTCTGCTTGTCGGTGCCGCGATAATGAATGCCCAGGACTCTGCCTTGCGGCATGACGGAATCGGCCTGCTCAAGAATGCGCGGCGGAATCTTGAAATACATGTTCCAGATACGGTTCAAATACGACCAGTCATTGCCCAGAACAAATGAATGCCTGCGGCGCAACTCATGCAGCCAGATCCTCTGGCAAGGCCCTGTTGGCGCGTCGTAGGCAAGATCGAGAACTCCGGGAATGGTCAGAAAATCTGGTGGATCACCGAAATGCCGACTCCTAATCTCCCACTGGGGAAATATTCTTCGCTCGTACAAGTAGGGGAGAAGTTGAAAAGCATAAAGAACGACCATTCCGAATAGACCTTGATCCAGATCTTCCGGTTGGCAGGTGATACAAATTGATCGCTGCATTCAATCGCCTTTGATGTGTGACATAGTGAGTGAATTTACAAAACCATATCTCAGGCGATTGGGGGGAATCGTCGAACAGGTCCACATGGTTTTCACTTTCAATATATAGGATGCTTGTCAAGCTATGGTGGATTTTATGAATTTTCAGGGGGGAGGATGTTGATTCACTTAGAGGTCTCAACGGCTCACTTTGCCGCAGGGCTGTGAGATGAGCACAGCCCACGGCGACAGAGACTTTCCTCTTGAAACGTTATTGTCTTGCCGTAAGATTGCCTGCGATCTCAGTACCGGGCAATGCGGCCAGCACATCCGCGTCCACCGGCAGCACCGTGGGCAGCGGGCCTTCCAGCGCCAGCGCCAGCACCTCGTCCATATTCTCGACAAAGTGCAGCTTCATCGACTTCTTGATGTTATCCGGCAACTCGGTTACGTCCTTCTCGTTGGCGCGGGGCAGAATGGCCTCGAAGATACCGGCCCGGAGTGCGGCCAGTAGCTTCTCCTTCAATCCGCCGATGGCCAGCACCTTGCCGCGCAGCGTGATTTCGCCGGTCATGGCAATATCGCGCCGCACTGGAATCTTGGCCAATGCGCTGGCCAGCGCCGTGGCCATGGTGATGCCAGCCGAAGGCCCGTCCTTGGGGATTGCGCCCTCGGGAACGTGCAGATGCAGGTCCACGTTGCGATAAAACTCGCGGGTAAGTCCCAGCGCCTGCGCGCGACCGCGAATGTAACTCAGCGCGGCCTGCGCCGACTCCTGCATGACATCGCCTAACTGGCCAGTAATTGTGAGCTTTCCCTTACCATCCAGTACCTGAACTTCGGTGGTGAGAATGCAGCCGCCCACCTCGGTCCATGCCAGTCCGGTGACCAGCCCGATCTCGCTCTTCTCATGCACTTCGGAGTCGCGGAAGCGGGCCACGCCCAGAAACTCGCTGATGTTCTCGGCTGTCAGTTCTTCCTTGTGCTTGGCACCCTTTTTCACCACGCGCCGCGCCACTTTGCGGCAGACGTTGCCGATCTCACGCTCCAGGTTGCGCACTCCGGCCTCGCGCGTGTAGCAGCGAATGATCTCCAGCAGCGCGTCATCCTTGAAGACGATGTTCTTCTCGCTCAGTCCCGTCTGCTCACGCTGTTTCTTTACCAGATATTGCCGCGCAATCTCCAGCTTTTCCTGCTCCGTGTACCCTTGCAGCCGCAGCACTTCCATGCGGTCCTGCAAGGCTGCGGGAATGGTGTGCATCACATTGGCGGTAGCTACGAATAACACCTGCGATAAGTCATAATCAACATCGAGATAGTGATCCTGGAAGCTGGTATTTTGCTCTGGGTCCAATACTTCCAGCAGCGCAGAGGCGGGATCGCCGCGGAAATCCGAGGCCATCTTGTCCACTTCGTCCAGCAGGAATACAGGGTTGCGCGTTCCGGCGCGCTTCATGTGCTGGATGATCTGCCCCGGCAATGCGCCAATATAAGTGCGCCGATGGCCGCGAATCTCCGCCTCGTCACGCACGCCGCCCAGCGAGAGTCGCACAAACTTGCGCCCCGTCGCCTTGGCGATGGACATGCCCAGTGAAGTTTTGCCCACGCCCGGAGGTCCGGCAAAGCACAGGATCGAACCCTTCGGATTTTTAACCAACTGCCGCACAGCCAGAAATTCCAGGATGCGATCCTTGATTTTTTCCAGGCCATAGTGATCTTCATTGAGCACCTTTTCGGCATACTCGATGGAGCGAGTCTCCTTGGAGCGCTTCTTCCACGGCACCGCCAGCAGCCAGTCAATGTAATTGCGGCTGACTGTGGATTCGGCGGACATGGGCGGCATCGCTTCCAGCTTTTTCAGCTCCTGAATCGCCTTATCCAGCACTTCCTTGGGCATTCCCGCGGCTTCAATCTTCTTGCGCAGTTCGTCGAACTCGCTCTTTTCGCCGCGGCCCAGTTCCTTCTGAATGGCCTTGATCTTCTCGTTCAGGTAATACTCTTTTTGGGCGCGCTCCATCTGCCGCTTGACGCGCGACTGAATGTTGCGGTCCAGGTCGAGCTTCTCGATCTCGATGTCCAGCACGTCGGCAATACGCGCCAACCGCGCCGCCGGATCGAAGATCGCCAGTAACTCCTGCTTCTCTTCAATGCCCAGTTGCAGGTTGGCGGCAATGGTATCCGATAACTTGGCAGGCTCGTCCATGCGCACAGTCGCAATGATCGTCTCGTAGTTCAGAGACTGTTGCAGCTTGACGTATTGCTCGAAGAGTCCGGTCACGCGAGCCATCAACTGCTCGACGGCCGAGGTCATCTCGAAGCCGACCTTGCCCACACGCACCGTGGCGACAAAGAAGCCGTCGCGGTCATTCACGTCGATGGATTTGGCGCGCTCGACACCCTCGACCAGCACCTTGATATTGCCGTCCGGCATCTTGACGCTTTGCACAATGTTGCAAATCGAGCCAACCTGAAAGATCTCCTTGGCCGTGGGCTCATCAATGCTGGCATCGTGCTGGGTAGCCAGAAAGATCTTGCGGTCGCCGTTGAGCGCCTCTTCCAGCGCGCGTACGCTCGACTCGCGACCCACCACGAACGGGGTCATCATGTAAGGAAAGATCACCATGTCCCGGATGGGCATCATGGGCAGCTTGCGCGAAGGAATCTTTTCGCGGCTGATTGCAGTCTTTTCGCGGCTTTCGGTCATTGGGCCCTCGGGGAGATCATGTGCGCCGAACTGTAACCAGCCTCAACGCTGGTTACGGAACTCATGTTGGGATTGTATCGCGAAACCGGCCAAACGCGCGCTTTTTCCAGCGGCGGAAAACCGCACGGTGAATGCGAATATGCTCCATTAACAGCCGAAAGCTAACAGTTGACAGCTAACATCTACATTGCCTCCGGGCTTTCGATTCCCAGCCAACTAAGCGCTTCAATCAATTCGCGCAGAGCCACGGCCGCCGTTGCCAGCAGGAAAGTTTTGCGATTGGGGTCCTCTTCGGTGAGGATGTGATGCTTGTGGTAGAAGTTATTGAACTCCTGCGCTAACTGGAAGGCGTGCTTGGCTAGATAGGCAGGCTCGGAGGTGGTAATGCACTGCTCCAGCACCAGCGTCCGCCGCGCCGCGCGCAGCCACAGCGCCCAGATATCTTCAGCGGCCTCGCCCTGAAGATAAGGGCCTAACTCCGCTAACCCCGCTAGTTTTTCTAACTCCGCTTCCGGTGTGGTTCCCGCCTTGCGGAAGATATTGCGCGCGCGCACCACGGCGTACTGAATATAAGGGCCGGTCTCGCCCTCGAAGCTCAGCGCATCCTTGAAGTCAAAGGCTATGACCGAGTTCCGCGTGAACTTCAGCATGAAGTAACGCAGCGCGCCAATGGCGATCTGTTCGGCGATCATCTGGCGCTCGGCTTCGTCGCGTCCCGTCTGGCGCGCATCGGTCTCCGCGCGCGTGGCGGCGATCAACTTATCAATCAGGTCGTCGGCCTTGACACCGAAGCCCTTGCGGCCACTGACTTCGATATAAGGACGAAGTAAATCTTCTTCGCTGACGTTGTAACCCAAATCGACTGCGCAGCGCGGCGTGAGCGCGACCATCTCATAACTGAAGTGCGTGTAACGGTCGGCCTGATCGGTGTGGCCCATGCCGCGCAGAGCCTGAATCACATTGGCCTGCGGATCGCTTTGGCGCGCGTCAATCACGTTGTAAATGGCCTGCGCCCCGCCGAAGTGGGGATGGTTCTGCTCGCCCTGCTCGGCGGAAATCCAGCACTCATGCCGGGGGTAAGTGAAGAAGGGCATATAACCGAAGTCCTTGCCCAACAGGCCGAATTTCCATAAGTGATAGGCAATATCCTTGCCCACATAAGTTACGGTTCCATTGGAGCGCACAATGACTTTTGCGTCTTCATTGGTTTCGCCTTCGGCGGTCACCGCTCCCGGTCGCGTCATCACCCAGCAGCCCTTGTTCTTGCCTTCGGTCTCGAAGTACAGAACGCCGGTCTGCTTCAACTTCTCGAAGGCCGCTTCCCAGAACTTGAGGTGCAGAATCTCGCTCTCGCGGGGCAGGAAATCGTACTCGATGTTTAGCCGCAGCATGGTCTCCAGGTGCCGCCGTAGGACCGCAGTCGAGACTAACTCGGCAATCTCCGCCGTCTCATTGCCGCCGTGCTCAATCTCATGCAGCGTGGCGTAGCGCAGGCTTTTGCGCGCGGCCTTCTCAGCTTCCGTGCCCTCGTCGTACCACTGCGAGGTCCGCGCATAGAGATCCCAACAGTAATAATCGATGCGCTCTTTCTTGCTCTTGAGTTCTTCAAGTAACTCCCGCACTTCCGCCGCGGATTTATTCAGTAGATGCAGGAATCCCACCACTACATCGGCCACCTGCACGCCGGTGTTATCGATGTAGTTCTGCACATCGACCTTTTGCCCGGCGGCGCGCAGCAGGCGCACAAAGGTATCGCCCAGAATCGCGTTGCGCAGATGGCCCACGTGCGCGGCTTTGTTGGGATTGATGCTGGTGTGCTCCACCAGTGTATGAATGCCCGTGGAGGCAAGCGGTCCGGTCAGCATGGCCGCAGTAACGGCCACGCCCGCTGCGCGATCCAGGCGCGCATTGATGTACCCGGCTCCGGCTACCTCAAAAGAGGCAAAGCCTTCGAGCGGTCCCAGCGCCGCGACGATCTCCTGCGCGATGATCTTGGGGGCCTTGCGCAGCTTGCGCGCCAGCTCAAACGAGATCGGCGTGGACAGCTCGCCGAATTGCAGGTCCGGCGGAATCTCCAGCGGAATATTCTCAAGCTGTAACTCGTATTTTGCCGCCAATACCGCGCGAAGATGATCGCCAAGCCGTTTTTGCAATTCCAGATACACGTTGATAATCCTCAAAAATCCTTGATTTTCTTGGGTGATTTTATCAGAGTGCCCCTGTGGCGTGAACGGCGACGGAGAAACTCTGATTGGGTGCCATTTGCAAAACCGGTATTCATTCAGGGGCTAAAGCCCGTGGTTTTTTTGTTGCATTTGCGGCCCGGCTAAAGCCGTGCCCTTGTTACAAAACCCGTAAAAGATCAAGTTTTGCAGACCCATATCGAGTATTTCCGCAGCCTGTAACGTCGTGCCCTTGTTACAAAACTACATGTTACAAAACCGACTTATTGGAAATTTTTCAATACAATCGCGGCTCATCCCGCCACGTTGACGATGTAAAAACCGAAGAGCACCAGCAGGCCTGCGGTCATCGCGATCGCAATGCGCAGCCGCGAGAGAAACAGCGAGCGGGGCGAACCAAAACGCGGCACCAGAGGCGCGGCAAAAATCAGCCCACAGAGTACGCCGCCGATATGAGCCGAGTTATCGACAATTACTCCGGTGCGCGCCACCAGCGGCCCAAAGTTGATCGAAAGCCCAATCAACAGATTGATGGCCGCAAAATAAAACACCGACCGACGCAGTTTGCGCAGTTCATCGGGAGGAACCGGCAGGCGATCAGACCCAAGCAGCACAATCAGTGCGCCGGCAATGCCAAAGACCGCGCCCGATGCGCCTACGCTGGGCGGAAAGATTTGCGTAGGGTCGAGGATGCTGCCCGTCGCGTGGTGAACGATCCAGTCGGCCTTGTATTTCACCCAGTACGAATTGAAGCTCATCCAATTTAGCAGCGTGGAGAGCAGATTGCCTGCCGCGCCGGTGAGAATGTAGGCTGAGAAGACGCCCGTCGCCCCCAGCAGCGGCTCGGCCAGCAGGCCCAGGTTCCACAGGCACCACATATTGGCTGCCAGGTGGATGATGCCACCGTGCACAAACATGGCGGTCACAATGCGCCACCATTGGCTCTGAATCAGCACCGAACCGGCATTGTTCGCGCCCCAATGCATCAGATGCTCCGGCGAAGGGTTGAAGGCGCTGACCCGATTGGCCACCATAAGTAGAAAAACCGCGCAGTTGATCCCCACCAGCAGGTGCGTGGCTGGCGCGGCAACCCACACGGGCCGCTGTTTGCGGACCGGTTGCGGCGCGGGTTCGAATCCGTGGTCCGGAGGCAGAACTTGCGGCTCGGGGACGGGGGAATAACTGCCCATAACTTAACTGTAAAGCATTTTCCCGCGTAGTTCGCGCCTCGCGCGCCGGAATGCGGCTGCCCGCACCAAAGCCTGTGCGGATTTAGGGCAATCGCGGCGCATTTTCGTTGTAGTCTGGAGTTTGGTCTAATACTTTCGGTCCGCAACCGGGGCCGCGGCCCTCCCAAATTGCAACCCTCAACAAAGGAGCGAAACTGTGAGCAAGGAAAAGCAAATCAAGCGCGCGCTTTTGAGCGTGACCGACAAGACCGGCCTGGTGGAGTTTGCCCAGGCGCTGGCCGCCTTTGGGGTCGAACTGATCTCGACCGGCGGAACCGCCAAGGCTCTGCGTGAGGCCGGACTGGCCGTCAAGGACATCAGCGAGCTGACCGGCTTCCCGGAGATGCTGGACGGGCGCGTCAAGACGCTGCATCCCAAGGTGCATGGTGGTTTGCTTTATATTCGTGGCAATGCCGAGCACGAGGCCGCCGTGGCCGCTCACGGTATTCAGCCCATCGATATGGTGGTGGTCAACCTCTACGCCTTTGAGAAAACTGCCGCCAAGCCTGGCGTGGCCTTTGGTCATCTGATCGAAAACATCGATATTGGCGGTCCCTCGATGGTGCGTTCCGCAGCCAAGAACTTTGAGGACGTGGCCATTGTGACGCGCGTTTCCGATTATCCCGTACTGACGGAAGAGTTGAAGGCTAACCACGGCGCATTGGGCCGCGAGACGCGCTGGCGGCTTGCCAAGCAGGCCTTCGCCACTACCGCTGCCTACGATACAGCGATTGCCAACCATCTGGATCAGATCGCCGAGGCTCCGGCGGTGGAACTGCCCGCGCAGCCCGATGCGACCGGCCTGCCTGCGACTCTGCGCCTGAACTTGCCGCTGGCTCAGTCGCTGCGTTACGGCGAGAATCCGCATCAGCGCGCGGCGCTTTATGCCGACGGCTCGGGCCTGGGCGTTGCGGGCGCACAGCAGTTGCAGGGCAAGGAACTCAGCTTCAATAATCTTGTCGATCTGGATGCCTGCTGGGAACTGGCGCAGGAGTTTGACGAGCCTGCGGTCATCATCGTCAAGCACACCAACCCCTGCGGCGCGGCAACTGGCGCGACGATCCTTGAAGCCTACCTGAAGGCGCTGGCCGCCGATTCGGTTTCAGCTTACGGCGGAGTGATCGGCATCAACCGAGTGGTCGATGGAGCCGCAGCGGAAGAGATCGCCAAGCTCTTTGTCGAGGCGATTGCCGCGCCCGGCTTTACCCCCGAGGCCCGCGAGCGCTTTGCCGCCAAGAAGAATCTGCGACTGGTCGAGATCAAGACCGCGCCCACCCGCCCCGTCGTCAAGCACGTCTCCGGCGGCCTGCTGCTTCAGGATGCCGATACCGGCCGCATTGCCGCATCGGAGCTGAAAGTTGCCACCAAGCGAGCGCCCACAGCCGAGGAATTGAAGAGCCTGCTGTTTGCGTGGCGCGTCTGCAAGCACGTGAAGTCCAACGCGATTGTTTACGCCAAGGACGGCCAGACCATCGGCGTCGGCGCGGGGCAGATGAGCCGCGTGGATGCGGCCCGCTTTGGCGCGATGAAGGCCGCGCTGCCACTGGCCGGTTGTGTTGCCGCTTCGGACGCATACTTCCCGTTTCCCGACGGACTGGAAGCGGTGGTTTCCGCCGGTGCAACCGCAGTGATTCAGCCGGGAGGCTCAGTGCGCGACGCGGAAGTGATTACCGCCGCCGACAAACTGGGAGTTGCGATGGTCTTTACAGGGATTCGCCACTTCCGGCATTGATCGTGAAGTGGGCTTTGATTTCGCTTCGTTGCTAAGAACAATGTGCGTGGACCAGGAGGTCCACGCTACATCCGACCTGGAGGTCGGCGCTACTGGTCGGCAATGCGGGTTTATGCTCTGCGGGCTGGCGATAGCGGCTACTTTTCGCGGGCAACTACGAAATCCGGCACCCAGAGCAGGGCGCGCTTGAACTCGGACTCGGGGAAGGCGGCCAGGGCGTGGCGGGCTTGCTCGGCGTAGCGGTCGGCAACGTTCATGGCGTACTCGATGGAGCCGTTGCGCTTGAGAATCTGCTGGATCTGCTCGCGGGTCACGCGCAGGAAGCCGCGATCATCCAGCACCCGCTGAATGGCCTGACGGTCGGCGGCGGTGCCGTGGTCGATGGAGTGAATCACGGCCAGGGTCGCCTTGCCTTCGCGCAGATCACTGGCCACGGGCTTGCCCAGAACCTCTTCGGTTGCGGTCAGGTCCAGCACGTCGTCCACAATCTGAAAGGCCAGTCCGACGGTGCGGCCGTAGGTGGCCAGACTGGTTTCTTCGGCCTCTGAAGACTTGGCCAGCACCGCGCCCAGACGCATGGAGACCGAAAAGAGGCAGGCGGTTTTGCGATAGATGAGGTCGTAATACTCGGCCTCACTGACGGCGCGGCCCAGCTTCTGAATTTGCAGCAGTTCGCCCTCGACCATCTGCTGAGTGAGTCCGATGAGCAGGTCGAGAACGCGCAAATTCTCTTCTTCGAGCGCGACCTTGAATGCCTGCATATAGAGCCAATCGCCGGCCAGTACGCATTTTTCGTTGCCCCAGGTGGTATTGGCCGAGGGGCGGCCGCGGCGGGTATCCGCGCCGTCGATAATGTCGTCGTGAACCAGCGTGGCGGTGTGCACCATCTCGACAACGGAACCCAGACGGATGGCACCGGGGCCCGCATAGCCCAGTAGGTGCGAGGCCAGCAGCAGCAGCGAGGGTCGAATCCGCTTGCCTCCGCCCGAGCGCAGGTACTCGGCAATCTCTGTGATGGTGCTGACGCCGGAAGCCGCGTCGCGGCCCAACTCCTGTTCAATCGCCACGAGATCGTCCCGCAGCAGATCAAAGACCTCTCTTGCCGTTGCTATCGCTAATGTGCTCAAGACTCTCCGGTTCTTGTGCTGAAATTTTTCACTGTGAATCTAACTCACAGCACACTTGCACTGATGGGGAAAAAGTGCAGTTCAAGGATGAATCACGTTCTTGTTGGCTTTCACAAAATCGATGAGCTTACCACCGATATTCTCTCCACCTTGGTAATACAACTGATCGCATTCATCAAGTGCTTCGTCCAGAGTGTTGTTGTTGGATACGATTGCGGCATGGAGGGATTCAGGAGATAAATCCTGAATCCCGAGAGCATCAATTGCGCTTTTCGCAATCTGTGCATTCTCAGGACAGCCAATTCGCAACAGAGAATCAACAATGATAGGAGCAAAAACTCCAGACGAATTGGTGAAAAACTGACTGTACCCACCGTTATTGACCTCACGCTCCAGTCCTTCGATTGCGAGGACAATACGCTCCTCTTCAGAAAGTCCACTTAATCCTGTCTTTTCAGATTTCTTCTGAATAGCAATCTCAATTGCCCAAAGAAAATCAATCTCTTTGCCGTTCGTAAGAGCGAGAAGTTCATCGACAGATTGACCGGAATATTTCAATACCATTTCTTGGTATTTTTGCTTTGCTTTCTCGAAGGCCATCAGTCTCTTTCCTCAGGGGCTAAAGCCCTCTCTTCATTGACTGAGATTTGCTGCACGACTAAAGTCGTGCCCTTTCAAAACACCTCGGTGGTTCTCTGCGCCTATGAACCGTGCTCAGTGTGGCATTACCGCTTATGCGAGCGGATAGCGAGCAGTTGGCCCCACCGCAGGTGGCTAATTCGAGCGGTAGTTGGTGAACTGCAATTCCACGCCCAGTTCCTTGGCGCGCAGCAGAGCGATGATGGACTGCAACTCGTCGCGGTCCTTGCTGGAGATGCGCACGGTATCGCCCTGAATGCTGGCCTGCGCCTTCTTCTTGGAGTCCTTGACCAAGCGGACAATCTCCTTGGCTTTGTCGCTGGGGATGCCCTGCTGGAGCTTGATCTTCTGCTTGACGCTCTGGCCGGAGGCTTGTTCCAGCTTCTCGTAGGTCAGATTCTTCAGCGAGACGCCGCGCTTGACCAGCTTTTGGCCAAGAATTTCCTTGACGGCTTCCAGTTTGTACTCGTTAGCCGAGGCCATCTGGATTTCCTTGTCGCCCTCAGTGAGCGTGATCTCCGAATGCGAGTCCTTCAGGTCAAAGCGCTGATGAATCTCCTTGAGCGCCTGATCGATGGCGTTGCGAACCTCTTGAATCTCGACCTTGCTGACGATATCGAACGAATTTTCCTGAGCCATGATCCCCTTACTCCCTATTGCTGCTTCGCGCTTCTATGCAGCGGGCGAACGTTTCTGAGTTCCACTCGATTTTCCAGCGAAGTACCCTAGCCGAACGTAGTTCCCTTTAACAGTTTCCCACGTCCGGCTGAAGATGAAACAGCCGTATAAAGTTTTTCGTGGTTGCGGAACCAAATTCCTCCTCGGAGACCCCTTTCAACCCGGCCAGAACCTGAGCCGTGCTGACCATATAGGCTGGCTCGTTGCGCTTGCCGCGGTTGGGGACCGGGGCAAGCCAGGGGGCATCGGTCTCGACCAGCAGACCGTCGAGAGGGATTTTCTCCGCGGCATCGCGCAGAGGCTGGGCCTTGGAGTAGGTCAGGTTCCCGGCAAAGGAGATAAGAAAGCCCAGATCGAGCGACCTGCGCGCCTGCTCCCATGCGCCGCCAAAGCAGTGCATGATGCCACCCAGGCCGGTGGGCCGCCAGTGGGCATCGAGAATCGCAAAAAGCTCGTTCCAGGCATCCGCCTGGCCGTCTTTGGGTCGGCAGTGAATCAGGATGGGGCGGCGGTGGGCGGCGGCGATCTCCAATTGGCGGATCAGCCCGGCCCGCTGCACGGCGTGATCCGCGCCCTCGTGGTAATAATCCAGGCCGATCTCGCCACAGCCGATCACCTCGGGCTGAGCGAGCAGATCGTCTAGCTGGTCCAGGATTCCGTCGTCGATCTCCGGGGTATTGTGCGGGTAAACGCCGGCGCTGGCGTAGAGCCGAGGCAGGCCCGAGCCGCTGTCAGGCAGGGCGTTGAAATGGCGGCAGATCTCCAGCGCACGGTTCATGCCGCTGGCGTGCTCGCCGATGCCGATGGCCAGTACTGTGCCCACCCCGGCCGACCATGCGCGGCGCAGCATGGCCTCGCGGTCGTCGGTGTAGCGCTCGCTGTCCAAGTGGGCGTGGGAATCAATCAGCAAAATAAGACCTCTGCGGAAATTCAACCGGTGCTTTGGTCAGTTTGGGGCGATGTTCAGCGGATCGACAACTCGCAGCCGAAGATACTGCGCGAAGTGGTCGAAATCGCTGTCGTGATGCAGTAATCGGTAGCCTTCTTCGATGCAGAAGGTGGCCACAAAAGTATCAATCGTATTGCGGATTGTGACGCCTATCCCGCGCAGAGTGCGGTAATTTTGCGCTGAGGCGATAGCTAACTCGGTACTGCCAGTCTCAAAAATCGTGAATTGGCTCAACACATCGACTGTCTCCGCGAACCGCTTGTCGCTGCGAATGCCTTGCAGCACCTCACTCAGAATCAGGCTGGTAATTCCAATCGGTTCGAGACCGAGGTGCAGGTTCAGCCAATCGGTCTGCTCGTTCTGCTTGCCACCCAAAAAATCAATCAGAACCGAGGAATCGACGATGACCATGGCTTAACGCAATTCTGCGGAAAAGACGGGTTGCTCCGCTGCTGGAATATGCGCACTTTCCTGCTCAGCATTTCGATCCGCCGTGCGCCGCTTCTCCAGAATTTCCTCATCAGAGGTGAACCAGTCGTCGTCATGTCCTCGCCAGACACCTACACCAAACAGTTTTCGAATCTTCGCCTGCTGCTTGAGTTGCACCATCTGCCGCAAACTTGCTTCCACCGCAGCCTTCTTCGTTGTGGCCCCAGTCGCAATCATCGCCTGCTTCATCAAGTCGTCGTCGATTTCGATGTTGGTCCGCATACGCCGCACCTCCCGATGTGTAAGTATGGCACGATTTATGTGTATAGAACAACAGGAATCAGGGATCAAAAAACACGCTGGTCGAGGTTTTTGGACTCCCCGTCTCAAGATCGAGACCAGGGGCATCCCGCACCGCGCGAAGCAGCCTGGGCGACCCTTTAACGTGGTTGGTGATGTGCCAATCATCCAATACAGAGAGCCTCTTGCAAAATTCTTTGGAGATTGACTTCGCGAGCGTTTTGAGGCCCGCAAATCTGGCGAAAAAGGGCAATTTTGAGGGTAAAATCGGGGTTTTTGGGGTCAAAAACGGGCCAAAAATGGGGTTCTCTGTTTACTGATTGGTAACTATGTAATATTTACAAAGTGTTGATTCCTTGGGCGTTATTTGATTTTTCAAGGGGTGAAATGCGATTTCCACAGGGGGAGGGGGTGGGGGTACACGGTTCTGACCGTTTAAATCCTGGTTGGATGGGG